>Ga0209899_1000006_pt1 | contig 71179 bp, 63 predicted proteins | sample GWRWS1_0_10_FD_187228 | JGI IMG/M metagenome (GOLD analysis project Ga0209899, IMG submission 187228) | Riverbed sediment microbial communities from areas with vegetation nearby in Columbia River, Washington, USA - GW-RW S1_0_10 (SPAdes)... | ecosystem: Environmental > Aquatic > Freshwater >...
GTGCGTCGTTGGCCCACTCCGTGGGCAATATAGTGCTCGTCACTAATCTTGTCCACCCGAAGCCGCGCAGTCAACTGAACCCGGCACCAAGCAAAATTCCCCCGGCCTCGACCTAGCTCGGCCTCTGTGCGTCGTTGGCCCACTCCGTGGGCGATACTCGTGGTCGTCACTGCTCGCAGTGGCAAGGGAACCGGTGGCAGACCGCTGAAAAGTGCGGGAGCCACCCGGAGCGTTCCTGTGACCCAGCGCGACATCGAGATCATCTTGATGCGGCAACTCGCAAGCTATCTGGTTGTGCCCATCTTTGTCGTGGACACGAAAGGTACCCTACTGTTCTACAACGAGCCGGCCGAAGCGTTGATTGGACGCCAGTTCGACGAAGCCGGTGAGATGCAGGAAGCTGACTGGACCACCGTCTTCAAGCCGCGTGATGAGCATGACGCCCCACTTCCGTTGGACAGTCAGCCGCTTGTGATCGCGCTGCGCCGTCAAGTGCCGGCGTACCGGAGAGTCCGCATCACAGGCCTGGACGGCGTCGCGAGGAGTCTGGAAGTGGTGGCGTTCCCCCTGCAGGGCCAGGGTAACCGGATGCTCGGCGCCGCGGCGATGTTCTGGGAGACGGACCACAAGTGAAAGTCACCTTGTGGGGAACTCGGGGGTCCCTCCCCAGCGCCGGACCCGACACCGTTCGTTACGGAGGGAACACTTCGTGCGTCGAAGTCCGCAGCGAGAACCGCACACTCCTCGTTCTTGATGCCGGGACCGGGATCCGGAGGCTGAACGGCACCATCGAATCGGACATCAAACGCGTATACGTCCTGCTTACGCACCTGCACATGGATCACATTCAGGGGTTCGCGTTCTTCGAGCCGTTGCTGCGGGAGAACGTCCAGGTGCACGTTTACGGGCCACCGTCAACCACGCACGATCTCAGAACTCGCCTGACGAAGTATCTTTCGCCCCCGCTCTTCCCTGTCCGGCTGCGTGACCTGCCCGCGCAGGTCACGTTGCACGATGTCCCACTGGGGAAGTTCGACGTCGACGGGTTTCAGGTCGAGTGCGATCTCGTGACGCATCCCGGTCCAACGGTGGGATACCGGATCTCTGAACGCGGTTCGTCCCTGGTCTATCTCCCCGATCACGAACCGGCGCTGGGAGCAATGAGGTTCCCGGTGAGCGCGCAGTGGACGTCAGGGTATGACCTTGCCGCGAATGCAGATCTGCTCATTCACGATACGCAGTATACATTGCCCGAATACGCCGAGCGCGCGGGGTGGGGGCACAGCGCGATCCAACACGCGATCGCGTTTGCCAAACTGGCGAGAGTGAAACGCCTGGTCACCTTCCACTACGACCCCGGGCATTCCGATGATTTCATCGATGGCGTCGTCAGAGACGTCGCCGGTAATTCCAGACTGCCATATGAGCTGACGCCGGGCCAGGAAGGCATGACCTTTCACCTGCGCTAGCGCCTCCGTGAGCTGGTTATCGAAGGATGGGCGTCTCATCCTCGCCGCACGCGGCATACGCACATTTGCTTACGGTTTCTTGAGCGTGCTGCTCGGTGTGTATCTCGACGGTCTGGGCTTTTTGCCGTGGCAAGTCGGGGCAGTGTTGACCGCGACGCTTACCGGATCTGCCGCCCTCACGGTTCTATTTACGAGAGTTGCCGATCGCTATGGTCGGCGGCGCATGCTCATGATCAGCGCTTTGCTGATGGCCGGCGCGGGACTGCTCTTTGCCATCACGAACCGGTACCCGCTGCTCATCCTGGCATCGCTGACGGGCACGATTGGTGCGACGTCAGGTGAGGTCGGACCGTTCCTCTCGCTGGAGCAGGCGATCCTACCGCAGACTGCATCGCCGCAGCGCCGCAACCTGCTCTTCGGCATTTACAACACCGTGGGTGGTCTGGCGGGCGCTGCTGGATCGTTGTTCGCCGCGACACCTGCGTTTTTGAGGACGTGGCTCGGAATTACCGAACTGTCCGCGCTGCGCTTCATGTTCGTGCTCTACGCTGTCCTCGCGACGGCCGCCTTGCTGCTGATTCTTCGACTGAGCGAGGCGATTGAGCTCACGCCGGAAGACAGGCTCCTTGGGGGCCGGCTTCACGAGTCCAAGCCGATAGTGCTCAGAATGTCCGCACTGTTTGGTCTGGACTCCCTCGCAGGCGGGTTCGTCGTCCAGAGTCTCATCGCGTTCTGGTTCCATCTCAGGTGGGGCGCCGGTCCAGAACTGCTAGGCCCGATCTTCCTCGGTGTGGGTCTTCTGCAGTCGGCCTCGTATCTGGTCGCGGCCCGCGTCGCCGATCGCATCGGGCTGATCAACACGATGGTGTTCACCCATCTTCCGAGCAACGTGCTGTTGATGCTGGTCCCTTTTGCGCCGACGCTCCCGGCGGCAATCGCCCTCACGCTTGCGCGCCACGCGCTGTCCCAGATGGACGTTCCCACACGGCAAAGCTATATCATGACGGTCGTGGCGCCGGGGGAGCGGGCGGCAGCGGCGGGATACACAAACGTTGTTCGCAATCTGGCCGGGGCCATCACGCCGATCATCTCTGGATACGCGATGCAGGTGGTCTCGCTCGGACTTCCATTCATCATCGGCGGCGGCCTGAAGATCGTGTACGACCTGACACTGTTCGCGATGTTCCGATCGGTCCGGCCACCAGAGGAGTCATCGTGATCAAAGCGGTAATTTTCGATCTCGGCGGTACACTGATAGAGCGCGGCCGTAAGAGCTTCGAGCCGGGCAACGCGACGGCCCTCAGAGAGTGGCTCCGAGGTCGCGGCCACGACGTCGGGGCAGAATTCGCCGGCGCAGTCGTCGCCGAACGGGAAGCGTCATTCGCCCGGCGTACAGGAACGCGCGAAGTCCGGGCAGTGGAAGCCCTCCGCCCCGTATTGGGACGGTACGGCCTGCCGACCGACGACACGTTCCTAATTGCCGCGGAGTCGGGATTCTACGAGCCCGAATTGCGCGCGATGCGTTTGCTTCCTGACGCTTTTGAAGTCTTGGAACAGCTGCGCGCGCGCCAATTGCGCACCGGGCTTGCATCAAATGCCACTTCACACTATTTCGTAGAAGAATGTTGCCGCAGGCTCCGGATCAACCAGTATCTCGACCCGATCATGTCATCCGCCGCCATTGGTTGGGCAAAGCCTGACTCGCGAATCTTCAACGCGATCCTGAAGCCGTGGGAGATCATGCCTGAACAGGCGGTGATGGTCGGCGATTCCGTCGCCGCCGACATTGCCGGCGCACGAGCGATTGGAATGCGGTCGATCCTGCTAACCGCCGAGCACAGTCCCGGAGAGCCCCGGACCTGGGAGGGAGTGCAGGCTGACGCTGAGGCGTCGACGCTCAGAGAAGCCGGCCAGATAATCGAGCGCTGGCTTCAGGAGAGGTGAGCCGGGTTCAGCGCCTGCGAGAAGTCTCCGAGCAAGTCGTCGACATCCTCAACTCCTACGCTGACCCGGATGAGCCCTTCACTGATCCCCACGGCGGCTCTGACCTCCCTCGGCATGTGGACGCTACTGATGCCAGCCGGATGGGAAACCAGCGTACTGACTCCACCCAGGCTTGTGGCTCGCTTGGGGATCTCGAGGCGCTCGAAGACACGCACGCTCGGACCGTAACCACCTTTCACCTCGAAACTCAGCATGCCCCCGAACCCACGCATCTGTTTGGCGGCGACCGCGTGTCCGGGATGAGCTCGGAGTCCCGGATAGTGCACGCGATCCACGCTGGGGTGTTCCGCTAGGAACTCTGCCAGGCGCAGCGCCGTCGCGTTCTGACGCTCGACGCGCAGTGCCAGCGTGGCGAGACCGCGGATCACCAGCCACGCGCCGAACGGATCGGGCGTGGTTCCCAGGATCCTGACCTGCTTTTTGGTCTTCTTGATGAAATCAGACGACCCGGCGATCAGTCCCAGGGTGACGTCGTGGTGGCCTCCGAGGTACTTGGTCGCGCTGTGCACGACGGCGTGAACGCCATCACTAATGGGCGTATGGTTGTAAGGCGTCGCCCACGTGTTGTCGGCGATCGTCATCGCGCCGTGTGCCCGTGCGAGTGAGGCAACCTTCGCCGCATCAGTGATCGCCAGCATCGGATTGTTCGGAGTTTCAATGAAGAGCAGCCGGGTGTTTGGGCGTAGCGCACGCTCATAGGATTGCGTGTCGGTGTCCGGCAGCAGGGTCGTCTCGATCCCGTAGGACGGCAGCATCTCTGCAAAGAGCTGATAGGTGGCCTGATAAATCGCGCTGGGTGCGATCGCGTGGTCGCCGCGTTTGAGCGCAGTCAGAACCGCGCAAGAGACTGCGCCCATCCCAGAAGCCGTCGCCAGCGCGTCTTCTGCCCCCTCGAGCAGGGCCATCTTCTCTTCCAGCGCCCGGGTGGTGGGGTTGCTCCAGCGCGTGTACACAAAGCCGGGCGGAATCTCCTGCCCCAGCCGCGCCCCCTCCTCGGCGGTGTCGTAATAGTACGTTGCGGTCTGATAGATGGGCGCCGCGACCGACTTGTGAGTGTCGGCTATTTTCCCACCATGAATCGCCGTCGTGGAGAATCCCCATCTCTTATTCATCGAGTCCTCCAAATTGTACGTTCCTGAACCGAGATTCGGCGGTGTTGACGATTCACCATTCACGATTCACCATTCACTCATGAAGTTCGGGGCGCACGTCAGTATCAGCGGCGCAATCCATCTTGCCATCGACCGCGCTGTCCGAATCGGCTGCGAGTGTCTCCAGATCTTTGTCGGCAGCCCCCGCATGTGGCGGGAGATCATCTATTCGGATGCCAACCTCGACCTGTTCATCGAGAAGCGCGAGAAAGCGAAGCTCGATCCGCTTGTCGCCCACACCGTGTACTTGATCAATCTGGGTTCAGCGAACATGGAAGTCTACGGCAAGTCGACCGGCGCCCTCATCCATGCGCTCAAAGCTATGGACCGCCTTCATGGGCTGGGGGCCATCACGCACCTCGGCAGCCGTGGCGAGCGGTCCTGGTCCGATGTCCTGGCGAGACTCCGCGCGGCATTCGTGGTTGCGCTGGAGGCGACCGATCGAGCGATGATCATCGTGGAGAACAGTGTCGGAGCGGGCGGTCAGATCGGTGGGACGTTTGAGGAAATCCGCGACATCCTCGCGGCGATGGACTGGCATCCCCGGCTCGGCGTGTGCCTGGACTCTTGCCATTTGTTTGCGACCGGTTGGGACATCCGCACGGAGAAGGGCGTGGATGCCATGGTCAGGGCATTCGATAAGACCGTCGGACTCAAACGCCTCCAGGCCTTCCACCTGAATGATTCGAAGATGCCCCTTGGGTCGAAAGTCGACCGTCACGAAAACATTGGTGACGGTAGGATCGGGCGGCCCGGATTCCGCGCCCTCGTGAATCACCCAAAACTCAGACGGCTGCCGGCCTTTATCGAGACGCCGCATTTCGAGCACGACGTTCCCGACAGAAGGAATCTCGATCTGCTCAAGCGGTTGAGGGACTCAGGATCGCACTGAGGGTTGCGGGGGCGGCGTCAGCCGCAGGAACAGCGTCTCCAGGGCCAGCCGTGGGTGCACGTTACGACGGATCGCCTCTTTGGCTTCTTCCACCGCGCTGATCCGCGCGGCGAGCACCGGCGCGGGGACTTCACCGGCCAGTTTGCTGATCACGTCTTTGTGGTCCATGTTGATGAGCAGCGATTCGTCCTGTGATTCCTGCCACACCAGGATGTCGCGATACCAGAACAGTGCCGTATCGAGCAGATCCCCCAGCGTGTCTTTCTCTTTGGCCAATCCCTCCGCAGCGTCCATCCGGTCAAGCGCGTCCGCATGTTCCAACCGCTGAAACAATTCCAGTGTTCGCTCGCGCATCTGAAGCGCGTCCTCTGACCTCGCCCAGGTGATGGCTTTCCCGAGCTGCCCGCCTGCGAGCGCCGCTATGAAACGCGCGTGTCCCTTCGGAATATTGTGGCGAGAGATAAGCGCTTCCTCGATCGTCGGCGCCGGCACAAGGGAGAACCGCACCAGCTGGCACCGGGAGACGACCGTCGCCAGCATCGGCACCGTGGATTCTGCAAGCAGGATGATCACCACGCTCGGCGGCGGCTCTTCCAACACCTTGAGTAGGCTGTTGCCGGCTTCGATCTGCATCTGGTCGGCGTCGACGAAGATATACACTTTCCACCGGCCCTCCAGCGGTGGATAAACGACCTCTCGACGCAGCGCCCGCGCCTGTTCGATGCTGATGACTTTCTTCTTGCGTTCCTCAGCATCGTCGTGTAGCAGAAGCCCGCGCTTGACGTCGACCACCCGGACGTCTGGGTACTGGCCTTTCGCGATGAGCGTGCAGGCGCGGCACTGTCCGCAGGCATCATCGTTTGCAACCCGTTCGCAGTTGAGCCGCTGAGCAAACGCGACCGCGGTATCAAACCGGCCGACTCCGGGAGGTCCCACAAACAGGTAGGCGTGCGAGACGCGTCCGCTGCGTACGGCAGACCGTAACATCATGACCGCATGATCCTGATCGACGAGATCCCGAAAGGCCATGAGGTGAACTTCGGGGCTAGAACCGCTCCATCCGCTCGACCTGCATGACGAACACGATCGCTCCGCCGACCTCAACCTTGACCGGATACGTCACGTACGAATCGACCGGCTCGACGGCGGGCGGCATGGGGCTCACATATTGCTCACGGCGCTGACAGCACTTCTGAATCGTAGCAAGCACCTGTGTCAGCTGATGGTCCTCAATGCCCACGAGGATCGTGGAGTTTCCTTCGCGGAGGAATCCGCCGGTGCTGGCGAGCATGGTTGCCTGGATGCCGTCTTCGGTGATGGCATCAATGAGCCGTCCCGCGTCCTTCTCCTGCACGATGGCTAGGACGAGCTTGATACCCGCCACCCCCTGGATATGAGGAAGTGCTCAACCCGCCGCACGATCTCGCCATGCACGACCTGTTGAGCACCGGTGCCATTGATGACCTGCACGCGGTTCGGCTGTTCGCGCGCGATTGCGAGGAATCCTTCCCTCACGAGTACATGAAACGGGAGTGCCTCCTGTTCGAGACGATCGCCGCGCCCACGGCGCCCCTGCTTTCCTTCGGCAACCCGCGCACGCTCCAGCCCAGCCTGCGCATCGATGTCGATGAGCAGCGTGAGGTCGGGCAGCAGTCCCCCCGTTGCCACACTGTTGACCTGACGGACGACATCCACGCCCAGGCCGCGCGCGTACCCTTGATAGGCGACGGACGCGTCCACATACCGTTCCGAAAGGACAAGCCGCCCTTCGCGCAGCGCCGGCTCGACCACTTCACTCACGAACTGCGCGCGCGCCGCCGCAAACAGCAGCATCTCGGCCTGTGGAGCCATCTCCCGGAAGTCTTCGTCTAGTAGCAGCGTGCGAATCTGCTCACCAATCGTCGTGCCGCCGGGCTCTCGTGTATGCAACACGGGGTATCGCGGACGGAGGTGCTCGTAGAGGAGGCGGGCCTGCGTGGTCTTCCCAGCGCCTTCGGGCCCCTCGATCGTAATGAAAATCCCGCGCGGCATTGAAGAAACTACGGGAGAAGGGGAGAAAGGGATAAGGGGATAAGGTAAGTGCGCATTTTCCCGAAGACCTTATCCCCTTATCCCCTTATCCCTTTATCCCGCGTTTTCTACCGGGGAAAAATCACGACGCGACGGAAAGGGTCTTCGCCGCGGCTCTCCGATGCCAGCCCATAACGCTGGATGAGCTGGTGCTGAAGGCGGCGGACATACGAGTTCTGCGGCGATAGTTCGACCGGCTGCGTTGTTGTGAGGACCTCGGTGATGGCTTCCTCGACTTCGCGGAGTGCAACCTCCTGTTCATCGAGGTCTTCCACTTCGAAGATGCTGCGGAGGAAGCCTTGGATCTGATTCACGGTGTTGCTCTTGAGCACGTGCATCGTCCGGCCGCGGGCCACGGCTTCGCGCAGCTTCTTTGGCTGCCTGCGCTCCTGCGATTTGAGCGTCAGCACCACATCGGCATCGGCCACGTTGTCGGACACGTACGCGGGTACATGTAACTCTCGGATCGCCCGCTCCAGCCGGTCCCGGCTCACCGCATAGGGATAGATTCGCGTCACTTTGCGACCGGGTCGCGCTGCGTCCTCAGAGGGAGGCGGGGCCATCGGACCCTGCGGCGCCCACCGGTCAGCCCGCGCAGCCACCGGCGGGGCCTCGATCTGCACTTCGCCCTCCTGCGTGCGGACGCGGGTTTCCGGACGCGGCGGTGCGCCGCGCAAGAATCGATCCACGACAACAGAGACCTCGTGATGCACAGCAAGCTTGTCCTTTTCCTGGATCTCGATGACGACATCAAACGTCGGCGGCGCCTTGCGCTCCAGGACTGTCTTCTGAGTGCCTCGCCTGCGCGCTTCCTCATCGGAGAGCGTCACCGCCTGGACTCCGCCGAGAAGGTCTGACAAAGTTGGATTCTGCAGCAGGTTGTCCAGCGTGTTGCCGTGGGCAGTCGCAATCAGTTGGACACCGCGCTCGGCGATCGTGCGCGCCGCCAGCGCTTCGGCCTCCGTTCCGATCTCGTCGATGACGATGACCTCAGGCATGTGGTTTTCCACCGCCTCGATCATCACCGCATGCTGCAATTCGGGATGCGGCACCTGCATGCGGCGCGCGGCGCCGATCCCTGGATGCGGAATGTCCCCATCACCGGCGATCTCATTGGAGGTGTCGACCACGACGACACGCTTGCCGAACTCGTCGGCCAGGACGCGCGCCGCCTCGCGCAGCAGCGTCGTCTTCCCCACGCCGGGCCGGCCGACCAGCAGAATGCTCTTGCCGGACTCAATGACATCCCGCACGATGTCCACCGTTCCGACGACGGCGCGACCGACGCGACAGGTAAGGCCAATGATCTCGCCCTGGCGGTTCCGGATCGCCGAAATGCGGTGCAGGGTGCGCTCAATCCCCGCCCGGTTATCTTTTCCAAACGCCCCCACGTGGCTGCTGACGAAACCGATATCTTCATGAGACACGTAGCCTTCATTCAGTGAGATCACACGCCCGGGATAACGCGCTTCGGGTTTGCGCCCCAGGTCGATCACGACCTCCAGCAAGGCATCCTGGTGGTTTTGCTCCTCAATGGATTCGCGCAGATGTGGAGGCAACACGTCAAGCAGTAAATCCAGGTTGTCGGTGATCTGGATCTGTCTGGGCACCACGAACCGGTCTCCTTCTGCAAGAACTCGAGCGAAGGCGTCAGGCAGGGCTCTCACCTATGAACATTGCGGGTGACAGGATCGAACAACAAAACGAGGGCCATCGCGCCAATTATACCATACCCTCCCTGACGACCCTTTCTTACGCGACCTGGGCAATCAGACAGGTCAAGTAACGCGTCTCCGGCATGGCCGGATGGATCGGGTGATCTTGCGCCTGTCCGCGGCGCTCCATCAGTCGCACCGTACGATGCGTGTCACTCGCGGCGCTCGCCACCACCTCAATGAGCAGCGCCTCCTGCATATGATATGAGCACGAACAACTCACCAGTATCCCTCCGGGCCGGAGGAGCTTGAGCGCGCGCAGGTTGATCTCTTTGTATCCTGCGACGGCTCGTGGGAGCGAGTCCTTGGTCTTCGCAAAAGCAGGCGGATCCAGGATCACCACGTCGTACCTCGTGCCTGTACTGACCTGACGCCGCAACTCGTCGAAGACGTTGGCCACCATAAACGTACAGCGGTCCGCCACGCCATTGCGCTGGGCGTTTCCTGTGGCTAGGTTGATCGCCTCTTCAGAGATGTCGACTGCCGTCACGTGCTTTGCGCCGCCCAGTGCCGCGTGCACGGCGAACCCCCCCGTGTAGCAGAATGCGTCAAAGACGTCGGCCTCCTTGACCAGCCGGCCGATCGCGAGCCGGTTCTCCCTCTGATCGAGGAAGAATCCGGTCTTCTGACCCCGGGCGATGTCGGTGAGGAAAGAGGCGCGCCCCTCCTGAACTTCAATCTCCGTGGGCGCCTCGCCAGATAGCCAGCCCGTCTGCGAGGCCAGACCCTCTAACCTCCGGACTCCTGGATCGTTGCGTTCGTAGACGGCCGACGGGTGCACCAGCTCGTTGATCAAGTCGACGAGGATGTGTTTGCGGATGTCCATTCCCAGCGCGAGCGTCTGGAGGACAGCGATGTCGCCGTAACGATCGACGATGAGTCCAGGCAGCTGATCACCCTCGCCGTAGACGACCCGGTACGCGGACGTTCCGTTCACGATTCGCTTGCGATAGGCGATCGCCTCCGCCAGCCGTTTCTGAAAGAACTCGCGGCCAATCTCTTCAGGACGCGTCGTCAGGAGTCGGACGGTGAGTGTGGACTTGCGGTTGATGAATCCTCGGCCCAGCCACTGTCCACGCAGAGAACGGACGTCGACAATCCCGCCATCGTCCACGTGCCCGTCAAGGCTGGCGATTTCGCCGGCGTACACCCAGAGATGGCCGCGGGCTAAACGTGATTCCTTGCCAGGCTTCAGGAGGACAGTGGCAGTCAGAATAGCGTCGTCTGCGCGGGCTGCTCGATCTTCTTTTCTTCCTCGACCTCTTCGAGGAGGGTCTTGGCGGGAGCACCGTCCGCAAAAATGTGGATCTCACCGTAGACGCCGTCGTAGCCCGGTTTGATCTGCACCTGGCCTTCGCGAACGCGGCGGATTCCCTCGACGATCCGGGATGTCGTGTGCTTCGTCAATTCTTCCAGGGGGACATCGAGCAGCACGGAGAACTCGCTGCCGAGACGTGCGCACAGCTTGAAGTATTCTTCCCGGACCGCGCCGGTGCCCACCTGCGCGCCCTTGGCTTCGGCGACGATCTCCTCGAGCGGAATCAGGTTCCGGTACGGGACCGCACCCGAGGGCACATATCCTTGCTCCCGATCGGCAATGTCCTCGACCCGGTGCATCACCCCGACCGTGACCGGCCGTTTGCACACAGGGCAGCGGTTGCCGGCGGCCTTGGTCTCTTTCGGAGTGAGGCGAGTATTGCAGTTCCTGTGGCCGTCGTAATGGTATTTGCCTTCCTCCGGGAAGAACTCGATCGTGTATAAGAACTTGCTGGTATCCTTCTCACGGATGATGCGAACGAGCTCGTGGTAATCAGGCTCGGCGGTTTCAAAGACATTCGCCTCCCTGCCAAGCTTCGCCGGAGAATGCGCGTCGGAGTTGCTGAGGAGCATCATCGGATCGAGCTGTGAGAGCCGCCAGTTCATGGCCGGATCGCTGCTCAACCCGGTTTCGACGGCAGCAATGTGCCGTGACTGGTCACGGAAACACTCAAGGAGAGCGTCGAAGCCTGAGTTTGATCCAAACAAACTGAACCATGGGGTCCAGGCGTGGGCCGGGACGATCATGCAATCGGCCGAGATCTCCATGATGTACTCGACGAGTTTATCCGAGGGAAGGGTCAGCGTGGGCCGCCCATCGGCCATCAGCGACCCGAAGCGTCCCAGTACCGCATTGATGCGCTCCACAACCTCGAGTGACGGGGCGAAGATGATATTGTGAATCTTCCGGAGCCGGCCTCCCTGCGGATAGATATTTGAAACCTCGACGGTCAGCATGAAGTGCACGCCGCCGTACGTGTACAAACCGTAATCGGTGGGCTTGAGCTTGGCTTTCAGTTCGCGGAACCAGATGGGATGCGTGAAGTCGCCGGTGCCGACGATGGCAATGCCCTTGATCTTGCACCAGCGCGCCATGTTCTCCACGTCCATCTCCCGGCTGGTCGCCCTGCTGTATTTGGAGTGGAGGTGGAGGTCGGCGATAATCCGCATGCAGCGCCTCGCGGCGATTACGGGACCGGAACCGGGGACCCGGCAATCGGCTATGGAGTGAGGCCCCCTGATCTTCCTATCGGTTCACGTTGATCGGAATCTTCTCCTTTGCGGGTGCCGAATCCCGACGCCCGATTACCGTCATGGCGCGCCAGGTGCGCGCCATCATCCCACAGCGCTCGAAGCCCAAATCTCAATGCCTTAAACATCGCCCCGGACATCACCGCGAACCGCGACGGGTGCAACGACTGCCGCAGCAGAGGAAATATCAGACGCGATTGGTAGGCCGTGTCGCCGTGAGTTTCGACCGCGGCTCGAACGGAGTCGTTCGTGCCGATCGCCGAGATGAGCCCGTTGAGCTCTTCGTCTGTCATCCGGTTCAGCGTGGCGCGGGCGAAGGCCGTGACGCTCAACTCCCGCCCGAACCGGCGGCGCCACCCGCCCTCGTAATCCCTCAGCGCCTCGGTGTTGCCGCCGATGTAGTTCGCGGCTGCCTGCGCAGCCAGTTGCCCGGCGATGAGGGAGAAGTAGATACCTCCACCGCTCGTGGCTTTGACCTGCCCGGCAGTATCGCCGACGAGCAACATGTTCTGGATCACGGTGGGGCGCCTTGCTCCCAGCACCGGGATCGGCCCTGCCAGTTTGCGCTCGATTCTGGCATGCTTGAGTCGCCTGGAAGCGACAGGGTGCTCTCGCATGACGCGGTCAAGATAGTGGATCGGCGCACGGCCGCTGAGGAATTGATCGACGCACACTCCGACACGCGCCCGCCGCGGTCCGATCGGCATCAACCAAGCAAAAAATCCAGGGGAGACAGCACTTCCGAGATAGATCTCGGGACAATCCACCGCCTCGAGATCGACGTCGCTCATCTGATATTGGAGGCCGTACACCAACCGGCGTGGCAATGTGACACCGAGTGTTGCGGGAAGCACCGGCCGGGCGCCCTCCGCGTCAATAATCACCGGCGCTGACCCAGAGAAAGTCTTTCCGGTTCGCTCGCCTGCTACACGCATTGCCCCGTTGAGGCGCTCCGCCCCACGCAGGCGAGTCTCAAGGAGAAGCTCGGCCCCGGCTGACTGTGCTCCGTAAGCCAGCCAGCGGTCAAAGACCGCCCGGTCGACGACATGCGAATCCGGTGTTGAGCGTCGGACGCGCGCGACGGCGCCGTTGGGAGCGTAGAATGCGCCGGCCTGCAGTGTGTTGAGGACCAGGTGATCAGGAAGGTTGAATTCTCGAAATGCGTGCAGTTGCAGTTTGCCCGAACAGTGAGTCGGCGATCCAACCTCAGGGTGCTCTTCGACCAGCACGGTCCGCAGCCCGAGACGGGCGGCCGTGAGTGCCGCCATGCCTCCGGCAGGGCCCGCGCCCACGACGATGACATCGTACTCATTCACGTGCATGCAATTCCACCTACCCTCTCCCCGGCGGGGAGAGGCGTTCGGGAAGAGGGGGCGCGTGAGAAACTGAACTGGGAAGCGGACAAGTTTCGTACAATAAAGGAGAAGGCACCTCGTCCCATGGGAGATCTAATGCGACGTCTCACACTCTCATTCATCCTCTTTCTGCTATTTGCCACCGCCGCCTCCGCAGCTGCAAGGTTCAAGCAGGGCACCTTAACCATCTCACAAGACGCGAAGCGAGTCGTCCTGCAGGTCGAGGTCGCCGATACGCCCGAAGCCCGATCTCAAGGCCTGATGTCCCGCCCACGGCTCGCCGACAACGCCGGCATGTTGTTCATCTTCGAAGAGCAAGGCAGCTGGGGTTTCTGGATGAAAAACACGCTGATCCCTCTTTCGATCGCGTTCATCGACGACGATTGGGTGATCGTGGACATCAAAGACATGAAGGTAGCCCCCAGTCCCGCGAACGGGCCATTCAACATATATGAATCCGCCAAGCCTTTCAAGTACGCGCTGGAGGTCAACCGAGGGTACTTCAGGACGAAGGGTATCGGCGCCGGCGCGAAAGTTCGGTTTGAACTGAAAAGCTCTAAACGCTAGAATCCTCGAACGAAATTGCAAAGTTGTAGTGCTTCCGGCGGAGCATCCACATACCTGGCTGCTCCATTTCTCCGGGTGCAACGGCGATGCGGATTCTGTCGATGCCGGGACGCCCCATCTCAATCCACTCGCTCGCGCGCTTCTTATACCGTTCTGCGGCCGCATCCGATCCGTACACCACGACAGCATCACGACGAACCAGACAAAGGCTTTTTGTTTCTGCATCGAGCAGGCCGCTGATGTAGCGAAAACCCCAGCGCTCCGGCTGAGTCGCGAAGATGTCGACGAGCCCGGATTCCGTGAGCGCCAAGTAGGTCCCCAATCCCCCACCCAGGCCGAAGTCGTTGACAGGAATGATGAGGTCACTCACTCGTCGGGGGGTTTGATTCAACAATTCTTCGAGCAACTTTAGGGAAACACCCCGACTTCCCGGTCCGCTAATGAAAAGTCCGTCATCCATCGGGAATCGTGGGTCGTCGCCGGTCGCATCAGGCCCGTAGACGCCCTGCAGTGGCATGAATCCACAAGATGTAAGTGAGCGGCTGAACAGCTCCCGGCCGTGCTTCTCGAATGCAACACACAAGCACATCGTGCTGAACCTGAACGGGATGAGGAGCAGTCCACCCTCGCGCAGTTGCTCAACCCACCGCGGCGAGATATCTGCGGCACTGGCGGTGAGGATAATTCGATCGTACGGCGCACCCTCTGGATGCCCGAAGCCCCCATCGCCGGTCAACACGGACACGTCACCGTAGCCCGCGCGTTCCAGGTTACGCCTCGCTTCTTCTGCAACATCTGGCTGGATTTCGACGCTTACGACTCTGCCGGTCGGACCCACCAGCTCGCGTAGGATCGCCGCATTGTATCCTGTTCCCGCCCCGATCTCCAGCACCGCGTGGCCAACCCGCAGTTCCAGCTGCTCAACCATGATGGCCATGACGGCCGGCTGCGAACTGCTGCTGCTCGGCAATCCATCAGTCCACCGCGTCACAATCGCATCGTCCCTATACACCTGTTCCAGCGTCAATCCCGGCAGAAACTCATGCCGCGGAACCTTGAGAAACGCAGATGCGACCGCGGGCGACGTGATTGACCGGCTGCGCTTCAGATGTTCAACAAGTTGATTCCGAAGTGTGTCGATCGCCATTCAACCTGGACCGTGCGGGGATCGAAGACCGGGACAAGGCGACCCGTAGCTAAGTCACTCCATAGCCGATTGCCGGGTCGCCGGTTCCGGTCTTCGGTCCCCGCTGCTGGGCCACCAACCTGCTATCATGTCGCCAAGCCGATGACCACGCAGAAAGCCGCGGAGATTTCAGCACTGCGCGCGATCAGCCGCGCCATTGGTGAAGCGCTGGACCTGGACACCACCCTTCACCTTATCACCAAAACTACGGCCAAAGTCATGGGCATGGACAGCTGCTCGATCTACCTGCTCGATCCCTCAGGGGAGTATCTGGTGCTCAAGGCGACGACAGGCCTCGCGGAGGGCGCGATCGGACGTGCGCGTCTGCGCTTCGGTGAGGGCCTGACCGGCTGGGCGGCAAAGGAAGGCGAGCCGGTCGCGAGCAGCGATGCCGCCCGCGATCCTCGTTTCGTATATTTGCCGGAAACTCGCGAGTATAACTTCCGCTCCCTCGCCGCGGTGCCGCTCGTCACCGCGGGGCGCGCGCTCGGCGCCGTCAACGTACAAACAACCGCCCGTCACGAGTACTCGAATAACGAGATGGAACTGCTCGGCGTCATCGCCGACCTCGCCGCGGGCGCCATCGAAAAAGCAACGCTATACGATAACATGCGCCGGCAGATTATGGAGCTTTCCACATTGGCCGAGGTCAGTGAAACCATCACCTCGCCACTCTACCTCGAGGAGATTCTCCGCCTCATCGTCGAGATGGCGGCGCGAATGCTCGCTACCAAGACGGCATCGTTGATGCTGATTGACGAGGACACCGGTGAGCTCGTCACCGCAGCAGCGCACGGCGCACGGGAAGCATATCTGAAGCGCCGCCGGCTGAAAGTCGGTGAGGGCATCGCCGGTTTGGTCGCAAAGGATGGCAAGCCTATCGCTGTGACCGACGTGCTCACAGACTCGCGATTCGTGACCAAGGAGGTCGCACAGCAGGAAGGCCTGCGGGCATTGCTTTCGGTGCCGCTGGTTGTTCGAGACAAGGTCATCGGAGTGTTCAACTGTTATAAGGATCGACCGTATCGTTTCGCGGACGCAGAGGTCAAGCTGCTCACGACCCTGGCCAATCAGACCGCCCTCGCGATTGAGAACGCCAACCTCGTCGTGCGGTCGGCGATCATTCGCGAGATGCATCACCGGGTCAAGAACAACCTTCAAACCGTCGCGATGCTCCTGAGGCTGCAGCTTCGGAACGGTCGCGAGGTCTCGGGGCGCGAGGTGTTGAGTGAAACCATCAACCGCGTGCTTAGTATCGCCGCAGTGCACGAGATTCTCTCCGTTGAGGGTTTCCGTCTCATCAATCTCAGACAGCTGCTGGATCGGGTGACGCAGAACGTCACGCAAACGATGGCGCAGCCGGGTCGAGCTTTAACGGTATCGGTCACGGGCGACGACATCTACCTCAACTCGCAGCAGGCGACGTCGCTCGCTCTGGCCGTCAACGAGCTGCTTCAGAACGCTGTTGAGCACGCGTTCGGGGACCGGCCGGAAGGGCATGTCGAGATCCGTCTGGCCCAGCGAGAGGGCGCGCTGGTACTCCAGGTGCAAGACAACGGCACTGGGCTGCCCGATAACTTCGACCCGATGGCCGGCGATGACCTCGGGCTCAAGATCGTCCACGCCCTCGTGTCGGAGGATCTGGGCGGGAGCCTGACGTTCACCAACGAGACTGGAACGATGGTGACAATCACGATCCCAAACATCAGCGCCTCCGGCGCTGGTAGGCAGTAGCCAGTAGGCAGTAGGCAGCCCACATGCCACCAAACTCCACTAAAGCAATAAGAATACTTATCGCCGACGATGAGGCCGTGATCAGACTCGGCCTTCGCACCATGCTCGAGGCGCAGGGGTATCGGGTGGTCGGCGAAGCTGCCGATGGAACTCGGGCCTTGGACCTCGTGTCCAGGCTCAAACCCGATCTCGTCTTCCTCGACATCAAGATGCCGGGGGTGGATGGGCTGCAGGCCGCGAGGCGCCTGCAGCGAGATGGAAACACCCCCGTGGTAATCCTCACCGCCTACAGCGACCGCGAGTTCGTTGACTCAGCCAAGGCTTCAGGGGTGCTGGCCTATCTTGTGAAGCCCGTGCGAGAAAGCGACCTCCGGCCGGCCATCGAGGTCGCCATGTCAAGGTTTGCGGAGATTCAGGCTCTGCGCGGCGAGGTTGAGGACCTCGAAGACTCACTCGAAACCCGCAAAGTCGTTGAACGGGCGAAGGGCATTCTGATGCGAAAACTCGGAATCGAAGAGGCCGAGGCATTCAATCGCATCCAACGCGAGAGCCGCAACACCCGCCGGCCGATGAAAGAAATCGCGCAATCGATAATTTCGGATGAGAACCCTCCCTGATCCCGCAGTTATTAAGGTTGTCCCCGCTATCCACAACACACGATCGACAGTTCCTGATTGACCCAATTCACGATGCGTGATAAAAACATCCTCGCCAGCCGGATACGGTTCGTCGAGATGGGAGGAGGTACTGGACTTACCTGCAACGCTCCGGCGTTGTAGCGTAACTCCAGCAACCCGGCCTAACTCAGCGATCGTATCCGCTGGCATTTCTACGCGGGAACGTGGGAACACGGGACCGCGGGAACGCGTGTAGGGCCCTCGTCACTCCCTCCTTTTTCTCCGAAACCCAGGATTTCACAACAAAAAGCGCCCCAATGGATTCCCGCGTTCCCCCGTTCCCCTGTTCCCGCTATAATTTAGGTTTGGGTGTCCATGCTTCGCGTCGGAATGGCGCAACTGAACCTCATCGTCGGGGATCTGGAGGGCAACACCCGGCGGATCTGCGAAGCCGTCGACCACGCCAAAGACCTCGGCGTGGATCTCGTTTGCTTCCCTGAACTCTCCGTCACCGGCTATCCGCCCGAAGACCTGCTGCTGAAGCCGGATTTCGTCCGCGGCAACCTGGCGGCGATGGAGGAAATCACCCGCCGCACCCTGGGGATCGCGGCCGTGGTCGGCTTCGTCGACCAGGGCACCCACCTTTATAACGCCGCAGCCATCTGTGTGGACGGTGAACGGGTCGGCGTATACCACAAGCAGCGGCTGCCAAACTACGGCGTCTTTGACGAGAAGCGGTACTTCTATCCCGGCCGGCGCGGCGGGGTTTACGTCATCAACGGGGTACCGATCGGGGTCACCATCTGCGAGGATATCTGGGCCCCCGGCGGCACCTGCCAGGCCGAAGCCGCGGAAGGCGCCTTGGTGATCATCAACATCAACGGCTCGCCCTACCACGCCAGCAAGTGGCGCGCGCGTGCGGAGATGCTGGGCACACGGGCCCGGGACTATCGGGTCGTCCTCTGCTACAACAACCTGGTCGGCGGCCAGGATGAACTGGTCTTCGACGGCATGGGCATGATCTTCGATCACACCGGGACGCTGCTGGCCCGCGGCCTGCAGTTCGACGAGGATTTCATCGTCAGCGACGTCGACCCAGAAGCGGTGCGCCGCCATCGCATGTTTTCTCCGGTTCCACCTGTTGAGGGTGAGGACCGCGACATCGAGTCATTCACGATCCATGTTTCGGACAAACCGGCAGGGCACACGACACCACAGAAAGCCAGGCTCGAACCGCCGCTTGAACCCTCAGAGGAAGTGTACCGAGCACTGATCCTGGGCACGCGCGATTATGTCCGGAAGAACGGCTTCCGCGACGTTGTGATCGGGCTTTCGGGCGGTATCGATTCGGCCCTCGTAGCCACAATCGCGTGCGACGCGCTCGGCAGGGAGCACGTTCACACCGCGTTCATGCCGGCGCGGTTCACCTCCGCGGACAGCGGCCGCTACGCGTCAGAGGTCGCGCAGAATCTGGGCGTGCAGATGATCGATTTGAGTATCGACGGAATCTTCCAGGCCTCCCTCAACACTTTGCAGCCCGTGACCGCGGGCCGGCCCCAGGACGTTACCGAAGAGAACGTGCAGGCGCGCATTCGGGGCACGTTACTGATGGCGCTGTCCAACAAGTTCGGATGGCTCGTCCTCACCACCGGTAACAAGAGTGAGATGAGCGTCGGCTACGCGACGCTCTACGGCGACATGGCGGGAGGTTTCGCCGTTATCAAAGATGTTCCGAAAACCTTGGTCTACGAACTCGTGAGATGGCGAAACCGGCAGCACGCTGTGATCCCGGAAGGAGTGCTCACCCGCGCGCCGACTGCCGAACTGCGTCCGGGTCAGAAAGACACGGACACGCTGCCGCCGTACGAAGTCCTCGATCCCATTCTCAAGATGTACGTGGAAGAGGACATCCCTCCGCAGGAGATCGTCGCGGCGGGATACCCCGCGGATCTAGTCAACCGCATTATCGCGATGGTGGATCGCAACGAGTACAAGCGGCGGCAGGCACCTCCGGGCCTGAAGATCACGCCGAAGGCGTTCGGCAAGGATCGCCGGCTGCCAATCACAAACTGGTATCGCAGCACCACGCAGCACCGCGTCGGCGCCTCCGAATAATCACCGCATGGCTGTCGCGCGTTACCATTGGAGCCGATCGAATTGGCCGTCCTCAAATAGGAGCCGCGCGTTCGTCTTGTAGTTCGAGCCGCTGCTTCGATACAATAGTATGTTGCGATGTCACTCTCCGCGCTGCTTCCTGTACTGCGGGAACAGCCCTCATACCAGAACATGCTTGCCTCGCTCCGGGCCCAGCGGCGGCCATGGGTGGTCGGTCCCGGCTCCTCGGAAAAGGCGTACCTGCTCGCTGCTCTCGGCGATAGCCTCCATCTCACCGACCGCGGCGGCGTCCTGATCATCACGCCGAGCCGTGATGCCGCGGAGCGCTTGCATGACGACCTGCTGACTTTTGTCCCACAGCTTGAGTCCCGCCTGATGCTCTTCCCGCACTGGGAGATGCAGGGACCGTATGAAGGCAAGATGCCGGCCGAGGCCGTCGGTGAGCGGCTGGCGATCCTGCAGCGGCTGCACGACGAGGAATCGGTGTGGGTCGTGGCGCCCGTTGAGGCGCTGCTTCGGCGCATAAGTTCGCCCGAGGAATTCCGCGCATCTGCCCGCCGTGTTCGCAAAGGGGAGCGAGCGGACCGCGATCAGGTCGCCGCGTTCCTTGCCGGATCGGGATACGAGCGGGTCGATCTGGTCGCGGAGAAGGGCCAGTTTGCCGTCCGCGGCGGCATCCTCGACGTGTTTTCGCCGGATGCCGGTGCGCCCGCGCGTCTGGAGTGGTTTGGGGATGAGGTCGAGTCGATACGTCTCTTCGACCTGGAAACGCAGCGCAGCACGCTCGACACAGACGACGTGGTTTTGCAGCCTGCCGTCCCCGGAAGCGGGAATGCCACGTTGCTTGACTACCTGCCCCCCTCTTCGCTCCTGATCCTCGACGAACCGTTCGATCTCGAGCGCCAGGCGAACTTAGCTGTCGAGCGCGGAGCTGAACTCGAACCGGGCGCGTTCTTCAGCTGGGGTGATCTCCAGGGGCGGCTGCATACCGCATCGCTCCGGATATCTTCGGTCCATCCTCCAAACGAGGGCGCCGAGGAGATCGCGATGCACTTTGGCGGCGTGGAGGCGTTCGGCGGTCAGATGAAACTCCTGGCGCGCGCCATCGAGTCGTGGCAGAACTACGGGCGGCGCATCGTCGTCGCCTCGGCGCAGGCGGAACGAATTAACGAGATCCTGAGAAGCCACGGGATCCAAGTGACGACGGTCGGCTCGCTCGCGAAGGTCCCAGAACCCGGGCGCACGATCGTTGTGGGTGGCCCTCTGTCACGCGGGTTCCAGGTAGATGCGGCAGCGCTCGTCGTGCTCACCGACAGCGAAATCGTGGGCTGGCGTCGCCGGCGACGACGGTTCCGATTCCGCGAGGGTGTCCGGCTCTACTCGTGGACAGATTTGTCGCCCGGCGATTACATCGTGCACCTGCATCACGGCATTGGGAACTACCGCGGGATGGTCCGCCTGTTGTTGAATGGCGCGGAACGTGACTACCTCGAGCTCGAGTACGCTCAGAACGACAAGCTCTACGTTCCCACCGACCAGATTGCCCTGGTGCAGCGATACATCGGCGTTGAGGGCCAGCCTCCGAAAGTTCATCGCCTGGGCGGGACCGAATGGGAACGCGAGAAGAAGCGTGTCAAAGAAGCGGCGCAGCAGATGGCCCGCGAGCTGCTCACACTGTATGCCACCCGCGAGGCGGCGTCGGGCCACGCCTTCAGTCCCGACACCCCCTGGCAGCACGAGCTCGAGGCGACCTTTGAGTTCGAAGAGACACCGGATCAGTGGCTTGCGATCCAGGACATCAAGCGTGATATGGAGACCGCGAAGCCGATGGACCGGCTCGTCGCTGGCGACGTTGGATACGGGAAAACCGAAGTGGCATTGCGCGCTGCTTTCAAAGCGGTGATGGACGGCAAGCAGGTCGCCGTGCTCGTGCCCACGACGATCTTGGCTCAGCAACATTACAACGTGTTTCTGAAGCGTCTGGCCACCTATCCCATTAGAGTTGACATGCTAAGCCGGTTCCGCTCGGCCTCGGAGCAGAAGCGCGTGATCGAACAGGTCAAGGACGGACAGGTCGACGTCCTCATCGGGACGCACCGCGTCTTGCAGAAGGACGTCGCGTTCAGAAACCTAGGCCTGGTGATTATCGATGAAGAGCAGCGCTTCGGTGTCAGGCACAAGGAGAAACTCAAGCAGCTCCGCGCAACCGTCGACGTGCTGACGCTCACCGCCACCCCGATCCCCCGCACCCTGCACATGTCCCTCGTGGGGCTGCGCGACATGTCGGTGATGGAAACGCCGCCGGACGCGCGTCTGCCGATTCAAACTGAGATCAGGCCCGACCAGGACACGCTGATCCGCGACGCCATCATGCAGGAACTGGATCGCGGCGGTCAGGTGTACGTGGTGCATAACCGGGTCCAGAGCATTGAGCGGGCGGCGCGGCGGATCCGTGCCCTGGTGCCGGAGGCGAGCGTCGCTGTGGCGCACGGTCAGATGCCTGAGGAAAAGTTGGAAGAGGTGATGATGGATTTCCTGGGCGGACGCTTCAACGTGCTTGTCTGCACGACCATCGTCGAAATCGGCCTCGACATCCCGCAGGTGAATACCATCATCATCGAAGACGCTCACATGATGGGGCTGTCGCAGCTCTACCAACTGCGCGGTCGTGTCGGACGCTCCGACCGGCAGGCGTTCTGCTACCTGCTGTACCCGCGTGGCGCGAACCTGAGTGAGGAGGCACGGCAACGGCTGGAGGCCATGCAAGAGTTCGTCGAGCTGGGCAGCGGCTTCAAGCTGGCGATGCGCGACCTGGAAATTCGCGGAGCCGGTAACCTGCTAGGTCCCGAGCAGCACGGTCACCTTGCCGCGGTGGGGTTCGAACTGTACAGCCGGCTGCTCGATGAGGCGATCCGTGAGCTGCGTGGGGAGATGGTGGAAGAGGTCCCCGATGCCACGATCGATCTTGGAATCGATGCGTATCTTCCCAACGAGTTCATCTCCGACGAGGGCCAGCGGATGGCCGTATACAGAAAGCTCGCGACGGCGCGAACTGTCGACGACGCCAACGCCGTGGTCGAGGAGTTGACCGACCGGTTCGGGCCGCTGCCCGAGCCCGCGACCAATCTGATCGATGTGGTGCGACTCCGCGCGCTCGCCAAGCAGGCCGGAGTGGTGTCCATCACGCGAGAACAAGGACGTATCCTCATCAAGCCTGCCGCAGGGTGGACGCCGAGCCGTGAAGATGAAGCTCGCCTTGCGTCAGCGCTGCAGGGCCGGTTGACGATGACCCCGACAGGGTTGCGGCTGCGCACCAGTGGAGCGCGGTTCGCTGAAGACGCGGGGTTGATCAGACAGACACTGCTCGCGCTCACCAGGACCGGACGGCGGCGCGAGGCCACCGCCATGGCATCAGGCTCCTCGTAGGTAGTAAACTTTCGACAGCCGGTTGCGTCTTGACACTGGGAGGAGTTCGCGAATGACGAGTCGTTTCAAAGTGATCCTCTTCACCGCCATCTTCGTTGTAGTCGCCACGGCCGCTGCCGTGGCCTTGACGACAGGCATGAAGCGTAGCACTGCCGTGGCCGCCAGGGTGAACGGTGAGGTGATCTACGCGACGGACCTGGACCGGGAAGTGGACGCGATCGCCAGGCAGTATGGCATTCCCGACGATAATAAACAGCGAAACGAGATCGTCCGTATCGTTTTGGATCAGGTGATCGAACAGCGGATCATCAACCAGGAAGCCCGTCGCTACAATGCCGTGGCATCAGAGGCGCAGATCAACGCGCAGCTCGCCGACATCAGGCGCAACTTCCCCACAGAAGAGGAGTTTCAGCAGGCGCTGGAACAACGGAAGTGGACGCTGGCGGATTTGAAGAACCGGCTGCGCGGGACGATCACCATGCAGAACCTGACGGAGCGCGTGACAAACACCACGGTGACAGACGCGGAAATCCAAAAGTACTTCAATGAACGCCGCAGCGAGTACGATCAGGCCGAGCAGGTCCGCGTCAGCCACATTCTGCTCCAGACGGAAGCCGAGGCCCGGCTGGTCCTGGCGCGCCTCCGGCGTGGGGAGAAGTTTGACGAACTCGCCCAACAGTATTCGAAGGATCCCGGAAGCAAACCTCAGGGCGGCGACCTGGGATTCGTCAGCCGCGGACAGCTTGTCGGCGAGTTTGAGAAGGTGGCGTTTTCACTGAAGCCCGGACAGACGTCAGGAATCGTTAAGACGCAGTTCGGTTTTCACATCATCAGGGTCGCCGACAGCCGATCGCCGCAGCCGGCCCGCATCGAGGCCGTGCGTGAACAGATCCGCGGCCAGCTGTTGACCCGCAAAAGTGAGGCCGCGTTCCAGGAGTGGCTGAAAAAAGCTAAGTCTCAGGCAAAGATTACGAAAGTTGATAAAGCCACAAAGTAAGTGCAGCAATTCGGTCGTTGGTCGTAGGTCGTGGAAATTGCATCGTCGCTACCAACGACCTATGACCTACGACCTATGACCGCCGTTTGATTGATGCGTCTCGACAAGTTCCTTCAAGTGAGCCGCCTTGTGAAGCGCCGCACCCTCGCCAATGAGCTCTGTGACCGCGGCCGGGTCCGAGTGAACGGGCAGCGGGCGAAAGCGACGGCCAGCGTCAAGGCGGGCGACGTGATCACCATCGCCCAGGGTGACCGCCGGCTGATTGCCAAAGTCCTGGACGTTCCCGAGCGCCCCGCACCCTCGAAAGACCTGGTTGAGGTTCTCTCACGCCTGCACGTGGAAGAGCTCTCTCCGTAACGCATGGCGAAGATCAGTTCCGTCCACGCCCGCGAGATCTTCGATTCTCGAGGTAACCCCACCGTCGAGGTGGATATCCATCTTGACGATGGCCACTGGGGACGGGCGGCGGTGCCGTCGGGCGCGTCGACTGGCGCGCACGAAGCTCTGGAGCTCCACGACGGCGATCGCCGGCGGTTTGCCGGGAAGGGCGTGCTCAAAGCCGCCGCCAATGTGAATGAGGTTATCGCGCCCCGTCTCCGTGGCCGTGAGAGTTCAGATCTCACCGGCATCGACCGGCTCATGATCGAGCTCGACGGAACGGAGAACAAAGCACACCTCGGGGCAAACGCCACGCTGGCGGTGTCACTCGCCGTCGCCAGGGCCGCCGCCCAATCTGCCGGACGGTCGCTCTTCTCGTATCTCGGGGGCGAGCAGGCGCGCACGATGCCGGTGCCCCTGATGAACGTCATCAACGGTGGCCTTCACGCCGACAACCCGCTGGACGTACAGGAGTTCATGATCGTACCGATCCGGTCCGGCCGGTTCTCCGACGCGCTCCGCATGGGCATCGAGACATTTCATGCGTTGAAGGCTCTCCTTCATAAACGCGGCATGAGCACCGCGGTCGGCGATGAGGGTGGGTTCGCGCCGGCGTTCCGGTCAACGAAAGAAGCGATCGACGCCCTCATGGATGCCATCTCGGCAGCCGGGTACCAGGCGGGCGAGGAGATAGGGATTGCATTCGACGTGGCGGCCACGAATCTCCACAAGGCCGGCAACTACGATTTTCAAGGTGAGGGCGTCGTGCGTTCTCTCGATGATCTGATCGAATACTACGACGAACTCATTTCATCGTATCCCATCCTCTCGATTGAAGATGGAGTGACCGAGGATGATTGGGGCGGCTGGACGCGCCTCACTGCCCGCCTGGGAAGAAAAACACAGCTCGTGGGAGATGACGTGTTCGTCACAAATGCGACGCGACTCCGTGAAGGCATTGCGCGCGGGTGCGCCAACGCGATTCTCGTGAAGGTCAACCAAATCGGTACGCTCACCGAAACGCTCGACGTAACGCGTATGGCCCAGCAGGCCGGCTATGCGACGATCATTTCCCACCGATCGGGAGAAACCGAAGACACGACGATCGCAGACCTGGCCGTCGCCACGGGCGCAGGGCAGATCAAGACCGGGGCCCCCTCTCGCAGCGAGCGCGTCGCGAAGTACAACCAACTGCTCAGGATCGAAGAGGAACTTGGAGACAAAGCGATCTATCCGGGGGCGAGCGTGTTCAAGAGCAGAGCGGAAGCGCGGAAACGCGGAAACGCGGAAGCGCGTTAAGGAGGAGAACAGTCGGAGGCCGCCAATCGCTCGATCGTAGTCGATCCAAGCATACGTCGCACCGTTCGTCGGAGCAGCCTATGGAGCGCGTCCCGCGATGGTTTGTCAGCTCACTGGTCCTGGTACTGCTGGTTGCCGTCACCTACGCATTTGGATCCAGCTTCCTCCAGGTGTACCGCCTCAGACGGGAAGCTGCGCGCCTGGAACAGGTGCGACAGGACCTGATCGAGCAGGGCGCCCTGCTCCGGGAAGAGATCAAACTCCTGCACACCCCGGGTTACATCGAACGTATTGCCCGCGAACAACTCGGGCTGGTCAAGCCGGGCGAGGTGGCATTGTTGATTATCCGGCCGAAGCCCCCAACACCGCGGTCGGCGGGACCCCGACCGGCCGGGCTACCTGCCGGGAAACCGACCCAGAAGGAGCCGGTCTGGCGGTCCTGGCTCCACCGGCTGGGGTTCTAACCAGTTCTAATTGACACATTTGCGAGGGCAGCCGTATAATTCCCGTGCATCCCACGTAGTTAACCTGTCGAGGAGGTAGAGCCGGGCAAGTCATGGCGGTAGAAGCTGGTACGATCGTCGAAGGCACGGTCGTCAAGATCACGCACTACGGCGCGTTCGTAGAACTCCCCGATGGCAAGAGCGGTCTCGTTCATATTTCCGAGATCGCGGACGCATACGTCAAGGATGTCCGGGACTACATCAAGGAGCAAGAACGGATCAAGGTCAAGATCCTGGGCATCAACGAGAAAGGCAAGCTCGACCTCTCCCTCAAGCAGGCATTCTCCCCAGAAGAGCGCGCCATCCGGGCGCGTGCGAAGACGTCCTTTGAGGATAAGCTCAAAGCGTTCATGAAGGAAAGTGAAGAGCGCCTCCTGGATCTGAAGCGCAATACCGAAGCGAAACGCGGGGGCGGCAAGAAACGAAAGTAGCGTCTACCCGTCTAAACCACTCCGAGTAGCCACGAAATATCTTCGAAGGTCCGCCAGGTAATTTCGTCCCGCTCGAGGGCGCGCGAGCGCTCCTGAATGTCTTTCCGCCCGTCTAGTTCCGCCAGTTGCTGTTCCATCCAGGTAAGTTTGGTCTTCACCTGATAGAGTTGCTCGCCCCCGGATGCGTTCGGCAACAGTTTGGCGAGCTCTTCGAGCGCCCCTCGCTCGACGTCCCGCGCATACCGGTCCATCTCGATCGCTTCCAGCTTTGAATACGCCACCAGTTCCCGGCGAGATTCTACTGCCTTCACGATGAGGGCTTTTACCGCCTCAAGGCTTCGCTGATCGTCCATCAGGACGGCGTCGGCAGCTTCGGCAGCCGCAGCTCCTGGTCGCGATATTGCAACTGGTATAGCTTGGTGTAGATCCCGCCCCGGGTCAGCAGTTCGCGGTGGTTGCCTTCCTCCACGATCCTGCCTTTGTGCATGACGATGATCCGGTCGACGTTCTGAATCGTGGAGAGCCGGTGCGCGATAATGATCGACGTTCGCCCCCGCAGCACCTTGCTCAGCGCGTCTTGAATCAGGATCTCCGTTTCCGTGTCGACGCTACTGGTTGCCTCGTCCAGCACGAGGAGGATCTCCGGATTGTGTGAGATCGCGCGCGCAAAGGCGATCAACTGCCGCTGACCGGCCGACAGCGTGGATCCGCGCTCGGTCACCTCACTCGCGTATCCATTGGGTGACCGTTCAATGAACCGGTGCGCATTCACGAACTCTGCGGCCCGCCGGACCTCGTCGTCACTGATCTCGGCGTTGCCGAGCCGGATGTTGGACGCGATCGTGCCCGAGAACAGGAAGACATCCTGCAGTACGAGGCCGACATGCCGGCGGAGATCGCGCTGTGGATACCGGCGGATATCGACCCCGTCCACCAGCACCTGGCCGCGCTGCGGATCGTAGAATCTGCTGATCAAATTAATGATCGACGTTTTACCGGCGCCTGTATGGCCGACCACCGCGACGCTTTCGCCGGGGTGGATCCTGAATGACACGCCCTTGAGCACCCATTCGCCGGTGCCTTCCGGCACCGGCGGCTCGCCCCGAACCATGGCGGGTCGGGGAGCGTCCGCTCGGGACGCCGGCTTCACACCGTCTCCCTCCACGTGCGCCGAATCACTCGTTTCGCTCCGGTTCGTGGCATACTCGGCCGCGGCAAATTCTGCCGCGGGATAGGCGAACCAGACGTCCCGGAATTCGACCTCCCCCCGCACGCGCTCCAGGGGCACGGGGTCCGCTGGATCTTGCACGCTCACGGGCTCGTCGAGGATGCCGAAAATGCGCTCCGAGCTTGCCATCGCAGACTGCAAGATGTTGTACTTTTCCGCCAGATCCTGGATCGGGCGGAAAAATCGCTCCGTGTACTGGATGAACGCCACCAGGACACCCAGCGTGACCGCATTCTGGACGACCTGCCCGCCACCGTACCAGATCAGCAGCGCGATGGCGACCGCGGAGATGAACCCGACCGACGGAAAGAACAGCGCAAATCCGCGGATCGCCTGCTTGTGCGATGCCAGGTGATCCCGGTTCAGCTCATCGAACCGGCCGAAATTTCGCCGCTCGCGGTTGAATAGCTGGACAATCGACATCCCCATGATGTTTTCGTTCAGATAGGCGTTGATCCGCGCGATCCGAACGCGGATGGCCCGGTACGACTCTCTCGAGCGCACCTGGAACCACATCGTCATGCCAATGAGCGCCGGCAGCACCACGAACGTCACGAGGGCCAGCCGCCAGTTCAGCACCAGCATCGCGACGATGATGCCGGCCAGCATGAAGAAATCTCCGAAGACCGTTACCACCCCAGAGGTCACCATCTCGTAGAGCGCATCGATGTCGTTCGTGATCCGCGTCATCAAACGACCTACAGGGTTCCGGGTGTAGAACGCCACCGACAGGCGCTGCAGGTGCGCAAACAACTCCATACGCAGGTCGTACATGACGCGCTGGCCGACGGTCTGTGTGATGTAGTTCTGTCCATACCGTACCGCCGCGCCTGCGACAAGGGCGAGCAGGTAGTAGAGGGAGATCCGCGTGACGCCGGCGAGGTCCCCGTTTCTGATGTAGCGGTCGATGGCGACCTTCACAAAGTAAGGGCCGACCAGATCGGCGGCCGCCGCCAGCAACAGTAGAACGACCGAGACGACGACGGTCGGGCGGTACGGGCGCAGATACTGGAGCAAACGGCGCATCAACCGCGCGTCGTAGGCCTTGCCGAGAATCTCGTCTTCCTGAAAATGCACACTCATGTCGCAGTCTCGACGTTAGTTTCTTCGAGGGCTTCTTCCAGTAGTTGCTTCTCGTACAAATCTGCGTAGAGCCCGCCCCGGCTCAGCAGCTCGTCGTGCGTGCCGCGCTCCACGATGCGGCCGTCGTCGACGACGATGATCTGATCCGCGTGCCGGACCGTGCTGATGCGGTGACTGATCAAGATTGCAGTACGGGTCGCCATCACATCGCGCAGGCGGGCGAGTATCTGCTCCTCGGTATTCGTGTCCACGCTGCTGAGGGCATCGTCCAGAATCAGGATGCGAGGATCCCGGGCCACCGCGCGCGCGATTGCTGCGCGTTGCTTCTGCCCGCCGGAGAGCGTCACGCCGCGCTCCCCCAGCACGGTGTCGTAGCCATGCGGGAACTCGGCGACATCGGCGGCCAGGCGGCTGACCTCGGCCGCCTCGGTGATCCGCCCCCGATCCGCGCGCTCCATCCCGTACCCGATGTTCTCCGTCAGCGTTTCAGAAAACAGAAACGTGTCCTGCGCCACGAACCCGATGTGACGCCGCAGGTCTGCCAGCCGCCACCGCCTCACGTCGACGCCGTCGACGCGCACCTCTCCCTGCGTCGCATCGAACAGGCGTGGGATCAGTCCGACCACCGTGCTCTTTCCAGCGCCGGTCGGTCCCACGATCGCCACCGTGGCGCCGGCGGGAATCCGCAGATTGATGTCCCGCAGCACCTGCGCGCCGTTGTAGGCAAAGCTCACGCCGCGGAACTCGATCTCGCCTCGCGCGGCGGCGAGCGGCCGGGCATCAGGGGCGTCAACGATCCTCGGCCGCTGCGCGAAGACCTCGTCCAGGCGCTTCATGGACGCAAGGCCGCGCTGCATGAGGTTCACCACCCATCCCAGCGCGATCATCGGCCACGCCAGCAGTGCCAGGTAGCCATTAAACTGCACGAACTGGCCGAGCGTAATGCGTCCTGTGATGACGGCCTGGCCGCCCTGCCACAACAGCACCATGGACGATAGCCCGATGAAAAACATCATCAGCGGCCACAGCGCGCCATCGACCTTGATAACAGCCAGGTTGCGGTGGATGTACTCGCGGTTCAACCGGGCGAATTCCTCGACCTCGAATGGCTCTTGCGCAAATGCTTTCACGACGCGAATCCCGGAAAAATTCTCCTGTGCTTTTGCCGAGATCGTGCTGAACTGGTCCTGCACCGACTCGTACCGCCGGTGGATCATCGGGCCCAGCACGATGAAGGTCGCGCTCACGAGCGGGAGCGTCACCAGCATGAACAGCGCCAGCCGCGCGTCGATCGACAGCATGAACCCTATCGCGATGATCGAGCTCACGATTGTGCTGAAGAAGTGCATGACGCCCGGGCCGGCGAACCGCTGCACGGTATTGAGATCGCTGACGGCGCGCGTCATCAGATCGCCCGTGCGGGTGTGCTGGAAGTATGCAAGATGCATGCGCTGCAGGTGCGCGAAGTAATCGTTTCGGATCTCGTACTCGATCTGGCGCGATACCCCGAGGATGAGGAGCCGCCAGAAGTACCGGAGGATCCAGACCACAAAGTGGATCCCCACCAAGAAAGCCCCGTATGTGAGGAGCAGGCGCGACGAAACCCCGCGGCCGATCCCGTCCACCGCGAGGCGCAGGACGATTGGGTCGAGCATCAGCAGCGCCGAGGCGGCGATTCCCAGCAGAAAGCCGAACAGGTAGACCCGGCGGTGTCTCAGGATGTACGAGAGGAGACGAGGGCTCAAAGCCTTCCGATTATACTGCCGACGGGACGCCGAACACCAGGAGAGCGCCGAGCGCTTGGAGCGACACATCGACGTCGTGATCGCTGCCCGACGCGCTGAACCATCCTCCATCAGGGCGCTGCAGCGCGAGCAACCGAGGGAGCGCCCAGGCGACAAAGCGCTCGTCGATGCCGAAACCCGCTGCGTACAACGCCGCGAGTGCGGCGCCCAGCGCGTCGGTGTTCCAGTGTTCCTCACCCACATCAGCAAGCGCGGCCACACCCGACCTCACGAGGTCGGCGCCCTTTCCCTCGACCATCGCCAGCGTGGCGACCTCGAGGGCGTCAACCGTCAACATCTCGGGTGGAGGCCGGTCGCCGTTGCGCTTTGCTCGCAGGTAACTTGCGGCGCGCTGCACCGAGTCATGGCGCGAGCCTGTGAGCCGCGTCATCCAGAATCCCGCGAGCGCTGTACAGTATGCGCGCCCAACCGGATGTCCAGGCCGAATGTGCGGCGGAGGATCGAACTTCAGGACCGCGGGACTTTCGTCCCAGGAGCCATCCGGCCGCTGCGTTATCAGGAAAAAGCCGATCGCGCGCTCGACGTGGGGGCTGGGTAGCAGTCGCAGGTCCACCATCCATTGGAGCGCTGTTGCCGTCGCCGTCACAGCAGAAGGGCGCCCGCTGATCATCCCAAATGGGAAACCACCGTCATCATGCTGGCGGCCTAAGAGCGCTCGCGCGGCTTTCGCATCCGGGCGCGTGCGGCCCAGCACGCCCGTCAGGCGGGCCCGTTCCAGCTCGTCGCCGTTGTCCCGGATAAACGCTATGGCCGTGGTCAGGTAAGCATGCATTGGTTAAACGAGCGATGCCATAGGCGTCACTGTGATCTCTGCTTCGTCAAGCGCCCGGCGAACCGCGCGCGCGAGAAGTACGGCGCTAGGATTGTCTCCATGAATGCACAGTGTATCTGATTGCACCGCAATCTCCGTCCCGTCCTCAGCCGCGACGAGACCGTCGCGGGCCAGGCGGACCGCCCGAAACGCGGCCTCGTGCGGCTCTGTGACGAGGGCATGGGCGCGGTCACGAGGCACCAGGGCGCCATCGGCCGCATAACCTCGATCGATGAAGGCCTCGCGCGCGACGCGCACTCCGATCCGCTCGAGGACATCCGCCATGACTGAACCGGCGAGCGCGACTACAATCAACCCGGGATTGATGGCTCGCATCGTTTCGCCGATCAGGGCGGCAAGACTTGGATCGGCGGCCGCCTGATTGTACAGCGCGCCGTGCATCTTGACGTGCTGCACGTTCACGCCGAACCGGTCCGCGACCGATTGAAGTGCGTCCATCTGGCGGGCCAACGTCTTGCGTAACTCTTCCGGGTTCATCCGAATCGCCCGGCGTCCGAAACCCTCACGGTCTGGAAATGATGGATGGGCGCCCACGCCGACGCCGTACTCTATGGAGAGGCGAACGGTCTTCGCCATTGACGCCTTGTCGCCGGCATGTCCACCGCACGCGATGTTGGCTGAGGAAATGAGGCGCAGCAGTTGCTCGTCCGTGCCCGCACCCTCACCGAGGTCCGAGTTAAGGTCGATGCGCACGGCCCTCACTTAACCCGGCACCAAGCGAAATTCCCCCGGCCTCGGCCTCGCTCGGCCTCTGTGCGCCGCCGGCCCACTCCGTGGGCAGCAAATGGTGGTCGCCATCTATCCTGTTGGGAACTCCTCAAGGTACCGCTTGGCGGCCTCAAGTCGCTTGAACAGGCGCGCCTCCCAGTCGGGGGCAGTGAAATCTCCCTCCGGCATGAACAACAGCGCGCCGGCCTCGCCGAGACGCAGCCCATATTCGACACCGGGGTACGGCTCCGTCACGTAACGGATCGCGCCCCGATCAAGCTCCAGACGAGAGTCCACACGGGACAGCGCGGACTGGAGCCGTGTTGTGGCGTCGGCCTCTGAGATCATCCACTTAACCCGGCACCAAGAGTCATACCCCCGGCCTCGGCCCTGCTCGGCTCCATACTCAATCAACGTGCAGAATTCACCGGCCTCGCCTCAGGCTCGGCCTCCTCAACAGCGCCGTCGGCCCACTCCGTGGGCGACATTAGTCGTCGCCACTCTATTCTACGGAATGCACGCACAAGGGAACAGGCGAGCAGGCGAACAACAAACGCAAGTATGAACTGGTCCACCCAATTCCACCAGGCTCTACCGTATCATGAGTTCCTCACGCGGCACGGCACCGACGCGCATCGTCAGCGCTGGCAGGCGGTCTATGACCGCATCCAGATTACGGATCAGCAGCGTGTGCTCTTGGATGGTTTCCCGCGCAAGATGCACCTGCTTTGCATTGCCGGCACCTGGTGCGGTGACTGCGTGCGGGATGGACCTATCCTCCAGCGAATCACGGAGGCGTCGCGCACCGTGGAGCTGAGGTTTCTTGATCGAGACGAGCGTCCGGACATTTCAGGGGAACTGTCCATCAATGACGGGTTGCGCATCCCGATGGTGGTGTTTCTCAGTGAAGACCACATCGAGTGCGCGCGGTACGGTGAGCGCACACTGGCGACATACCGGAAGATGGCCGCGGAACGTCTCGGCCCCGCGTGTCCGACTGGCGTGGTCCCGCCGGGTGAAGAGTATCTGACGACGGTCACGCAGGAATGGCTGAACGAGATTGAGCGAGTACAACTGTTGTTGCGTCTATCACCGAGGCTGCGCGCATTGCACGGAGATTGAAGTGTAGTTCCATACTTTTACCGTTATAATTGGTTCGGTTCCGGCCCCATCGTCTAGCCCGGCCCAGGACACAGCCCTCTCAAGGCTGAGACACGAGTTCAAATCTCGTTGGGGCTACCAAATTGGCCAGCTTTCGTGGGCTCCTAGGCCTCTCCCCGAAAAGAAACTACCACGGGGACCCCTCTAGCCTAGGAGCCCCCGGCGCTGGCCAATTCACTTTCTCCGCAGTGGCGAGAAGTGGATAGATCACCCGTCCATTCATCCGGCCGCGACCGGCCAACCACTTCCCCTCAGAGGCCCCGAAAGCCGGCCACGTTTCAGGCTCCGTCAGTTACCTTCCTTCGCTTCTGCAATATGCTCTTTCCCTACCGCCTTGCTCAACTGCAACACTGCTATATTGATGGCCGGCCGGGCCTGTTCGGGATCTTGAAGGGCGGAGATCGGCACCTCCGCATCGCGATGCATCGGGCCCTTCATAAACTCGACTCGAAGCCGGCCCTGATCGATTTCCTCTACGCGCCCTACGCCGATGTCATCCCGACCCATTTCGCCCAGATATCGGGTGATCAGGTCTCGGTACTTCTCAAGCTCGTTGGCCATGGCACATCCCCCCTCGGCTGCCATTTTCCCCGTTCGAGCGGGTCTCACACTCTGCGGCCACTGGAGGAAGGCTGTGCATACCAGCGAACGCATGAATGACCTGCGACGCCCTGGAGGCACGATACGGCATTGCTCGCGCTGTTAACCGACCTCGCGTATCTCATGACGGCGCTGTGGGAGTCGGCCCGTCTCCGGGGCGTCATCCGCCGCTGGTCCGAACTCCGGTATCGAACCTCGGGCGGAATCTACGCTAATCACATCGCTCGCACCAAAGACTATGGCGCGCCGCTACGAGAAGCACTGCGCGCGTTGCCAGCACATCCACACCGCATCCTCGACGTAAGTACCGGGACGGGATACGCTGCGCAGGTCGCGATGAGCATGTTTCCTGAGGCACGCTCCTACGCCTGCGATCTTTCCACATCGATGCTCTCTGCAGCACGTGTGAACCTTTCACGCACCGCTCTGATCTGTTGCGATAGCGCGCACCTGCCGTTTAGAAACGGCTCATTTGATCTCGTGCTGCTGCAGAACGCGCCGCCTCCTCTGAGAGAGCTCGCCCGTGTGACAGCCCCCGGAGGCTGGGTGATCCTTGGCTTTTCCGCTGCCGGCCGGCTCCCGGCGTGGCTGCCTGAGAAAGTCGTCCGGCGGTTGGCAACGTATGGTCTCCACAGCGCCCGCTGGATACGCACCGGGAGGGGCCTATACATCCTGGGGCGCCTTGACGTACTCGAGGATGCGGCATGAACGTCTCTCTCATAATCGCAGCGCTCGACGAAGCACAAACCGTCGCCGACGTGGTGCGAGCGGGGCGCCGATGCCGGCGGGTACAAGAAATTATCGTTGTGTCAGATGGCTCTCGCGATCGAACCGGCGCCGTCGCGCGGCAGGCGGGCGCCTATGTCATCGAATTACCTAGGAACGTCGGCAAAGCTGGCGCCGTGATGGTTGGCGTGGAACGCGCGGCCGGCGACATCGTCGTGCTGCTCGATGCGGATCTGATCGGGCTACGGCCGGACCATGTCGATGAATTGCTGCACCCGGTGCTCGACGATGGCGTCGACATGGTGATCGGCGTCATGAAGCGCGACCTCGTCCAGAATGTGCTTCCGTCCTTTTCGGGTCAGCGCGCGATCCCTCGATTCCACCTGATCAGGCATCCAGAGCTGCGCGACAAGGGCTTCGGCCTCGAGCGCGCGCTGGCGTCAATCGCTAGGCGAGAACGATGGCGGGTCCGCCGCATTGAGCTCCGAGAGCTCTCTCACCGGCTGAAAGAAGAGAAGTATGGGCTGGTGCGCGGATATCGAGCGAAGCTCAAAGCTGCCGAGGACCTCGTCCGTCACACTCGCCTTCGCCGGGCAGGGCGGATAGGGACGTGACGCTGGCCCCCTCACCCAAGTCCTCGGATCGCATTCTTCTGATCGCTGCCCACACCGACGATGAGGTCATCGCAGCGGGCGGCTATTTGTCGGCGGCGCGTGAAACCGGCAGCGCAATCACCGTCGTCATCCTCACCAATGGCGACGCCAACCGCCTCTCAGCAGCGCTACTGGGGCGCACACTGCGTCCGACCCATCACGCGTTCGTCCGCGAGGGAGAGATCCGCCAACAGGAGTCGATCGACGCACTGATCAGGCTCGGACTCGGCCGCACGCAGATTGTCTTCTTCGGTTTTCCGGACCGCGGGCTCGCCGCACTGGTGGCTCAGCACTGGTCCAGGTCATCGCCATTTACGTCGCCGTTTACCGGCACATCAGCGCCACCGTACGCCGGCGTCTTCCGGCCGGCCGCGCACTACACCGGCGAAGAACTCACCGAGAGCCTGACTGAAATCATCAGCGACTTCCGCCCGACGGTTCTGCTGACGCATTCGACGCTCGATCACCATCCGGATCATCGCGCCACCGCGGAGTTCGTGTCCATCGCGCTGGATCGTGCCGCGTACGCTTCTACGCTATCAGTGAAACGTTTCGGATTTCTCATCCATGCAGACGACTTCCCGCGTCCGCTGCGCTACGATCCGCAGGCCGCGCTCGGCCCTCCGCCAAGCCTCCGCGCTCAAGCCACCTGGATGTTGTTTCCTCTCCCGCCGGCGACGGTCTCGCTCAAGGGCGAGGCGATGCGCTCCTACCGCACGCAATACCAGAGCCCGTACCTGCGGCTACTTCTGAGTGGGTTCATCCGCAGTAATGAGTTGTTTATTCAAGAGTCGAATCTGAGCCAGGATTAGAAACTAAGGTGGCGACCACAAGTCGCCCGCGAAGCGGGCCGGCGGAGCAGAGAGGCCGAGCCAAGAATATACCGGCCGAAGCAGAATGTATGATTCTTGCGGCGGCGGCGAGGCCGGGGGAATCTTGCTTGTTGCGAACTAAGTCGAAGTGCTAGGTAGCGGGTGTCGCCGGAGACTGATCAGCAGGATCGCCGTACCGATTGTGAGTAAAATGGCCGCCGCGACGAATGGCGCACGGTGGCCGAGCGTATCCCACAGGACGCCCCCAAGCAGCGGACCCAGAACGAGGCCTGCCCCTTCCGCTGTCTGCGACGCGCCCATCGCGAGACCGATGCGACCCGGCGGCGCCAGTTCGCTCACAAGCGCGTGCCACGCCGGGGAAGTCAACGCGTAGCTGGCCCCGAGCAGAACGGAAGCCCCCCCCAGCACCATCAACGAGGGCGCCGTCTGCAGCACCCACATCCCTGCCGCACCAAGCGCCAAACCCCACGCGGCCGTGCGACCTTTACCCCACGAGTCCGCCAGATGTCCTGCCGGAACAGACGCGACGGCGACTGAAAGCACGAGAACGAGAAACACCGTGCCGATGAGGTGCTCCGGCAGGCCAACGATTCGCTTGGCATAGATGACCGAGATTGGTGCGAGCAGACCCACCGCAAACATCTGCACGAATGCGACCATGAACATCACCAACAGGAGCGGTGACAGCCGGGCGCTTTCCATCACATCGGATAGATGCGGTTGTGGTGCCAGGCCGTGATACCCTACCATCGTTCCGCTCGGCGCGGCGTCCCCATGCTCCGGCACACCACGCAGCAATACGATGGCCAGGAGCGCGGCTGACGCCAACAAGAAACTGGCAAGGTAGAACCCAGACGCATAGTTGCCCGTGAACCCCACAACGAATAGGCCGAGCGCCGGGCCGAGCGCAAGGCCGGCGAGAAAGAACAGGTTCAGTGTGCCCATCGCTGTCGCGCGCCTCGAGGGCGGACTTGCATCTGCGACGATCGCCGATGCCCCTGGCCACAATGCCGAGGACCCAATCCCGTCAATCACACGAAGCGGGATGAACAGGACCGGCATTCTCAGGACGGACATCATCAGAGGCGCCAGGCTGCTCAACAGAAGTCCGGCGACGATAGTCGGCCGCCGCCCGATGCGATCCGCGACCGAGCCCCAGGCAGTCTTGAAGATCGTTTCCACCAGCGCGAATGCCGCAACCACGGCGCCGACGAGCTTGACGCTCGCGCCCAATCGCTCCGTGAGATGCAGTGGCAATAGCGGGATGACGGTGGCGAACCCGAGCTCGGCGAGACCGAAGATCATGGCGGCCCGCAGGATGACAGCACCGGAATGCCCTTCGACTCGCTTCGCTCGCTCAGGGCCATTCGCCTCGCGAGTCACTCGTCGTAGACCATGAGCGCAACTGCCGGTTGGCAGGCGAGTCGAATGGCCGGCGTTAAACCGGTCATTCTCCCGCAGCGCGCAATACGGCGCTCGCGTGGGCCTCGGCTTCGATACGGTCGTCGAGGGGTGGAAGCGTGACCTGGCCGTAGCGCCGGCCGAGCGCACTGCGAATCAGGTGATCGGTAAACAGCGGGTTTTTTGGCAGCAGAGGTCCATGAAGGTATGTCCCGAACACGTTGCGGGACACTCCGCCCTCCGTGTGATCTTCACCATTGTTTCCAAATCCGCGCATCACATTCCCAAGCGGAGCGGCTCCTGGGCCGAGATGCGTACGGCCACCGTGGTTCTCAAACCCGACAACGGTGGCGCCGCCGAGCAGCGTGCTGCGGATGACGATATTGCCGATCAAGCGCCGTGAGGACGGACCAGGATGAACCGTCGTCAGGTCGAGTAACCCAAGGCCGACAAGATCATCGCCATCGGCGGGCCGGTAGTAATGGCCGAGAAGTTGATACCCTCCGCACACCGCGAGCACCACTACGCCGGCCTCGGCCGCACGTTTGAGCACTCCACCCTTGCGTGCGCGGAGATCATTGGCGGCCAGGCGCTGCTGCCGATCCTCGCCGCCGCCGATGAAGTACAAATCGTATGCGTCGCCGTCGAGCGCATCGCCCAGACGGCAATCGGTCACCGAGGCGTCGATCCCCCGCCACCTCGCGCGGTTCATCAGCGCGATGATGTTGCCGCGATCACCGTACAAATTCAGCAGGTCAGGGTACAGGTGGCAGATCCGCAAGTCCATCGTATTCAATCTTCCCAAAAACCCGCCACAAGACCACGCTGCTGCAAGATCTTGCGGAGTTGGAGCATCGCCGTGTACGTCGGCAGGACGTACAGGCGCCGTCCATCGGTCGACTTCATGGCGAGATCGAATGCCTGTGCCAGATCAGTCGCGACCGCGCGGGTCTCGTCCGGAACTCCGGCATGCTTGAGCCGAAGGTCCATGTCGTGCGCGCGGATGCCGGTGACAATGGCACGGCGGATGCGGCCGGCCAGCATCTCGAAGTCCACATCCCACAGCCACGAAATGTCACGGCCGTCTGCGGTGAGATCATTGATCGCGATGAGCACTGTCGCCTGGCCGGTGTCTCTGAGCACAGTGCGAAGCACCTCGTTGAATCCTGCGGGGTTCTTGGCGAGCAGCAGGACCGCCTCGTGCCCATTCACCCGTACACGCTCCGCGCGGCCGAAAGCGGGCGCGAAGGTACCGATGCCCTCGACGATCGGGGGCAGCGCCACGCCCATCTCCAGACAGCACGTGGCGGCTGCGAGGACATTGTGGAGGTTGTATGCACCCGGCAGTTGCGTCTTTACTCTGGCGGATCCGCGCGGTGTCATGAGGGTAAAGGCGCTTCCCTCGAGTCCACGGGCCTCGACCTCGTGGGCAGCGACAGCCGGCGAAGGCCGCGTGGTCCCGCATTGAGGGCAACGATACACACCCATGTGGCCAAAGTACACTGCGCGATACTCGTAGGGGACGCCGCACCGGTAGCAGTACCTGGCGTCCGCGGCGTGCTCGAGCGTGCCGAGGCTGCACGAGTCGTCTTCGATCCCGAACGCCACGCGACGGCCCGTCGTGCGTGTGGCAACTGACGCGACCAGTGGATCATCCGCGTTGAAGATGACGACAGCCCCGGCGTCGTTCGACAGGGCGGTTTCCCAGCGACCCGCGACGATATCGATTTCTCCGTACCGGTCGAGTTGATCGCGGAAGAGATTGGTCAGGACGACCGCGCGTGGTTGCAGCGACGGCTGCACGATGGGGAGTGTGGCCTCATCCACCTCGAAGATCCCGATGTCGCCTCGGATGCGTCCCCCAAACGTCGCGTGCTGCAAAAGCGCCGCAGCGATGCCGGCGGCGAGGTTCGCGCCGGCGCGATTGTGCACCGATGAGAATCCCGCACCGCGGAGGATGTGTGAGATCAGGCGTGCCGTCGTCGTCTTGCCGTTGGTTCCCGTGACGACGATCGTGCCGGAGGGTAGGCGCGCCGCCAGAATCCGCACGACGTCGGGGGCGATGCCGCGTGCTACACGACCAGGCATGGTCGTCCCACCGCCTAAACCAAGCAGACGACTCAACACGGCCGTAGCTTTGCCAAGCGTGATGGCGGCGAATAGACGCAGGGAATTCACGAGTGAAGGATACGCGTACGGGTTAGAAGCGTCTCGCTCCCAGGTAACGAGGCCTGTAATATGGGTAGTCCATCGAAGTTACGGTCACACGGCCAAATCCGGACGACGCATGAATGAACTGATCGTTGCCAATGTAGATGCCCGCATGGCTCGGGCCCGGACGCGTTGTCTCGAAGAACACAATGTCGCCGACTCGCAGTTCGTTTGTGGAAACAGGGCGGCCCGAGACGTAGAGTTCAGCGGCGGTTCGAGGGAGCCTGACGCCGACCGAGCGCATCACATAGCCGATAAGTCCTGAGCAGTCGAACCCGCGCGGGCTCATCCCACCCCATCTGTAGCGCACACCCATGTGTCTCATCGCTGAGGCGACAACCGCCGACGCCCATTTTTGGCCTCGCGATGGGATCGCCGAGGCCCCGACCACGCGCAGTGGAGGAAGGACGGTCCGGGTCTCTGGTCCAGGGATCACCAGACGCTGACCACGCTGCAGAGCGTCAGGATTGTTGATCGCGTTGACCGCCGCGAGTTCACGCATCGAGACGCGATAGCGGGACGCGATCTTCGACAGTGTTTCTCGAGGCTTCACGACGTGTGTCGTCGCTCGAGAAGGCGTGCGGGAATCTACCGCCTGTCGCGGCGTTTGCGAACCGGGGATGACCAGCCGCTGCCCCGGCCGCAGCGCGTGCGGATTGCGCAAACTATTGGCGGCGGTGAGTGAACCAAGCGACACGCGGTGCGATCTGGCGATTGACGACAGCGTCTCGCCCCGCTTCACGACGTGCGGCTGCGCGGCGGCCTGGGTCAGTGGCGCCAGTACCAGCGCGGTGGTGATGACAACGCCAGCAGTAATTGGGACTCGCCTCACGTTGGCCTCCGTGGTGTCCGGTCTTCTCGCCGAAGAATTGAAGATGCCGTTGGAACTTACCGGATCCACGAAGCGTGAGGGTATTATGCCCCATGCCGTTACAGCGATAGACGCTGCTCGAACGCTCACGGCTTATTCGCCCGGGCTGCTGATTCCCCCTTCCCGAGTGGAAAGATAGATGAGGAAGGAAATAAATAGGGGCGGGACTAAGCGGTCGGGAATCGGGTACGCACCATATGCGTTTCTTGACCGCAAAACTGTTCTGCTATAATAAGGCGCAAACGAAGGAGGGGCATCTCGTGGTTCACATGAAAGTCCGCGGCGTGGCGCTGGACCAGCAGATGAATCCCGTCGTGTTGCTCGTGGATCAAACCGAGACCCTTGCACTCCCGATCTGGATCGGCCAGGCTGAAGCGACCGCGATCGCGATGGAGTTGCAGGGTGTGAAGGCGCCGAGACCCATGACCCATGATCTCCTGCGCTCTGTTCTCCAGACGCTCGCGATCAGTGTGACCCGGATCGTCGTGACCGAAGTCAAGGACAGCACGTACTTCGCAGAGATTCACCTCGCGGGAAACGGCAAGCCCCTCATCATCGACTCCCGGCCCAGCGACGCTATCGCGCTGGCTCTCCGCTCGGAGGCGCCGATCTTCGTTGCCGACAACGTCGCGGAGCAAGCCATCGCGCTGAAGAAACCGCTGGACGAGGAGATGGAAGAGTTTCGGAAGTTTCTGGAGTCCGTGAAACCCTCAGACTTCAAGGGGCCTGTCCACTAGCTGGTAGAAAGCCCCCTGCGATCGTAGGAATACGTCTTCCCGTTCGCCCGTAATCGCACAGGGTTGCGCCACAAGGAGTGCACGGCCTTCAGGAAGAGGCCCACGCGCTTGGCGTCCAGTTTGCGCTCCTCATCGCGGTGGATCAGGATCAGGTCGCGGTGATGCGCGCCCGGCTCAACTTCGATGTGCGGCTCGCCTTTATGCAGCTTCTGGCTGATGAGCATTTCTTTCACCTGCTGCAGGTCATAGCTCTTCTTCTTCTCTTTCGGATCGTAGACAAAGATGTCGAGGCGCCGCACCATCTCGTCGGTGAGGATCTCGTCGATCAACCGGATGTCCTCGTAGTACGTGCGGACGCCGAGCGTTGCGTCGAACCCCCGCTCGCCCTTGATCCACTTGAACAGTGTGTAGCCGATCGTGTACGGTGCGGGGCGGTTGCTCAGCTGGACCGACAGGCTCGCCCATGACTTGGTATCCAGGATGTCTCGCAGCAACTCCGCCTCGACGAAGGTCGCCCATCCTTCGTTGATGACGTGCGTGCGTTGAATCAGGTCGAAGTACTCGGCTTCTTCACGAACGATCTGCAGGAGATGCCGCTCCCACTCTTCCAGCGGCGCCTTCTCCTCCAGATGGTAAATCAGGCGCTTGCGCCGCTCACCCGAGCTGCGTTCGAATGCGTTGACCGTCCCCGCGACCGTCAGCAGCGCGTCGAGGAGTGCCTCGATCTTCTCGGGCCCATACTGGTCCTGATACTTGCGGATCGTCCGCGCGTGCAGCTCCGCGTGATTGAGCATGTTCTTGTCCGACTTCCGATACCAGTGGTTGTTCTTGAAGAAGTCCACATGCCCGAAGACGTGGGCGATGACGAGCACATTTTGGAGATACGTGTTCGTGGAGCGCAGGAAGGCATGGGAGGGGGACGTATTGAGCACGAGCTCGAGGATGCTGAAGACTTCCTTGGCCTGCTGGGTCACCAGCTCTTTATAGGCGCCGCCCCAGTACCAGTGCACAAAGCGATTAGGCAGGCCCATGCTGGCCACTTCCGCGATCTGGTCACTGTCCGTGACGCGGAAATAGACCGGGTCAAATGAGAGACCCCGGTCGTGGGCTAGCGCCTCGATGCGCTCGATGACCTCGCGGTACGCTTCCAACGCTTGCCTCCTACTCGCTCACTCTTAAAGAACGCCAGGAAGTCTGCGACCGCCTGCCGGATCGACTCAACGTCGACGAGGTTGGCAAAGGTCGCGTTCGTGTGCCGGCGCGAGGTCTCTTGCACGTGTTCAGAGAACCCGCCCACTCCCCGGCCGCCGGGGTTCACGTGCCCATAGCACACCAGGTCGAACTTCCCAAGAGCCTCCTCATACCGCTTCTTGGCCAGGTCGAAGTCTCCGGAACTCGTCTCGCCGTCGGTGAACATGAACAGGAACTTGTCGTACTCTGTAGCCCCGTGCAGAAGCTCCATCGACTTTTCGAACCCCGCCGAAATGTGCGTCCCGCCCGATGATTCCACGCAGAAGAACTCGTCTCGCGCCTTCTCTTCCGCCACGTCCTGGAACACGACGTACCGCCGGAGGTTGGTCGGATAGCGGCGCTCCAGGTAGTACCAGAGGACGAAAATCGTCTTGCGCACGAGCGAGAGGTATTCGCCGCGCATGGAACCGGAGATGTCGAGCACATAAATCTCGATAGAGCGGTGGTTCTGGTGGTCGGTGGGATCCTCGATGAAGTACCACGCGTCGTGCGCCATCTCAACGTCATAATCGGCCACGCCCCGCTCGCGGACGCTGCGCAGCAGTGACTGCACCATCGTCTCCTCGAGGTTGAGGTCCGGCCGCAGGCCGATACGGTCCAGGTCATCAAGCTCGGGCATCTCGTCAGTCTCGATCTCGCCGCTGCGTGACGGCTCGTTGATCACCGGCAGCTTGATCTCTTCGATCAGCACTTCCTGTGCCAGGCGGACGAACTCGTCGAAGTCGAGCTCGACTCGGAGCTCTTTGCCATGGTGGTCGCCGCCCAAGAGTCCTCCCAGAACCTGAATCTCGTCGTCACCCTGGCCCCCGCCTCCGCTGCCCTGCCCCTGACCGCCGCCCCGGGCGAGCACCGGGGAGTCCTCGCCGTATTTCAGTGTCGGGAGGTCCAGTGTGGCAATCTGCGTCTTCACCTTCCCGTCAATGATGAGCTCTTTCTGCTGGATGAGCTCGTTGAGATGCTGCTTGAGGTACTCGCGGAGCAGTTGGTCATGCTTCTGCTGCGCGATCCGTCCGCGATGAACCCTCAATTGTCCTGACTTGTCGATACTCACTGTTCGCGTTACCCCGTTGTCGCGTTACCGCGTCATCGAGAGTTAGAAGCTTCGCCCTATGATCTTGAAGACCGATCTCGCACACACGTCGCAGTATCCGTACTCATCCCTCGCACTGCGGTACAGCACGTCGAGCAGTTCCTGGCCCTTTGTGTCCAGCTCTTCGCTCTTCTCATAGAGTCGCAGGAGGTTCTTGATCTTGTTGAAGACGATTTCGTTGATGACCGGTCGCAGGTGCTCGTTCTCCTGGTAACCCATGCGCGTGAGCTCATCCTTTCGCTCCAGCAGGACGTTCTCGAAGGCCACGCGTCCCTGCCGGCTGATCTGACGTTTGCTCACCATGATGCCCTCAACTTCATCCACGAGTTCCTTTTCGCTGCCGGAGAGCTGGTCGCCGGTGACGTTGCGCGAGGCTGCCTCGAGGTAGTTGAGGTAAAGATTCTGCCCGTAATCGTAAAAGTGCGTCGGGACGATCTCCTCCACGATAAGGTCGATCTTCTTGTTGATGAACTCCATCTTCGTCTCTTCGAACTGTTTGAGCAGGTCCTTGAGGTTGAGATCTTTGATCGACTGGTGCTCAAACGTGCGCTCGACGGCCGACGAGATGGTCTCCAGGTCCAGACATGATTCCGCCAGCGTATAGCCATAGGAGAACGCGTCCTCGAAGAAGCGTGGGGAGAGACCTCGCAACCCCTGCGACTCCTCCCGGGACTTCAGCGCGTACCGTGCGGCAAGCTCGTAGACGTCTTCGGGGACATGTCTGTCCTCGTTGCGCACGCGGTTGGCGCGTTCCACGAGCGTTTTGTAGATTTTCTTTTCGCCTTCCTGATCGACGTTGTAGGGGAAATCGATCTTGTGGATGCGGCCGCGCAGGGGCTCCATGATATCCTCGGAGACGAAGACATTGTACTCCGGATAGTTGCTGTGCCCGATGACTACTGTATCGACATGCACGGTCGGGAAGTTCGCGAGGTCGATGCGCTTGGACTGGATGAGCTCCAGCAGGAGGGAGAGCAGCTGTCGCCGGCTCTTGAACACCTCGGTCCAGTCCAGGATGCCGCGGTTTCCCCAGATGATCTTGCCTTCGAAGTCGTAGGCATCCGGGTCATACGTCGACCCACGCTCTTTCAGCATGGAGAAGTTGATGTTGCCGACGAAATTCGTAATGTCTTCGCGTCGCAGATCGGTCGGGGTATGCTTGGCGACGCCAATCTTATCGCGCGCGGAGATGTAGATGCGGGTCACCGGCACCTCGCGCCACCCGTTGTGTTTATCGACCAGCCGGTCGCAGATAGGACACGGCACGGCTTCCTCGTGCCAGAAAATCCGCTGCTCTTCACGCGCCTCTATCGGGATCAGATCGAACGGGTGCTGGTGGAAGGGGCATCCTTCGACGGCATACAGCGCACCGTCGGACGTGTGTGAGTACTGCTCGAGCTTGCGCTTGAGACGGTCGACCGTCATCGACTTTCCGGATCCCTGCGGGCCGACGAGGAGTAGCAGGCGGCGTTCCATCGACAGGGAGTGCGCGCGGAAATACGCGACGATCGCGTCGAGCTGCTTCTCCATTCCGAAAACGCCTTCGAAGACGCGATCGCGGCCGTAATGCTCGATCATGTCCGAGATGTAGTGGTGTGTGGTCCGCCGGAGGCGCGGGTCGTGGTGCGCTTCCTGCAGGTAATCCAGAACGGTCTTCATTGACTCCGCTTCCTTTTGAGGGCCGGCTCCTCTGTTGTTTGGGGGTTATGCCCCTCCTTACGTATGAACTACAGCGGGGGTTCAGAGGTTGAGTCACTCTGCCCCGCTGGTGGTCTCAACGTGCCCGAAACGTTACACCGACAGGCCCAATAAACACACGAATCCAGCCGGGCGTCCTGCCCTGAACTGGATTCTGTTAAAGCGTTACGATAATGTGACCGGACAGTTCAGGTGCCATAGTCGCTGCGATTGTGCTCCGTAGTAAGGTCCGTATGAGCGACGAGATTGCGTCAGAAAACTGTGCCGAGTATACGGCTGCGCTTCGCGGGTGTCAAACGGACCAAAGTACCAGAAAGAGGCGTTATTCGTGGCTATGTTCCCGCCTTTTCAATATAGACCGCCCTCGCGAGGTCAGCCCGGACGCGGCGCGTTCCTTTCTTCGTCTTCACCGACAGCGCGCCGTCGTCGTGCACCGCCACTACCCGCACGGACTCGCCCGGCAGCAGGCGTTCACTCGCTAGGTCGCGCAGCACGGCCGGATCGCGATCGCTGACGCGCGCCACGATTCCGGCCTGTCCCGGACCGAGATCTGCGAGCACCGACTGGTGGAGATCCTCGACGTCGCCTTCGCGCGTGGGGATCGGATCGCCGTGTGGATCGCGGGTGGGCTCTCCGAGTGACTGCGCGATTCGCTCTTCGAGTTCCTCGGAGATCACGTGCTCGAGCCGCTCTGCCTCTTCATCCACCTTGTCCAGACTGATTCCGAGGTTCCGTGCCAGGTAGAGCTCAATCAACCTGTGGTGGCGGATGACTTCGAGCGATACTTTCTGTCCACTATCGGTCAGCTGCACCCCGTGATAAGGGGTGTGCTCAACCAGTCTTAGCCGCGCAAGTTTCTTGAGCATGTTGGATACAGATGCCGGCGCGACGTCGAGACGTTCGGCGATGGCGTTAGTCGTCACGGCCGCGCCCTCTTGCTGCAGCTTGTAGATGGCCTTCATGTAGTCTTCGATCGCCTGCGTCAGTACACGTGACCCGTGATCCGTGAAATGTGATCCGTGATCGGGCATGGTCGTCTACGCCGCCACAAACAGACCGGTGAGATACATGACGAGCAAGCCGGCCGCGAAACCGGCGACCTGATAGGCCAAAGCCGAGGCGCGCTCGTCCCGAATCATCAACTTCAGGAGTTCGTACACAACCTGGAAGATGGCCCCCGCGCCGATCGCCAGGAACAACGTCGCGAGCACCGGCGAATAGCTCAGGCCGCCGATCCACGCGCCGGCAATCGTGGGCGCGCCCGCCAACAGCCCAAGGAGCACCAGCCTCGACACCCGTGGCCGCTCCTTTGCGATCGGGGCCACGATCCCCAATCCCTCGGTGGTGTTGTGAATCGTGAATCCGATAACCAGAAACGTGCCAAGTGCCAGTTCGCCCAGGCTGTACGCTGCCCCGATTGCCAGCCCTTCGCCGAGGTTGTGCAATCCAATGCCGAATGCGATCAGCGTGGCCAGCGCAAAGCGGCGCTGCACCGGATCGCCACCGGCAACGAAGAGCCGGCTCACCGCCACGAGCACCAGAATCGTAATGACGGTCCCGAGGAGCACGAGCGATGTGCCTTGATACGCGGCGGGCAGTGTCCGTGCGGTCTTCAGCGCCTCATCCAGTGCGTCGACGCCTAGAAACAGCAGCAACCCGGCAGTCAGGCTCAGAAAGAATGCAATCCAGCGGTCGGGAAGCGCTCGCAGGAATGGCAGCCAGAGCAGCCCGACAAGCACAGGAATGACGCCGACGTAAATGCCGAGCAGGGTAAACGTCGTCAGGTAGCGCGCGTCTACTCGGGGAGACTCGGTGGCCACATTGATGACGTGGTCGAACGTAAGTCCAGTCGACGTGACCAGCTTGATCTCATGTGTCTCGCCTTCCACCCAGGGGTACGGCAGGGAGATCGTCGCCTTCCCCAGGCGCGGAATCGTTTGGTCGCGATTGACCTCGAACTGCCAGTACGCCTCGTCGACCAGAACCTGCGCCACCGTGACCGGCTCCGGCCCTCCGTTCGTGACGTAGATGAACAGCTGCCCCGGTTCCAGTTTGACTCGGTCAATCGTGAGCTCTTCGACCGGAGGGAACGCCGCCCGGAATACACCAATCGGGCCGAACCGAAACAGCAGCACGACGAGCACGATCAGTAAGACGAGCGGCAGAAGGCCAAAGAACCACCGCCTAGACCCCATTGTCGCTCACCTCAAAGTGTCCCATCCATCCGAGCTCCGTGAACTCACTCTGGTGCGCGTGGAACATGTATCGCCCGGGGAACGGGAACCGTAATTCAAGGACCGCGCGTTCGGCCTGGCAGAGCATGATCGTGTCGGTGAACTCCGATGGTTTCAACGACGTCCCCGTGCGGTAGACATTGAAGAAGTTCCCGTGAATGTGAACCGAGTTGATGGGATCGAACTCTGTGATGTTCACAAGGTAGATGCGCACTAGTTCTTTCCGGCGGACCTTGATCGGATGCTTGGCGTAGTGAAAGGCCACCGTATTCACTGCGTACACTTCGTTTTCGCCGTCAAAGTTCGTGTCGAAGGCGTTCATCATCATGACGAATTCCCGGGCCTGCGGCCGGGCCTTCTTGGGATCGATGATGAACGTGCCGTACAGGCCCTTGTGGATGTGCCGTTTGAGCGGCGCGGAATGGCAGTGGTACAGGTGCAGCCCGAACGGCAACGCTTCGAACTCGTACGTGAACGTCTCGCCGGGCATGACGTCGCCGCGGCCAATGCCCGGCACGCCGTCCATTTCCGCTTTGTGAAATCCGTGGAAATGGATCGTGTGCGGGTGTGAACTGGCGTTGATCAAGGTCACCTTGACCCGATCACCTTCGCGGGCCCGCAGCGTCGGCGACGGAACCGTACCGTTGAACGTCCAGGCAGGAAAGAAGACGCCCGGTGCGATCTCGACCTCGCGTCCCTCGTCGGCGATGAGACGGAACTCGCGGAGCGTCTGGCCGTTCGCCAGTTTGCTGACCTTCCCGTAGTCGAAGTGGGTGAGGAACTGCAGCGGGTCATATCCCATCCGGGCGATGTCGACCTCGCCCACGGTGATATTGCCGCCATGCCGAACGGTCGTGGGGTACGTGGGCGCGGCTGCGCCCTGCAGTTGTCCGTGCGCCGGTGTCGCCGCGAACGTATTTCCACCGTGCGGCAGGACGAGACCGCCAAGAACGCCAGCTGCTCCCGCCGCTCCGGCCTTCAGGAGATCCCTTCGGGAAAATGCCTTCCTACGCATATGAGTCCACCCCAAAGTAGATTTAGACCAGGCTAAATTAGCCCTGCCTAAATCCTACCCGGGCCACCTGATTTAAGTCAAGAAGTTGCGGTTGCGTCCACCAGTATCGCCAGCGAAGCTGCCGGCGGCTGTTGAGGAGGTCGAGCGTAGCGAGACCGGTGGGGCTTGCACGTATTGTGATTAGAAAGGCCGAGCTAGGCCGAGGCCGGGAGTATATTGCTCGTTGCGACTAAGTCGCGGTGCGCGCAGCGAGGACGGCGCAGCGCCTGCAGTCTGGTCCGCAGGGCTCGACGTGGATGGTAATGTCGGCCCCCGGAAGCTGCTCACGGATGTGGTCCTCGAGGTGATCGCACAGCGTGTGAGCCTGGCCGACCGAGAGCGTACGGTGCAACACCAGGTGCAGGTCGATGAATCGGACGGCACCAGCCTGGCGGGCCCGGAGCGCGTGATAGTTCACGATGTCTTCGTTGTGATCCGCCAGGATCGCGCGCACTTTCGACTCTTCTTCGGGGGGGAGGTTCGTATCCATGAGCACGCCGACCGAGCGCCGGATCACGCCGACACCCATCGACAGGATATGAAACCCAATGAGCACCCCGACAACGGGATCAAGCCGCTGGTTTCCAGTCAGGCGCACGAGTCCCAATCCGGCGAATACCCCAAGTGACGTGATGACGTCGACGAGCAGGTGCCTGGCGTCGGCCTCGAGCGCTATCGACCCCGCATCTTTCGAGACACGGAGCAGAAAGCGCGCGGTCAAGTAGTTCGTGAGCGTGGCCACTGCCAGCACGAGAAGACCGACGTCGAGGTGGCGCAGGGGCATCGGGCGCACAAACCGCTGCGCGGCCGCGAACAAGATCCAGACGCCGGCGAGCAGGATCAACCAGCCCTCGGTGGCGCTGCTGAGATACTCGGCTTTCCCGTGCCCGTAGGGATGGCCCCGATCGGGCGGCCGGACGGCGACGACGAGGCTGATCAACGCGATGTTCGCGGCGGCAACGTTGACGACAGACTCGGCCGCGTCAGATAAGATGGCCACCGAACCCGTGAGCAGGTAGGCGGCAAATTTGAAGACCAATACGCCGATGCCGGCCGCGAGGGAAACGACCGCGGCGCGAACCTGCGGCATTCGAATGACCCTATTCGAATCCGGCACGGCCCGAGTGTAGCACAGCGTGTTATTCAGGTGGCGGCCAGCGTTCTGTTGTTGTTCATCGGCGGCGCACAGAGGCCGAGCTGCAGCGAGGCCGGGAGAATTTTGCTTGGTGCCGGGTTCAAAGGAAAATGGAATAGGGAATGGGGAAAAGGGCTATTCCCTGTGAAATCTATGCGCCGGCTCCTGAAGGCTGGACTGGTCCTCTTGATTCTCGCGACGCTCAGCATCGCCGCGGCCGGCGTCTATGTGGTCCGCCGTCCCTTCCCAGTAGTGCAGGGACAGCGACGCGTGCCAGGAGTGCGGGCGTCTGTTGAGATCATCCGCGACCGCTGGGGCATCCCGCACGTCTTTGCGCAGAATATCCCCGACCTGCTGTTCGCTCAGGGATACGTCCACGCCCAGGACCGGTTGTGGCACATGGAGTTCAACCGACGCATCGCGAGTGGGCGCCTCTCGGAAATTTTTGGCGACGTCACGCTCAAGGAAGACCGGTTCCTCCGCACGGTGGGCCTGCGTCGCAGCGCGGAACGCGACCTTGCGCAACTTGATGACGAGAATCGAGGCGCTCTCGAAGCGTATGCGGCCGGCGTGAACGCATTCATTGCGCAGAACCGGCGCCGCCTGCCGGTCGAGTTCACGGTGTTGCGCTTTGCTCCAGAGCCGTGGACACCTGTGGATACGCTTGCGTTCGCGAAGCTGATGGCCTGGGTGCTGGGCGGGAACTGGGAATCAGAGATCCTCCGCGCGCACATTCTGAGCCGGTTCGGAACTGCGGCTGCGCACCTGCTGCTGCCTCCCTACCCCGGGAATCATCCTGTTGTTCTTCAACCGGCGGTTTCAAACGCATTCCGCTCCAGGGCCATCCTGAATCTGCTCGATGTCGCGCCTCGTGCGACGGGGATCGGGAGCAACAACTGGGTCCTGAGCGGGACGCGGACATCGACCGGCAGACCGATCTTGGCGAACGATCCTCACCTGGAAGCTCAGATGCCCTCGATCTGGTACGAAATGCACCTGTCTGGCGGCGGCTATGGGGCCATCGGCAGCACCTTCCCGGGAACACCCGGCGTGATTATCGGGCATAACGCGGACATCGCGTGGGGCGTGACCAATGCTGGTCCCGACGTCATGGACTTGTACGTCGAGCGCTTCGATGCCGCGGATCCGACGCGCTACGAATACCGCGGGGGGTGGGAGCGGGCGCAGACCGTGCGGGAGGAGATCAGGGTGAAGGGGCGCGATGAGCCCGTTGTGGAAACGGTGCGCATCACGCGGCACGGACCCATCATCAACAATGTAGAGGAAGGATTGAATGCATTCGTGGCGCTGCGCTGGACGGGCCTGGACACGAGCACGGTTGCCGCGTCGGTGCTGCACATCGGCCGCGCGCGCAACTGGAATGAGTTTCGCGCCGCCCTCCGCCTCTGGACGATTCCAGCCCAGAACTTCGTCTACGCCGACCGCAAAGGGAACATCGGTTATCAGCTGCCCGGACGGATTCCCATCCGCGCCAAAGGCCGTGGGACCGTCCCGGTACCGGGCTGGACGGGTGAGCATGAGTGGATCGGTGAGATCCCCTTTGACGACCTACCGTCGATGCTCAACCCCTCGCGCGGGTACGTCGTCACCGCGAACAACCGGATCGTCCCAGAGGGTTACCCGCGCTTCATTTCTTCTGAATGGGATCCGGGCTATCGGGCGCGCCGGATCAAAGCGTTGCTGGCGGCTTCCGGGATTGATCTCGAGCATGTGAAGAAAGTGCAGATGGACCTCACCTCACTCCCCGGTCAAGTACTGGTTGGCGCATTGCGCGGCGTGAGCGTCACAGGCGAACTCGAGGCGGGGTTGCTGAGAGAGCTGCTCGTGTGGGATGGCGTCCTGCGCCCCAACAGCAGGGCCGCGGCCATCTACGAAGTACTGCGCGTAACGCTGCTTGAGGAGATTTTCGCTCCGGTGTTAGGGGAGGATCTCTTCGAGCGTTACCGGCGGCACGCACAATTCTGGCAGGTCGCCCTGCTGCGAATCCTGCAAGACCCGACCTCTCCCTGGTGGGGAGCCAAGGGACGTAATGCACTGCTGACAAAAGCGCTCACCAAAACCGCGCGAACACTCACGGAGAAGCTCGGGCCGGACCAGACCAACTGGCAGTGGGGCCGGCTGCACGTCATGGAGTTTACGCACCCGATCGGCCGCGTCCCGGGCCTGGGCTGGATCTTCAACGCGACCTCGCCCCCGACCGGCGGCGACGCGTTTACGGTGAACAACGGGGGTTTCAACGCGGCGAATTTCAGGCAGGTCGTCGTCGCTTCATATCGCCAGATCATTGACGTCGGAGACTGGGATCGTTCCATTTCCATTCACACGACAGGCCAGAGCGGGCTGCCCTTTCATAAGCACTACCGCGACTTCGTGCCGCTCTGGGCGTCAGGCCGGTATCATCCGATGCTCTTCACCCGGGCCCGGATCGAGCAGGAAGCCGCCGGAACACTGACGTTGACCCCCGCGCAATCCCCAGAATGACCTGATTGAGCTAAAGGGGGGCGCCATTCACATGGTTCGACGACTCAATAGAGCGGCGGTCCTGGGGTCCGGCGTGATGGGCGGCGCGATCGCCGCTCACCTGGCTAACGCCGGCGTGCCCGTGCTGCTGCTTGACATGGTACCTTCCGAGCTGACCGATGATGAGCGCAGGCGCGGACTCACGCTCGCCGATCCACGGGTGCGCAACCGCATCTCAATCACCGGAAGAGAACGCGCCCTAAAAGCGAACCCGGCCTCGTTCTTTACGCCGGCGCGGGCGCAACTGGTCACGACCGGTAACTTCGAGGACGATCTTCCGAAGATTCGTGAGGCGGACTGGATCATAGAGGCCGTCGTCGAGGATCTCGCGGTCAAGCAGAAACTCCTCGAGCAGGTCGAGCGCCACCGGCGTGACGATGCCATCGTCAGTACCAACACGAGCGGTCTTCCGGTCCACCAAATTGCTACCGGCCGCTCAGAGCGGTTTCGACGCAGCTTTCTCGGCACGCACTTTTTCAACCCTCCGCGTTATCTGAAATTGCTGGAGATCATTCCGCTTCCTGACACCGATCCCGATGTGGTGGCGACGGCGAGTCACTGGGGTGAATGGCGCCTCGGTAAGGGTGTCGTCTATGCGCACGACCGGCCGAACTTCATCGCCAATAGGATCGGCGGCTATGCCTCGCGCTCGGTGGTGCAGCTGATGCTCGAAATGGGGCTGACGGTGGAGGAAGTCGACGAACTCACCGGCCCTCTCATCGGTCGCCCGCGCAGCGCGACGTTCCGCACGATGGACCTGGTGGGCCTCGATACGGCCATCCTGGTGACGGATAATGCTTACCGAAATCTCGCCGACGACGAAGAGCGAGACGTCTTCATTGTCTCTCCACTGATGCGCGAGATGGCCACTCGCGGGTGGCTGGGAGAGAAAAGCGGTGGTGGCTTCTACAAGCGTGTGAACGGGGAGATTCATGCCCTTGATTACAAGACGATGGAGTACCGACCGCGGCAGAAGGTCGCGATTGCCAGCGTCGAGAGCGCGCAGCTTGTCGATGATCCGCAGAAACGTCTGCGCCAACTGCTCGTCGCCCCGGATAAGGCGGGACAATTCCTGTGGCGCCTCATCAGCCGCGTCCTTGTGTACGCGGCGAAGCGCGTCCCGGAAATCTCCGACGACATCGTCAACGTCGACCGCGCGATGCGCTGGGGCTTCGCGTGGGAGCACGGACCGTTCGAGACGTGGGACCTGCTCGGCGTCTCCGACATTGCCAAGCGTGTGCAAGAAGAAGGACGCGAGGTTCCAGCGCTGGTCCGGGCGGTGATGGACGCCGGGGGGACATTTTACAGGGAACATAATGATGGATCGCGGGAGTTCTTCGACCTTCAGACCCGTGCCTACCGGCCTGAGCCGGACCGGGCCGGCGTCATCGTCCTCTCGCGACTCACGAAGTCGAACCGTGTCATCGCCAGCAACCCAGGCGCCAGTGTCGTGGATCTCGGCGACGGCATCGCGTGCCTGGAGTTTCACTCGAAGCTCAACACGATCGGCGAAGACACGGTGCGGATGGTCTATCGAGCCCTCGACGAAAGCCGCAAACATCTGGACGGGCTTGTGATCGGCAACCAGGGCCAGGAATTTTCCGCGGGCGCAAACTTGATGCTGCTGCTCCTAGAGGCGCAGGAGGGAAACTGGGACGAGCTGGGCCTCGTGGTCCGCCAGTTCCAGAAGGCGAATCTCGCGCTGCGCTACTTCGAGCTGCCGGTTGTCGCGGCGCCGTTTGGACGCACGCTGGCGGGCGGGTGTGAGGTCTGTCTGCCGTGTGCACGGATTCAGGCCGCAGCGGAGACCTACATCGGGCTCGTGGAGACGGGCGTTGGCCTCATCCCCGCCGGTGGGGGCACCACGGAAATGGTCCGGCGGGCGTCGGCGCGTGTTCCGAACGGAGAGGGCGATCTCTTTCCGTTCGCGCGATGGGTCTTTGAGACAATCGCACTCGCGAAAGTGTCCACGTCGGCGGAGGAGGCCTTTGCGCTCGGGTATCTGCGCGAAGGCGACAGTATCTCGATGCACAGCGACCATCTGATCCGTGACGCAAAAGAGGCGTGCCTCGCGCTTGTGCGGACCGGTTATCGGCCTCCGCTCAGGATCCCCATAAGGGTGACAGGCGAGCGTGGGCTGAGCGCGTTCGAAAGTTACCTCTATCTCATGAAGATCGCCGGCAATATTTCTGAATACGATGTGGTCGTAGGAACCAAACTCGCACACGTGGTCTGCGGTGGGCGAGTGCCATACGGAACCGAGGTCACAGAGGAATACCTGCACGACCTGGAGCGCGAGGCGTTCCTCCACCTGCTCGGGCAGCCGAAGACACTGGAACGGATTAAGCATACACTGAAGACGGGGAGACCCTTGCGAAACTGAAAGGCGGAAGCGGGAAGCAGGTAGCAGGAAGCGGTCACTGCTACCTGTTACCTGTTTCCTGTTTCCGCAGTCCATCGAAGAGGTGATCAGCGGTGAGAGAAGCTGTCATCGTCAGCGCAGTCCGGACCGCGGTCGGGAAGGCGCCGCGCGGGACGCTAAAAGACACGCGGCCTGATGAGCTGGCCGCCATCGTTATCAAAGAAGCGATCCGGCGCGTCCCGGGGCTGGAACCGGCCGAAATCGACGATGTGGTAATGGGATGCGCGCTGCCCGAGGCGGAGCAAGGGCTCAACGTCGCGCGAATCGCCGCACTACGGGCGGGGCTCCCCGACACGGTCACTGGCCAGACGGTCAACCGGTTCTGCTCCTCAGGACTGCAGGCGATCGCCATTGCAGCCGAGCACATTATGAGCGGGTTCGCCGACGTCGTCGTCGCCGGAGGCACCGAGAGTATGAGCCTGATGCCGGGGCAGGCCGGCCACCAGTTTCGGCCTAACCCGCATCTGGTGGAGCACAGACCAGAGGTGTACATGTCGATGGGGCTCACCGCAGAAAACGTGGCCCGGAAGTACGGCATCTCCCGCGAAGATCAGGACGCGTTTGCCTACCGGAGCCATACACGGGCCGCGAACGCCGTCACATCTGGGCGATTCAAGGACGAGATCCTCCCCGTCAACGTGACGCGGTGGGAGAACGGAGACGGCGGACCGAAGGCGCGGGAGATCCTCTTTGAAGTCGACGAAGGCGTACGGTACGATACGTCCCCCGTCGCCCTTGCTGCGCTCAAACCGGCGTTCGCCAGGGACGGCGTTGTCACGGCCGGCAATTCCTCGCAAACCAGCGATGGCGCCGCGGCCGTCGTCGTCATGTCATCGGAGAAAGCGGCGCGTCTTGGTGTGAAGCCGCTCGCTACCTTTCGGTCGTTCGCCGTGGCCGGGGTGCCCCCGGAAATCATGGGCATCGGTCCCCTCGAAGCGATCCCGAAGGCCGTGAGGCTGGCCGGCCTTACGCTTGCAAAAGTGGACCTTATCGAGTTGAACGAGGCATTTGCATCACAGACACTCGCCGTCATGCGCCAGCTGAACCTCGACGCCGAGAAGACCAACGTCAACGGCGGCGCGATCGCGCTCGGTCATCCGCTGGGATGCACCGGGGCAAAGCTGACAGCGACACTCTTGTACGAGATGCAGCGCCGCAAGGCGCGCTACGGCATCGTCACGATGTGCATCGGCGGTGGCATGGGCGCCGCCGGGGTTTTCGAAGCAGCGTAATGTAGGTCATTGCGAGCGCAGCGAAGCAATCTCGTCTTCCGGATGAGATCGCTTCTTCGCTTTGCTCCTCGCGATGACATCGAATAGTGGGGAGTTACATGGACGCAAAGGAAGTCGCCGCACCAGTCGCAGGTGGTAGCTGGCTGATCAGCGAGACCGAACCGAGAGACGTTTTCACGCCCGAAGACTTCACTGAGGAACACCGACTGATCGGGCAGACGGTTCGTGACTTCGTTGAACGCGAGATCGTACCAAATCTGAACCGGCTGGAAGATAAAGACTGGGCACTGTCGCGCAAGCTGCTGAGAAAGCTGGGGGATCTGGGCTTCCTCGGCGTCAACGTCCCGGCGGCGTACGGCGGAGCGGAACTCGACCAGGTGACGTCCCTGATCGTCGCCGCGGAACTGTCCCTGGGCGGATTCAGCGTGAGTTACGGCGCGCACGTGGGCATCGGCATTGGACCGATTGCCTACTTTGGCAATGAGGCTCAGAAGAAGCGCTACCTGCCCAGAATGGTCCGGGGGGAGCTGATCGGCGCCTACGCGCTCACCGAGCCTACCGCCGGTTCCGATGCTATGTCGATCCGCACCCGCGCCGTGCTCTCTCCCGACGGGAAACACTACCACCTGACCGGCGCCAAGCAGTTCATCAGCAACGCTACATTCGCCGATGTGTTCAACGTCTTCGCGAAGATCGACGGCGAGAAGCACACCTGCTTCATCGTTGAAAGGGACACACCCGGCTTCTCGGTGGGAGAAGAGGAGCACAAGATGGGCATCCGCAGCTCCTCCACGGCCTCGCTCTACCTGGAGAATGCGAGTGTGCCCGCCGAGAATGTGCTGGGCGAGATCGGGCAGGGACACAAGATCGCGTTCAATATCCTCAACGTCGGCCGCTTCAAGCTGGCAGCCGGCTGCGTCGGCGCGGCCAAGTACGTCATTCGGGAAGCGGTTCGCTACGCGAAGGAGCGCCACCAGTTCGGAAAACCGATCGCGGACTTCGGGGTCATCAAGCACAAACTTGCCGAGATGGCCATCCGGACCTACGTGGCCGAAAGCATGGTCTATCGCACCGGCGGCCTGGTCGAGGGCACACTGCAGGGGCTCCACGGCGACCCGGCGGAATCGATGCGGGCACTCGAGGAGTACGCCGTAGAGTGCGCGATCAATAAGGTGTATGGTTCGGAGGCCCTCGACTACGCTGTGGACGAGAACGTCCAGATCTTTGGGGGCTATGGATTCATCGAAGAGTACCCCGCCGCACGCGCGTATCGCGATGCCCGCATCAACCGGCTGTTCGAAGGCACGAATGAGATCAACAGGCTGCTCACGACAGGGATGCTGTTGCGACGGGCGCAGCGTGGCCGGATCGACCTGATCCCGGCCGCACTAGCGGTCGCCCGCGAGATCACCGAGCCAGGAGTGTCTGAACCCTCCGATGGTCCACTGGCCGAGGAAAAGCGTCTGGTTGGCATGGTCAAGAAGGCCGCGCTGTTCACTGCGGGAGTGGCAGTCCAAAAGTACCTCGAGCAAATCGAGCACGAGCAAGAAGTGATGGCGGCCATCGCCGACCTCATCATCGAGGCGTTTGCGATGGAAAGCGGTCTGCTCCGTACGCAGCGCGCAGTCGAACGCGACGGCGCCGAACGGGCGGGCATGAAGGTCGCCATGGTCCGGACGTACATCAACGACGCGCTCCCCCGCATCGACGCGACGGCCAGAACCGTCCTCGCCGCCGTGGAGGAAGGCGACACGCTCCGCACCGAGCTGGCTGGGCTCAGGCGGTTTCTCCGCTATACCCCGATCAACACGGTCCTGTTGAGGCGGAAAATCGCCGACGCGATGATCGCGCAAGGACGCTACACGACATGAAGGCGGTCGTGGGTCGTAGGTCATGGGTCGTAGGAACAGCTGGCCCTCTTTTCACTAGCCACGACCTACGACCAACGACCTACGACCGAAGTTCATGAGGCACGAGATGTCGACAGCAACAGTTCATCATCGACCATGGTTGCGCTTCTACGAGCCCGGCGTTCCACACACGCTGAGCTATCCAGATATTGCGGTCCACCAGTTCCTCGACGACACCGCGGCGCAGTACCCACAGGCCGTCGGTACGGTATTCTTCGGAGCGCAGCAGACATTTGCAGAATTGCAGGATCGGGCCGGACGCTTCGCGTCGGCGTTACGGCGCCTGGGGGTCAAACCCGGAGATCGTGTCTCTCTCCACCTGCCGAACAGTCCGCAGTTCGTCATCGCATACTACGGCGCGTTGGCCGCCGGCGCGATCGTCGTCCCATTTAACCCACTGTACGTCGAGCGGGAAATTGAACACCAGCTGATCGACAGTGGCGCCGAAGTCGCCGTCACGCTCGACCTGCTCTACCCGCGGCTTGCCGCCGTGCGCGCACACACCCGCGTTCGAGAAGTGATTGTCAGTGCCATCAACGACTTCTTCCCGCCGATGCTGCGGCTGTTGTATCCGATTAAAGCGCGCCGGGAGGGACACGTCGTAGCCGTTCCGGCCGCCCGCGACATCCACCGCTTCCGAGACCTCATGGAAGCCGGCGCGCCGGCAGGGCCGGTGCGGATCGACCCAAGCTCCACGGCGGTGCTGCTCTATACCGGCGGGACGACAGGGGTGCCAAAGGGCGCGGTCCTCACCCACCGCAACCTGGTCTGCAACGTGCTCCAGGCCCGCTCCTGGTTCACCGCCCTGCGACCCGGGCAGGATACGATGGTGGCCGTGATCCCATTCTTCCATTCATACGGGATGACGTCGGCGATGAACTTTTCCGTGGCCACCGCCACACGAATGGTGTTGATCCCGCGGTTCCAGCTCGACATGGTGCTCAAGGCCATTAATCGATACCGGCCGCAGATCTTCCCCGGTGTGCCCACGATCTACTCTGCGATCAACGCGTATCCAGAACTCAAGCGGTACAATCTCAGCTCGATCACGGCGTGCATCTCGGGCGCCGCCGGCCTGCCGGTCGAGGTGCAGAAGCGGTTCGAGACCTCCACGGGTGGGAAACTGGTCGAGGGCTACGGGCTCACAGAAACGTCTCCGATCACGCACGTCAACCCGATCAATGGAGTGCGCAGAGCTGGTAGTATCGGTCTCCCGGTCCCGGATACAGACGCGCGTATTGTGGACGCCAACACTGATGGCGTCGGAGAACTGGCGATCACAGGTCCTCAAGTCATGACCGGGTACTGGAATCAGCCTGGCGAGACCGCACAGGTGCTCCGCGACGGGTGGCTATTGACCGGTGATATGGCAAAGATGGACAGCGATGGCTTCTTCTACATTATCGATCGAAAGAAGGAGCTGATCCTTACGGGCGGATACAACGTCTTCCCCCGCGAGGTCGAAGAGGTGCTCTACGGCCACCCCGCGGTCGCGGAAGCGGCAACCATCGGCGTGCCGGATCCGCATCGGGGAGAAGTGGTCAAGGCTTTCGTCGTGCTGAAGGAAGGTCAGCGTGCGACAGCGGACGACATCATCGAATACTGCCGCCCGCGTCTTGCGCCCTACAAGGTTCCCAAACTCGTGGAATTCCGAACGCAACTCCCGAAGTCACTAATCGGAAAGATCCTTAGACGCGTCCTGATGGATGAGGAGAGAAGTAGAACCGTTAGCGCCCGATGAGGAAGAAGATGCCCGCGAGGATCGCGAGGGCGCCCATCACCTTCTCGCGGCTGGGGAAGCTGAGACTGACGAATGCCATGAGTCCAGTGAGAATCAGCCAGATCGCGAGCAACAGCGTGCTCAAAGCCATCGACGATCACCCCCCATTTGACTCGCCCGCTTCACGGGCGAGTCGAAGGACCGTTCCCTTCTCCCTACCGAAACATCTCGAACAGTGGTTTGATATCTGCTTGCTGCAGTTCCTCGGTCCACATAGGCAATCGCTTGGCCGCCTTCTTTGAGCGCGGGTTCCGGTAGACGATCCCTAGGGGCAGTTTCTCTCGGCGGTCGAAATCATTCAACAATTCCCACGCCGCATTCTGGTCCGAGGGATCGTGGCCGGCAGGAATCTCCTCAACATGCTCCTTGTACCAGTCGTAGGTGTTGAATTTGTTATAAGTGACGCAGGGCGAGAAGTCATTGACCATGGCAAACCCCTTGTGCTGCATCGCCTCAACATAGATCTCCGCGGAGTGCTTGGGATCGCCGGAAAATGACTGCGCCACGAAGGTGCATCCAGCCGTCATCGCCAAGCGCAGCGGCGAGAACGGCGGTGGGGATTCTTCTGACCATTCCTTGATGTTCATCCCACGGCCGTGCGTGGGCGAGTGCTGACCTTTGGTCAGGCCGTAGACCCCGTTGTCCATGATGACCAGCATAACCTCGGGATCCCGCCGGCACACATGCACGAAATTCTCCACGCCGATGGCGAACGTATCGCCGTCGCCGGCGAGGGTGATGACCTTCAGGTTCGGGTTGGCCATCTTCGCGCCCAATGCGTACGCCAGCGCCCCGCCGTGGGTGCCATGGAACGCGTTCCCGTTCAGGTAGTTCCGGATCTGCCCGGAGCAGCCGATGCCGCCGACGAGCATGACTTCGTAGGGCGTCACCTCGAGCTTGGTCAGCGCCATCTTCAGCGAGGCCAGGACGCCGAAATCACCGCAGCCCGGGCACCACTGGATTCGGTGTCGTGGGACGGCGTTCTCGTCCCAGACTTTGGCGGAAATCTTCTGCTGCGGCTTCGTTTCTGCCTTCGTGTCACTCACTCACGTTCACCTCAGTCACCTTCGGAAACTTTGACCGGCGTGGGGGCAGCATCACCGATCCGCACGACATCCGTCTTCCCGCGCAGCAGTTGCTCGACCCCACCGACAATGTCGCTGACGTAGATCGGCAACCCGTTGTACTTTACGATCCGTCTCACCGGCAGCAGGCAATAGGTCTGAATGATATCAGAGAACTGCCCGGTGAAGTTTCCCTCAACAGCGATGATCGTTTGGGCCTTCGCGAACAGCGGCTTCGCCGCCGCGGTGTTGAATGGCCACAGTCTGGTGAAGTGCACGACGGCGGCATCGACGCCTTTGGCCTGGAGCGCCTGCTGGGCGTGCAGCAGGACCGGCCGGGTGCTGCCCCACCCCACAAGCACGGGGTTGCCCTCTGTGGAACCGTAGACCTGCGGGGGCTTGCTGTCCTCTTTCAGATACGTTTCCATCTTCCGCAGACGCTTTTCCACCTGGGCTTTGCGGATCACAGGGTCGGTGCTGACGAATCCTCGCTCGTCGTGCTCGGAGCCGGTGATCTTGAACACGCCCCCAACAGTTCCGGGGGCGAGCCGCTGCGAAATGCCGTTTTCGGTCACCGTATAGCGGCGGAAGTCGCCGTTGCGGCGCAGATCTTCTTCCCGCAGGAGCGTGGAACGGTCGATCGCGACTTTCTGCTTCAGGAAGAACGATTCAGGCACCACCTTCCGCCCTTCGGATAGGTTCAGATCCGTCAGGAAGAACACCGGGCACTGGTACTTGTCGGCCAGATTGAACGCTTCAATCATCATGGAATAGCACTCTTCCTGCGTGGCAGGCGCAAGAACGATGCGTGGGATCTCGCCGTGGCCTCCGTAGGCCACCAGGAAGAGGTCGCCCTGCTCGCTCTTTGTCGGCATTCCCGTCGACGGTCCGGCCCGCTGCGTGTCCACAATCACCAACGGCGTTTCGGTGACACCCGAAACTCCAAACTCTTCGACTTTCAGCGAGAGGCCCGGACCGGAGGTCCCAACCATGCTACGGACGCCAACCAGCGACGCACCCAGCGCGGCGCGGATCGATTCACGCTCATTCTGTCCTTGCAGCGCGCGACCGCCGTACTTGGGAAGATGCTCTTCCATGAATTCCAGAATCGCCGACGCGGGCGTGATCGGATATCCGGCGTAGAACCTGCAACCGGCCGCGATCGCCGCCATAGACAGCGCATCGTTTCCCGACACGAGAAGCATCTGCTCCTTGAGCTTGCGCGGCTCGAGGCGATAACCGGCGTCGGCCCAACCCTTTGCGCCGAGAACGGACTCAACGACTTCGAGCCCCCGGCGGGCGGCCTTCAGGTTGAGTTCCACGATCTCCCGGCCCTTCTGAAGGAACCGTTCTTCCAACAGCGCGGTCAGGTTGGTGGCGTCGCGATCGAAGTCCAGCAGCCGGAAGAGCGCGCCGACCGTCACCATGTTCTTGACGACGTCACGTTTCAGTTCATCGCGCGCAATGTTCCGCGCGGGGATGGGGAAGATCTTGATGCCGCGGCGCACGAAGGAGTCGGAGGGGATCTCGCCGGTGCTGCTATCGTAAACGAGCACGCCGCCGTCCTTCAGGTGCTTGGCGTGCCGGAGCACCGTGTCGCGGTTGGGCTGCTCCTTCGCGTCGGGATTGGTGTCGTAGTCGAGCGCGACCAGGATGTCGAGCGTCGCATCTCCCCACGAGACTGGCGGTTGCTCATCGATCACGATCGGGTCGTACTGGTGAGCACCGTAGATCGTGGAGGCATACCCGCGCTCCATGGCAAGGATGTGCAGCCCGGCTCGGGTGAGAATGCGGCCCAGAATGTCGGTGACGGTGACGACACCGTCTCGGAGCTGGACGCCTCCGACCAGCAACTTCAGCTTATTGACGATCACCATGAACTCCCTTTGTGATAACTCAGGCCTCCGGCGACCTGCCCCAGAGGCCCTGAACTACGCTCGCAACACAGCCAAATAATCATAACACACATGTTCCGAGCCGCAAAATCCCGTCCTGTCCACAGCAGAGGGGTGATCCAGTTGTAAAGAGAACGTTGGCGGCGTGGAACTGAAGGAACGATACGAGGAGGATCTGTTCCTCGTCAGGGGGGCGCTGGCATGGACGGCGCTCCTCACTCTTTGCGCGGGTTTGTTCTTGCTTCCTTACGTCGCCCGGAACTACGTGCTCTTCACGCTCTCGCTTGTGGCCGTGAACGCCGTCATTGCAGTAGGCCTGAACCTGCTCGTGGGCTACACCGGCCAGATTTCACTCGGCCACGCCGGGTTCGTCGCCATCGGCGCATACACCGCCGGTTTGGTGATGGCGAAACTGCCATGGCCGGAGGCGGCTGCTGCATGGGGGCTGTCGTGGCTCGCCGCGCTTGCGGCCGCGGGGCTCGTCGCCGCGATCTTCGGATTTCTTGTGGGTCTCCCGGCTCTCCGTCTCACCGGGCCGTACCTGACGATCGCGACCCTCGGGTTTGGGATCGCCGTGCATCAAGTGCTCACGAACTGGGATCGGCTGTCCGGTGGCCGCACGGGCCTGTTTCTTCCAAAGCTGTTCTTTGGACCCTGGCGGCTAGAAGAACGGCCTCTGTATTATGTCACCATCCTGGTGGCGGGGCTGCTCATCTGGGTTGCGAGTAACCTCGTACGCTCGCACGTCGGTCGCGCATTCGTGGCGATACGCGATAGTGACATCGCCGCAGCAGTCACAGGCGTCAACCTCACGGCATACAAGACGCTGGCCTTTGCGGTCAGCGCCGCGTACGCGGGCATCGGCGGCGCGATGCTGGCGTTCATCCTGCGCTACCTGGAGCCGCAACTGTTTACGTTGTTCGAATCCATTTACTACCTCAGCATGATCGTCATCGGGGGCTTGGGCACCGTGCCTGGATCAGTACTGGGCGCCGCGGTCCTGACGGTGCTACCCCAGCAGCTGGCGGGGCTGAAGGAGTGGCTGCCGATCGTCTACGGCGCCGCAATCATGTTTATGATGGCCGTTGAGCCGCGCGGACTCTATGGACGTTGGGTGAAGATCAGACTTTGGTTCAAAACGTGGCCCTTCTAGGCCAGTACTTGGTGGGTGGTCTCGCCACGGGCAGCTTGTATGCGCTCGTGGCGCTGGGGATTGTGCTGCTCTACCGCAGCTCGCGCGTGTTGAATTTCGCGCACGGCGATCTCGCGACTTTTGCGACGTTCGTCGCCTTCACGCTGTTGACGACGTTCCGGCTACCGTTCACCATGGCGACAGCAGGGAGTCTGGCCGTGGCCGCCGTGGCAGGAGCGGCATTTTACCTCCTCATTCTCCGGCCGACGCGTGATGCGACGCTGCTGGGGATCATTGTGATCACGCTGGGTTTGGCGCTGGTCGTCAATGGCGCGGTCGTCCAGATCTGGGGCACCGAAACCAAGGTCTTCCCGTTTCCACTGTCGGACACGAAAGTGTACCACTTGGGCGGCGTGGTCATCAGCCAGGTCAGTATTGGGAGCTTTCTCGCCGGCCTGGTCCTGATGGGTCTGTTGTACCTTCTCGTGCAGCGCACACGCATCGGACTCGCGATGCGGGCCGTCTCCCAGAATCTCGTCGCGGCGCAGGCACTAGGGATCCCGGCCAAAAAGATCTTCGCGCTGACCTGGGGGCTGGCAACAGCGCTGGGGGCGTGTGCCGGCATTCTGCTGGCGCCGGTCACGTTCCTCGATCCTTTCATGATGGTGGATCCGTTCCTCAAGGGATTCGCCGCCGCCGTGCTTGGGGGCATCGACAGCATGCCGGGTGCGGTACTGGGCGGCCTGGTGTTAGGTGTCGCGGAGTCGCTGTTTGGTGGATACGTTTCGGTGAAATTCAAGACGACGATGGCCTTCCTGATTATCATCGGTGTGCTTATCGTTCGACCCGAGGGGATGCTCGGGCGAGAGTACAAACGGCGCGTATGACAGCTGAAGTCGGCAGGTAACGGCAGCCACTGCGAGGTACAGTTGATGGGCGTCCAGTTCCAGTGTTCAAACACCAGAGGGGTGAAGCAATGAAAATCATGGGCCGCATGTTGCTCATTGGCGCGTTACTAACAGTGCTGACCAGCGGGTCGCTGGCGCAGACCCAGGAACGGGGCGTAACGGCCACGGAGGTCGTCATCGGGACGAGCCAGCCACTCTCCGGTCCTGCTGCATTCTGGGGGGTTCCCGTCACAGGCGGCATGGATGCCTGGATCAAGTTCATCAATGACCAGGGCGGCATTCACGGCCGCAAGATCCGCCTGGTCGCGCGCGATGACTCGTATCTGCCGCCGCGTGCTGTGGCGAACGTCCGCGAACTGGTCGACCGTGAACGGGTCTTCGCAATCGTCGGACTCCTCGGCTCGGCAAACTCCTTCGCAGTGCGCGACTATTTGGTAGAGAACCAGGTCATATGGGTCAACCCGCTGGCCGACGCCAACATGTGGGCGGGTTTCAAGCAGAAAAAACACCTGTTCGTCACGTTCCCCAGTTACCTGGACGAGGGGCGTATACTAGCCGACTACGCCGCCAAGAGCATGGGTGTAAAAACGATGGCCGTCTTCTACCAAAACGATCTCTACGGCCAGAAGGGATTCCTAGGCGTCAAGCGGGGCGCGGCACAGGCCAAAGCCAAGGTCGTGGCATCGGTATCGTATGAGGTCACGGATACCGACGTGAGCGGGCACGCGCTCAAATTGCGGGAGGCAAATCCTGATGCTGTGATTCTCTACGCGACGCCACGCCACGGGGCGCTCATCGTGCGCGAGATGGCCAAGATCGGCTTCCGGCCCAAGATTCTCAGCAGCTTCACCCTTACCGATCCAGCCATGTTCACGCTGGCCGGCGACGCGTGGAACGACATCATCCTGACGGCGTACTTCCCGCTGCCCGGGTGGGGCGACGCACGGGTTGAGGAGACCCTGGCCACCATTTCCAGAATCACTCCAGCGCTCGCGCAAAATCCCTTCAACGCCCTCGCCGGTGTCTCGTTCCTTGAACCATTCCTCGAGGGGATGCGCCGGGCTGGGCCTAATTTGACTCGTGAGAGCTTCGTCACGGCGATGGAGTCCATCCGGAACTGGGATGGCATGGTCGTCCGCAGTATCTCGTTCGGCCCCGACCGGCATCAGGGCCTGAACAGGATTGCCATCGTTAAAGCGGAGAACAAGCAGTTCAAGAAACTGACCGACTGGATCAGCTACCCAATAGGGTTCTAATCCCGGCCCGGCTATGGGCCGGCCGGCGCGGGGTGGGGTCGGACGATTCGGCCCCCACCCCCTGGCAGCGGCCTCGCTGCCGCGGTGTTGATGGGAACCTCCGTCCTCCTCAACATCGAAGGACTGAGCATCGCCTTCGGTGGGGTCGTAGCCTTAAGCAACGTCGACCTTGACGTATCGTCCGGCGCACTCATTTCAATCATCGGCCCCAACGGCGCCGGCAAGACGACTCTCTTCAACTGCATTTGCGGGCTGTACCACGCCGATTCCGGGATGATCCGGTTCTCAGGCGCGTCGCTTGCTGGGTTGAAACCTGATGCCATTGCCCGCCGCGGCATCGCCCGAACGTTCCAGAACATTGAACTGTTCCTGCGGATGACCGTGCTCGAGAATCTTTTACTCGGCCGGCACCTGCACTTCCGAGCGGGATTCGCTGCCGCCTCGCTCGGCGCTCCCCGCTGGCGGCGCGAGGAAATCCGACATCGTGAAGTCGCCGAACAGATTCTGGACTTTCTCGACCTGCAGGCGGTGCGCGATCGCCGCGTCGGAGATCTTTCGCTGGGACGTCAGCGGATGGTGGAACTCGGACGCGCGCTGGCGACTGAACCCGCTCTTCTTCTGCTGGACGAACCGTCGTCCGGAATGACTGCTGAGGAGAAGGAGGACCTCGTGTTCCGAATCCGCGACATCCGTGATGAGATGAACGCCACAATCATTCTGGTGGAGCACGACCTCAAGCTGGTGATGGGGATTTCCGACTGGATCGCGGTGCTCGATCACGGCGTGAAGATCGCGCAGGGGAGCCCCGAGCAGATTCAGATGCATCCGGACGTCATCAAAGCGTACCTGGGCGAACCCACTGAAGGAGGCGCGGACGCGCGGACACGCGGAACCGCGACCTGACAGATGGCGGACTCGAAGTCGTTGCTCAACGTGTCCAACATCGAAACGGCGTACTACGGCCGGCTCACGGTACTCCGTGGCGTCTCGCTCGAAGTCCGCCAAGGGCACATCGTGACGTTACTGGGAAGCAACGGCGCGGGAAAGTCGACGCTACTGAAGACAATCATGGGGATGATTCCCGACCAGCCGGAGAAAGGCGCAGTGGAATTCGCCGGCCAGCGGCTGAACGGCCGTGATCCGGAAGATATCGCCCGGCTGGGGATTGGGTACGTGCTGGAGGGCCGCGGCATCTTCCCGGAGCTCACAGTCGAGGAGAACCTTCGCCTCGGCGCCTACACGCGGCAGAGCGGGACAGACATCGCTGGCGATCTTGCGCGCACCCATGCACTATTTCCCATCTTGCAGGAGCGCCGGATGCAATTTGCCGGCACGCTCTCGGGTGGGGAACAGCAGATGCTCGCGATTGCGCGCGCTTTGCTCATGCGACCGAGACTGCTCATGCTTGACGAGCCCTCGCTAGGACTCGCGCCCCGTCTTGTGGCAGAAATCTTTCGGGTCATTGCAGAGATCAACCGCGACGGAACCTCAATCTTGCTGGTGGAGCAGAATGCGCGGATGGCGCTTGGGGTGGCCCACTACGGGTACGTGCTCGAGAGCGGACGGCTCGTGCTCGAAGGACCCGCGAAGGAACTGGTGGAGAACCCCAATGTACAGGAACTGTACCTGGGCGTCAGGGGCGAACTGTCGGTCAAAGGCTACAAACGATATAAGATAAAAAGACGGTGGGCATAACCTGCTCTCAGGTATCTCGATACAGAGCAGCGACTATGTCGCCGAACTTCTCCATGATCGCCTTTCGCTTCACTTTCATCGTCGGTGTGACCTCGCCGTCTTCTTGATAGAGCCGCTTGGGGAGCATCGCAAACTTCTTCACCTGTTCGGGAGAGGAGAGCGTACGGTTCACCGCATCGACCTCCGCGGCGATGAGTTTGCGCACCTCGGGGCTCTGCGAAAGATCACTAAAGGTCGTGAACGGAACACGATGGTCCTGTACCCACTTCACGACGTTGTCCTCGTCGATCACGATCAGCGCGGTCAGGTACTTCTTGCCATCGCCGATCACCACGGCGTCACTGACGTAGGGGCTGAACTTCAGCTTGTTCTCGATGTACTGGGGCGCGATGTTCTTCCCATACGCATTGATGAAGATGTCCTTCTTGCGGTCGGTGATCCGCAGGTTCCCGTGAGGATCGAACTCACCGACGTCGCCGGTGTGCAGCCACCCATCGACGATCGTGCGCGCGGTCAGCTCAGGGTCTTTGAAATAGCCTTTAAAGACACCCCCGCTGCGGGCCAGGATCTCCCCATCGGGCGCAATGCGCACCTCGATGCCCTTCATGGGCTTGCCGACCGTTCCGAGCTGCACATCTCCGATACGGTGCGCGGTCGTCATTGCGGTGCCCTCCGTCTGCCCGTAGATTTCACGGATCTCGACGCCGAAGCCCCAGAAGAACCTCAGCACGTCGGGAGAAATCGGCGCGGCGGCCGACAACGCAATGCGCACTCGGTCCAGCCCGAGCCGGTGTCTCAGCGGCATCAGCACGGCTACGCGCGCAAGCGCGTACGCCAGGCCGAGTCCGAGCGGGAGCGACTGTCTGGCCAGGCGGCGCGCCGCGTACGCCCGTCCAATCTTCGACGCCAGCGCGAAGGCGATACGTTTGAGCCAGTCGGCGTCCTTCATGCCCAGCATGATGCCCGAATGCAGCTTCTCCCAGATCCGCGGCACCGAGAAGAGAATCGTCGGACGCACCTCGCGCAGGTTCTCCGGCACCGCCTCCACGCTCTCAGAAAAGTTCACGGCATACCCGTGGTGGACGGCCAGGAACACCGAAAACGATCGCTCCGCGATGTGGCAGAGCGGCAGGTAGGACAGCACCTCATCATGCTCGGTCGCGGGGATCGGCTGCAAGCTCGCTTCCACCTCGAACCTGACGTTGCCGTAGGTCAGCATCGCGCCCTTGGGTGGACCGGTCGTCCCTGACGTGTAGATCAGCAGGCCGACGTCGTCGGGCGTGAGTCCGGCAATACGATCGTCCAGGGCACCGGGATGCGCCTCCTCATGCCGCCGACCGGACGTCAGGAATTCACCGAACATCATCACCATCGGATCCGAAAATGCATGCAGCCCTTCGGGATCCATGACGATGATACGTTCGAGTCGCGGCAGCCGGCCCCGCACCTCGAGGAGCTTGTCGAGCTGCTCCTCGCCTTCCACGATAACAACCCTGGCCTCGGAGTGATCGAGAACGTAGTGGACCTGTTCCGGGCTGCTCGTGGCGTAGATGCCGGTGGTGATTCCACCTGCGGACTGAATTCCCAGATCGCTATAGAGCCACTCGGGGCGGTTCTCCCCGATGACGCCCACGCGCTCGCCCTTCTGCAGGCCCATCGCGAGCAACGCGTGTCCAACCCATCGCACGTGCAGGGCATAGTCGTCCCACGTGATCCGGCGCCAAATCCCAAACTCTTTACGACGCAGGGCCACGCGGGTCCGCAGGCGCGCTGCCTGTTTGAGGAAGATCGCAGGAATCGTGTCTGCGGATCGCTCGACCTGCAGGAGAGTCATAACGAATACCCACTACGAGACGATGCTCAGAACTCCTGGACGCCGGGAGGTATGGTTACGCGGTGCGGAGAAACCGAGCGCGTACCTCGCTATGCAGATTCAACGCATCGAGATCCCGACCCCACTCCCCGTCGGTCCGGTCAACGCCTACTTCCTCCCCGGGGATCCTCCGACTCTGATCGACACTGGGCCAAAGACAGAAGAGACGCGGGCCGCGCTCGAGGCAGGCCTCGGTGCTGCCGGCTTTCGCGTTGATGAGATCCGCCGGATCATCCTCACGCACGGTCATACCGATCACTTCGGGAGCGCAGCCTCGATCCAGGAACAATCCGGCGCCGAGGTCTTCGGCCACGATGCCGACCGGCCAAAGTTCAACGGCGAGCGGTGGCTCGTTGGTCATCTCAGCAAGTTCTTCACGGAAGCGGGGCTGCCGCCGGCTTTTCTCCAATCGTTCTTGGATACGCTGCGCGGGTACCGGGAACTGTTCGATCCGCTTCCGCGCATCACAGCGCTTCAGGACGGTGACCAGGTTTCTATGGGCAATGGTCGCCTCCGCGTCCTGCACTGTCCGGGACACTCGCAGGGACATGTATGTCTCTACCACGAGGACGGTGCGCTGATCGCCGGTGACTTGATACTGGAAACGATCAGCCCCAATCCCGTGGTCGAGTTCACGGTGGAGGGCAAGCGCATCCCGACATTGCCGCAATACCTGCAGTCGCTTCGACGCGTGCTGCTGCTCAACTGCGAGGTTGCCTACCCGGGCCACGGCGCGCCGATCGCCAATCCCAGCGGCCGCATCCGGGAGCTCATTGCCCACCATGACGAACGCAAGGAACAGGTCCGCGCACTTCTGGGTCCCACAGCCAAAACGCTGCACGAGCTGACTCAGGAGTTTTATCACGAGCTCGACCACATCAACACGATGCTGGCGCTCTCCGAGATCGTTGGCCACCTTGATCTCCTGATCGAGGAAAAGCGCGCCTCAGTGCAACGCAGGGGTCGGACACTCCTCTACAAAGCAAAATAGCTGCATTTCCGGAGCATCCAGGCCGCCGGCTGGCACGAAAGTTGCTGGCTAGTTGCTTTAGAGGTGGTTTTGCATGCTCGGGGAGCAGGTCGAAGCCAAAGAACTCTTCCCAACCGCTCGGGAGCTGTTTGAAGTGGTGCCCGGGAAGAGAAGCTCGCACATCCCCTTGTTCGCATGGCTGATCGCAGGCGCGATTGCGGTCCTGGCCGGTCAGCGCATCGTCTCCTGGATCGACCGCAACCTCTAACAACAGGTATCAGGTAGCGGGTAGCAGGAAGCGGGGATTGCTCCTGCTTCCTGCTTCCTGTTTCCTCTCCAAAGGGGAGCCGCGTTGCTTCTGCCGAAGCCTCCTGTCCATGAATGTGACCATGCGCCGGGCGGGAATCATTGGGCTCGGCGTTTACGTTCCCCCAAAAGTCCTGACCAACGACGAGCTCGCCAGGATGGTGGATACGTCCGACGAGTGGATTACCTCCCGCACCGGGATCAAGCGTCGCCATCTGGCCGGACCCGACGAGGCGACCTCGGATCTCGCTCTGATTGCAGCACGGCGGGCCTTGGAGGATGCCGGTGTATCCGCGGCCGACCTCGACCTCATCATCGTCGGCACGGCGACACCCGACATGTACTTTCCGGCCACGGCCTGTCTTGTGCAGGATCGGATTGGAGCCACACAGGCGGGCGCGTTTGAC
>Ga0209899_1000008_pt1 | contig 60081 bp, 55 predicted proteins | sample GWRWS1_0_10_FD_187228 | JGI IMG/M metagenome (GOLD analysis project Ga0209899, IMG submission 187228) | Riverbed sediment microbial communities from areas with vegetation nearby in Columbia River, Washington, USA - GW-RW S1_0_10 (SPAdes)... | ecosystem: Environmental > Aquatic > Freshwater >...
AGCGCGTCGCCTCGCTCATAATAGCCAGCGTGTTCCCCTCGGTGTCTTTGAAGAACGCCATCCACAGGTCGTAGGTATCCATTTCCGCGATGATGTGAGGCGCGTCCGTAAAATTGACCCCGCGCCCTGACAGATCATCGTACGCTTCCTGGATCTCGTCGACCACGTAATACAAGATGGAGCCGTGGCGTTCCGATTCGGCCGTCTCCGGGGTGCTCAGCATCAGCCGCACACCACCGCAGTCAAAGAACGCGAGCCCAGGTGGCGCGGAGAAGAGATACTTCATTCTCAGGATGTCGCGATAGAACGCAGTCGCCCGCTGCACGTCAAGGACCGGCATTCCAATCTGTCCAATCTTCCCTAATCTGACGTCACCCATGGAATCCTCCCGAACAAAACGGATGCACAGCACATGTTAGAGTAGTGATACTTCTAAGAGAACTTTAGCCTTTCTGTAATGGGACTGGAAGAGTACGAGCGGAAACGGCGCTTCACCCAGACGCCCGAGCCCAAAGGGCGGCGCGCCAAGAAGTCGGCGGGTAAGCTGCGCTTCGTGGTCCAGGAGCACCACGCCACCAGAAAGCACTGGGACTTCCGGCTGGAAATGGGCGGTGTGTTGAAGTCCTGGGCCGTCCCGAAGGGTCCCACACTCGATCCGAACGAAAAGCGCCTCGCCGTCCCGGTCGAGGATCACCCGCTCGACTATCTGGAGTTTGAGGGAATCATCCCGGAGGGCAATTACGGCGCGGGCTCTGTGATGGTCTGGGACATCGGAACCTATGAGACGATCGAGGCCGATCCCCTCAAGGCGTATGAGAACGGCAAGCTCACGCTGGTACTCCACGGGAAGAAACTGCGGGGCGAGTTTCACCTCGTGCGAACGAAGATGGGTGGTCAAGTGCAGTGGCTGATGTTTAGAAAGCGCGACGAGGATGCGGTGCCGGGCTGGACGCTTCCCGAGCCCTCAGTCTCTGTGAAGACAGGCCGGACGATGGAACAGATCAAGGCGGGAGAGGATGCGCGGTGGCACTCAAGACCGACGGGAACGGGGGAACGCGGGAACAAGGGAACGCGGAAAGGCATAAAGGCACCAAGTCGTGTTCCCGCGTTCCCTCGTTCGCGCGCTCCCACGCGCGCCGCAAAAAAAGTTCTCGCCGAACTCAAGCTCGACAAACCCGGTAAAAACCCTCTGCCGTCCGATATCAGCCCAATGCTTGCCACGCTCATTGAGCAACCTTTCGATCGCAAGGGGTGGGGTTTCGAGGTCAAATGGGACGGCGTAAGAACAATCGCCTACGTGGAGCATCAAGGTTCGCAGCATCGCGTTCTGCTTCGGAGCCGCGGGGGCCACAACGTCAATGAGCAGTACCCGGAAGTCGTCGAGGCGCTGTACCGTCTCCCCCTGCCGACCGCGGTATTGGATGGTGAAATCGTGGCGCTCGACACGCAGGGCCGATCACACTTTCAGCTCTTACAGTCTCGCATGCAGGGTGACCGTGACGGACAGAAATCGCCCCTAGCCTACTACGTCTTTGACATCTTGTACTTGAACGGCCACCAGCTCCTCGATCGGCCTCTGGGTGAGCGGCGCAAAATACTGGAAGCAGTGCTGCCGACGGATTCGGTCGTCCGTTTGTCTGAAAGGGTCCCCGAGAAAGGTCGCCAGGTCTACGAAGCCGCGCAGACGCTCGGCATCGAGGGCATCGTCGGCAAGGAAGACTCAAGCACGTACCAGCCGGGACGCCGGTCGGGTGCCTGGGTGAAGATCAAGATCAAGCAGCGCCTTGAAGCGGTCGTGGGTGGATTCACTGAAGGCAGGCGCTCGCGGGGAAAGACCTTTGGTGCGCTGCTGCTGGGCGCGTACGAAGACGGTGGCGCCCTGCGCTACATCGGTCACTGCGGTGGTGGATTCACCGATGCCGAGCTTCGGCGGGTCTACGGCATGCTGAAGAGCCGTATTGATCCCATTTGTCCGTTCGCCATGAAGCCGCCCACGAACGAGCGTCCTACCTGGGTGCGGCCCGAGCTTGTGGTGGAGGTCGAGCATGGCGGCTGGACCGGTGATGGTCTCCTGCGATTCCCAGTCTATAAAGGAATTCGCGATGACAAACCCGCGCGGGAGGTAAAACTGGAACGACCCCTTTCGCGGGAACCAGGGAACGAGGGAACGCGGGAACAAGAGCAGTCGATGACGTCAGGATCGACCGTAAACTCCAAGAAGAGTTCGCTGACCCGACATCTCAAGTCGCGTTCCCTCGTTCCCTGGTTCCCCCGTTCCCGTCAGTTAGAAGATTTGCCCGTAGAATTCACCAACCTCGACAAAGTTTTCTGGCCCGAAAAAGGCTACACGAAAGGCGATCTAATCCGCTACTATCTCGACGTCAGCAACGTCATCCTGCCCCATCTGAAAGACCGGCCGGTCACGCTCCGCCGGTTTCCCAACGGCATTAAGGGAGAGAGTTTCTACCAGAAGGATGTTCCCGACGCGCCGGAATTCGTGAGGATTGTCCACATCTGGACCGAGAGCACAAAAAAGAAGATGGCCGCGCCCGTCTGCAACAATCTCGAAACCCTATTGTGGCTTGCGCAACTGGCCGATATCGAGATCCATACCTGGTTCAGCCGGGTCACGCCACTAAAGCGGGAAGAAGACGGCGCGGGGGCGTCGATCGAGTTCGAAAAGTCTGAAGAAAGCCGGCGCGCCAGCGCCTTGAACCGTCCCGACTACGTGGTGTTTGACATCGACCCGTATCTCTTCCCCGGGAACAAACTGCCTCAGCCGCGCCCCGGGGCACGGGGCGAGAAGGACCCGGATTATTCACGGCGGGGCTTCGATGCCGCGGTGGAGGCCGCGTTCCTTGTCAGGGAGGTGCTCAAGCGGCTGCGGCTCGAGAGCTTCGTGAAGACGTCAGGAAAGACCGGCCTGCACCTGTTCGTTCCACTCGTCAGGCGATACACGTTTGAGCAGACGCACGAGTTTGCGCGAACAGTTACACAATACGTCGAGAGTCAATATCCGAAGAAGGTCACAACGGCGTGGGCCACAGAAAAGCGCGTGGGTAAGGTGTTCCTCGACTACAACCAGAACCGTCTGGGCGCGACGCTGGCCAGCGCATATAGTTTGCGGCCCACCCCGGACGCGCCCGTCTCCCTGCCGGTGACCTGGAAAGAACTCGAGGAAGGACTCGATCCGCTGCACTTCAACATCGAGACAGTGCCCGCCCTCATGAAGAAGCGCAAGGATGCGTGGACCAACCTTCTGGCCAAGCCACAATCTCTCGAGGCGCAGTTATCAGCGACCCCTCGTCGTAAGAAAGGTCGTTAATCGACCACGGCCCCCCGTGTGCCGGCCGCCAGCCTTCGGAGGTATGGGCGTGCCGCAGCGAAGGCTCGGGCGCGGTGGCTAATCCGATTCTTCACCGGAATCGGTAACTGTGCCATGGATTTTCCGAACGCCGGCACGTAAAAGATGGGGTCGTAACCAAAGCCATGTGTCCCGCGTGGCGCCGTCAGCACCTGCCCCTCGCACACACCTTCGAACGTCCGCACACCGCCGTCAGGCGCGGCCACCGCCACGACGGCGCGGTACCGCGCCGTGCGATGAGCCGACGCCACCTTTCGCAACAGCTTCAGCACACGGGCGTTGCGCGCCGAATCCGTCGCCCGCTCCCCGAGGAAGCGGCGAGACTGCGGACCGGGCGCACCGCTGAGCGCGTCCACCTCAATGCCCGAGTCATCGGCGACGGATACTTTGCGCGTCAGCGCGGCGACCGTCGAGGCTTTGCTGATCGCGTTCTCTGTGTATGTTCCGCCGTCCTCAGCGAGATCGGGAATCTGCGGAAATGCGTCCAGCGAGTAGACCTGCACGGGCAAGTCTCGCATGAGCTCGACGAACTCTCGTACTTTCCCTTCGTTGCGCGTGGCGAGGACCACTTCGAGAAGCCCGGGGACTGGCTCGACCAGCCGCGACCGTCTCTTCCCGGCCCCGCGCCCGGCGCGCCGGGCGCGCGGAGCTGATCGCCTCATCTTAGCTCGCAACGTGCAAGCCCCACCGGCCTCGCAACCGGCTCGGCCTCGCTGCGCCGCCCGACCTGCGCTGACAACATTAGTGGTCGCCACATACCATTACCGCGCTATCCCCGGTAGGACGTCGGACAGGATTTCCTTTTGGTAACTGATCAGCCGCTTGATCCCCCGCTCGGCAAGATCCAGAAGGCGCAGCAGTTCCTCGCGCGTAAACGGAAGGCCCTCGGCCGTGCCCTGCACCTCAACCAATCGGCCGGATTCGGTCATCACGACGTTCATATCGACTCGCGCGCGCGAGTCTTCCTGAAAGTTCAGGTCCAGCACCGAGACACCGTCCACGACGCCAACACTCGTCGCGGCCAGAAATTCACGCAGCGGCCACGACGAGAGCGCGCCGGTCTTGCGCAAGAGGTGCAGCGCGTCGACCAGCGCGACGAAGGCTCCGGTAATCGCCGCGGTGCGTGTCCCCCCGTCGGCCTGGATAACGTCGCAGTCCAGCCAGATCGTGCGCTCGCCGAGCTTATCGAGATCGACGGCGGCGCGCAGCGACCGCCCAACCAGGCGCTGGATCTCCTGGACTCGGCCACCCGGTCGCCCCTGCTCCCGAGGCGTGCGCTCAGTGGTTGATCTCGGTAACATGCCGTACTCGGCACTCACCCACCCGTGGCCTGCGCCACGCAGCCACGGGGGCACACGCTCCTCGACGCTCGCGGAACAGATCACACGAGTGTCACCGAGCTCGATCATGACGGACCCTTCGGCGTGTTTCAGATAGTGCCGGGTGATTTTGACCGGACGAAGCTCTTCAGATTGGCGTCCGTCGGCGCGAACCATGCGCGAATCCTTCTCGCACCGGCAGAACGATTCCTTGGATACGCCCGACGACGAGCTGGAAAGCTGAAAAGCTGGACAGCAACTGCGTAAAGCCGTCTCCTCTCCAGCTCTTCAGCTCTGCACCTTTTCAGCCTCCTTGAAGTTAGGGGGCGACGGGCGTCGGGTAGATGGCGAGGAACCGCGTGATGCCCCTGTGGATTGCCTGCGCGATACGTTGCCGGAAGGTATTATCGCGAAGCCGCGCTTCTTCATCTGGATGTGAAATGAACGCCGTCTCGACCAGCACTGTGGGGATGCCGCTGTCGCGCAACACCAGGAAGTTCGCAGTTTTGATCCCGCGGCTGGGAATCCCCAGAACGACGCCCAGTTCGTCCTGGATCATCTGGGCTAGTGCAAGACTCTGCGGGGTCAGATAGTATGTCTCCGATCCGTTCACGGCCGTGCGCGTGTGCGCGTTTGCGTGAATGCTGACGAGGATCGTGGCCCCCGCATCGCGGGCCAGAAGGGGACGATCTGCGAGCTCGACGGTTGCGTCGGAGTCCCGAACCATCCAGACCCGGATCCCATCACGCTGCAGCATCTCGCGCGCGCGCATCGCAATGTCGAGGACCGCATCTGACTCGCGCAGCCCCGTCGGACCGATCGCGCCCGGATCGCGTCCGCCGTGTCCCGCGTCCAGCGCGACGAGGTGGCCGCGTGCGGTGAACTCGTTGATCTCGATGGCCAGCCGGCCGTCGGACTGGCTGACGACGTAGTTCATCTTGCGCTTGAGCGTGACCACGATGCGGGTCACCGGAGGTGCCGCGGTGAACTGTGCCGCCCGCACGGACACGATCGATTCACCGTCGACGCGGATCTCCTGTTTGACGGGAATGAACACGGCATCCTGAACGTCGATGACGAGGCGGTCGGGATACACAAACTCGCGTACCCGGTATTCCATCGTCCCGGTAGCGTCGATGAATAGGCGTCCGGCCTGCCCGGACTCCTGAAATGTTACGCCCGCAATCTTCGCCCTCTCACGCTCGCCCAGCCCGGGCGCCGGCGGCCTCGGCTGCGCGATGATCGCCGCGTCCTTCGGACGCACCTCCAGCGTGACGGCATAACTCGTGGGTGATGTGGTGACTCGAGTTTCCACCGGCTGCGAAAGGTCGAAGACCATTCTGGAGATATAGGGTTTGACCTGGAACTGCGCGGTCCGGATCCGGGTCACACCGGCGCTGTTGATTGGGATCTCTCGCTCCTGTGTGCGGAGCGCGGCGTGAAGAAAATCCACGACCAGCCGGTCGGGGCTGCTGAGCACGTGCGTTTCGACCCGCATCGGACCCGTGGCGTCGATGCGAATCTGGAGTGCGTCCGGCGACGCCTGGGTGACAACACTTTTGATCTGGGAACTGACGTAGAGAGTCCGCTCTGCCTCTTCGTACTTTGTCCAGGCGCCGAGCGCCGCGAAGACAGCCTGAACGGGGATGAACACCTGCGCACCGCGCTGCATGGGAGCGACAGGCGACGGTCGCGCGCCCGTGGCGTTCACATATAAGGTAGGATCGCCCAGCCGCATCCGCACCGTGGTGCGCACGCGGTTACTGATCACGATAGTACGATCTGCTTCGTAAAACGCCGCGACGGCCCCCATGGGCTCGAACAGCCCGGAAATGGGAGCCATCACCTGACCGCCGGAGAGGACGGCAGGCGCGGAGAGTGAGATCTCGACGCCGTTCACAATGACTTTCACTCCGGCGGCCTGCCCGAGGGCTGCGCCATGGGGCAGCGTCCAGGCGATCAGCACCGCCAGGAGCACGGCAATTCCGAGCCTCATACTCTACCTCTGCGTGCGCCTACCACCTTCCGTTCGAGATTCCCGACAACGACAACGCGGGAATCATTACTGGAGTTGTCCTGCCCTGTCCTCTCCCAACCGAAGATCGTTCCGCCTGTCATGCCGAATTCCTTCGCACAGGGACACGGCTCGCGCGTCCGAACATTGACTTTTGACCCTGCCATGAAAGTGGATGCCCGCATCACGTACGGGACCCTTCGTGAAGTTCCCGACCTCGCCAGGGCCATCGAGCGTCTCGGTCTCGACGGAGTCTGGTTTTCAGAGATCGCGGACGATCCATTTCTCCCGGCCGTGCTTGCCGCGGAGCACACACAACGTATTTCGATCGGCACGGCGATCGCGATTGCGTTTACACGCAGTCCCACGCTCCTCGCCGCACTGGCCTGGGATCTGGCGGCGCAGAGCGGAGGACGATTCATGCTCGGCTTAGGCACACAAGTGAAAGCACATATAGTCCGTCGCTTTGGCATGACGTGGGATCCGCCGGCCCCAAAACTCCGCGACACCGTTCAGGCGATCCGCGCGGTGTGGAATGCGTGGCGAACCGGCGGCCCATTGCGATTCCGCGGCCGTTTCTACACACTGTCGCTCATGACGCCGTTCTTCACCCCGAGACCGCTTGAGGCGGAGATTCCGATCCTGACCGCCGGCGTCAACCCGCCGTTGTGCCGCGTGGCGGGCCAGGTCGCGGATGGATTTTTCGTGCACCCATTTCATACGCCGCCCTACCTCCGTGACGTTGTGCTGCCGGCGATTCGCCGAGGCCAACGACGGGCCGGCCGCGAGCGCACGCCGTTCACGATCACCGCTAGCATCTTCGGGGCCACCGGCGAGTCCACCGAGGAACTCGCACGGTCGCGCGAAGAGGCTCGGCGGACGATCGCATTCTACGCCAGCACTCCTTCGTATCGCGGAGTGCTCGCGCATCACGGCTGGCAGGACATCGGGGAGCGCTTGAGTGCGCGGGCGGCGCGGGGCGAATGGGGCTCGATGGCGGCCGAGGTATCCGATGAAATGCTTGAGACGATCGCCGTTGTCGGCCGGACCGAGGAGATTGGAGCGCAGATGATGAGCCGCTACCGAGGGCTCGTCGATCGTATTGGATTCTATGAGCCGTTCACAACCGCCGATTTGAAGAAGTGGCAATCTTTGTTGAAGGCCGCCCGGGACTAAACGGCCGGCGCGGTGCTTACCGTCCAGATAGAGTGGTGATGGAATTGTTACACATACTTCAGACCATGAATGCCGGTGCATCCTGAAAGGGAGGCGCATATGAGTGATCTCCAGCGGTACATCATCGAGGAGTGGGCCGAAGACTACCGCGGCGGCCGGCTAAGCCGGCGCGAGTTCCTGCGCCGCGCTGCGTTGATGGCGGGCGGCGTCACGCTTGCCGTTCCAATGCTCGGCAGTCTCGGCGTTTCGGCGTCGGCCGATGAAGTCGCTCAGGCCGCATCGTCACTACCAGCAACGGTAGCGCAGGCATCGGGAGTGACCGTCCCTGAGAATGATCCCGCGATCACGGCCGGGATGGCATCGTACGCGTCAGGAGCCACCGCGGTGATGACGTATCAAGCAAGACCGAGAGCGGGAGGCGCCGTGCCCGGCGTCGTGGTTGTCCACGAAAATCGCGGTCTCCTTGAGCACTTTAAAGATGTCTGTCGGCGTCTTGCCAAGGCCGGCTACGCAGCGATCGCACCGGACCTAGCGTCGCACCAAGGCGGCACCGCGCGCCATAGCGATCCCGCGCAGGTGACGGCCATCCTCGGGCAGACACCAGCAGAACAGATGGTGGAAATGCTGAATTCAGGAGTACGCCATCTCCAGAGCCAATCGTCCGTGCGTCGGGATCGGATCGGCGCCCAGGGATACTGTTTCGGCGGGGGAATGGTCTGGCGCCTCGCCACTCGCAATGCCGACTTGAAAGCCGCAGCACCGCACTACGGCTCGAATCCGCCTCTGGATGAAGTACCCAAGATCAAGGCGGCCGTGCTCGCGATCTATGGGGAGCAGGACACGCGCCTCAACGCAGGAATTCCCGCGGTCCGCGAGGCACTTCAAAAGGCCGGCGTCACCCACGAAATCGTCATCTATCCCAACGCCGATCACGCGTTCTTTAATGACACGGGCGCGCGGTATCAGGCCCAGGCGGCGCAGGCAGCGTGGCAGCGCACGCTGGCCTGGTATGAGCGGTACCTCAGACAGTAACTAGTCTGTCGGGTCAATCGGTTCCGTCGAGTCTATCGGGTCTACGACAAACTCAGCTTTTCTGTGACCCGAGAGACCCGACAGACCCGAAGGACCAGGTAGACTGACAACTACTGCGAACGTCGCCTTAGCATGTAGGCCGCGAGCAACGTGGTCACCGGCACCGCCAGTCTCACGAGCGCGGCCGCCTAGACACCGAGCATCTCTCCTAGGTAGCGCATAAAAAACATCGCAAAGATGAAGGTCGCGGTAAGGAGTACCGTTCGTACCCCGCCCCTTTCCTTATGGATGAGCTCGGGGAGGAGCTCGCCCAGGGCAATGAAGAGGAAAGCTCCGGCTGTCAGAGCAACGAGGGGCGTCGTAAACGACGTGGCACCTGCAGAGAACATCAGGGTCGCGAACGCACCGAGGTACGCGGTGGCGGCCGACAGTAGGTTGAAGAGAATGGCCCTCACTCTCGAAAGACCGCCGAAGATAAGGACTGAGAAGTCGCCGACCTCCTGTGGGATCTCATGGAGGAAGACTGCCACGGCCGTTACCAACCCCAGTTGCGGGCTCGCGAGCGTAGCTGCGGCGATCAACGCACCATCAATGAAATTATGCAGACCATCACCAAGGGTAATCAGCGGTACGACGGCTTTGGTGACAGGCCCTTCGGGTCCGTGTCCGGTGTGGTCATGGTACCAGTGCAAGGACTTCTCGAGGACGAAGAAGATTGCTATCGCGGCGGCAGCCCAAATGAACGGCGTCTCAAGTGCTGTCCCAGATTCCACGACCTTCTCCATCGCTTCGGGGAGGAGGTCAAACAGCGCGGTCGCCACCAGTGCGCCGGCGGCGAAGGCAACGAGATAGAGTTGAAATCGGTGGAAGAGCCGCTGCTGCCAGACGAGTAGAAGTCCAAGCGCTAGTGAAAGCACGCTCCCGAACGTAACGAGCAAGAAGGTCTGGGTGAATTGGGTCACAAGTTCAGGTGATCTCTAAGGACCTCAAGCCTGTGGCATCGTAGAGCCCAGGTAACCAACCTGTCAAGTTGATTCCTGGGAAATGAAAACGGCGCGGTTGAAAGAACTCCGCGCCGGCCCAAGCACGCTGACAGATGGACTATCCGTCGTCCTTCGGTGGCTTCAGCCTCCCTGTCCCATCGTCACCGGGGTTTTTCGCCGGAGTCGCACGCTCGAGGTGCTGCTTGAGCTGCTGCATGATCGCCTGTCGCATGATTTCTTCGATCGTCGGTGGCGGAACGTTCACCGCGCGCCGGGCCCGGCGAATCTCAGCCTCGATGCTCTCGGGCCGGTCCCAATCGTCTGGAGGCGTCGAAGCGACCGCGTCCCTCATGAACGACGCCCAGATGCGGGCGGGGACCGTGCCGCCGACGACCTTCTTCATGGGACTGTTGTCATCATTACCGACCCAGACCGCGGTGGCCATGTACGGCGTGAACCCAATGAACCACGCATTGCGGTGATCGTCGGAGGTCCCAGTCTTGCCGGCCACCGGTCGCCGGATGTTGGCCGCGCGGCCGGTGCCGCGGGTGATGACACCCTTCATGATGTCGACCATCCGGTATGCGACTTCCACTTCAACTGCCGGCTGGCGGCGCGGAACGTTCTGCTCCAACACCTTCCCGTGCTGATCCACCACCTGACGGATCGCAAGCGGCTCGCTGTGCATTCCCATGTTGGCAAGGGTGGCATACGCCGATGCCATCTCCAACACGGTGACGTCCGAACTGCCGAGCGCGAGCGACAGGTTGGGCTCGAGCGGGCTCTGGATGCCCATGCGTCGGGCGACCGTGATGACTCGATCGGGCCCAAGCTTATTCATTGTTCGTACCGCCGGGACGTTGATGGACTGCTCCAGCGCGCGACGCAGCGTGACCGGCCCACGGAACCTCTTGTCGTAGTTCTTGGGACGCCAGTACCCGGCGCCAGACCAGTAACTGACCGGAGCGTCCAGCAGCAGCTTCCAAGGTCTCCATCCTGCCTCGATTGCGGTCGTATAGATGAACGGTTTGAATGCTGAACCCGCCTGGCGGTGCGCTTGGTACGCGCGGTTGAACTGGCTCTGTGTCCAGTCATACCCGCCGATCATCGCGCGAATGTACCCCGTGCGGACGTCGATCGCGACCAGCGCGCCCTGCGAGACGTTCAGGCGCGCGTTGCGCGCTTCGTCGAGGCCATCGCGGACCGCACGATCTGCTGCGCTTTGCATCGCGGGATCGAGCGTGGTGTAGACTTGAAGCCCGCCGCGATACACCTGCTCCTCACCATAGCGCTCGAGGAGATGCGGCAGGATGTACGAGACAAAATACGGCGCGCGCATGCTTGTGAGGCCTACATTCCGCGGCCTCGCGAGCTTGATCGACTGCTTCGCGCCCGCTTCATGCACCTGCGCATGCGTGATGTAGCCGAGCTGCACCATTCGCTTCAACACAAGCCGCTGATGGTAGCGGGCGAGATCCAGGTTTCTGTATGGTGAGTATCGAGAGGGCGCGCGGATGAGCCCGGCCAGCATTGCGCTTTCAGCGAGGTTCAGTTGAGAAGCCGGCTTGCCGAAGTACACCTGCGCGGCCATCTCTATCCCGTACGCGCCCTGTCCGAAGTAGACCTGATTGAGGTAGCGTTCCAGGATCTCGCGCTTCGATAGCCGGCGCTCAATTTCAAGCGCGAGCAAAACCTCAGCGACTTTTCGCTTCAGCGTACGCTCGGAGGTCAAGAACACGGAACGGGCGAGCTGCTGCGTGATGGTACTCCCACCTTCGCGCAGCTCGCGTGCCTGCAGGTTACGCCACGCCGCCCGCGCGATGGCCTGGAGGTCGATGCCGCTGTGGTTGAAGAATCGCTCGTCCTCGATCGCGATGACCGCCTGCTGCATGACGAGCGGAATTTGGTCTAGGGCGATGTATTCGCGGTTCTCACGGTAGACGCTGGCGATCAGCTCGCCGTTCGCGGCGTAAATCCGTGTCGCTTCACTCGGCGGGTCGTAGACTTTGGAGATATCGGGGACCAACGAAAACGCCGCGGCCAAGCCCGCGAGTCCCCCAGCGGCGAGCGCGGCGATAAGCAGGACCACACCGGCCTTGGGCGCGACGCGAGCACCGCGCAGCCATCGAGGCGCACGCTGATTCTTCTGCTGCGTCGCCCGTGATGGCCGTACGTTGGATTCCTGATGAGAAGGGCCGGACTCCGGCCGCTCGGAGTGCATCGCAAAAATCCCAAAACAAATTTTCCCCTGCCTGGGTGCGTACAATCATTGTAACGCGTCATGGGCCTGGATGTGTTCCCGTATGATCAGCTGGAACTAAGGGATGAGCAGGATCTTGCCGAGGGCCTGCCGCGACTGCAAGTACGCGTGTGCCTCCGCGGCGCGGGAAAGTGGAAAGCTCTGATCGATGCGCAGGCGGATTGTGCCGTCCCCGATCCACTGCAGCACTTCTTCCGCGTGCGACAAGAGCTCCTCGCGGGTGTGGGTATAGTGGTGCAACGAAGGGCGCGTCAGGAACACCGAGCCCTTCGCGTTGAGGACCTGCGGATCGAGGGGAGGAACACGGCCGCTCGCCTGCCCAAAGAGGACCAGCATCCCACGGAGCGCGAGACAGTCAAGGCTCCGATCAAATGTATCCCGCCCCACGGAGTCATAGACCACAGGCAGGCCTTGCCCATCGGTCAGCCGCTTCACCTCGGGGACGAAATCGGTTCTTATGTAGTTGATTACCACGTCCGCGCCCGCTTCACGCGCAACCTGAGCCTTTTCTTCGGATGAAACCGTCCCCAAGACCTTGGCCCCCCGGCGCTTGGCCATTTGTACGAGGAGCGCGCCGACCCCGCCCGCCGCTGCATGCACCAGCACCGTGTCACCCTGTCTGATCGGATAGGTCGTGTGACTGAGGTAGTGCGCGGTCATCCCCTGCAGCATCGCCGCTGCCGCCTGCTCGAATGTCCATGAGGCGGGAATCTTCACGCACCGCCAGGCCGGGACCGTGGCGAATTCTGCGTAACAGCCGGGCACATTGGCAAACGCCACACGGTCTCCCGGCGTCACCTCTGTGGCGCCTGACCCCACGGAATCAACGACGCCGGCGCCTTCCTGTCCAATGATGGCGGGAAACGACAGGGAATACTGGCCGCTGCGATGATAGACATCGATGAAGTTCACGCCGACAGCCCGGAGGCGCACGAGCGCCTCACCTTCGGCCGGAAGAGGAGTCGGCACCTCTTCGTAGCGGAGCGCGTCCGGCCCGCCCGGCTGATGGATTCTCACGGCGTTCATGCTTCGCGCCTCACAGTTGGTGGGTGAGGTTCGCTAGGCTTCGAGCGAGCGCCTGCAGGCTAGCGCCTGCAGGGACGAATTCCATTTCGCGGAATATTGATTGGCTCGAATCATGGTGCGAGGGAGGGACCGATGGCGACCTATATCATGCTGAGCCGACTGACTGAAGAAGGTGCCGAGACCATCCGGAAGAACCCGGGCCGCGTCCAGGAAGTGAACAAAGAACTCGAGGGGATGCGCGTCCGTGTCTTGCAGCAGTACGCTGTCCTGGGCGCGTACGACTTCGTCAACATCGTCGAGGCCCCCGACCTGGCCACGGTCATGAAGGCGTCTATCCAGCTCGGAGCCCGAGGAAGCGTGAGGATCGAAACGCTGGCCGCCGTACCGATGGATGAGTTCGTCCGCGTTGTCCGATAACTCCATTACCGCGGGGGGTGGGGATCGCCGCCAACCCCCTCCCGCCGGTCTCTCGTCCCGCTGAATTGTTACAAAATCGCCTACTCCCTGGACAAAAATTCTCATCAAATGGGCACAAGACAGAAGGGTGTGCCCCACTTGGCACAAATGAATCTTCCTGGACGTAGAGACTACATGGAGGACGGAATGTTCGACGCGCCACCACTAAACCGACACTCTGCCAACCCGATTCTGACCCCAACGTCCCACTGGTGGGAAGACCGCTGGGTATTCAACTGCGGCGCCACAATCTACCGAGGCGACGTCCACCTGCTCTACCGTGCGCAGGGCGCGGACTGGATCTCGCGCCTGGGCCTTGCCCGTCTTCGCAACGGCGTGGAGGTGATCGAACGCAGCCCGCGCCCCGTCTTCGAGCCGGAGGTGGGCAACGAGTGGGAGCGCCTGGGTACCGAGGATCCGCGCGTCACGGCGTTCGACGGCCGGTACTACATCTGTTACACTGCCGCGTCGCTATATCCGGCTACTGAGCCGGTCCGGCGCACCCGCCCCTCCCCATTCACAGATGTGGGGGTCCCGTGGCGCGTGCGCATCGCGATCGCCACGACCAAAGACTTTAAGCACTTCCGCCGGATCGGGCTGGCGTTCAAGCAGTGGGACGACAAGAACGGCGCGTTGTTTCCTGCCAAGATCCGGGGCAAGTACTACCTCCTGCACCGCATCTTCCCCAACGTGCATCTCGGCGTGTCCCGGGACCTGAGGCGGTGGCACAATCTCGGGCCGCTGCTCGAGATCCGGCCCGACATGTGGGACAACAACCGCGTCGGCGCGGGCGCGCCGCCGCTCTGGACGCCGTATGGCTGGCTTCTCTTCTATCACGGAGTGGACATGCAGCGGACATACCGCCTGGGAATGGCACTCCTCGACCTGGAGCATCCCCGCCACGTGCTGGCGCGCGCACACAATCCCATTCTGGAGCCGACAGAGTCATATGAGAAGGAAGGCCTAGTGCCTAACGTGGTGTTTACGTGCGGAGCCGTCGAGCTCGGAGACCACTACTTCGTGTACTACGGCAGCGCGGACAGCGTTATCGGGGCCGCATCGGTGTCACGGGAAGCGGTCATGCGGTGGGCCTCACAGGTGGCGAGTGCTGCGCCGGAGGTTCCCGTGCACTTTCTACGCGCCGCACGCCGCGAAGTTCGAGAGCTCGAGGTCGTCCGGCGAGCAAGCGGCTGATCAGGTGCTCCCTGGCTGCAACCGTCAGCCGCGCGATGAGGTAGCAGATCGTCGATTCTGACCCTGCGTTGAGGTTCACGCCGTGTGGTGTGAGCCCATCATGACAAGCTCCCGTCTCTGGGTCGTACAGCGGCATTCCTACGGTGTTTGCTCCGAGGAACCAGGCAAAAGCGTCACGGGCCAGTGAACGGTAGCGCGGGTCTTTCGTCATGACCGCCGCCGCGGTCGCGGCTTCGACCATGCTCGCCGCGTCGATAGGCTGTTGGTCGTAGACCGCCCTCGCGCCGCCACGCCGGTACCATCCGCGGTTTCCGATGGCTGAGAAGACTCGCCTCCGCGGGGTGACCTCGAATAGCGTGCGCTCAAGAAAGGCGAGCACACGCTCCCCTACTTCCAGATACCGGTTATCACCCGTGAGCGCGCCAGCGTAGAGCAGACCCAGCGGCAGACGTCCAGGCTCGTAGGTCAGGATGTCCTCGAACCAGACCCATTCCGGGACCGAGTGCAGCTTGATTCGGGACAATAGGTCCTCGGCGCATTTCGCGGCCGCGTCCGAGACCATGCCGGCGTCCACGTGGCTCGCCCATAGGGCCAAACCTTGGATCGCGTTTGCCCACCCGCGCGGGTGCCGGATGCCTGTGAGATGAGGCAAGGCCCGCTGGAAGATGGACGCCGCGGCCCCCTTCATCGCCTCGGGCAGATCGGAGGCGACGACTTCGCCGCACGCCCACAAACATCGGCCCAAGCCATCATCTGACGCGCCTAGCTGGGACGGCGACCGCTCGTAAGAAACCTCGTGCGCGAGCGTGCCATCGGCGCGCTGCGCGTAGAGCAGAAACTTCAAATACGTGCTGGCCAGACGCTCACGGGCCGGGCCACGCGGAAGCCTCGCCGCAACGATCAACGCCCGGGTATTGTCATCGGTGGTGTAGCCGCTGTGAGGGTCGCCGACCCCGAACTCCGCAAACTGGAGAATTCCCGTACCGTCGGTCAGCCGCTCGAGGTGGTCGAGCTTAACGGGTGGGAGTCTCATCGATGATTGCCGTAGGTGGTGTTTTCTGTTTCCTAGTACGACGCGACGGCCGCGCCGCGTTCGTCCGCATGCATGCGCACTTCGCGGAAGAGACTCAGATATGCCGCAGCAACACGCGGCCACCGCATTTGCTTCCCGTACGCGAACGCCCGCTGCTGGATTTGCTGGCGCAACGCAGGATTCCCCAGAAGCCGGGTGAGCGCGTCAGCGATCGCCTTCGGATCGCGGAACGGAATGAGCACCCCACGGTCCTCGCCCAGCGCATCCTTCGCGTACAGATATGGGGTGGAGACGATCGCACGCCCGCAGCCCATTGCATAGGATAGGGTCCCGCTGACGATCTGATCCGGATTGTGGTAGGGGGTAATGTAGATGTCGGTCGCCATCAGATACCGCACGAGCTCATCGTCGCTGAGGAAGCGGTTGTTGAACTTGACGTAGGGCTCCAAGCCCAGCCGGTGGACCTGGCGCACGAGCCGCGTGCGGTACTCCTCGCCCTGCTCGCGCCGAACCACGGGGTGGGTCTCGCCCAGCACCAAATACAGCAGCTGGGGGAAACGCGCCGCGACGGTCGGGAGGGCATCGAGCACGTCCTCGATCCCTTTGCCGGAATTGATGAGGCCAAATGAGGACACGACCATGCGGCCGGAGAGACCGACCCGCGCTTTCGCCTCAGTAGGGTCTTGCATTGAGACCGCGGGGACGCCATGGGGAATGATCCGCAACCGTGCGCCGTCGATCCCGTAGTCGCGATCCAGGATCTCCCGCGCGGCCGGGGTCATCACCACGGTCGCGGCGCTGCGCGCGTAGAGCGCGCGGATAATGTCCACCGCGGCGCGAGGTGGATTCGGCAGCACGGTGTGCAAGGTCGTGACCACGGGCTTGCGCAACTCCTTGAGGAATACGAGGAGATAGGCCCCCCATTTGCCTCCGAAGATCCCGAACTCGTGCTGGATGCTGACGACGTCGACCGGTGACGCATTGAGCGCCCGCGCGACCTCACGGTAGCTCTCGGGATCTTCCCCGGCGATCTGCCAGCGGACATGCCCGGGATAGTTGTAGATTTCGGCCTCGTCGTTGAGGGCGACAATCTGAGGACGCGCAAGGGGATTATACATCTGGATGGCGCGTGTCAGATCTCGCGTAAAGGTCGCGATCCCGCACTCGCGAGGCGGAAACGTCGACACGTATGCAGCCGAAACGCGCTGCAGGAGGGCTTTGCTGATGTCCACCGCGGATAGTTGTTCCATATTAATCACACGTGACTGCATAGAGCAGACTAGATCAATTATATAAGGTAAAGGGTAATAGGTCTAATCCGCTCCTCATGACAAACTCAGAGATTGTAGCCGCGTTATGTTGACATCGCGGTCGCGCACCTTGTGACCGCGGGTGCGCCCTTGGAGCGGGTTATCAATAATTGGCCGCTAATTGGCCGCTCCCTGATCTGGAAGCGTGGCTTCAGCGGAAAGGCAGTCAGGGGGCGAGAGGAGACTAGCAAGAGGACCTACGGGCATAAGATAACTGGGGGCATTCCTTAAGCTTCGATATCGCCCATCCTGCCTAGCTCTGCCTGGAGCACCGTATCTTCCTAAGGCGAAGTCAGCCAGAGTATTTCAAACTGGCCATCGCCAACGGGACGATCGAAGGCCGGATCGGCCTTTTGGCGAAGGACGCCGTGATCCCCTGTGGGGGCGCACGGGTGTACCTCTTACTGCGCCCCCTCGATGTCGACTCCGTCAAGCGGAAGGTCATCGAGAAACATGGCACCTATATTCCACATCTGGCCCACATGTATCTGGACATCGTGATCAGCAGCCCTGAGACTCAGCAAAAGCTCTCATACGCTCGGACCCGAACCGAGGAGGACGGAAGCTTCCTCTTTAGGGACCTTCCGCCCGACCGCTGGTATTACGTTACAGCCCAAGCCCTTACCGAACAGGTGATGGTGAGTTGGCAAATCGGTGTCTATCTCCGGGAGGCTGAACGCGTGCAGGTTGTCCTGACGAACACCAATGCGGCCCTCCCCGTCTATCTGCCAGCCAACCTCCAGCTCGAGAGACAGGTCCGCTAAAAATCCCTAATCTAAACCCATACCTGTACGAGACCCAGCGAAAAAAGTAGAAGGCGGCCCGCAAGGGGCCGCCTTCTACGTACTTGGTGGAGGCGGCGGGAATCGAACCCGCGTCCGAAGAGTGCGAGGGCGAAGCTTCTACGCGTGTGTCTCAGGATTTGGTTCTCGCGTCCGGTGACTCCCCTGAGCGGGATTCTCTAGACGCCAGCCCGTTGAGTTTCCCGGTGCGCACCCTGGGCCGGGATGCGTCCGGTAGCCGGCTGTTGGCGCTCATCCCGGACCGCCGGCAATTCCGGGTGAGCGTACACGGCTACTTAGGCCGCGTAAGCGTACTGGTTATTGGCGGTTATTCGCCTTCCAGGAGTTTAACGAGGACCCGGAAAGACCTCGACGCGCGACCTCGCTTCTGCTCTCTCAGTCGAAACCGATCGCCCCCTCTCGGCATAGAGATTATATCACGAGGGAAAGTTCACGAGTCTCCACGGTCTGCACAGTCTACAGACAGGCGTTCAGGTCGCGAGGATGGCTGAACCGCGTGCTTGGTCGAGCAGGAATTCATCCTGAGATTCGGCCCGGATGAACCCTGGGCCTCGCTTGCACTTTTCGATCCGCACGCGACCGGCCAGGCACCCGGGGCACTGATGGATCACGATTCGGGTCCATACCCGATCCTGAGACTGTGGCTTACCCGCCCGCACGCGCGCCAGGATCGCCCTAGCCTCAATCGGCCGACGCTGATGCACAGCCAGTTCCCATTCGCGGACGGCCGAGGTATTCGCGCTCTCCACCAGGGACTTGAGCTCGTAGAAACGACGGTTGCGCCAGCAGAACGGGACGCCTATAACGAGCGACAGAGCCCATCCTGTCGCTACGAGCGTGCCGACGATCTCGACGGACAGGCGGACCATGCCCAGCCAGAACATAATCTGCGGGGGGATCCGCACCCACTTCGGGAGAACCGCCGCCGTGGACTTTGCGCCTTCTTCAACCAGGAACATGAGATACCGTGCCACGTTCATGATTTCCGTTGCGGGCAAGACGCGATCCCCCACGCGGAACTGAAGCGCCGTATAGTCGGCGACGATGACCAGCGAGTAAGCAAGAAAGCCGGCGACGTAGGCAAGCATCCTGAAGTCGTCCGTGTCGTAGTTGTTCGTGAGCCTGATCGCGAGTGCAGCGCCAAGCGCAGCACCCCCTCCAATGGCCATTGAACCCACGGGTATACCGCCGACGAGGTGAAAGTGGGCAAGGTGAAACTGATGGCCCAGCACGGCTATCACGATTGTGCTCGCCGCACTGAATATCAGGGCGAGTAGAGTGGTCATGCGCGCGCCCCTCCTCTCTACTCGTCCTGAACATGCCCGTTAAGCGCCCTCCCCAGTCAAACTCACCCCAGAAGGGCCGGCAGGCAGCTTACTTTGGGGGAAAGGTACTGTGGCTTGACTTCAGGGTTTTCGGTGGGCTACCGGGCGTTTGACCGTCGGCCCCGGACTGCCCGTTGAATCTGCCGGTCGGCATCGCGTTTGGCGATTTCTTCGCGTCGATCGTACTCGCGTTTCCCACGGGCGAGGGCGAGTTCCAATTTGGCCACACCGTGCCTGAAGTACAATTTGAGGGGAACCAGCGTGTAGCCTTTCTGCTGTGCTTTTCCGAAGAGGCGCTTGATCTCGTTGCGGTGCAGTAATAACTTCCTCCGGCGCAGGGGATCATGATTGGCATACCCGCCGGAGTCATAGGGGGGAATGTGCAGGTGGTAGAGCCAGATTTCGTCGGCTTCGACCCGCGCGAACGCGTCTTGGAGGCTCGCCCGTCCGGTCCGCAGTGACTTCACCTCGGTCCCGGTCAGCACCAGTCCCGCTTCGACGCTCTCCTCGATGTGATAATCGTGGCGGGCCTTTCGATTCGTCGCAATCAACCGCTCGTGGTTTTGCTCGGTGCTCATCCAGGATGTGCGGCCTGCCTAGTGTGAGTTCCGACGGCCACGAACAGCAGGCCGATCACGAAAGCAGAAACCTCCACGACACGCGTCCCGGGGCTCTCGAATCCGCCCCAGTGTGCGGCCGCGGACGCCAGCGTAATAATGAGCCAACCCGCCGTCTCGAGGAACGCGCGGAACGTGGCTGGCCGGAGGCGGCGCAGGTAACCGGCGTGTTGCCGTATGACCACGACGAGCGCTACTATCATGACTGGCAAGAACAGCCAGCGGAACACGATCACTTAACCCGGCACCAAGCGAAATTCCCCCGGCCTCGCTGCAGCTCGGCCTCTGTGCGTCGTTGGCCTGCTTCGCAGGCGACATTAGTGGTCGTCATTTCGCCGGCTTGACCGTGAGGAACCCACTGCCTTCGGCGACGACGACGCCGTCGGCCCGCGACACCTCTGCGCGTCCGGCCATGAGTCCGCCCTTCGCCCCTGTCGGGTGAGCGGAGATGATCAGCCGATCGCCGGGTTGGATCTCATGGCGGAAGCGGACCTCAATCTTGGCGGTCAGCGCCTCCTGACCGCGGGCAAACCAGACATTGGCGAGCGCGTCATCGATCAGCGACGCGATGATGCCGCCGTGTACAACGCCGTCGTACCCGACGTGAAGCGTCGAGGGGGTGAACTCTGCGCGCACGCCCTCTCCTACCTTCACGAATTTCAACTTCAAGCCAATGGGGTTATCTTTTCCGCAGACGAAGCAGTGGTCGGCCGATCTCATGGATGGATGGTCGAAGTCCCACGAAGTAGATCGACAGTATGCCGCAACACGGGCAAGAGGATCTCGAGCCACTCTTGTACCGCTTTCGGACTTCCTGGAAGGTTGATGATGAGCGTCTGCGCTCGGATACCTGCGGTACTTCGCGACAGCATCGACATGGACGTTTTCTGGAACGTCTGAATTCTCGCCGCTTCGACGAGACCCGGGACGAGCCGGTCCACCACTTCCAGCGTCGCTTCCGGCGTCACATCCCGTGGTGCCACGCCACTCCCCCCGGTCGTCAGGACCAGGTCAGCTTTGATCTCGTCGGCATAACTCTTGAGTTTCGCAACGATCCGTGGCTGATCGTCGGGCAACACGTCGCGGGCGACGACCTCCGCCCCCAACGCACTGACGGTGTTTACGATGACCTCGCCGCTGATGTCTTTGGCGCGTCCACCCGATACCGAATCACTGAGGGTCAGGACTGCGACCCTGATGCCGTGGAGGTCGGCCGTCACGCCTCACCCTTCCGGCGATAGTCGTCGCGTCGTCCGCCGGACTTCCGCACGAGCCGGATTCGACCGATGATCATCTCGCGGTCGGCGGCTTTGCACATGTCGTAGATCGCGAGTGCGGCCGCAGCGACCGCGGCGAGCGCTTCCATTTCTACGCCCGTCTGCGCCGCGGTGCGCACTCTCGCCTCGATGCCGATCGCGCTGGCGCGGCCATTCGTACTGAACGTGATGTCGATTCCGCTGAGAGGCAGCGGGTGGGCCAGCGGGATAAATTCGTCGGCGCGCTTGGCGGCGAGCACCCCCGCAACCTGCGCGACCGCAAGCACGTGGCCCTTCGCCATCTGGTTCTTCCGAATCAATTCCAGCGTCTTCGGACGCATCCGCACTTCACCGCGCGCCACAGCTTCGCGGACGGTCGAGGGTTTTGCCGAGACATCGACCATTTGGGCTTTCCCACCGGAGTCAACGTGCGTGAGGCCACCCCGGGAACCCGGGAACGCGGGAGCGCGGGAACGGGCATCAGACTTCCTTCCTTTACCTCGCATTTTTTGCATTCCCCCGTTCCCTCGTTCCCTCGTTCCCTGTCGTTGTCCGTCTAGCCAAACACTCTCACCTCAACTTCAGTTCCCTCTTCTAACACGGTGTTCATCGGCACGACGACAATGCCGTCCGCCCTCACCATCGACGTGACGATGGCCGACCCCGAGGGAAGTGGAGCGGCCCAGATTGTCCCATCGCGCTCCTCCAGCGCAACACGCATGTGGTCTTCCCGGCCTCCCGGCGACACGGTTTGCGTCAGCCGTGCGTTGATCACGAGACCAAACCGGCGCCCTTCACGCAGGCCGACGAGGCCCTGGATGACCGGCCGGACAAACTGGTCAAAGGTCACCATCGCTGAGACGACATTGCCCGGCAGACCAAAGACCGGCTTTCCGTTGCAGACGGCGAGGATCGTGGGCTTGCCGGGCCGGATCGCGATGCCGTGGACAACGATCCCAGGCGGCCCGAGCGCTGCAATTGCATCAGCGACGACGTCCTTTTCACCCACCGAACTGCCGCCTGAAAGAATCAGAACGTCGGAAGCCGCGTGCGCAACTCTGACGCGATCCATGAGCACGGCGAGGTTATCCCCCAGGATCCCGTGAGGCTGAGCAAGTCCACCCGCTTCGTCGATCAGGCCGGACAGGGTGTAGGTATTCATGTCATAAATCTGACTGCCGCGAATCGGCTGCCCTGGAGCCACCAGTTCATCGCCGGTGACGATCACACCGACATGTGGCCGGCGGTAGACTGAGACTTCCGGACGGTTCAGTCCCGCGAGGAGGCCGAGATCCTGGGCGCGGACTCTACGTCCAGGACTGAGGAGCAGGTCCCCCTGGTGAACATCTGCGCCGCGTGGCACGACGTTCTCCCCCGACCGTACAGCCCGCTCCACCGCAACCGTGCTGTCCGCCCGTACTGTGTGCTCCTGCATGACCACCGCATCGGCGCCCGTCGGTATAGCGCCCCCCGTAGGCATGCGGGCGGTCTCGCCGGACGCAACGCGCAGTCCGACCTCTTCACCCATGAGCACTTCACCCACCAGTGCGAGGATCACCGGTGTTCCTGAGGACGCGCCTTCAGTATCTGCAGCGCGCACCGCGTAGCCATCAACGGTGGAGCGGGGAAACGCCGGAAGATCTGCCGCTGCGCTGATTTCCTCCGCAAGCACGCGGCGGAGCGCCTCGAACAACGGCACTCGTTCGATGCCCAGCGGCGCGGGATGAAACGCTGCAGCATATCGCTCGCGTGCTGCGGCAGGACTCAGGAGTGAAGTGAAGGCCTTCATGACGTCTTCTAAGTGTACGGCGGAGTTCGGGCGAGTGTCCAGCAACGCTCAGATGAGCTTCAGTGCACGGCCGACCCGGTTGAACGCGTCGAGCGCTTTCTGCAGATCCTCGCGCGTATGTCCAGCCGTCACAATGGTGCGGACTCGGGCTTTCCCGCGGGGAACTGTTGGAAACGCAATGCCGAGCGCAAACACTCCTGCTTGAAAGAGTTGGTCGGAGAGGTCCATGGCCAGCCGCTCATCGCCGACGATCACCGGGGTGATGGGAGTCTCACTCGCGCCGGTGTTGAACCCGAGCTGCATCAGCCCCCGCTTGAAGAACTTCGTATTGTCCCACAGTCGCTCAATGATCTCGGGTTGGTCCTGCACCAGGCGCACGGCCGCGAGCGCCGTCGCCGCGACCGAGGGCGGATGTGACGTGCTGAACAACAGCGGCCGCGCCCGGTGGATGAGAAAGTCCACCAACACCTGGCTGCCTGCGACGTACCCACCCTGACAGGCGAATGCCTTCGAGAGCGTCCCCACCTGCACGTGCACGCGCCCGTGAAGATTAAAGTGGTCGACTGTTCCCATCCCTGCCCGCCCGAGCACCCCGCTGGCGTGTGCATCGTCCACCATCATGATCGCACCAAACTCTTCGGCAAGCGCAACAAGCTCGGGGAGAGGCGCGATGTCGCCGTCCATGCTGAATACGCCGTCGCTGATCAAGAGCACGTGCCTGACTCCGCGAGATTCCTCGAGCAAGTGCCGCGCCGCGGTGGTGTCCTTGTGCGGATAGATCTTTTTCGTCGCGCCGGAGAGGCGGGCACCGTCAATGATGCTGGCGTGGTTCAATTCATCGCTGATGATCACGTCGTCTTTGCCGAGTATCGCGGCAACGGTGCCCGCGTTGGCGGTGAACCCCGATTGATACAGGAGCGTCGCTTCGGTGTGTTTGAACCGGGCCAGCTCCTGCTCGACCTGCTTGTGAATCGCCATGTTCCCGGCGATCGTGCGAACAGCGCCGGACCCGACGCCGAGCTCATCAATGGCCCGCCGGGCGGCCTCTTTCAGTGTGGGGTGATTCGCGAGGCCGAGATAGTTGTTTGAACAGAGGTTGACGACCTCTTTGCCGTCGTACCTCGCAACCGGCTCTTGAGGGCTTTCGAGCAGTCGAGGCCACCGGAACAACCCACGTTCTCGAAGGTCATCGAGCTCTCTCTCAAGGTATTTGAGTGGATCCACGGCGCTACAGGTACAGAATCACCTTTCCTGCGGATCCCGATTGGAGGAGCTCAAAGGCCTCTTCGAATCGGTCGAGCGGCAGCCGGTGCGTGATGACCGGGGTCACATCCAGCCCGTTTTTGAGGAGCGCGGTAGCCTGTTCCCACGTCTGCCACATCTTACGGCCAAAAATACCCACGAGGTGCGCCTCCTTGAAGATTACGTCGGTGCCGATATCGACGGGCACAGGGGCGCTGGGCAGCCCCAGAAGCGACACCCAGCCGCCGTTTCGGAGCGCCTTCAGCCCATCGCGCAGCCCATTCGGATGGCCCGACATCTCCAGCACGACGTCGATGCCCTGCCCACCGTTACCCTCGCGGATGCGCGCGGGGACGTCCTCGGTCTTTGCGTTTACGACGAGATCGGCGCCCATCCGCCGTGCGAGCGCGAGGCGGGGCTCAGACACGTCCGAAGCTGCGACGAAGGCGGCCCCCGCCATGTGGCACACCGGAATGGCCATGAGCCCGATCGGTCCGCATCCGATCACGGCCACGCTGCGTCCGACCAGCGGAGCCTCGAGCGCGGTGTGCACGGCGTTGCCCAGCGGATCCATGATGGCCGCCACGTCTCGGGGAATCGAGGGTTCAATCCGCCACGCATTCTGCGCCGGCATGGCCAAGAATTCGGCGAACGCGCCGTCTCGGTCAACCCCGATGACCTCCAGCCGTTCGCAGATGTGTGGCGACCCGCTCCGGCAGCTGCGGCACATCCCGCACGCCACATGACCTTCACCAGAAATGAAATCTCCGGGCTGTAGCGCTGCGACGTTGGGAGCCGACTCGACGACGGTGCCGCAAAACTCATGGCCGATGATGCGCGGGGGTTTGATGCGCGAGCGCGCCCACTCGTTCCAGCCGAAAATATGCAGGTCTGTGCCGCAGATGCCGCCGGCAAAGACTTGGACCAGCACTTCGCCCGCCCGGATCTCCGGCTTCGGAACGTCAACGAGCTCGAGACCGGGACCGGCGTCCGCTTTGATTAAAGCCTTCATCGCGCCGGAGCGCTAATCAGGGATCGATAATCGTCGAGGGTCTTTTGAATGTCGGTCGGGTGATCGTCGACCAGTCGAGCGATCAGCTGCAAGGTTAAGGCGACGGCTTCCTTCTTGTCCTTGACGTGCGGATCCGCCGTGAGCACCGTGTTGAGCGAGTAGCACCGGCAGGCCCGGTGCATCACGCGGAAGAGCTCAAACTCCTCGCGCAGTGTCTCCGGCGCGTCGCCCCGCCGTTCGAACGTGTCAAACAGGCGGTCCATCCCGCGCCCGCCATGCCGGGCAGCATCTACCTCCAACGCCTTCACATACGCCTGCTCCTCACTATCGTCGACGGCGCGATACGCGTTGTACGCGATTTCGCGTTTCTTGTCCGGCGTCTCCCCGATCAGCAATCGGGTGAAGAACGCCGGCAGCAACAGCGATTCAGCGACCGAGCGATCCTCTTTTGCCCGCCGCAACAAGATGACGGTCGATAGTTTCGTCGGTTCCATGGGATTGATGAACACGCGGTTCGCGGGTAACACCTTGCTGATGTCCAGCATCGCGCGCGCGTTATCGAAGGCGATCATGCGGGCCAGCAGGTGCTTGACTTCGTCGCGCGAGTGCTCGGCGAAATACTGCGTGACCTCGCCGCCCTCGGCCCGGATCGCCTCGACGAGATCTTCGAGCATCTGATCGTGCTGCCTCAAGAACGCCGGGGAGACGTCGGGCACGTTCTCCATCTTCGACCGCAGCATCTGCATTGCGGAGAGTGGAAAGTTCTCGACCAGGTTCGTACGAAGGTAGAAGATCTTCTCGGAGGTGAAGGCAAACGCCTCGAGCGGCGCCGAAAAATCGAGGGCCGACACGGGCACCGTGACTTCGCGGCTCTCCAGGTCCAAGCCGGTCAGGGTAGCGTCCGCATGGTGGGCGGCGTCGGTTTCCAGCCAGCGGAAGACGGGGTACCCTCGCAACTCGCGTCCATTCGGCATCGCGACCCGCATCGGGTGGATGCGCCTGCCGTCCTGCGTCGCGTAGGTGTAGCGCACGTACACCCAGTCGTCGGAATGGAAGCGAGTGCCCGGGAGGTGCATGAGACCGTACGACGATGTGCTCTTGCCGGTCCCGGTCGGGGCGATGTACAGGACGCCGCGTCCGTCCTTCTCAACGCAGGCTCCGTGGATCGAATGGATCCCGTGCTCCTCGGCGAGCACCCGGCCGACGGCTCCCAGCACCCAGCTTTTCAGCTGGCCGTAGTACGCGGTATTGAAGAACACGATCGTGCTGGTCTTGCGACTATAGTAGGCAGCTTCTTGCTGGTCGCTCACGCCGCCCAGGGCGAACACGGTCACTTGCGGATCGCGTGGCGGAACGAGTCCTGTGATAGACTGCCACTCTTCGGGGCTATACCAGTTATCAACCCAATAGTCGAAGAGATGGTCAGAATTGGTCGTGGCGCGGACGCGGACGCCATGGATGATGACGTCCTGGCGGTAGACCGGCCTTCCGGTTTCGCGGGTGATGAAGCCGACGGCCGCGTTGACGAGGGCGTCGCGCTTACCTTCCTCACGGTCGATGGCTTTATCGTTGATCGCCGTGCGGGTCTTCGTACGAGTAATGCAGTTGGCCGCCCCAATGGGTGTTCCCATCCACTCAATAGCGTGCGAATCAGGCGGTGGGGGAAAAGTATAGAATTCTGGCACAAATGAGTCCCTTCGACGCCTCGGAATGGCCTCCCTGGGGACGCGAAACTCCATGTCAGACGAGGCGTTTTCTTTGTGTTACACTGCCGTTACGCCGCGGTTACCGCCCAAGGACGTGTCACGCTGACACTGGAAGAAACGCAAACAGGAGGCACGATGATGCGCCATCTCGGCGTCTGGGCCGTGCTACTAGGGACTGTGCTCTGGGGAGTCGCAGCCTTCGCTCAAGGATATGGAGATTATAGTTCTCCCCAGCCCGCGCAGGCGGGCAAGCTAAACACGCAGCTCACCACGGCAGTCGAGCATGCGGGCAACGCCGTGAAGTCTGGCACGATGAGCACCGCCGTGAGCCACCTCGGCCACGCCCTGAACTGCATCGAGGGAACGCGCGGCAAGAACTTCAACGCGGCGTGGGGACACGTCTGTCAGGGACAGGGTGATGGCATCACGACCGACATCAAAGGCGCGAAGAACGCCGACAGTGTGATGCCGGTACTCGAGAGCGCTCACGGACTTGCCGTCGCGGGCGTGAAGGCAAAGGATCTGGCCGGCGTGCAGTTTGCGGCGCGGGGCGTGGGAAGTTTGCTGCAGATCGTTTCGGATGCAACGAAATAGCGTCCGACTATGCGCTTTCTGTTTCACCCGATGGTGGTCCACTTCCCGGTGGCCCTATGGCTGACCAGCTTCGTGTTCGACCTGCTGTACGCTGCAAAGCGGCAGCGGTTCTTCGCGTCGGTGTCCGCATACCTCATCGGGTTTGGACTGGTGGGCGCGGCAGTCTCCATTGTGCTCGGATTCGTCGACTATATCCCACTGGTCGCCGAGGGAGTGGGACAGGCGTTCGTGGACAGGCACCGCGTGCACAGCTATGTAGCCTACGGCAGTACGGCAGCATATACCGCCATTTTCCTGGCGCGATGGCGCTGGCGGGTCATGCCGATGGCGGTATACGTGGGTACCGCAGGGGTGGCTGCCGTACTGATCTTTTTGACAGCCCTGTTAGGCGCGGAGATCCGGCGGGTCATGTGAACGAAACTTCGGTCATAGGTCGTTGGTCGTGGGTCGTAGCTAAATCGTCCTGCCTACGACCAACGACCCACGACCGAAGTCAAGGAGAGAGCAATGTCGCAAAAGATTCTCGTGGTTGACGACGAGCCTCACATCGTCGAACTCGTAAAGTACAACCTGCTCCAGGAGGGCTTCGACGTGCTGAGCGCGTACGATGGGAGCGAGGCGCTCGCGCGCGCACGCCAGCATCGCCCGGACCTCGTCATCCTGGACATCATGCTGCCCTATATCGACGGACTGGAAGTCTGCCGGCAGATCCGCCGCGAGTCCTCGGTCCCCATCATCATGCTCACGGCAAAAGATGGGGAACTGGAACGCGTCGTCGGATTGGAGATTGGCGCCGACGACTATGTCACCAAACCGTTCAGCCCGCGCGAACTCGTGGCGCGGGTGCGTGCCATCCTACGCCGCACTGCGAAGGATGCCGGCCCCGGGCCGGAGGAACCACTGACCAGCGGCGGCCTCACGCTCAATCCCGTCACGCACGAGGTCCAGCTCAACGGCCGGTCCATTGAGTTGACCGCCAAGGAGTTCGAGTTGTTGAAATTGCTCCTCGGCCATCCCAACCGAGTGTTCACGCGCGACTTCCTGCTCGAGCACATCTGGGGTTATGACTACTACGGGAGCACGCGCACTGTCGACATGCACATCAGCCGCCTGCGCGAAAAGATCGAGGACGACCCTGCCTCCCCCACGTTCGTCGTCACCGTGCGCGGAGTCGGATACAAATTCAAAGTACAAGAGACGGAGACGCGCCCTTCGACTCGCTATGCTCGCTCAGGGCATTCGACTCGCGAGGAGAATGGAAAATGAGGAAACGGCCGAAGGCCATGAGCGCGCCCACGAAGTGGGCGAGTCGAATGGGAACGCGAAACTAAACATGCGGCGATCTCTCCGCTGGAAGCTCACATCGTCGTATCTCTTCCTCGTGATCGTGGTGTTGCTCGTCGTGACGGCCTACGTCGCGCGGGCACTCGAGCGATCGTACATGAACACGTATGCTTACGTGGTGGCGACTCAAGCAAAGGTTATCTCGTTGATGCTGCGCGAGTATGCGGGGCGAGACCTGATCAGCCTGCAGCCGATGGTCCAGGAACTGCGGTGGCGAAAGGAGGCCACCATCACCCTAGCGGACGCCACCGGCAGGGCAGCCAACCTTGCAATCGACCCCTCGTATCCTGAAGTGCAGAAGGCATTTGCCGGTATGGAAAGTCAGGCCGTGCGGGCGGATCCGCGGACCGGAGAGCGACGCGTCTACGCGGCCGCCCCGATCCTCGGCCCGAAGAAAGAGGTCGTCGGGATCGTCCATGTCTCGGCGCCCGAGGCGTGGGTCTGGCGGCAACTTCGCCGGATGGTGCCGCAGTTCGGAATGGCGATGCTGTTGGGCCTGGGCGCCGCGTGGCTCATCGGCACGCGTCTATCACGGCGGATCACCAGACCACTCGAGGAGCTCAGCCGGATGGCCAACCGCATCTCGTCCGGAGACTTCGCCGGCCGCGCACCGGTTGATGAGACTGAGGAGCTTGGGCGCTTGAGCCAGTCGTTCAACGCGATGGCCGGCCGCCTCGAACGCGTGATTGCAGAGATCTCAGCAGAGCGTAACAAGATCGAGGCGATCATCGCCGGCATGACCGACGCCGTCGTGGCCACAAATCGCGACGGCCAGATCATCCTTCTCAACCGCGCCGCGGAAGACTTGCTTCAGTTGGAGCGCAGGCAGGCACAGGGGCAACGGGCCAGAGACGTCGTGCCCGGAGAGCGACTGGTGGCGATGCTGGAGGATGCCACGGATCGTGGGCGGCTCACCGCGGAAGAATTGCCCCCGGGATCCATGAGCGATCGGGTCGTGGAAGCCCACTGCGCTCCCATCACTGGAGATGGAGGCAGCGTCATTGGAGCCGTTGCCGTCCTACGCGACGTGACGGAGCTCCGCAGCACGGAGCGCATGCGCCGGGAACTCACGGCGAACGTTTCCCACGAGCTGCGCACGCCACTGACGTCCATCGTCGGTTTCGTAGAAACATTACTTGACGGAGCGATGACAGATGAAGAAACGGCACGCCAGTTCCTCACGATCATTGACGACGAAGCCAAGCGGTTAGTCAAACTGGTCGATGACCTCATGGATCTATCCAGGCTGGAGAGCAAGCGCGTCGCGCTCGAACTGAAACCGGTGGACGTGGGCCACCTCGCGTATCACGTCGTGGATAAGATGCGCCCGCTCGCGGAAAACTCCCAGCTGATGTTGTCGCAGTCGGTGCCCTCGGGGTTGATCGCCCCGGCCGACTCAGACCGGCTCGAGCAGGTCCTGACAAACCTGGTGGACAACGCCCTCAAGTACACCCCACCGGGCGGCCGCGTAGAGGTTCGCGCTTCAGACGACAATGGGGAAATTCTGGTCGAGGTGGTGGATAACGGCCGGGGCATCCCGCCCGAGGATCTTCCCCACGTCTTCGAGCGCTTCTATCGCGCCGACCGGTCGCGCACGCGGGGCTCGGGCGGCACCGGGTTAGGCCTGGCGATCGCCAAGCACATCATCGAAGCGCACGGTGGACGCATCAGTGTGCACAGCCGGCTCGGCGAAGGTACGACCTTCGTATTCACGCTCCCGAGGAACGGATCTCTCGAGCCACCAAACTAGGATGCGTGCGCTCGCGCTGCTGGTCTTCGTTGCGACTGCAGCGGGCGCGGAACCGGCTGTTCAATCCTCTGCGCTGGCCTTCGTCGGTCTTGACGAGAACACCCGTCAGATCTTCCTGATCAGATCCGATGGCGGTGGGCTGCGCCAACTCACAAGTCCCCCTGGGCACCACGAAGGTCCGGTCTGGTCGCCGGACGGTAGGACCCTGAGCTTCGTCCGCACCGATAATCGCGGAACGCAGATCTACACATTGCGCGCCGAGGGATCTCGGAAGCGTCGTCTCACAGAACCTCCGGGTTCACACCGCGCGCCCGCGTGGTCACCCGATGGCCATTGGATCGCGTATGTCGAGGATCGCGACGCCAGCTCGCAGATGTTCGTCATGCGCGCGGACGGCAGTGGCAAGCGCCGACTGACTTCACCACCACGTAGCAATCAGGCACCAGCGTGGTCCCCGGATGGTACCCGGATCGCCTATCTCTCTCGGCTTCCCGGCCGCCAGGCAGAACTGTTTGTGATGCGCGCAAATGGCAACGACCAGCGTCTGGTGCCGACCCGGTCCACAGGAACGATTCCCGTCGTCAACAGCGCGCACTGGCTGCCTAATGGCTCAGCGTTGGTATACACGTCGCGGGCGGGCGTGGCGGCGGATGAAATCGCCTTCGTGCAACCAGACGGATCTGGCTACCGGTGGTTCAGCACGGGTTACGCACCGATGCTTGCGCCGGACATGACACAGGTCGCCTACGTCGTGTCGAGGGTTGGTAGTGCGCAGGTGTACACCAAGCCGTTCGCCAGCGGGTCCAGTCGGCCACTCACGCCGCGGACATGGATCAGCGTGCGGCCAGCCTGGTCGCAGGATGGTCAATGGATCGCATACCTATCCGTGAAACCGGGAGAGTACCTGGGAGTGTGGGTGATGCGACCGGATGGCAGCAGGCAGCGGCGTCTCGCGCCGGCAGCCGGAAACCTGGAAGTACTGCCGCTAATTTCCTGGCGACCTCGATGAGTGGTGGAGCTCAGCCCCCCAGGTAGGCCCGCTTCACGTCCTCGTTTTCTCTTAGCTCGGCCGCAGTTCCTGAGAGCGCGATCTCGCCCGTCTGCAGCACGTATCCGCGGTGAGCCACCTGCAGGGCCATGAACGCGTTTTGCTCCACCAGCAGAATCGTCGTGCCCAGCTTGTTGATGTCGGTAATCGTTTCGAAGATTTGCTCGACGAGCACCGGCGCCAGCCCCATCGATGGCTCGTCCATCAGCAAGACGCGAGGCCCGCCCATGAGCGCCCGTCCGATGGCCAGCATCTGCTGCTCGCCGCCCGACAGGGTTCCCGCGACCTGACGCATGCGCTCCTTGAGCCGCGGGAACAGGGTGAAAACGCGGTCAAGGTCGTTCTGCATGGCCTGCGTGTCCGTGCGAGTGAACCCCCCCATCTCGAGATTTTCCATAACGGTGAGCTGCCCGAAGATCCTTCGCCCTTCCGGCACCTGCACCAACCCCTTCGCCACAACATTGTGGGGCGCGATGGCGGTGAGATCCTCATCCTCAAAACGGATCGTGCCCTGGAGGGGCCGCAGCAGTCCACTGATGGTGTTGAGGGTCGTGCTCTTCCCTGCGCCATTGGCGCCGATGAGCGTCACAATCTCGCTGGGCTGTACCTGGATCGAAATGCCTTTGAGCGCGTGGATCTGGCCGTAATAGACATGAATGTCCTTGACTTCCAGGAGTGCCATACGCGCTAGTGGATGGAGACCTTTCGCGTGCCGAGGTACGCTTCGATCACGCGCGGATCGTTCTGGACCTCAGCGGGCGTGCCCTCGGAGATCTTCGTGCCGTAATCCAGCACGGTCACCTTCTCCGAGATGCCCATTACGACGCGCATCTGGTGCTCGATGAGCAGAATCGTGATGCCGAGCTCATCGCGCAGCCGCCGGATGAACTGCATCATTTCCATCGTTTCTCTCGGGTTCATCCCAGCCGTGGGCTCGTCAAGCAGAAGCAATTTGGGTCGGGTGGCCAGCGCTCGTCCGATCTCCAGCCGGCGCTGCTCGCCGTAGGGCAGATTCCTCGCCAGAAGGTCTCCTCGCCCCCGCATGCCCACAAAATGCAGCAGCCGGCGCGCCTCCTGTGCCGCCTCGTGCTCCTCCCGCCGTGTCGACGGCGTGTTCAAGATGGCGCCGATCCATGCCGACTTCAAATGGGTATGCATCCCCACGAGAATGTTCTCCATCGCCGTCACGTTCGCGAACAGCCGGATGTTCTGGTAGGTGCGCGAAACGCCCGAGTGGGCAATCTCATCCGGCCGTAGCCCGACCAGCGACATCTCCGAAAACCGGATCTCTCCTTCTTCGGGCTTGTAGAATCCCGTCACGCAGTTGAAGAACGTGGTTTTTCCCGCGCCGTTCGGGCCGATGACGCTATGGATGGACTGCTCCGCCACATCAAGGTCGAGCTGGTTCAGTGCCACCAGCCCGCCGAAGCGCTTCGTGAGACTCCGGGAAGTGAGGATGGGCATCTAAGGATTCGGTTCCTTGGCTTCCGCGAGTTCAATCGCCTCGCGTGTCACGGCTTCCGGCTCCTCTTCGTGCAGTTCCCGCCTGATCGCGGCCGCCGGCCACAGTCCCTCTGGGCGCAGCAGCATCATCGCCACCAGCACGGCGCCGTACACGAGGAACCGAAACTCGCCCACCTCTCGTAACAATTCCGGTAACCCCACAAGCGCCAGCGCGCCAACGACCACGCCAGGGTTGCTGCCGATGCCCCCCACGATGATCAAGGCCAGAACGTTGATCGAAATCAGCAGCTGGAAACTATGTGGGAACACAGAGCCGACCATCACGGCAAAAATTGCCCCAGCGACCCCGGCAAACGCCGCGCCGAGACCATAGGCCAAGAGCTTGACCGCCACCAGGTTGACGCCCAGGGCTTGCGCCACATCCTCGTCCTCTCGAATCGCCATCCACGCGCGGCCGAGCCGCGAGTGCTGCAGCCGCCATGCGACGTACACGACCAGCGCCGAGCTCGCCAGCGTGAGGTAGAAGAGGTGCTCCGGCCCGGAGAGTTCAAACCCGGCGATCACTGGCTTGGGAATCTCCAACATGCCTTGCGAGCCGCCGAGCCAGGACCGCAGGAAATCCGAGGCCACCAGCAGACGTGTGATCTCCCCAAACCCTAGCGTCGCGATGGCCAGGTAGTCACCACGAATCCCCAGGATTGGAAGCCCAAAGATGACCCCTGCGATCAGGGTAAACACCACCGCCACCGGCACCGCGGCCCAAAACGACCAGTGCGCGATCCCGAGCGGACCCTCGGAGATGAGTAATCCCACGGTATACGCGCCGATTGCAAAGAACGCGACGAACCCCAGATCCAGAAGACCGGCGAGACCCACCTCCAGGTTCAACCCCAGGCCCATCAGCGTGTACAGACCAACGACGACAAGAACCTGCGCCACGAATGAGCCGCCGACAATGGGACTGAGCAACAGTAAGAGGATGAACAGCACGACCAGCGTGATCGCTCGCCCGGTTCTGCGGGCCCCCGGCACTTGCACCACCCGCGCCCGCCGTCTTGAGTTCAGGATGTTGGCGAGAGCCACGAGCGCGAACACCGTCAAGGCGCCTACTTGTGACGGACCCTCGACGTAGAGAAAGTCTCTCACCCGCGTCGGAAGTCCCTCACCCTGGAGCATCAGCTGCAGCAGTTCCTGGAAGAGGCTGAGTACGAGAGCCGCCGCGGTGCCGGCGAACACCGGCCGCCGCACCGACTGGGGCAGCAGCGCGATGCCTGCTCCGGCGAGCCCGGAAAGCGCGCCGGCGATGATGAGCAAGATCGCACCCGTGCTCGGGCCCTGTTCAACCGTGAGAATGCCGTAGAGCGCAGGCGACGCGTTGGGAAAGACGTTGCGCAGATTGACGGCCTGCCCCAGCAGCACGAGTCCACCGAGCATCGCCCCTGTGATCGCGCCCACAACCGTGCCCTGCAAGATCATCACTGCTCGCGAGCCGGCGGTCCGGCGGACCATCACGAATCCGGCCCCCAGTCCCGTGAACAGCAGAATCGCCTGGCCCAGGGAGATCACGCCCGTGATGACCAGGCGCTGGTGCAGAGCCTCGACGATGCCCACCATCGCCAGGAACACCGCTACGACGCCGAAAACCGCGCCTTTCTTGACCACGGTCGTGATCGTGTTGCTGCCGGGCTGCATTTGTTTTATGCCTTCTTAGCTGCCAGCCGCTCGCCGAGAATGCCCGACGGCCGGAAGACGAGGACCATCACCAGCATCGTGAAGGCAATCACGTCCCGGAGCTGATACGGGGCGACAATGCCGAGGCCATCCAGGAACAGCGCCGGGCCAATCGATTCCACCACGCCTAGAAATATGCCGCCCACCATGGCGCCGGGGATGTTCCCGATGCCCCCAAGAACCGCGGCGGTGAAGGCTTTGATGCCCGGCACAAACCCCATGAAGAAGTGCACCTGCTTGAACACCAGCCCGTACAGCACCCCGGCGACGCCCGCCATCGCTCCGCCGATGGCGAAGGTCACTACGATGATGCGGTCGACGTTGATCCCCATCAGCGCCGCAGCGTCTTTGTCTTCTGAGACGGCACGCATCGCCTTCCCTGTCTTGGTGCGCATCACCATCTGGTAGAGTCCGAACATCATGACGGCCGCGGTGACCAGCACGATCACCTGCGTGCGGAGGATCCCGATACCTGCGAACACCCACTCCCCGCGAAAGACCTGAAACTCGGGATAGGCTTTGATGCCCGAACCATACAACCCCTTGAACGCGTATTGCAGGAAGAACGAAGCCCCGATCGCCGTGATCAGCGGCACGAGACGCGGCGCGCGACGAAGGGGCCGGTAGGCGACTCGCTCGACGAGCAGAGCAACCGCCGTCGAGGTCACCGCGGAGACGATCAGGATCACCAGGAGCGCCAGCAGCGGCTGCCGGTTGAGAAAGCCTGACGCCCCCATCGCCAGGGCAAAGTGGTAGGCGGTGAACGATCCGCTCATGAACACCTCGCCATGGGCGAAGTTGATCATGCGCAGAATGCCGTACACCATCGTATAGCCCAGCGCGATCAACGCGTAGATTCCGCCCTGGGCGAGGCCGAAGATGACGAAGTCCAACCACTGCTCGCGCGTGTACGCGCCCTTCGTCAGCGTCCCGATCGTCCCCCACACGACAAGAACGACCACGGCGATGCGAAACGCCCAGAGGAACAGGTCGACGAATGACAGGCGGGGCAACCAACCTCGGCGCACGGTCGTCCTCGACTCGTCAGAAAAGTTTACGGGGGACGAACCGCTGTCTCAGCCGCGGTCGTCCCCCGTCAGGATTGCCTCGCAGAAAGCCGATTCCTGCTCTTACTTGCTGACCTTCTTTGGATCTACGCCGGCATTCCACTTCGCCGGATCGGCACTGACGATTTGGTACACGACGATCTTCGGATCAGCGCAGTCGCCGTTCTTATCGCAGGTCAGAGTCCCGGTCACGCCCTTGTACCCCTTCGTGGCGAACAGGGCGTCGCGCAGCGCCTTCCGGCCGATGTACAGGTTGCCGCTCGAATCTTTCTTCCCCACCTTCTCGATCGCCGCGAAGATCAACATCGCGGCATCATAAGTATGGGCGTGGAATGCGGCCGGCGGATTCTCGCCGAATCGTTTCTTGTACTTGTCGAGCAACGTCGTGTATCGCGGACCCAGCGCCGCGGGCGAGAGATCCGGGCTCGACAGGTACATGCCCTTCGCCGCATCGCCGGCTGCCTTGAGGAAGTCAGGCGAGAACAAACCGTCCGCACCCATGAGGATCACATTCTCCAACCCGGAGACCTCCTTCGCCTGGCGTGCGATATGGCCGCCCTCGGCGACGAAGACCGGGAAGTAGAGGAGCTGTGGCTTGCTGGTCGCGATCTTGGTGAGCACCGGCCGCATGTCGGTATCGCCCGGCGCAATCGCTTCCTGAGTTGAAATCTTTCCACCGAGCGCTAAGAAGGCGCCGGCGAAGGCGTTCGCCAGCCCCTCAGCGTACGGGCTCCCGTCGTGAATGGTCGCTGCCAAGGTCACTTGCTTCTGGGCCGACCGGACCCACTCCCCGGCCACCCTGCCCTGCACCTTATCGTTGTGGGCGGTGCGCATGTAGCCCCCAAACCCCGCCGACCGTTTGGGGTCGGTAAGGGTAGGAGCGGTATTGGAGCCCGAGACCGTCACGATACCCTGTCTCCAGAGGATCGGAGCGCCGGGGACGGCCTCACTGGAGCAGGTTGACCCGATGGCCGCCACCACCTGCCTGTTAGCAGCGATCTTGGTCGCGGCTGTGACACCGCCCTCCGCGTTGCAGCCGGAGTCTTCGCCGATCAACCTAACCGAGAACCCTCCTGCCACCTTACCTTTATCGGTGATAGCGATCTCGATGCCCCGCCTCTGGTCAATCCCGAGGCTGGCGTTGGGACCAGATGTCACCTGCCAATATGCGATAACAATCGGCTGCCCGCGGTTGACCTTGACGACCCCGAGGGAATCGGTCACGGGACCCATCGTGGCAGCCGGCGCCGCTGGGACAAGGTAAGATCCCAGCGCGACCGCCAGCATGACTGTGAGCGCAATCAGTATGCGCGAGTGCTTCATGCGATACTCTACCTCCTTTTAATTGGAGAACGAAAGTGTGCGTATCCGGGTTCGCCGCCCCCCGGGCCTTCCCTCCCTCAGCAGCGGTCATTCCGAGACCTAGACCCAGGACTTCACGGACACGCTCCCAACTCTAACTGTAGCATCATCTAATCTGTAGCATGATCTGATTTGTTCGAGGTCAGGAGGATTTGCAAATGAATTATGGAGAGGAAGAGAGCCTGAGAACCCGGCTGCAAAGGCTGGAGCGCCGGCTGGCGGTGATCTCTGGAGCGTTCATCTTCAGTGCAGTGATGCTGCTCGTCTTCGGCCTGCTGGTGCCACGTGCCCGCTCACAATCTCAGGTCGTGCGCGCACGCGGTTTCGAAATCGTCGATGCCTCGGGTAGGTTGAGGATTTCACTCAATGCGGTGAGCAGCAAGCCAAGCCTCTGGTTCTTTGACAGCGCGGGGCGCCGGCGCATGGGGCTCACCGTCGGTGCGCTCGACACTCCCGCGCTGGTCCTTACGGATGCGCAGGGCTTTCCCCGGATCACGCTGAGCGTGGGCCTGGAGCGGGCGGCTGAGATACGGTTAACCGACTCGAGTGGCCGGCCACGTGTCGGCGTATGGGTCACCAACCGGAATGAACCTGGGGTGTGGCTTTTTGATGAACTCGCGCGGGCCCGAATCGGGCTGAAGGTCCTGCCCGGTGGAGATGCCAAGGTCTGGGTGTTTGAGAATCCTTCGGGTCGCGTGCTCTTTAGTGCCCCTTAGCCCTCCGGGGCAGTCTAGAGGTCTACTAGGTCTCCCTGCTATTTAGGGATAGATCCCCCGCGTCATCAGCGCTTCGGCCACGCGCTCGATCGAGCGGATCAGCGCGGCGGTGCGCAGGTTGACCTGCTTCTCCTGCGCGGTCTTCATGACGAGGCCGAGGCTGCGGACCATGATCCGCTCCAGGTTCTGATTGACCTCTTCTTCGGTCCAGAAGAACTGCTGCAGTCCCTGGACCCACTCAAAGTAGGACACGATCACACCGCCTGCGTTCGCGACAATGTCGGGCGCCACAGTGACCTTCCGTTCTTCCAGCACGATATCGGCGTCCGGGGTGATCGGGCCGTTCGCCCCCTCAACGATGAGCTTCGCCTTGATACGCGGTGCATTGTCGCCGTCGATCTGCCCTTCGAGGGCGCTCGGGACGAGGACGTCGCAGGGCAGTTCGAGCAGTTCCTCGTTTGTCACTCGATCGGCGCCGGGAAATCCTGCCACCGATCCGCGCTGCTCCTTGTGCTTGAGCAGTGCGCGCGCATCGAGGCCTTTGGGATTGTAGACGCCGCCGGCGGAGTCGCTGGCAGCGACAATCGTACACCCGAGATCAGCAAGCAGGTACGCGGCCACAGACCCCACGTTGCCGTAACCCTGGACCGCAACCTTTGAGCCGGCCAGCGACATCCCGCGGGTCCGGCCCACCTCTCTAGCCGCTATGGTCACGCCGCGGCCCGTTGCTTCCACGCGGCCTTGAGATCCACCGAGCGACAGCGGCTTTCCGGTCACGACCGACGGCGTGGAATGGCCGCGGTGCATGCTGTACGTATCCATAATCCAAGCCATCGTCTGCGGGTTGGTCCCCACGTCAGGAGCGGGAATGTCACCCTCGGGACTCATCAAGATACTGATCTCGGTCGCGTACCGGCGGGTGAGGTGCTCGAGTTCTTCCATGGACAATTCCTTAGGATTCACGATGACGCCACCCTTGGCGCCGCCATATGGGAGGCCGACGACCGCGCACTTCCACGACATCCACATCGCCAGCGCGCGCACTTCATTGAGTGTCACGTCCGGATGGTAGCGGATGCCGCCCTTCGTCGGCCCGAGCACGGTGCTGTGATGGACGCGGTAGCCGGTGAAGACACGCACCGAGCCATCGTCCATCTTGACGGGGAAGTTCACGGTCAGTTCGCGCTTCGGATAGGCGAGGAACTCGCGGATGCCGCGCTTGAGCGGCAGATGGTCGGCGGCGATGTTGAACTGCCGCAGCGCCATTTCCCACGGATCCTGACGTGGAGTTACAACGAGTGCTTTTGCTGTCATAGATAACCTCCTTGAAATCCCCTCACCCTGCCCTCTCCCCAATGGGGAGAGGGTGTGGGTGAGTGGTCAGCGTACCAGTGTCGAAACCGGCACCAATTCTATGCCCAGCCTGTCAAATTCAGGCAACATTTGCGCGAGGATCTTTGGCGTCAGGCGGGTCGCGTGACCAATCCCGACCGCCGATCCGCGTCGGCGCGCGATGGACATCAGCGAGCGCAGTTGTGCGCGAATCGCCGGGGGCTCATTCTCGTTGTCGAGGAAGACATGGCGGCGCGCCGTAGGAATGCCCATCTCATCGGCCATTGATCCTGCGACCGACCTGGTCGACGTCATGCTGTCTACGAATATCAACCCATGGTCCTTCACAACCCGCAATACTGATCGCATCACTCGCGTGTCTGCCGTTCCGCGCGAGCCCATGTGGTTGTTGACACCACTCGCGCCGGGCACGGCGGCCAGATCGGCGCTCACCACAGCGGCGATCTCTTCGTCGGTCATGTTGGTCGAGATGGCGCCGGGTCCGAGGCGCCTGCCGCTGTTATCGGCTTCGAGAGGAAGGTGCAGAAACACTTCGACGTTGCCTGCCCGCGCCCTAAGGGCGACTTCCTTTGAATAGCGCAACCCCGGCAGCACGGCAACCGTGACCGGCCGGCCGATCGCCATGATATCGGCGAGATCCTGGAGGCTTCCCCCGGCGTCGTCGAAGATCACCGCGACCTGAGCCGAAGGCCGCACAGGATTGGGAATCGTTCGACTTCCTTCACGGGTCGCTTGAGCGCCTCCTCCGGGTGTGGAGGGAGGGGCGGTCCTCGGCGCGGGTGTTGGGGGATACAGGTGAGGCGTTTCACGGAGAGTATTCCTGGCAGGAGTCTCGGGCGATGGAGCCGTTCGCCGGGAGATCAACAACCCTGCGCCGAGTCCCCCGCCGGCAATGACGACGGCCAGCAGCAGACCTAACCACGGAAGACGGAGGCGGCGTCTGGCCATCGTGCGCGGCCGGAGACGCTACGCCGCGGGGCGAATGATTGAGCTTCTCATCTTTGCCTTGAGGATAGACATCGCTTTCGCCAGTTGCTCCGCGCGCATCCGGTTCACCCGGCGGTCAATCTCGTCCTCAGGTTGACCCTTCAGGCGCTGGCGAAGCGCTTCCTCACTCTCTCCAACCACTGTATCTGGCAACAACCCTTTCTTGTGAATGTCCCGCCCGTTGGGCGTGAGGTACTTGGCAGTCGTAATCGCGGCTCCGGATCCCAGTGGGAGTTCGATCACGGTTTGGATCACGCCCTTGCCAAATGTCTTCGTTCCAACGAGGGTGGCCGCGCTGGAGTCCTGCAGGGCACCGGCCAGGATCTCTGACGCGCTGGCCGAGAATTCGTTCACCAGAACCACGACTGGGATCGTGATCTTCGGCCTCGCCGTAGCCCGCTCTGTTTGCCGCCGGTCAGTCCGGTTCACGGTGTGCACCAGCGGTCGACCGGCGGGGATGAACCGGTTCGCAATCTCCAGAGACACGTCGAGCAGGCCGCCCCCATTGTTGCGCAGGTCCAGGACCAGCGCGCGTCCACCTGCCCGCTGGACGTCGGCCACCAGCCGGTCGAAGGCCCTGACGCTGTTGTCGCTGAACGTGACGAGCCTCACGTATCCGATATGCGACTCGCGCAACTCTTCACGGGCGCCGGCATCAAGGTTGTCCAGCCCCTCTGCGGCGCGGATCTCGATCCGATCGCGGACGATCCCGACCTCAGAACGACGTCCAGCGCGCTCGATCGTGAGGCGTACGGTCGTCCCTCTTGGGCCGCGGATTCGGAAGACGGCTTCCTGCAAGGCCATGCCGTCCGTAGACGCTCCGTCGATCTGCCTGATACGGTCGCCCGCGCGCAAGCCCGCGCGCGCAGCCGGTGTGCCGGGAATGGGCTGCACGACAATGAGATTGTTGTCTTTCAGATCGATGAAAATGCCGATGCCGAAGAAGAAGCCCTGGGCATCCTGCTTGAACTCTTTATACGCGCGCGGCTCCATGAATCGCGTATATGGATCCCCAAGTGCTTCCAGCATCCCGCTGGCGGCCCCAAAAAACAGGCGGTCGGTGTCGGAGGACGAGCCGCACCGTTCAGCAATGCGGTCCATCAATTCAATGAATCGTTTCCGTCCGCTGTCTGACTGCGCGGTCTGCGCGTCTACCGCCTTGACGCAGGCCGGTCCAGCGGCTTTAAGCGCGCCCTTGCCCGCGCCCTGGTAGAGCGTGTCGCCGTTGACGGTGCGGTCGATATAGACCGACTGAACGTTCCTGACGATGGCGTCCAGGAGATCCAGCCCCTGGTTGCGTGTGACGGCGCCGACCGCGCCATCGGGCGACGTACTCCGCCAGACGATGAATCCCGCGGCCAGTACAATGGCCAGCAGCAACACGCCCAGCGTTCGATTTGCAAAGCGGTTTCGACTCAAGATGTTCATTGCACTGAGTTATTCTACCCAAATGACGGAACTGCGTCGATAGGAGTTTGGGAGCGCTAGCGCCGGGCGGGATCGATGGGCCGGCCGTGGATGCGGATCTCAAAATGCACGTGGGGGCCCGTGCTGTAACCGGTGCTGCCCACGCGCCCGATCTGCTGTCCCCGCCGGATGGACGCACTCTCGCTGACCAGAGTTTGCGAAAGATGCGCGTAGAGCGTAGACACCCCGTCGCCGTGATCAAGCACGACAATCTTGCCGTAGCCCCCGAACCAACCTGCATAGATCACACGGCCATCGGCGGCGGCAATGACCGGAGACCGATATGGTGCCGCGATATCCTGACCGGTGTGCATGCGGCGGATTCTGAAAATTGGATGCCGCCGCATCCCGAAAGGAGACGTAAAGATCCCGCGCGCCGGCCAGAGGAACCGTCCCAGCGCGCGTACGTACCCGGTGCGGGTTGGGATGGCGCCCTGAGTGCGCCGGATCAGTGCTTCGAGGTCGCGTGAATTGACCTCGAGTTCCCTGACCATCTGCTCATAGGACGCCCGCTCGTCCTGAAGCCTGGCCAGCACCGACCGCTTCTGCCGCTCTTTGGCGACGATCTCGCTGCGGCGGGCCTGCGTCTGTGCGGTCAAGGAGGCCAGCTGCGCCTGTTCGGTCAACAGGTGGGCGCGCATGCGCTGATACCGGGCCGAATCCTCACGATACGCGGCGATGACCTGCCCGTCCGCGCGAACGATCGTTGAGATGAACTGCCACCGGGTGATGAGCTCACTGAAATCGTCGGCGCCGAGCAGCACGTCGACGTATCCGGTCTGGCCGTATTTGTACACATCCAGCAACCGGCGGCCCGCTATGGTGCGCTGCTGGGCGAGATTCCGCTCGCTGACCGCGAGCTGCGTGGTGGCCGCCTGAGCCCTGATCTGTGCGCGGCCCATCTCGACGGACAGGACCTCGAGTCGCCGTTCCGACTGTTCACGCGTGCGGTCGATACCTTCCAGCTCGCCCAGCACGCGGCGCTCCTGCCGTCTGACCTGGCGAAGCCGCTGTCGCTGGCGCGTGAGCTGCGCGAGGACCTGCCGCAACTCCTGCTGCTTGCGCGGAACCGTCGCGGGTGAAGCGGATCTGGTGATCTCTGGAGCCGCAAATGTTGGAGCGGCAAGCGCCGCGACGATGAGGGCTGTGACCAGCATCGGCATACGCTTCATGTCGAGAGGAACCGGCGCACCGCCACGAAACTGCCGGCGGCACCGAGTGCCACGCCGCATCCGATCATCGCGATGAGAAGTGGAGCCGCCAAGTCTATCGCCGGCACCATGGGGAGGAACGGCAGCCCCGTCCGAAGGCGCGCGGCGGCAAGCGCATACAGAAGAAGCAACACCGTTCCCGCAGCCACCGCGGCGACTAACCCTTGCAGCATGCCTTCAATCAGAAATGGCCAGCGGATGAACCATCGTGTCGCGCCGACCAATTCCATAATCTCGATCTCGCGCCAGCGCGCGATCACGGTAAGCCGCAGCGTATTCGTGACGACGATGACCGCGACCGCCGAGAGCGCGACCGTCAGCAGCAGTGCCATGAGGCGCATCACCCGCGTCACCGCAACGAGCCGGTCGACGACCTGCGCGGCGTAAGTGACGTCCTCGACTCCCGGCTGTCCTTGAAGCGCGCCGGCCACGGCCCCGGTGAGACGAGCGTCCCGGACACGCACGTCAAACGAGTCGGGCAGCGGGTTGTGCTTGGCGAGGTCGGCGAATGCGGGCGACGCTCCCAGCCGGCGCTCCAGGCGCGCCAGCGCTTCAGCGCGGCTGACAAATTGCACTGCCGCGACACCGGTGATTTCCGCAATTGCAGTCTGGGTGCGGGTCACCTCTGCCGGGCGCATCCCATCTCGAAGAAATGCAACAATCTCGACCTGGGTATTGAGCGTAGCCGCCAGATGACTCAGGTTGAGCCCACCCGCGATGGCAAAGCCGACCGTGAGAAGCGCAACGGTGACCGTCGTCACGGCGGCGACGGTCATCAGGCCGTTGCGGCGAAAACTCGCTTCGCCCTCGCGCAGAAATTGGCGGAAGGCGCTAGACCGGGACAGCATACAGTCCTTGACGCTGATCCCGCGCCACGCGTCCGTCCGCAAGCTGTACGACCCGCTGTCGCAGGACATCGACAATGGCCTTGTTGTGGGTCGTCACGATCACCGTCGTGCCGCGCAGATTGATGCGCGAGAGCAGCTGCATGATCCCCCAGGACGAATCGGGGTCGAGATTTCCGGTGGGCTCGTCTGCCAGGAGCAGCGGTGGATCGTGAACGAGCGCGCGGGCGATGCTGACCCGCTGTTGTTCGCCCCCACTCAACTCGGCGGGCACCGCCTCACGGCGGTGCGCCAATCCTACTCGGTCGAGCGCCTGCAGAGCTCTGGGGATAAGCTCGGAGGTGGGCGTCCCCGTCACGCGAAGGGCAAATGCCACGTTCTCCAGTGCCGTGCGCTGAGGAAGCAGCTTGAAATCCTGAAAGACAACGCCGAGCGTGCGCCGCAGTCCGGCGACCGTGCCGGCGCGAAGCCGCCCGACGTCCCGGCCGTAGACGAGAACCCGTCCGTGGGTAGGCAGTTCGGCGCGGTAGAGTAGCTTCAGCAGCGTAGACTTCCCGCTGCCGGTGGGACCAACGACAAATACAAATTCCCCCCGGTCAATCCGGAGGGAGATGTCGGTCAGCGCCGTGAGGCCGCTTGGATAGATTTTGCTGACGCGCTGAAGTTGGACCATGTGATGCTGCGACGAAGAGTGCGACTGTTGCTGAGTCGTTTATTCTAACAACCGGAGTAAGGTTCGTGATCTCGGCCGGTTCTCCTCCACACGCCGACCTCATCGGTGCCTGGCACCAGGCGGCGAGCATCAGCCGATTTCCAGCGACCAGCCAGCAAGCGCTTCAAGAGCATCGGGGTCGGTCATGTTCAGCCGGATCGGCGTGACCGAGATGTAGCCCAGCGCGAGTGCCCAACTGTCGGTTCCTTCGGCATCTTGTTGCGGGGCCGGCGCGCCTGTCAGCCAGTAGTAGGGACGACCGCGTGGATCGGTCCGCTTGTCGAGCGTGCTGATGTAGCGCTTCTCCCCCTGGCGGGTAATCTTCACACCCTTGATCTGATCCTTCGGAAGGTTCGGGACGTTGACATTGAGGAGGGTGTCCTCGGGCAGCCCGCGCTCTACCACCTGCCGAACGAGCCTCATGGCAAACCCCGCGGCGACTTCAAATATGGTGTCGCGAAACGCTCCCACCGAGACCGCGAGGCTCGGAATCCGGAAAATGGTTCCTTCCATCGCGCCCGACACGGTCCCTGAGTAGGTCAGATCCCGGCCCAGATTCGGCCCGACGTTGATACCGGAGATGACGATATCCGGGCGCCCGGGGAGGAGTCCGAGCACCCCGAGTGCCACACAGTCCGCCGGCGTACCGTTGGTCGCCCATGCTTTCACGTCGCTCTCCGGCAGGATGGTCGGAACCGCCCGGAGAGGCTTGTGCAGCGTGATAGCATGACCGGTTGCGCTGCGCTCATGCTCAGGCGCAACAACGAAGGTTTCGGCCTCCCCCTCGAGCTCGCGAACCAGTGCGTGCAGACCCAAAGAGTTGATCCCGTCGTCGTTGGTGACCAGGATGCGCATTACGAGTCAGCGGTGGAATCGTAGATCCATTTGAGGTAGTCGGGATTCCCTCCGAGGATTGGAAGGACGATGACTTCAGGAACGGTGTAACTATGCAATACCCGGACGCGCGCGGTCAGCTGTTCAACCAAATCCTGCCGGGTCTTCATGACGAGCAGCGCCTCGCCCGCCTCCTCAATCTTTCCCTTCCACCAGTAGGTGGACGCAATGGACGGGATCAGATTGGCGCATGCGGCAAGGCGTTCTTCAACGAGGGCGCGACCTATGCGCGCCGCCTCCTCGGCAGTTGATGCCGTGACGAAAACGACGACGTGATTCACAGAGGCACAAAAACGGTCGTAGGTCGTGGGTCGTAGGTCGTAGGAAAACCCATAACCTCAATCTCACGCCTACGACCTATGACCGACGACCTACGACCTAATCCTGTTCGCGCCACCAGTCGGGCGACACGTCTTTGCCGCGGGCGAACTTTCGCACCATGGGCTTCCCGCCGGCGCGCTCTTTTGCCACGCGGGCGCGGAGCTCGTCGTACTCGCGAAGCTCGGTCAGCACCTTGAGCGTGTTCCATGCCGCTTCTTCCACCTGCTCGCCGTCGTGCAGAATCAGCTGCATGAGCGGCTCGACGACGCGGCGACTGCCCAGCTTGCCCATGACCCGGATCGCCAAACGCTTCACATCGACGTCCTCGTCACTGAGCGAACTGATCAGGGCATCCAGGGAACGGTCGCCCTGAAGCGCAAAAATGGCTCGCAGCGCGAAACGCCGAACCTTGGAGCTAGGACTCTCCACTGCTTCCTTGAGTTGCGCTGTCACCTCATCACGCGGCCGCGCCAGCAGTGCCTCGATCACGTCGCGCGGCAAGGTAATTTCTCGGTCGGCCGCATGACCAGACGGTTCGATGACGCGCCGTTCTTCGAGCCGCGCGATCGTCGTGACGACCGCCTCTTGCATCCGCGCGTCGTCCAGAAACAGGTTCACGAGAGGTTGAACGACGCGCTTGTCACCAATGCGTCCCAGCACGGAAATCGCCGTCACGCGGACATACTGGTTCTCGTCCTTCAGCACGTCGAGCAGCGGGTCGATCGCTTTCGTGCCCATCTCAACCAGGATTCGCATCACCTGGTTACCGATCCGACGGCGGAGATTTCGATCCTTGAACGCTTCGAGCAGCGGACCGACCGCATCGGAGCCGATCCGGATCAGGGCATCCGTTGCCGCGAGCTGCAGGGACCGCTCACGGCGCGCCAGCACACGGATGAGCGGCTCGACGGCCTCTCGATCGCGCATGTCGCGAAGGCCGTTCACTGCCTGGAGGACCACCTGCTCAGACCGATCCCCGAGTGCCGTGCGCAGGGCTTCCATGGCGGCCGGACCGCCGATCCGCCGCAACGCGGTGACCGCGCTCTTACGGACGTACTCGTCCGAATCGGCCAGCGCCTCGGCCAGTGCCTCGGCGGCGCGCTCGTCGCCCAGTTTCCCCAGTTGGTGCGCGGCATCGCTGCGCAGCGTGACATCATTACTTCGCAGCTGCCGAACCCACTGCTGGAGATCGGCATCCTTGGTGGTCTCAGGCATGATTAGTCGCCTCACTTCTATAAACATACCAGCCTTCTCCCCCGTTCCAAAGTAATCCTCTGCTTGAATGTTCGAAGGCCCGTGGCTATACTGAGTCAAATACGCGCCCCTCGCGCGCGATGTATCGGAGGTGACGCACTGCCGGTGGCCGACACGAAACACCGGGCCAATGCGCCCCTCACCCGGCCGCAATTCGCTCACGAGAGCGAGGAAGAATTCGCCAGACTGCTCGACTTCTACGGGATCCGATGGGAATATGAACCCCGAAGCTTCCCGCTGGAGTGGGACGAAACGGGCCGGGTGATCGAAAGCTTCAACCCTGACTTCTATCTTCCCGACGTCGACCTTTACATCGAGCTGACGACGCTCAAGCAGAGTCTGGTCACCAGGAAGAATCGCAAGATCCGTCGTCTCCGCGAATTGTACCCCGATGTCCGCCTGGAGATTTTTTACGGCCGCGATTATCGCAATCTGCTCTTCAAATACGGGCTGGCCAAAGGCTGGGATTCTCCCGCGCCGTACGTGAAGACCCTCGCGCACGACATCGAACGGATCCTGTTTACCGAAGCCCAGATTCAAGACCGCGTACGAGAGCTCGGCGAGCAAATCTCGAGGGACTACACTGGCAAGAGTCCTCTGCTGGTGAGTGTGCTGAAAGGGGCACTGTACTTCATCGCCGACCTGAGCAGGGCGATCAGCATCCCTGTCGCGATGGACTTCATGGCTATCACGTCCTACGGAGGCGAGAAGGCTTCCTCAGGCGCGGTGCGGATCATCAAGGACCTCGACGAGAAGATCACCGGCCGCAACGTCATTCTGGTGGAAGACATCATAGATACTGGGCTGACAGCCAGCTATCTGGTGAAAAACCTGAGCGCGCGCGATCCGGCCAGCGTGCGCATCTGCACGCTCCTGGACAAATCTGTGCGCCGGATCGTGCAAGATCTTCCGATCGACTACCGAGGGTTCGAGGTGCCAGACATCTTCGTCGTGGGATATGGGCTGGACTATCGACAGCTCTATCGGAACCTGCCTTTTATCGGGGTCTTGAAGGAAGAAGCCCTACAGAGAACCTAGCGTCGCTTTTGCGCCAGCTCCAGCCGGAACACGAACCGCACGATTCGCTGCCGGTCCCCGTCGGCAATGGAAATGAATTGACTGCCTGCCAGCCAGCGCGAGCCGCGCAGCGCCTCCCGGACGAACTTCGTCAGGCACTTCGCTTTGATCGGGACCTGCCCATCGGGCACGTTGAGCGCGACGTCGAATTCTGTTCCGTCGAGTATCGGTGGCAGTTCTGAGAACAAAACGCTGATACCGCCTCCGCTGACGTCCTTCGTCACACATTTCATGCGGCGCCCGCCGACTTCAACTTCAGCGTTCAGGCTGGCGTCTCTGCGCACGAAGTCCCGCCGCTGCGTCCGGATCGCCTCACCGGCGACCTCAACGTGCAGCTGCGGATCCGGATCCTGAACCAAATCCGAAACCGTACCTTCCTCCTCGTACAATCCATCCTTGCGAACGAACGTGATCCGCACCTGGCTGCCGCGTGCCGGGTATGCGCCTTCCCGCGACGGCGCGAGCGTAATGACCGCCAGGTGATCGTTGAGTGATTTGATCTCTCCGAGATGCGACTCGCCGGTTGTGACGAGCTCGAGCATGACGCGCTCGCCGACACGAGACCGCAGCACGACTCCGCTTCGTTCAACGGCCACGAGCTTTCCCACCATTCTCACCCCGAGGGGTGCCGGATTGTGGATGTCCGGTGTAGCCGAATCGCCGCTTGCATCGTATGAGCATGATGCCGGCGGCTAACTGCCAGAGCTTGCCTTTTACCCGGCGCCCTCTTTTCCGATTAGCAAGCGTGGTGCCACCGTCTCGCTGGACGACCGAGCCGCATGAGCGCGCGCCGCCACCCGTCGCAGCGGTCCACTTCCAGACCGGAGGTAGAGGTGTGTTCATTTGTGTGCCAGTTGAGGAAGGCACCCTGAGGTGTTCACGGGGTTCCTTTGGGGACTTGCCCGACGCTAGCGGACGTTAGACGTTCGGGATTCTTTTACGGCCAACAGTAGGCAATTTGAAATCGTGCGTGGCCCCATCGCCGGAACTCGGTCCGGACCGAGTTCCGAGGGATCAATGGAGGCTATTTGAAATTGACTAGTTTACGTCAGGAACACCACTTGCGAGCGACGCGAAGCAATCTCGTATTATAATGAGGAAGTTCCGCTGGGGGATCGTCTAGCGGTAGGACGACGGGCTCTGGACCCGTTAGCGGGGGTTCGAATCCTCCTCCCCCAGCCATTCGACTCGCCTGCCTACCGGCAGGCTCGCTCATGGTCTTCGACCAAATGCATGCGAGTCGAATGTCCTGAGCGAACGGAGTAAGTCGAAGGACTTCCGTGTTCGACTCGCCGCCTTCAGCGGCATGCTCGTGGGCTTTGGCCGACTGCGCGAAAGTCTTTCTCAGCTAACCTCGGCGAGTCAAATGTCCTCGGATGAAAGATCAGTCCTTAGCCGACACTGCGCCCGACCTGCTACGTGCGGCGATCAGAGATCGAGGAACGAATGGCCACCGCCCAGGCAAAGATCTGCCACAGTAGGTACGCCGGAATGGGTGCGACTGCCACCGCCAACATGACTGTCAAGACACTGTAAATGCCTTCACTAGTGACGATCCAGATTCCCAGGAACGCGCACGCGAATGCGATCCAGAACCGCCGATCCGCCCATACCCGGCGCCAGAATAAACCGATGATGAGAGGTACGAGGGCGATTGGGAACAGAACCAAGATGACAAGGCCACAACCCGTGGTGCATCCCTGACCGATGGCCCCGAACGCCGACAACGCCACTGCGACGAATCCAGCCAGCAGGACGAAGATGATTACCTCACCGGCCACGCCAGCCGCCGACGTTCGCCTGCTCTGATCGGGAGATTCACTCAAGCGTGGAGGTTGGGAGAGGGACGACATTTGCCTCACCGGCTTTCAGTCTGGATTCGACCACCTCAAGGGGGGCGGGTTGGCTGAGGCGAGAAGGAGGACGGAGACCCACACTCCTCGACCCGGGGTTTTCTTCGCGCGAGGGCGTTCCCCCCTATGTCCGAGGCAGGTTTCGTTTCAACGATCACGTATCCCGGTCATTCGGCGTCTAACCGAATCAGCAAATTTACAAGGGAGGAAGAAGATGAATACATTCCGCCAGATCCCGCGGTACATCATCCGCCTTCTCCTATTGACCGTATTAGCGGTAGTGGCTATGTCAGTTGGAGCCTTCTTAGCCTGGATGGGTTGGAATGCTTTGTTCAGCGCGATTTCATTGATGATCCCAGCCCTTAGAGACCCAAACGTCCAGATCACACGGGGCAATGTAAGTCAGAGCGTTGGTTTGTTCATTGGCCAAGGCGGTCTCATCTTTGCGCTCAGTCTGGGCGCTGGTGTGTCCCTCGCCCTTACCCATTGGTTCACGTCGTTGCGATCTATGGTTCCGTTAAGGAACTGGCTGTTTGCCTCTGCCCTGGGCTTCCTTATCGCTACACCTTTTGGCCTAAACTTCTTAGCGGCGTTCGGTGGCACTCCGGGATGGGGAGCCGACACGGAGTGGCTGCCACAGTTACACATCGGTTACCTATTGTTTAGAACAAGGAGTTACAAGGACTCCTCGCCGCTTATCTTTTTGATGGCCACCACCCTCCCGCTGGTTGTGGGCGGGGTGATCGTTGGCGTATCACAGTGGCTCCTACTCCGTCTCCGAACGAGACGCGCATGGTGGTGGATTGTGGGAAACAGCTTAGCTTTCAGTTCCAGCCCCCTTGGCGCTTCATGGTTGATGTCAGCATCTCGCGTTCCTACGGAAGGTGACTATATGCCTCTCCTTCTCACTTTCTTTCCCTTCGCCTCATGTGTTGTAGGGCTGATCACTGGAGCAGTTTTGTTGTTCTTAGTGCCAGTAAATACCGAAAATCGTCAAGTCTTAACTTGACACATCTCTCCGAGTGATCGGCACATGGCGTTGGCGTCTCTGATATTTGGCCTTCTGAGCGCCGCTATCTTTCTCTTCTGGATATGGATGTACACGTGGGACTGGAACTGGGCAACTCGTGGTCCTATGATTCTAGGTAATCCTGTCGAGGCAATCTTCTCACTAACGAGTTACGATCGTCCTTCCCGCAGTCACGATCGAGTTCATCTACCGCCTACCGAGCCATCTTGCAAGAGCTTCCGGAGCTTTCCATAGACTGTAAACTGCTCGATCAGTTCACCGGCGTCGAGAAGCTTCGCGACGTCGGTGAAAGTGAACTCGTTGACTTCGATGCCCGCTTCCACCGGACCAACTTGCCTGAACCGTGTTGCCATGAAGAGGTGGAAGGTTTGCTTGAACGCAACTGACGGCCGTCGAAACGTGTCGAGCCACCTGATGTCGAGCGGCTCCAGGCCAGTCTCCTCGATGACCTCGCGGACCGCGGCCTGCTCGGAAGTCTCGCCTTCCTCAACGACACCCCCAGGGAGTGTCCACTGCATGGATTGAGAAGCACTTCGGAGCTCTTTGAGCACGATGATTCTGCTGTTCCTCAAGCAGACTACACTGACGCCATCCGGTAAAACGACGTACCAGCGCTTGGCTGTCGATCCGCTTGCCAAACGAACGTCCGCCTCTTCCACCTTGAAAATAGGACACTCGAATACTATCCGGGACGACAGGACGTTTTCCATGCGATTCATCCTAACATGGGGAAACAAAGACAAGGCCCGCGCCACAACTGACGCGGGCTTCATCTTAATACCACAGCTGAGTTCAGTCTGGAGTCGACGCCCCCCGCATAAGTGCGACGTAAAGCTTGAGGTTGCCGGCGTCATCCCGCCTCAGGATGTAGGTCGACGCCTCTTCGCCCTTCTCTTCACCGCGATCGTTCAGGTACGGCCACCGCACATCTACGACGACGATGCGGTCGGTCGCCCACTCGAGTCTCAGGATATCCGCGCGTGTGTCGGTGATGCCGCGGGAATTATATTGCTCTTTAGCGCCTGCGAAGAACTGTTCGACTTCCTGTAAGGAACTGACCGCGTGTACGCTGTCGTTCCCGATGACGAGCGCTGGCACTGCCCACATCGTGGCTACCGTGTGCGCCTCGCCGGACGTTAATGCCCACGCGAGTCGATTGAGGAAGTCCCTCACAACTCCATCGTGGCGGTCGGCTGTGTTTGTTGCCTTCGCTTTCGTTTGCGTCCCGCGCTGATCCATCGCATGCCTCCTGTGACTGACCGTTACGTGGAAGGTTGTACCTGCTTCCTGCGCAAAGAAACGAGTGACTGGAGAAGATCATGCTTTGGGAAGAGTTCGCTGAAGCCTGTCCCGAACTTGCCGAAATGGCGAAAAGGCGGTTCGAGCGGGCCCAACTGGTACTGGTCGGCACGCTCCGAACCGATGGATGGCCTCGCATCAGTCCATGCGAAGTGGACATTGCCGCTGGGCATCTCTTCCTGGGAATGATGTGGCGCTCTACCAAAGCTTTAGACCTGCTTCGCGACCTTCGGCTAACCATCCACAGCGTTCAGTGCGACCGCGAAGCCGGCGCGGCAGACATCAAACTTTACGGTCGTGCGATCGAGATAGACGACCCAACACTCCGAAAAGCCTTCCGCGACGCCATCAAAGCGCGAATTGACTGGGCGCCTGACGAACCCTCCTTCCACCTCTTCTCAGTCGACGTCGAACGCGCCGCATGTGTCGCATTTAGCGGCGGCCAGCGCATCATGACTTGGGATTCCGAACGCGGTCTACGAAGGTGGTCGAAGCCGCACTAGGAACCTCCCACAAATGTTTGGCGGATAGCAACTGAGGTGGCGACGAAGTTTGCGCACAAGTGAGCAGTCGTTGATGCCGTCGTGCCCCACCGGGTCCTGATGAGCCCAAGACCAAGGCTGGCCGCAAGCAACGTCGTCAATCGGAAGACCGAGACATCGGCCACGATGTGTTTCGCAGCGAAGAGCAGGGCCGTGACAAGTACTCCGTTGCGAAGGCCTAACCCCTGTATCAACCTGGTCTGGACATGACCTCGCCAGGCATACTCCTCAACGACCGGGACGAGAATCCCATTACTGGGAAGCAGCAATACGGCGGCGGGCCAGCCCCCTTCCCTAAGTGACCGGAGGAAATCTGCCGCCCGTTTGGCACCCTCAGGGAACAGGAAATTGTCGACTGGTTCGGTGGCAACAACGATGGTTAGGAGAAGCAACACGCCCGCGGTCAGACCGACAATAACCACTGGCCTAGAGATCGGCGAATAACCCAGGTCTTCTAAGCTCAGGTCCTCTCTTTCGGCCCGCCGCCGGAATATCACACCGAGTAGCAGGAATATCGGGATACTCGCGACTTGCTCGATCGTGAATGAGATCCCGGACGGAATCGGTATTGACAGCCCTATCAAGAGGAACCCCACCAAGAGGAAGACGCCGGACTCAACTCCGACCCACAGGGCCGCAGCCTTTAACCCCGCTCGCGTGGGTCGACCAGAGGCGTCCGAAAAGTACGCGGGGATCACCGGCCACGTTCCTCTTTCTCAGCACGCCCTGCTTGAAACGCGCAGGCACCTCGCGTGAAAAGATACCGCCTGTCTGCCACCAGGTCATACGGACGATGACCGAACAGGAGTCGGCCAGTCCACAACATAGGCAGCAATGGCCAGAGCAGCGGAGACCTACCACAGATCTGTACCATGCTGTCCATCCCTTCGGCGCGCGAGCCATCGGGTGTGATGGACTGCATCCGCTGCTCCGCTCTCGCGAGCGGTATGCCGAAGTGGGTCAGAATTCCAGGCTGTTGGAACGGTACGAACTCCACCAGAGACAAGAGGTTGGCCGCATCCATCAGCCGGACTGTTCGAGAGCAGAATGCACAGTCGGCATCATAGAGCACCGTGAGCCTGAACCGCCTCCTGCTCCAGGCAGCCAATTCCCGGTATTCTCGGTCCGTCACCAGCAGCGGGTAGATGCTCAGCATGCTCCAGCCGAACGTGACCAGACCCATGAGCGCGGCAATCCCTGCGTGGAAGAGTGAACCTGCCGCGATCATGAGGTATCGAGTCCATCGATTGAGGAGTGACGGCGCGAACAGTATCTCAAACAGGACGGTCGTATAGGTCCCTGCGACGACCAGGTAGGTGTTGCGGTAGATGAACTCCGCAACCCCGGGCCATGAAAACTCCTCAACTCGGAGTATGTAGTAGAGAGCGGTCCCGTTCTGCCACAACTCACCCATGACCTTGTACAGTCCGGTACTCATGTACATCATGCAGAGCTGCACGAGGATGAGCAGTACACCGATGTTGTGTGTCACCGCGAGCGCCGGTGTGAAGAAGGCGTACGATACCTGATGGTTCTTGCTCCTCACTGCGTGGACGGAGAGAATCGATCCAGTATTCACAAGCACGAGGAAGAACAAGACGATTCGCATGAGATTGTCCCCGCCATCACCGAGGAATGGATTGCGTTCCTGCATGGACCAGATCATGAACCAGTGGACGGGGATGATCAGACGAGGCAAGAACCCAATGACGACGAGGACTGCCACGATGATGGCGGTGAGGTACACGGACTCGAAGTAGATGGATGAAGAATTCCAGGCGAACACGTTGATGGAATCATTCAGTTCCACGAACCTCTCAAAAGGCAGAATGCCGGTGGGTCCCCATAAGTAAGCACGGTACGGCCAGTGCAGCAGGTAGAAGTAGACGGCCCACGCGCCGAGGTTCACCCGGAGAAGACCTGCACCGATTCGCCAGTGCTCGGTTGTGAGCCAGCTCAAGAAGCGGGCCCCCATTGGTCACCGCACATGGAGCGGCGCAGGTGTATATGGAGCCCATGGCAACGTCAGATAGGTGGTCGATCCCGCCTCACCCGGCAGGTGCCTCTGGGAAATCGGTGGCGGCTTGTGGAGATGGATCCGGACCTGGACTGCAACGGTTTGGCCCGCTCCGGAAAGGTCATCACAGGCTGTAGAACTCAGTCGCTGAAGCAGGAACTTTCCAAGGTCCCGCTGCTTCTTCGTGACCTCATCCTCTCCTCGACATCGCGCGAGATGTCGTTTCTGCCTGCAAAGAAGCGGCAGCCACTCATCGGTGTTCCTCCCGAGGAAAGCGACGACAGCGTTCTGGGGGATACGCAGCACCTTCCCCATCGGTGTGAATCGGTTCCGGTGATGCGCGCCGAGAAGCGGTGAATAAGGATCGTGCCAGGACGTAACCCGATCATGGAGCCGGCACCGGACTGTCAGTATGAAGTTTGTCTTGACCGGGTTGGGCGCGAAGAGGTGCCAGTTTTGAGCGAAAAACGGGTGTTCGAGCGCGTACACAACCGGCGAGAGATGAAGTTTGATGGGGTTAGGCGGCGTGAGATACAGGAAGGTGTTGACCACGTAGATGGCTGCCACCGTGCCGACAAACAGAATTGTTAGTCCGACAAGTATGCGCTGCATCAACGTATCGCCCTCTCGCCTACTCGACGAAGCGTCGATCGGCGTGTGCAGATCGGCTGACGGGAGGAAGCACGAGGCCTCCTCCCGTCGACAGGCTACTGGACGGGGTCAAAGATCGACGTATCGAGATGCGCAAGGAAATGAGTGTGACTGGCGGCGGTGCCCCCAAACGCCCAGTCAAGCGCCCGCTGGACGAAATTTACAGATGCCGCAGCCACAGCAGCCCTCCAGGCAACCTCCACCACCGCCTTCACAGCCGCAGCCTGCCAGTCCGGGTCGGCACCATTGCCGCCGGCATCATTCGCCCAATCTCCACCGATGTCGCCCACAAAGTCCCTCTCCAGTTCACCAGGTGCGGCGAGCAGGGCGACGGGTTTGCACCTCGCAGAGTCGAGCACGATTGGGCCAATCTGCTCACAAATCTGCAGCAAGGGGTTTGCCCGCGGCAGCGGCCGCGCCTGCGATCCGGCAACTGCGACGGCTACCACGAGCGCCAGCGCGATGAGCACTCCTGCCAGGCTTTTCATCTCTTCCGCCTCCTTTTAGTCGAGCCCGACGCTTCGACCGTGGCACGTAGCGCGGAGCTCGCTCATAAGGTAGCGGGCGATAAAGTTCAGGTCATCAAATCTGGGGTAACTGGCGCGCAGGGAGTGTCAATGGCGGTCAGGCGCCCGTGACTGGATACTATGAGGCAGACCTCACAGGACTCTCACAGTCATTTCGCCCCTTCTGCGACGAAGCTGTGCAGTGTATCCTAATGCCCAAGGTTTCCATGAGCCCCGCTACAGGAGTCTCGACAAACCGTCGGCACGTCAGCCCCAACTTCATCACCGAGATCATCGATGAAGACCTCCGGCAGGGGCGATATCAGAAGGTTGTCACGCGGTTCCCTCCTGAGCCCAACGGCTACCTTCACATTGGGCACGCCAAATCGATCGCGCTCAACTTCGGGCTCGCCCTCGACTACGGTGGGGAATGCAACCTGCGCTTCGACGACACCAATCCAGAAACCGAGAGTCTCGAGTACGTCGAGGCTATGAAGCATGACATCCGCTGGTTGGGGTATGAGTGGGCGCGGGAGTGCTATGCGTCCGACTACTTTGGCAGGCTGCATGAATGCGCAGTGCAGCTTATCCGCGAGGACAAAGCGTACGTCGACAGCCTCTCAGACGAAGAGATCAGCGTGTATCGAGGCACCATCACGGAGCCCGGTAAGCCTAGTCCCTACCGCGCCCGGAGCGTTGAGGAAAACCTGGATCTGTTCCAGCGTATGCGCAAGGGCGAGTTCCCCAACGGCGCGCACGTATTGCGCGCCAAGATCGATCTTGCCAGCCGAAACATGAAGTTGCGCGATCCGGTGCTGTACCGGATCGTACACGCGTCCCACTACCGCACCGGGGATGCCTGGTGCGTCTATCCGCTCTACGACTTTGCCCATCCACTGTCTGACGCAATCGAGGCTATTTCTCATAGCCTCTGCACGTTAGAGTTCGAAAATAACCGGGCCATCTACGACTGGCTCCTTGAGAACCTGCGCGGGAAGTGCGGCCTGCCCCAGTCTCCCCGCCCATATCAGTATGAGTTCGCTCGCCTGAACCTGGACTATACCGTGCTGTCCAAGCGCAAGTTGATCAAGCTGGTCGAGGCGGGACACGTCGATGGCTGGGATGATCCGCGAATGCCGACGATCTCAGGACTGCGCCGTCGAGGGGTCACGCCCGAGGCCATCCGAGAATTTGCGAATCGAATCGGCGTGGCGAAAGCGAACAGCCGCGTGGACATCGCGCTCTTTGAAGCAGCCCTTCGGGACGATCTGAACTACCGTGCCCCGCGCATCCTAGCGACCCTGAGGCCCCTGAAGGTCGTGTTAACGAACTTCCCCGAAGGCAAGGTCGAGCAGCTCGAGGCGCCCTACTGGCCGCACGATGTTCCGAACGAAGGGTCCAGAACGATGCCGTTCGCGAGGACACTTTACATCGAGCGTGTCGACTTCATGGAACACCCGCCCAAAGGCTTCCACCGTCTCACTCCCGGGGGCCGGGTCCGGCTTCGTCACGCATATGTGATCCGGTGCGACGAGGTTGTACGGGATAGGGCCGGCGAGATCACGGAGTTACGGTGCACGTACGATCCCGCCACCCTCGGGCAACCTCCGGCCGACTTTCCCGTCAAGGGGACGATCCACTGGGTGTCTGCAGCACATGCAGTCCAGGCCGAGATGCGGTTGTACGACCGTTTGTTTACCGTCGCCGATCCTGAGGCCACAGAAGCGGCATTCACCGACCAGCTGAATCCGGAGTCTTTAACGGTCACACGAGGGTCTGTTGAGCCGAGTGTGCTGCAGGACGCGCGGGATCTTCGATATCAGTTCGAGCGCCTGGGTTACTTCTGGGGCGATCCGGTGGACTCGAGACCGGAGCGCCTCATCTTCAACCGCATTGTGAGCCTGCGGGACTCGTGGACCAAACGCCAAGGGGTTAAATAGCGACCCCTCTCCGGATCCACTCAATCGCTTTCTCTAACCGCTGGACAGCGCGGTCGCGACCAAGCAACGCCATCAAATCAAACAGCCCGGGGCCCGCCGTCTTGCCGGTCAGCGCCACCCTGGCAGGGTGGATAATCTCGGCGGTTGCAATTCCCAGCTCGCTCGCCATGTCGCGGACAATGGTCTCCGCTGCCGTTGCGTCAAACTGATCGGCTCCCTGGAGGCGCTCCCGCAGCTGCGCGAGGATTTCGACACTGCCCTGCCGGTCGAAGAATCTCTTCACGGCGTCAGGTTCATACCTTACGTCATCGGTGAAGAAGAAGTCCCCGTACGTGAGGATGTCGCGGCCAGTTTTGATTCGATCCCCGAGCACTTCGACCACACGCGTAATGTACGTCCGCATGGCGGGGGTCAGCTCCCCGTCCAGGAGGCCGGCGTCTCTCAGCACTTCCTGGCACAATGTCACCACTCGATCGGGATCCTTGCCGATCAGATCCCGCATGTACACGCCGTTCATCCACGTGAGTTTGGTCACGTCGAAGATGGGCGACGCGTTGTTCACGTCCTGGATGCGGAACTTCCGGACGAGCTCCTCGATCGAGTAGATCTCTCGGTTTTCTTCCGGGTACCACGCCATCAGCGCGAAGAAGTTCAACATCGCCTCCGGCAGATACCCGTCGCGGCGGTACTCGCGGATCGCCGTGGCGGCATGGCGTTTGCTGAGCTTCTTGCGATCGGGACCGAGAATGACGGGCAGGTGGGCGACCTGCGGCGGCGTCCAGCCCAGCGCCTTGTAGATCACGAGCTGCCGAGGCGTGTTGTTGAGGTGTTCGCTGCCGCGCACGATGTGCGTCATGGCCATAAGGTGATCGTCCACGACGTTCGCAAAATTGTACAGCGGCGTGCCATTGGACCGCACGATGATGAAATCGTCCAGGACCTCCGGCTCGAATACCACGCGCCCATGCACGAGATCGTTTACCACGATCGAGGGGCCAGGGTCGACCCGCATCCGAGTCGCCGGCTGGCGTCCTTCGGCGATGAATATAGCGCGCTGAGACTCGGACAGATTGCGACAGCGGCCTGAGTATCGGTACGAGCGGCCTGCCGCTTCGGCCGCCTGTCGTTCCGCGTCGAGCTCCTCGGGCGTGCAGAAACAGTGAAACGCTGCACCACGCTGGATCAGCTCATCCGCATACTGCCGGTACAAATGCATCCGTTCCGTCTGGCGGTATGGACCGTACGGCCCACCAACGTCGGGTCCCTCGTCCCAGGTGATCCCCAGCCACTTGAAATCATCCAAGCTCGATCCTTCAAACTGCTCGGTGGAGCGGGACCGGTCGGTGTCCTCGATGCGCAGGACGAATACGCCACCCTGATTGCGCGCGAGCAGCCAGTTGAAAAAGGCGCTCCAGGCATTGCCGACGTGGAGGTATCCGGTGGGACTCGGTGCAGTTCGGGTGCGAACGGTCACGTGAAGAGCATGCTCACCGATTGATTGAGATGAATCCGCCGGATGGCCTCGGCCAGCAACGGAGCGGCTGAGAGCACCGTGACCTTCGGTAGCATCTTCTCCGGCGGCAGCGGGATGGTGTTGGTCACGATGACTTCGCGGACTTCTGTCCGGTCCAGCCGCTGCCGGGCCTGACCGGCGAACACGGCGTGCGTCGCGCAGATGTACACTTCTGGTCGCGCGCCCTTTCGCACAAGCACGTCGATCGCACCCGACAGCGTTCCGGCGGTATCGATCACGTCCTCGATCATGACCGGGATCATTCCCTCGACGTCGCCCACGATCTCGATGGGCTCCTTCTCGTCTGCGCCAACGCGACGCTGGAAGATGATCGCAAGCGGCAGGTCGAGGCGATCGGCGAGCTGCTTGCTGCGCTTGACCGCTCCGTCGTCGGCGGCCACGACGACAGCGTTGCGGAGATCCTTTTCGCGCACGTAGTCGGCAAACAGGGGCATGGCCCGGAGGTGGTCGACAGGAATATTGAAGAATCCTTCGATCTGCCCGGCGTGCAGATCCACGGTCAGCACACGGTTGGCGCCCGCACTGATCAGCAGGTCCGCCACGAGGCGTCCCGTGATCGGCTCGCGCGGGGCGTCCTTCTTGTCCTTTCTCGCGT
>Ga0209899_1000009_pt1 | contig 56398 bp, 49 predicted proteins | sample GWRWS1_0_10_FD_187228 | JGI IMG/M metagenome (GOLD analysis project Ga0209899, IMG submission 187228) | Riverbed sediment microbial communities from areas with vegetation nearby in Columbia River, Washington, USA - GW-RW S1_0_10 (SPAdes)... | ecosystem: Environmental > Aquatic > Freshwater >...
GGATTGACAAAATTTCCGGTTGTGATCGGCCATGAGTTTTCGGGCGAGGTCGTGGAGGTCGGTCGCGAGGTCCGGGACCTGAAACCCGGCGACATGGTGACGTGTGAGGAAATGATCTGGTGCGGGGAGTGCACGCCGTGCCGGAACAGTTACCCGAATCAGTGCGAGCGGCTCGAGGAGATTGGATTCACCATCAACGGGGCGCAGGCCGAGCTGATTGCCGTTGGTGCGAAATACTGCTGGAAGATCAACGCTCTTGCCGAGCGTTACGGAAGCACTGACCGGGCCTATGAAGCCGGCGCGTTGACCGAACCAACCACCGTCGCCTACAACGCCATGTTCACCCGCGCCGAAGGGTTCCGGCCCGGCGGGCATGTGACCGTCTTCGGAACGGGACCGATCGGATTTGCCGCCATTGCCCTGGCGCGCGCCGCAGGGGCCGCGAAGATCATTGCATTTGAGGTGTCACCAGTGCGTACACAACTCGCGAAGACGATGGGCGCGGATGTGGTTCTCAATCCGGTGGAGCTCCAGCGCCAGGGGAGTTCGCCGCGCGGAGCCATCATGGATCTTACGGACGGAGAAGGTGCGGCCATGCACGTGGAAGCGGCGGGGGCGCCCACCCGGACGATTCCGGAAATGGAAGCGTCGCTCGCGATCGGTGGAAAGATTGTCATAATCGGTCGGGCCGCCGAGCGTGCGCCGGTGTATCTTGAACACTTCCAGACCCATGCTGCCCAGATCTTTGGCGCACAGGGGCACTCAGGCTATGGGAACTTTCCCAACGTTATCAAGTTGATGGCGTCCGGCCGCATCGACCTTACGCCCATCATCACTTCGCGGTTTTCGCTCGGTGAGAGTGTGCAGGCGATTCACAAGGCGACCAAACGCGAAGATGGCAAGATTATGATCCGCTCATGAATGCTCCGCATTCGGTCTACTGGAGCCTTCTAGGTCTACTATGTCTTCCGGGTCGATAGACTGGAGACTCTGTGCACGAGGGAGGTGAGAGTTAGTCGCAGCGATGCATTCAATACTTGAGGAGGAGAGAGCATGAGGAGAACATGGCTTGTCTGGCTGGTTGTAGGTCTCCTGCTGCTGACCTCGACAGGCCTGGCGGCGCCGCAACTGCCGCCCAAGCCTGCTGAGCTGACCATGGCCGTCGTCGCGGGAGGAGAAACAAAAGGCCTGAAAGCAATCCTTCCGATCTGGCAAAGGGAGAAGGGCGTTCGGGTCAAGCTCGTAGAGTTCCCGTATCCTGCGCTCTACGAGAAACTCGTGACCGCGTTCCAGGCGAACGCGGCGACTTTCGATCTCCTGATCGCCGATGACCCATGGATGCCGAAGTTTGGCAGCGAGCAGTGGCTGGTCCCGCTTGACTCCACGTTTGGCTACGTGCGGGATCCCGATATCTTCCCCGTCGTCTATGATCTTGGCTCCTGGCCGCCGCCGCGCGGACCGGTGCCGCCCGACGAGCGCGGGAAATCCCGGCACCTCTACGCGATCACGCTCGTCGGCAACGTCGAGTTCTTCATGTACCGGAAAGACCTCGTTCCCGCACCGGCGAGTTGGAATGCGGTGATTGCCAACGCCAAGAAGGTTCACAATCCATCCCGGCCGCTCTACGGCTATGTCATCCGTGGAGCAAAGGGGAACCCGGTCGTCTCGGAGTTTACGCCCGTGCTTCTGTCGTACGGAGGCCGCATCTTCGACGACAACTGGAAGGTGGTGCTCAACTCGAAGCAGGCCGTGGACGCCCTCACGTTCTTTGCTAAGGAACTGAAGCGCTACTCACCGCCCGGCGTCGCCAACTATGACGCGGCCGAGCGGGCCCGCGAAATTGCCACGGGTCGCGCCGCGCAGGGGTTCATCTGGCCGGCCGAGATCACGGACATCGTAGAAAACCCATCGGTGTCCAAGGTCGTGGGGAAGATGGGTTACACGCTGGCCCCGCGGGGGCCGGGCGGCAAGCACGCGCCGCTCATCGGTAACTGGCTTCTGGCCATTCCGAAAGGCTCAAAGAACCAGCGGTGGGCGTATGAGTTCATCCTCTGGGCGACCAGCGCCAAGGTCCAGAGACCGTACGCGGAAGGCGGCGGCATCCCGTTCAGGAGGTCCGTACTCCTCAACCCCGCAATGAACAAGAAGTTCCCGTTCTTCAAAGCGATGGCCGATTCTCTCGCGGCGCCACCTGAGTGGCGCCCGCGGACTGACCAATGGTTCGCGGTCGAAGCCATTCTGGGCACGCACGTGAACGCCGCGCTCGCCGGCATCGAGACGCCTCAGCAGGCGATCGCACGGTCCGCGAGTGAGATCGAAAAGCACATGCGGGAGGCCGGCTACTATCGGTGAGAGTCAGGCCCGGGGGCTGGCTGCCCCCGGGCCTCTTTCTGCCCGGACGACCCGCCATTTGACCCCGTACCTTCTGGTGGCGCCGCCGGTCCTACTCCTCGCTGCGCTGGTTATCTATCCACTTGTCTACAACGTGGTACTGAGTCTCCGGAACTATCGCACCGGGGAATTCGTGGGGCTCCACAACTTCGCCAGAGCGTTTGACGATCCACTGTTCTTTGCCTCGCTCCGTGCGACGGGGGTCTACGTGTCCTGGGCGCTGGCCACCGAAATCCTCCTCGGCCTGGCGCTGGCTCTCCTCGTGCACCGCACGATCCGCAGCGGCTGGGCGCGTACGCTCATTTATGTCCTGTTCTTCATCCCGATGGTGACACCGCCGGTCGTCGCCGGGGTGATTGCCCGTCTCATGTATTCACCCAACTACGGCGTGATCAATGTGGCACTGGCGAAACTCGGCCTCATCGATACGGAGATCCTGTGGCTCTCCGAGCCGGGTACGGCCATGTTTGCCGTCCTCAGCGTCGATGTCTGGCAGTGGATGCCGTTTGTGTTCCTCGTGTGTTTCGCCGGGTTGCAGTCGGTCCCCATGGACACCGTGGAGGCGGCGCGAGTGGACGGCGCAGGAGGATGGCGCCTCTTCCGCCACGTTGAGTTGCCCTATCTCCGGTCACTGCTGATGCTTGTCGTCGTCTTCCGTTTCACCGACACGTTCCGCGTCTTCGATCACGTGCAGGTCTTGACCGGAGGTGGGCCGGGGGCGTCGACGGAATTCTTGAGCCTGTATCTCTACCGGATCGCGTTCAAGTTCTTCAACCTCAGTTACGCAGCCGCGCTCTCGCTGTTTGTCCTCGCGGTCGCCTCGGTCGCGTTCGCCGTGCTGGGTCGCTATCTCGGGAAAGAAGTGGGCGAATGAGGACTGTGGGGGTTGTAGTCCTCGCTCTGCTAGCCGTTGTATATCTGTTTCCGTTTTACTGGATGGTTACCACAGCGGTCCGGCCGCTCGCCGACTTCTATCAGTTCCCGGCCCCGATCTTCCCGTCTGAGGTCACGCTCGAGCCGTTCTCATCCGTCATGATCGGTCGTCAGTTTGTCACCCTGCTCCGGAACAGCTTGATTGCGTGTCTGGGCGCGGTGGTATTCGGTATCGCGATCGGCATGCTGATTGCGTATCCGGTCACCCGGCTGCCCGTGCCGCCGGCATTTCGGCGCGGACTGCTGAACTGGATCCTCAGCCTCAGGTTCCTCCCGCCGATCGTAGTCGTGATCCCGTTCTTTGACATCATCCGCCGGCTGGGTCTGTACGACGCCCTTGGATCGCTCGTCCTTCTTTACACGGTGTTCAGCCTGCCGTTCGCCACGTGGATGTTGCGAGGCTTCCTGCTCGAAGTGCCGCTGGAGATTGAAGAGGCGGCACTGATCGATGGAGCGAGCCGGTTGCGCGCATTCTTTACGGTCCTTCTTCCGCAACTCGCACCGGCATTGCTTGCGACCGCCGTAATCACCTTCGCTCTCGCCTGGAGCGAGTTCATGTTCGGCTTCATTCTTACCGCGACCCAACGATCCCAGACATTCCCGATTGGGGTGGCCAGCCTGGTGACCCAGTTCCAGATTATCTGGAATGAGATGGCGGCGGCGGGGACGGTCGCCGCCATCGTTCCCATTCTGTTGCTCTTGTTTGCCCGCCGGTATGTCGTCACCGCGCTCACGTTTGGCGCCGTGCGCGAGAAGGCATGACCGCAAGCAGGCGTTTCGCTCTGAACGGGGCCACGACAGGGCCGGCGGACCTGCTCACGGATCTGCGGGCCGCGGCCCAGGCAGGTTACCAGGGTCTCGAGCTCCGCGATACCAAGCTGCAGCAGTATCTGGAATCGGGCGGCTCGATCTACGCGCTTCGGACGCAACTCGCAGACGCCGGCCTCGAGGCGATCAGCATCAACGCGATCGAGCGATCGACCCTGGCAGGCGGCACGGCACGGGCGGACGTGCTGCGGCGGTGCCGTACGCTGTGCGAGTGGGCGGCCGGGTTGGACTGCCCGTACGTGATCGCAGTGCCGAGTTTCCGCGCCGAGGCACAGCCTGGAACGGACATCCGCGCGGCGACTGCTGCAGCGCTGAACGATATGGGGGAAATCGGCCACCGCCATGGCGTCCGGATCGGCTTCGAATTCTTGGGGTTTCGAGATTGCTCGGTCAACACGCTGGAGCTCGCCCGCGACATCGTTGAGACGCTCAAGCATCCGTCCGTCGGACTGGTGCTCGACGCGTTTCACTTCCATATCGGTGGTTCCACGTGGGGAATGCTGGAGGGTCTCGATCCGGAACGCCTCTTCATCGTGCACCTTGATGATGCGGAGGATCACCCGCCGAGCCAGCTCACCGATGCCAATCGCCTGCTCCCGGGGGACGGGGTGATCCCGCTCCGAGATCTGGTGCGGCGGCTCGACACGCTCGGGTATGAGGGACCGTACTCCATCGAACTGTTCCGGCCCGAATACTACGAATGGGATCCGGTCGAGCTCGCCAAGGAAGCGCTGCGCCGCATGGAGCGACTTTTCGAGTGACCGTCAAAGTCGGAATTCTTGGGAGCGGGTTCATCGGGCGTATTCACGCGCTGAATCTGAGGCGCGACAGCCGGGTAGATCTTATCGGTGTTGCAGATACCGTACTCCAAGCTGCAGAGAAGTTGGCCGCAGAGACCGGCGTGCGCAGCATGGCCAATCTGGACCAACTCATTGATGCCGGCGCGCAGGCGGTGTACATATGCACACCCAACACGATGCACGTCGAGCCGGTGCTGAAGGCGCTCAGCGCGAGCGTCCACGTGTTTTCGGAAAAGCCCATGGCGACGTCGCTCGATGGCGCACGCCAGATTCGGAACGCCGCCGCGAACACGCAGAATGTGTACCAGCTGGGCTTCAATCGCAGGTTCGCCAATGTCTATCGATTTGCCAAGGAGCTAATTGATGAGGGAAAGATTGTGCCCTACGCCGCGCAAATGAAACACAACCGCGGCGAATTGAAGCAGCCGCCATGGACGTCCGACCCTCGGGTGACCGGAGGGTATCTGTACGAGACGCCGGTTCACCTGTTTGACATGGGCCGCTTTTTGTTCGGCGACATTGCTGAACTGGAGGGGTGGGCGCGGCAGAGCATCTATCAGGAACTCGACGGGTTCACGATATTGCTCCGCTTCAAGAGCGGTGTCATCACGTCGTTCACGAGCGTGGCGCACACGAGCTGGCTCTTTCCCTACGAGCGGGTGGAGATCTACGGTGAGCACAAAACGGTGGTGACCGAGGAACTCGAGCGGGCGTGGTTCAGTCCCGGCATGCGCGATCAGGTTGAGGCCGTGGACTGTTTTCAAATGCCGTTCGAGCAGAAGTGGGGCTACGTGACCGAGGACCATCTCTTCGTCGATGCCGTCCTCGGCGAACGGCCACCGGCGGTCACAGCCGAAGACGGTTATCGTGCCACGGAACTGGTCGAAGCCTGTTATCAGGCCGTCCGAACCGAGAAAAAGGTATCGTTGCCTCTCCCCGAACCGACCGGAAAGCGGTGAACGGACCCCGGACCCCGGATCCCGGACATCGGACTGCGTATCGTCTGCTCGTCGCAGATATCGACGGAACTCTAGTCACGTCCGATCGAGAGATCACGCCTCGTGTGAAGGACGCGGTGAAGCAGGCGCAGGCAAAGGGTGTGCGCGTCTGCTTGGCCACAGGACGGATCTGGTCTTCGGCGCAGCCGTATTTTCGCGCGCTCGGCGCGGACCCGCCGGCCATCCTCTACAACGGCGGGATGATCTATGATTTTGTCGCCGACAAGGTCCTTCGCCGGGTGCCGCTCGCCTATGAACACGCCAAGGCCGTGCTCGAGATTCTGCGCGAGGTCCCCTACGTTCAACCGCATCTCTACGTCGCCGATCGTGTCTACACCGGCCGAATGAACGAGCTCACTATGGAATACCGACGGAAAGATAGCCTGCACGTCGAAGAAGTGGGTGACCTGATTGCATTCCTCCCGCCGGAGCCCATGAAAATCCTCATCATCGGGCCGCGTGCGCACCTCACCACGGTGTTTGAGCGGATCGCCACGCTGCCGCTCCGGATCAACGCGGTCTTTTCCGAAGAAACCTACCTCGAGATCTTGCCGGCCGGGAGCACAAAGGGCGCAGCGTTGGTGGAGATGGCGAACGCGCTGCAGATTCCCCTCGAGGCCACGATCGCCGTCGGGGATAACCTGAACGATCTCGAGATGATCCAGGCTGCGGGATTGGGCGTGGCCATGGGGAACGCCCCGCCTGATCTCCAGTCGGAAGCCGGCTATGTGACCTCGACCAACGACCAGGACGGGCTGGCTGAAGTCATCGAACGATTCGTGCTAAAGTCTCCTAGGTCTCCCAGGTCTGCTAAGTCTACTAGGTCTAAAGGCAACTGATCGCCAAACATATGCAGTAGACTCAGAAGACCCAGTAGACATAGAAGACCTTTGAGAAAGTCGCGATAGCGACCGGAGGAGGAAAAAGATGCATAGATTGCGGGCGGTAGTATTAGGTATCGTGCTGCTGGCAGTAGCGCTGCCGGGAGTCCATTCCGTCAGCGCTCAGCAGAACCGGATCATCGTCTATTCGGCGCTGCCCGATCTGGAGACGTCGCTCGTGAACCGCGAGTTCACGCGGCGGACCGGCATCCAGGTCGAAGCGCTGAGTGTCGCGGCTGCGGGCACCCTGCAGGCGCGGATCCGCGCAGAGAAGGATCGGCCGCGCGCCGACATCTTCGTCGGTGGGTCGCGGGACTTTCACATTCCGCTGGCACGTGACGGACTGCTGCTGCAGTACCGGTCTCCGGCGGCCACAGCGGCGAGGGTCAACCCCGCCTACCTCGATCCCGACGGATACTGGCATGGGTGGTATCTCGGCGCCCTGTCGATCATCATCAACACCGACCGGTGGGATCGGGAAATGGGTTCGAGGCGAATACCGAAGCCCACCTCGTGGGACGATTTGACCCGCGCGGAGTTCCGAGGACAGTTCGCGATGCCGAGTCCTGTGACCACGGGCGGAGGATACATCTTTGTGGCGGCGCAGGTCTTCCGTCTCGGTGAAGAACGCGCCTGGACGTATCTCAAGGCGCTCGGCACCAACGCTGTGCAGTTCACGCCTACTGCTCCGGCGACGATCACACTCCTGGAGCGGGGTGAGGCCACTGTTGGCATGATGTGGGCTCATGAGGGAATCGGAGCCCGGATCCTGCGCGGTGCTCCGCTGGAGGTGCTGGTGCCCGCCGATACGGGTTTCGAGGTGGGCGCAGTGTCCATCATCCGGGGCGGTCCGAATCCCGAGGGCGCGAAGGCGTACGTCGATTTCCTCATGGCGCGGGTCCCGCAGGATATCAACGCCCGATATGGGTTCCGGTATCCCGTCCGTGCGGATGTGGCGGTGCCGAGTGGCGCGACGCCCTTCGAGCAATTGAAGTTCGTGAAATACGACCTCGAGTGGGCGATTCAGAACCAGACTCGGCTGCGCGAGCGCTGGACCAGAGAGATCGGTCGCTGATTTGGCTGTTTTAGTCCGCCCGGGTCGGCTGTCGCAATCTTTGGCGGCCGACCCGGGCCTGTTGTTGACCTTCCTCGGCGCGGGCGCAGTCCTCGGTTTATTTGTGCTCTATCCGGCCTTCCGCGTATTGGTCTACCCGTCGTTGAATGATTATCTCAGCATCCCGCAGAGCCTTCGCTGGCTTCAGGCCGCACGCAACAGTCTCGTGATGATGGTGATCTCGACCCTCAGCGCCACCCTGCTCGGCCTGGTCTTCGCGTTTGCCACGACGAGGGCCGATGTTCCGGGCCGCCGACTCTTCCGGACGCTGGCGATGCTGCCGTTGTTTGCCCCGCCGTTCATGGTCGCATTCGCATACATTCTCATGTTCGGCCGGCAAGGACTGATCACGAAGTCGCTACTGGGATTGAATGCCAACATTTTCGGATGGCACGGACTCTGGTTGGTCCAAACGATCGCGTTCTTACCGCTGGCCATGCTCATCATTGCCGGCGTGCTCGAGGCTGTGAACCCCAGCCTCGAGCACGCCGCGCGCAACCTGGGCGCCGACGAATGGACTGTGGTGCGGACGATCTCATTAGCCCTGGCCAGACCGGGCATCGCCGGGGCCATGCTTGTTGTCGCGATCTCGGTGCTGGCGGATTTCGGCAACGCGGTGATCATTGCCGGTGGGTTTCCGCTGCTGGCCACCGAGGCGTGGTTTCGGATGGAAGGGATGGGAGACCTGAAGGGTGCGGCGCTGGTGGTTGCGATGCTCCTGGTGCCCACGGTGCTGCTGTTCTTCCTGGAACGGTTTTGGGTGAGCCGTCGAGTGTACACCGCGGTCACGGGTCGTGGATCCCGCATCGCTCGACCTCCGACGCCGCCCGTGCTGAAGTGGGGAGCCGTTGGTGTTTGTACGCTTGCCGGCGTGATGATTCTGCTCGTGTACGTTGGGGTCATCGCGGGAGCATTCACGACGGTCTGGGGCCGGGACTGGTCGCTCACCTTGGACCACTGGCGCCTCGCGGCTGACCGCATCGCGTCATTGTGGGCGAGCGTCAGGATCGGCGTCCTTGCGGGTTTGATTACGGGGGCGGTCGGCGTCCTGGTCGCCTTTCTCACCTCCCGTCGCCTCCCGCTTCGTCAGGTGCTAGACTTCATGGCCGTGCTACCGGGTGCGCTGCCCGGGGTGTTCGTCGGGGTAGGGTACGTCCTTGCTTTTAATGCGACTCCCCTCGGGGGAACGCCATGGGTCCTCGTGCTCGCGCTCGCCTTCTGGCATCTGCCGATGGGATATCAAGCAGCCAGCGCCCGGCTGAAGCAAATTGAACGCGCCATTGAGGAGGCCGCGGTCAACCTCGGTGCGAACGGTCTGCGGGTGTTGCGTGACATCTACTTTCCACTCCTCCTGCGAGCGCTCATCGAAGCGTTCGCGGTCTCGTTTATCCGCGCGGTGACGAACGTCAGCATTGTAATTTTCCTCATCACCCCCGGACAGGTCGTCGCCACCTTCGTCATCCTCAACATGATCCAGAACAACATCTGGGGCGCGGCAGCGGCGCTCACCACGATGCTATTGCTTCTCACGTTTGCGTCGATTGGCATCACGTGGACGACAGTAGCGCGGGTAGTGCGCACACCCGGGATCGCATGAACGCCCAACCCCACGTCCGGCTTCGCAACGTCACCAAACGGTTCGGTTCCGCGATCGCGGTCAACGACGTGTCCTTCGACGTTGCGCAAAGCAGCTTCACGACGCTGCTCGGTCCGTCCGGCTGCGGGAAAACGACCATCTTGCGGATGGTGGCAGGATTCTACCGTCCCGACGCGGGGGACATCTTCTTGCGCGATGTCCGGGTCACGGACATCCCGCCGCACCGGCGAAACACAGCCATGGTGTTCCAGGAATACGCACTGTTCCCTCACATGAACGTGGCGGAGAACGTGGGCTACGGGTTGCGGATGCGGCGTGTTCCATCGCCAGAGGCCGGTCCGCGCATCGCGCAGGTGCTCGAACTAGTAGGGCTCTCCGGACACGAGCTAAAGTTCCCCCACCAACTTTCTGGCGGGCAGCAGCAGCGTGTCGCGCTGGCGCGGGCGCTTGTCGTTGAACCGGAGGTGCTCCTCCTGGACGAACCGCTCTCCAATCTGGATGCGAAGTTGAGGGTTCGTGTCCGCACGGAGATTCGGCAGCTGCAGCAGCAATTGCGAAAGACGGCCCTGTACGTGACGCACGATCAGGAGGAAGCGCTGGCGATCTCAGACCGCATTGCGGTCATGGACCGCGGTCGCATCCTTCAGTCGGGTACACCGCTGGAAATCTATCATCGACCCGCCAACCGGTTCGTCGCCGATTTCGTCGGCCTCGCTAATTTCGTCGATGCCCGAGTCGTCGCCGCGGGCCGCGTTGAAGCCCGCGGTGTGACGCTGGCCATCACAGACGGTGCCCCGAGTGGACCGGTCACATTGCTCCTGCGCCCTGAGGCGATCCGGCTGCACCGCCAGCCGCCGGCGCACGCGGCGAATGTGCTGGGCGGGCGGATTGCAGTGGCGAGTTTTCTTGGTACCCTTGCCCGATACTGGGTCGATGTGAATGGCATGCGCTGGACCATCGACGTGCCGTCTCCCGGCGACCAGCTGCTGAGCGGCGAGGTCTTTGTCGAGATCCCCCCTGATCGGATTCATATCTTGAAAGAGTAACCAGAGGAGGCCGAAATGGCGAAATGGAGTCTCCCGCCTAAGGGCGGACACATGGATCGGCGCACTGGGATTTATTTGCAGACGATGACGATGCGGGACATCGAGGAACGCCAGAAGGTTAACGACGTTCTGATCGTCCCGCTCGGTGCGACCGAAGCCCATGGTCCGAACGCGCCGATCGGCGAGGATATCTTTCTCGTCACCCGCATGGCCGAGGCGGTCGCCGAACGCACGGGGTGTACAGTGTCAGAACCATTGTGGTTTGGATCGCACCCGTACCATCACCTCGGAATGCCGACGACCGTGCCGATCCCCGAGGATACTTTCAACGAGTTTCTGCGCGCAATGATCGCGGGGTTCTGGAACATGGGGTTCCGCAAGCAGATCCTTCTCAACGGTCACGGCCAGGAGTACGTGATACCGACCGCGATTCACCAGTTCGCAAAGAAGTACCGGGTGCCGGCCCTCATCATCAACCTCAACTGGTATCATGCCGTGCCCACCCACTTCAAACTGAAGTCTGAGGGCGGCCCCTATGAGACACCCTTCATCCACGCGGACGAGGCGGAAACGTCATGGTGTCTGGCCCTGTTCCCAGAACTGATGAAGCAGGAATGGGCTGTTGACAACAAACCGTTCGGCTTCCTCCCTGAAGGGCACGTGGACAAGGCCGGTAACCTGCTCAGACGGCCGATCAACTGGTACGGCCACGTCGGCGCTGGTCCGATCGAGATCAAGGCGTACATCGAGGGTGTGGTCGGCAAGCCATCGCTCGCCAAAGCCGAGAAGGCGCTTCCGGGCGTGGAAGCGCTTCTCGACTATCTCGAGAAACTCGTGACGGACATCATGGAGACGTTCCCACCTGGGAAACTCCCGCCGGCAGAATATGTCACCGAGCGCACCAAAGAAGAGCTCGAGCCGATCCTCAAGGGACCGGCGAAGGGTGGAAAGAGCATCTATTCCTTGGGGTGGCCGCCGTAAAGCTCGCCCTCGTCATCAGCATCGACGAGACGTCTTTCGATGCGGTCGCAGTGCGCGGACGGTGGGATCAAGGCGTGCGCATGGCGGCGTCCCTGGGCTACGACGCCGTGGAGCTGGCGGTCCGCGATCCGGCGACCATCGATCACAAGGCCCTGCACAGCGTGATCCGTGATAGCGGACTCGCGGTCGCAGCCGTCGGCACAGGTCAGGCTTACTTAAAGGATGGTCTGAGCCTGACCAGCGACGACGCAGGCATCCGCGCGCTCGCCAGCGAACGAATCGCTGCACACACCCATCTGGCCTCAGAGTTCGGCGCGTCCACGATCGTTGGCCTGATCCGCGGTCGCGTCACACATGATCGTTCCACAACCGATGCGCGCTTCACTGAGGCGCTCCATCATTTGAGTGTGGTCGTCGGGAGCAACGGCGGCCAGGTGTTGATAGAACCGATCAACCGGTACGAGACTGACTACTTGAATACGGTCGGCGAGGTATTGGAGATCATCGAGCGGGTCGGCTCATCGAGCATCCAAGTGCTGGCCGACACCTTTCATATGAACATCGAAGAACGGTCGCTCGAAGGAGCGCTCAGGAGCTGCGGCCACCGTCTCGGTCATGTCCATGTTGCCGATAGTAACAGACAGGCGCCGGGTTTCGGACATTTGAACTTTGCAAGGATCCTTGCCGTTTTAGAGGAGATGGATTACCAGGGCTATCTATCTGCGGAGATCCTGCCGGCCCCGGATCCAGAGTCCGCGGCACGGCAGACGGTGGCGCATTTGACGTCAATGCGCGTCGGAGTGAACACAGAGGAGGAGATGTAATGAAGCGAGTTGCGATCCTGGCAATGGTGGTGACGCTGGCGGCATTCGGAATTGCGTCCGCCGCGCCGGCGGGACGAGTCACAGTGCTGTGCAGCCCGAATCCCGCCTGGTGCGATGCGGTGAAGGCCGAGTTTCCCAGAGCCACGGGGATTGCGTTCGACTTCGTCCGCCTGAGTTCGGGCGAGGCGCTGGCGCGGTTAAGAGCCGAACGGCAGAACCCGTCGTTTGACGTCTGGTTCGGCGGGACGGGCGACCCGCATATCGTGGCGAATGAGGAAGGCCTCACAGAGTTCGTTCGGCCGGACGCGTGGAACGACGTGCGCACTGAACTCCGCGAGGCGGTGAGCGGCCCGCGGGGCCCCATGTACATACCGCTGTACGCCGGCATCCTCGGCTGGGCTATAAACGAGAGGCTCCTGAAGGAGAAAAATCTCCCGGTGCCACGTACGTGGCGGGATCTAGCCGACTCCCGGTACAAGGGTTTGGTGGCGTACCCCAACCCGAATACCTCAGGGACCGGATACACGTTGCTCGCGACGCTCGTACAGGTCTACGGGGAGACTGCCGCGTTCGACTTGATGAAGAGGATCCACCGCAACGTCGCCGAGTACTCCCGCAGCGGAGCGGGGCCGGGCCAGCTCACCGGGCGTGGTGAGATCGCAATCGGAATCACGTTTGTGCACGATGCAGTGGACCAGGTGCTGCAAGGATTCCCGATCACCTATAACGCTCCGTCCGATGGGACGGGGTATGAGATCGGCGGGCTGAGCCTGGTCAAGGCCACGCCCAACCGCGCGGCCGCGCTCGCGTTCATCAACTGGGCGCTGACACCCGCTGCGCAATCACTGGCGGCAGAGCGAGGGCAATCGTATCAGATCCCATCGAACTCTAAGACCGCGGTGCCGAGGACCGCTCCGCGCTTCCAGGATTTCAAGGTCATCAAGTATGACTTCCTGAAGTTTGGGAGCCAATCCGTCCGGGACGGACTGGTGAAGAAGTGGACGGAGCAGGTGTTTCCGCTGCCAAAGTAAGCACTCAATGGGTCCGGGTCCGACGTCGGCCTATTGCGTTCGTTGGACGCCGGACCCGGTCAGTTTGGGTTTATGGCGCGTGCACTGACCGTTCCGATCGCCAGGGCTAGCCCAAACATCACCCTCATCGTGTGGGGTGGCCTGACGCTGTTGGGAACGCTGCTGCTTTCTTGGGCCCGCATAGGGCGGGACCTGTTCGCGTTCGTCCCCGGATCGATAGGACTGCAACTTCTCCGCGAGTCGCCGGTAATGTCAGGCATCACAGCCGTTGCCGCGCTCGTGGTGTTGACCGGCGCGCTCCAGCGTCCTGAATCGCAGCGTGGGCGCATCGCACTTTGGCTCGGCGCCGCCGGCTGCGCGCTGTCGGTCTTTTACCTCGTGAGCTCCGGGCAGCCGTTCGGGCCCGCCGCAATCGTCGCCGCCCTCGGATTCCTGGCGATCATGGGCACCGGCCTCGCACTGTCGGGAACGCTGCGCACCGACGCATTCCTTGCGACCAGTATCCTGTGGGTGGGCGCCTTCGTCTTGGCGTTCATACTGTTCCCCCTGTGGGCCGTGCTGAAGGCCAGCGTGGTTGTCAAAGGTCAGCTCAGCCTCGCGGCGGTAACGTCCGTGCTGAAATCGCCGGCCTTCTTCCTGCTTAACAACCCGGCCAGCTCGAGGAACGAGGCCGCAATCGCGGCCGCCCTGGGACTCGTAACAGCCGCTGTGGTTGGAATAGTTTGGCTTGCCCACCGGCGCGGGTGGCGTGCGCTTCGCGCCGCAGCTGTCGCCGGAGTGGGAATCTGGGTGCTCGCCGCGCTGTACCTGGGATTCGGTGCCTTGCGGAACAGCGTGCTGCTGGCCATCGTGGTTGGGGTCGTGGCAACCGCCCTCGGCTTTGTGTTTGCGTTGTTGAGCGAGCGCTCCAACCTGCGCACCCGCAGCCTGCTGGGTCCGCTCTCAATTCTGCCAATCATCACGCCGCCGTTCGTGCTGGGCCTGGCGCTCATCTACATGTTTGGCCGGCGGGGGTTCGTGACAAACGGTCTGCTTGGATTGTCTACTGGAATTTTCTTCGGTCCTTTGGGCGTCGCCATTGCCCAGATCCTGGCGTACGCGCCGATCGCCTACCTCGTGCTGCAGGGTGTCGTGCAGGCGATGGACGCCGCGATGGAGGAAGCCGCCGAGACACTTGGTGCGTCCCGCTGGCATATCTTGCGCACCGTGATCTGGCCGCTGGCCCGTCCAGGCATCGCCAACGCGTTCCTGTTGGTGGCGATCGAAAGCCTGGCTGATTTCGGGAACCCGATCATCGTCGGCGGCGGGGTGCCGTTTCTCGCGACTGAAGTGTTCTTTGCGATTATCGGCCGGTTCAATCCAAGCGAGGCTGCCGTGTACGGCGTCGTGCTGCTCGCGATGACCCTGTCGATCTTCCTCGTGCAGCGCTATTGGATCGGTCGGCGGTTCTACGTGACGGTGACCGGCAAGCCATCAGGCGCGCAGCACCGCCCGCTGCCCCCGGCGCTGGACTACGCGGCCTCTGGAGTGTTCCTGGCCTGGGTAGTGTTGATTGTCGCGCTGTATGGGTCCGTGTTCATCGGCAGCATCACAAAGCTGTGGGGGTTCGACTACGCACTGACCTTGCAGCACATCAAGGCGCTTTCTCCCACGGGGTGGCAGGTGTTCTGGACGACCGCGCGGCTGTCCGCGTATGCGGCCATCCCATCCACGATCTTGGGCTTCCTAATTGGTTATCTCGTGACCCGCGTTGAGTTCCCGGGGAAGAGTGCCCTTGAGTTCGGCTCGATGCTGTCATTTGCCGTGCCCGGGACCGTGATGGGCATCGGGTACATTCTCGCGTTCAACCAGGGCGCGCTCCTGCTCACCGGCACGTCACTCATCCTTGTTCTCGCGTTTGTATTTCGTAATATGCCCGTGGGCATCCGCTCGGGGATCGCGGCCATCCTCCAGATTGACCGCTCGCTGGAAGAAGCCAGTACGATGCTCCGCGCCAACTCACCGACCACGTTGCGTCGGATCGTGATGCCCCTCGCGCGCGCGGCGTTACTGTCGGGGCTGGTCTTTGCATTCGTCCGCGCGATGACCGCGGTGAGTCAAGTCATCTTCCTGATCACCCCCGCGCACAACCTTGCCACGACGCAGATTCTTTCGTACGTCGAATACGGCAGCCTGGGCCGGGGCGCCGCGCTGGCATCGTTGCTCACGCTGTTCATGATTGCCGTCATTCTGGCACTCTACGCCGTCAACCGGCGTTTTGATACGCGGACGGTCGGGAAGACCTTGATGACCTAAATGAAGGAACGAGCGGTCGAGACCCGCAGCTCGATGCCCGAGGCCCGTCTGTCGGCCGTGCCGGTTCGGCTGGAGAACGTGACAAAGCGGTTCGGGTCATTCGCGGCGGTGGACAACGTCACCCTGGTGATTCCCGCTGGCAAGCTCGTCACGCTGCTCGGGCCGTCAGGGTGCGGCAAAACCACGACGCTCCGGATGATCGCCGGGCTGGAGCATCCCACCGGCGGGCGGATTTGGATTGGAGACGAGGATGTCACGGCGTTGCCGGCCAGCAATCGCAGCGTGACGATGGTGTTTCAATCGTACGCGCTCTTCCCGCACCTCACGGTTCATGAGAATGTCGCGTACGGGCTGCGCATCGCGAAGCTCCCCGAGACAGAGATCGCCCGGCAGGTTGCCGGCGTGCTGGAGCTCGTTGGCCTGCCGCAGGTCGGCCGGCGCTATCCGGCGCAGCTATCCGGGGGGCAGCAGCAGCGCGTCGCCCTTGCCCGCGCCCTCGTGATGAAACCGAAAGTCCTGCTGTTCGATGAGCCGCTCTCTAATCTCGACGCGAAGCTTCGCAAGCGAGTTCGCGCAGAGATTCGTGAACTGCAGCAGCGCCTAGGGATCACGAGCATCTATGTGACGCACGATCAGGCCGAGGCGCTTGCGCTGTCCGATGTCATTGTCGTCATGAACCTGGGCAGGGTGGAGCAGATTGGCGCGCCGACGGACCTCTACCGGAAGCCGGCCAGCCGCTTTGTGGCGGATTTCATCGGCGAGGCGAATCTTCTGACCGGGACGTACCGAGAGGGCCAGGTCACAGTCGGGCCGTTCACATTTCCCTTCCGGCAAGAGAGCGTGGCGGCCGGTCCAGTAACGGTGTTGGCACGTCCGGAAGCGGTAACGGTGCAGACGGACGGCGCAGGCCTGCCGGGAAAGATCCGGACCGCGTTCTTCATGGGCATGACCAACGAGTATCTGATCGAGACGCCGGCCGGTGAGTTGACTGCGACTGAACCGATAAGAGCCCGTGGGCTCCTCTCGATGGGAACCGAGGTCCGTCTGCAATTTGACGACACCGGGTTGTACCTCCTATCCGAGTCTACCGAGTCTCCAGCGTCTACTGGGTCTTCTGAGTCTGCACCCTGACACTCAAGTCTACTTCGTCCATGTGTCTGAATAGTCGAAGAGTCTAACCGATGTATAGGACTTTGCGCTCGAATACACAATCGTTGTGCCTGGAGACACTGAAGATACAGCAGACTCGGAAGACTCTGTAGACTGCAAACCGGGAGGTTTGCGTGGCTCGCCCCATCCGCACTAGCCAGTTCCGTCCCGACGTGTATTTCCCGAGGCCGTTCTTTGACCGGATCACCGAGATCCGCGTCAGACAGCCCGAGGTCGTCATGGAGGAATCCGCGGCACGGCGGGGGCCGCAGAGTCTCACTCGCGACGGGCGGCTCGTGCTCCTTGCGGCCGATCATCCGGCGCGCATGGTCCTTCGCGCCGGCACAGATCCAATGGCGATGGGCAACCGGTGGACGCTGCTCGGCCGCGTGCTGCGCGTGCTGACCGCGCCGGAATGCGACGGGGTGATGGCCACCCCCGATGTGATCGAAGAGCTGTTGATCATCAACCGCGTGGTCGCAGAAGCCGGCGGCCAGAGATTTCTTGACGGCAAGGTCCTGATAGGATGTATGAACCGCGGCGGTTTGGCCGGCAGCGATTTCGAATTGGACGACCGGATGACCGCGTTCACGCCGGACCGTATTGCCGCGCTGCGCCTCGATGGCGCCAAGATGATGTTCCGGCTCGAGCCTCGGGAACCATCGTCGCTTTCAACAATTGTCGCCTGCGCCAAGGCGGTCACGGCCTGTCAGTCCCTGGGCTTACCTGTGTTTTTGGAAGCGATGATGGTGAAGTCGACGCCGCGGGGCATCGAGGTCGTCAAAACAGCTGAGGCGCTCATCCAGGCTATCAATGTTGCCTCCGCCCTTGGCGCCTCATCCGCGCGGACGTGGTTGAAGGTCCCATACGTAGACGGATTCGATCGCGTTGTGGTGGCCACGACGCTGCCGATCTTGATTCTCGGCGGTGAGTCTCGCGGGGATCCGGGGCCGCTGCTCAATGAGATCGAAGCGGCCATGCAGTCGGGACCCACGGTGCGGGGCGCGCTCGTTGGCCGTGGTGTGACGTTTCCAGGACCCGAAGATCCGCGCGCGGTGACGGCCGCGGCCGGCACAATTGTGCATCAGGGTGCGTCGGTAAAGGCGGCGCTTGCGCACGGGCACGAGGCGCGCGGCGTGGAGTTTGATCGATTCAATCGACTCATCCCTCGAAATGGCCGCCCGCAGTAACCTTATCGTTGGTCAGTCTGGAGGACCGACGGCCGTCATCAATGCCACACTCGCCGGGATCATCGAGACCGCCGCGCAGTCGGAGTCCGTCGGCGAAATCATCGGAATGCGGCATGGTGTCCAGGGACTTCTCAAGGAGGACCTCCTGGATCTCCGGCGCCAGCCTTCTGAGGTCTTGTTGCGATTGAGAGAGACGCCGTCGGCCGCGCTCGGATCGTCCAGAATGAACGTGACGGACGAGGACCTTGCACGGATGGTCGAGATCCTTCGTGCGCACGATGTTCATCACTTCCTTTATATAGGGGGTGAGGGTTCGGCGAACGTCGTGCATAGGCTCGGCCACATTGCCCGAGACGTGCGCTACGAACTGCGCGCCGTAGCGGTGGCCAAGACAATCGATAACGATTTGGTGGAGACCGATCACTGTCCCGGCTATCCGAGTGTGGCGCGGTGGCTGGCGGTTGCGGTTCGCGAAGCGGGGTTGGACACCGAAGCGATCGGCGTGGTGGACACCGTTAAGGTCATCGAGACCATGGGCCGCGACACGGGTTGGATCGCTGCCGGTACGGCCCTGGCGAGAGAGCGGGAAGGCGAAGCTCCTCATCTCATCTACTTGCCTGAGCGCGCGTTCGATCAAGACCGGATGCTTGCGGATGTCTCCCGCGTTCACCGCGAGCTTGGTCACGTGGTTGTCGTTGTGTCGGAAGGTTTGAAAGACAGCCGAGGCACGTATCTCTCCGCGTCAGAACGCGCGGTCGATCGGGACCCCGTCGGCCGACCGCAGCTGGGAGGGACGGCCCAGGCGGTGTGCGACATCATCGCATTGCGGCTCGGGCTGAAGGCGCGGTTCGACAAACCGGGCACGATCCAGCGCGTTTCATCGATCATGGCGTCGCCCGTTGATCGTGACGAAGCGTACCGGGCAGGGGTCGCTGGTGTGAAGGCCGCAGGCGATGGACAGACGGACGTCATGGTCGCGATCAAACGGCAGGCAGGGCGCGAGTATCGCAGCACGATGACGCTCGTGCCGCTGGGCCAGGTCGTCGGACGCGTGCGCACTGTCCCGCCGGACTACATTGCAGACACAGGCAATGACGTCACCCCGAAATTTGTGAGTTATCTCGCGCCGCTACTGGGTGGAATGTTGCCTTCATATCCGCGGCTCGCCGACGCGCGTGTCCCTAGGAAATTGACAACGAACTGATCGGGGGAGGCCAGCCATGCCGAAGTTTTGCGCCAACCTCACCATGCTGTTCACCGAGCGCCCGTTCCTAGAGCGGTTCGAGGCCGCGGCAAAGGCAGGCTTCGATGCCGTCGAGTACATGTTCCCGTACAGCGAGAACATCGACGGGATCGCCGATGCGCTCCAAGAATTTCGTCTGACCCAGGTGCTGTTCAACCTACCCGCCGGGAACTGGAGCGGAGGTGATCGGGGAATTGCCGTCGACCCCAGCCGGCGTGATGAGTTCCGCCGCGGAACGGCGGAGGCTGTGGAGCTCGCCCGGCGCTTCAGGTGCATGCGTCTCAACTGTCTCGTCGGAAAACGGGTGGAATCGATCCCCCTCGACGAGCAGTGGCGCACGCTCGTCGAGAATCTCCGGTATGCTGCGCAGCGGCTGGGCCGTGCGGGGATCACGTTGATGGTAGAGCCCGTGAATACCTACGACATCCCGGGTTTCTTCCTGTCGACATCGACGCAGGCGTTGCGCCTCATGGAAGAGGTCCGTGCGCCGAATCTCCGTCTTCAGTACGACGTCTATCACATGCAGCGGATGGAGGGGAATCTCGCGCATACGCTGGGCCGCCTGATCGGGCAGATCGGCCACGTGCAGATCGCCGACGCGCCTGATCGCCACGAACCAGGCACGGGCGAGATCAATTTCGCGTATCTCCTGCGCCGGCTGGACGCTCTCGACTACGAGGGCTATGTCGGACTGGAATACAAACCTTCGGCGGCTACTGAGGCCTCGTTCTCATGGATCGAAGCCATGGGATTCAAACGCGGTGGCTAAGGCAGAGGAAACGTGAGCGGCACGCGTGAACCTTAGAACTATCCATGGGTATGTGTTCGAGATTCTGGGAGGTGGTTTAACAGTGAGGCATAAATGGCTCGTCGCTGTGATGGTGCTTGCCGTGCTGGCTCTTGTGCTGCCGCAGGCGAGCGCGCAGCGGGTCGTGGTCATGAAAGTGTGGGCGATCGGTCCGGACAACCCCTCCGTGAACCGTTTCAACAATGTTGTGACGGCTGCCGACCGGCTGAACGCCGAACTCCGACGTGAGGGCGCGGGGGTGCAGATCAAGGTCGAGGGATCCTTCGACACAACGGGTTGGGATTCGTACTTGCGTCGGGCGCTGCTTGCGTTCCAGAGCGGCGATGCCCCAGACATCATCCAGGCGGCTCATCCCCAGACCGCCACATGGGCGGCGGCGGGGTTCATCATTGCCCTGGATGAGATGATCCCCAAGTACAGACAGTTCAACGATGTCGTGCCGTCGCTGTGGGACGCCGTGAAGTTCAAGGGGAAAATCTGGGGAATTCCGCAGGACACGGAAGCCCGGCCCATCTACTTCAACAAGGCGTTGCTGCGTCGGCTAGGCTGGACCGATCAGCAGATCGCAGAGCTACCTGGCCGGATTACCCGGGGGGACTTCACGTGGGACGACGTGATGGTCACAGCGCGGGACGCTGTGCAGAAGAACGTCGTCGAGCGCGGGAAGGGCTATTACCACCGCCCTACCCCTGGACCCGACTTTCTGCAGTGGTACCGATCGCACGGCGGCCGTGACTTTGATGCCGCCAGCGGCAAACTCGTCTTCACCAAGGAGGCCGCTCTGCGGTACTTCCGCTGGCTCCGGACAGCCGTCGATCAGGGTGTCCTCGAGCGAGATCGGTTGAACAATGAGTGGCCGCGGTTCTTCCAGCCGGTCAGCGATGGAAAGGTCCTGTTTTTCTCGGGCGGCACGTGGAACTGGGCGGAGTTGGAGCGGGAATGGCTGAATGCCAAGGGCGGGGACGAGTGGTTGTTTGCGAACATCGGGTTTGCACCACATCCCACCTGGCGGAAGGGCGGAAGAGCCATCACCATGTCCCAGCCGCAGGCCTACATGATCCCCGTGGCGTCAAAGAACAAGGACTTGGCAATTCGCCTGATCGCGTACACCACAGTCCCTGATCTTGATGCGAAGCATGCCGTCGGCAGCGCGCACCTGCCGGTACTGTCGAGCACGGCTCGGCTGGTGAAGGATCGCTTCCTGAAAGAAGTGAGCTACCTGCTCAACTTCACCACGTTCCAGCCACCTCACGCCAATCTCGCGGAATGGCATGGCGCCCTGTTTCGGGGCGTCTCAGCGGTCGAGTCTGGACAGGCCACACCGGAGCAGGCCGTGGATCTTGTTGCGGCCGAGATGCAGCGAACAATCAGGGATCAGGTGATTATCGAGTAAATCAAATCACGGAAGGGGGAGGGCGTTGTCCTCCCCCTTCGAAGTTGATGTGCTGTGGCGGACCGGACTGAAGTGCAATCCCAGGCTGAGGCCACGCCGGTTCGCGCCGGGCCGGTAGTGCGAGCGGCGCTGCTTCAACGATACGCGGCGCCGGCCATTTTTCTACTCCCCGCGACAGTTCTCATCGTCCTGTTCTTTCTGGTGCCAGTCTTCACGACGCTCTATCTGTCGATGACCGACATTTCCGTACTGACGTTCAGAAACCCCCAATGGGCGGGGCTCGAGAACTACAGGACGCTCTTGCAGGATCCGTTCTTAGGCAAGATCATGCTGAACACCGCCCGCTACGTCGGGTTCACGCTGCTCTTCAATGTCGGCATGGGGCTGGTGCTGGCTCTGTTGAGCACCTCCGTGCCCGAGCGGTATGGGAATCAAATGCGGGCGGTATGGCTCCTGCCCCGCATCTTGCCGCCGGTCGTGTACGTGCTCATCTGGCAGGGGCTCTCACGCGACGCGCCCTTCGGCCTGATTAGCAGTCTTACGGGCAGCGAAAGGAGTTTCATCAGTGGTCACCCGTGGGCCGCGATCGTCCTGGCAAACGGGATGGTCGGCGCATCCTTCGGTCTGCTGATCTTCACGTCGGCGATTCGGTCCATCTCGCAAGACTTGTTCTACGCGGCGGCGGTGGACGGCGCCACGACGCTTCAAACGATCCGCCGGATCGTGCTGCCCATGCTCAAGTGGCCGATCTTGTTCGTGACCGCGTACCAGACGCTCTCGCTCCTCACGTCGTTTGAATACATCCTGCTGTTGACCCAGGGCGGCCCTGGATTCTTCACCACAACCGTATGGTCGCTTCACGCTTATAACCTTGCGCTGTCGAATTACTTCGGCAATGTACAGTTCGGGTTGGGCGCGGCAATGGCCGCTGTGCTTGTCGTCATCGGCATCATCGTATCGGTGTTATACCTGCGTATCTTCAACTTCAGGGCGCTGGTCGCAGAGCCGAAGATAGAGGTCAACTAGTGCCCCTGCTGCCTCCGCGCTGGCGGTTGCTCCTCCTGGTGCTCCTGGGACTCAGTATCCCGATCATCGCCGGATTCATCTGGCTGTTGCTCACTGGGTGGTTCGACCGGGTGCACGGGCTGATTCCGGCAGGGGGGTTTGCGCCAGAGAACTGGCGGTTTCTCTGGGAAACCGTCGGCGGGCGGCCGCCGGTGTTCGTCGCGCTTCGCAACTCGCTCATCTTCGCCGTCGTCGTAGCCACGGCGGAAGTCCTCATCGCTTCAATGGCGGCGTACGCGATATCCCGGCTCTCCTTTCCCGGAAGGTCGTTGTACCTTGGGCTCGTGCTGGTGCTGCACGCGTTCCCGGCGGTCAGCCTCCTGATCGCGATTTTCTATATCCTCCGCCTCCTCGGACTGTTCGACACGCTCATCGGCGTCATTTTGGTCAAGGCATCGCTGGAGCTGCCGCTCGGGATTTGGCTGATGAAAGGTTTCTTTGATTCTCTATCTTGGGAGATGGAGATGGCGGCGCTCGTCGACGGCATGTCGCGGTGGACGCTGTTCTGGAAGATCGCAATGCCGATGGTCCGGCCCGGCCTTCTGGCGCTGGCGACGTTTGCGCTTCTGTCGGCCTGGGGCGAGTTCATCATTCCGTTTACGTTCATCGTCAGCAGCCGGAGCCAGCTGATGTCGAGCTACCTGCAAAGCTTCCTCACCGAAGCCTTCTCAGACTTTGGGATGTTCGCGGCCGTGGGGTTATTCTACGCGATACCCGTGATCGCGTTGTTCCTGCTCGGGCAGCGCTACTTGTTGAACATCTACTCGGGGGGCGTGAAGGGATAATGGCACTGAAAGGGATTCGTGTCCGCGTCGAGGGCCTGACCAAACACTTCGGGAAAGTGGTCGCGCTCAGCGCGCTCGACCTCGACGTCAAATCGGGCGAACTCGTCGCATTCCTGGGACCGTCTGGCTGCGGCAAAACGACCACGCTGCTGATGATCGCCGGCATTTACCAGCCGACATCGGGGTCGATCCTCTTCGGTGACCGGCGGGTGGACCACCTCCACCCGAGGGACCGCGACGTCGGGATGGTATTTCAGTCCTATGCGTTGTATCCGCACCTGACACTGTTTGACAACATCGCCTTCCCGCTGCGGCTGAAAAAGACGCCGTCCGCCGACGTCAGGCAAAAAGTGCAGCAGACGGCAGATCTGCTCGGGATCGCGCACGTGCTGGAGCGCCGGCCTGCCCAGGTGAGCGGTGGTCAGCAGCAGCGCGCCGCGCTCTCGCGGGCGCTGGTCAAGGAGCCGCAGGTGCTGTTGCTGGACGAGCCGTTGTCAAACCTGGACGCGCAGATCCGGCTGCAGGCACGCGGCGAGATCCGCAGGCTGCAGCAAGAACTCGGCGTGACCAGCATTCTCGTCACACACGACCAGGCCGAGGCGCTGGCCATGGCCGATCGCGTGGCGGTATTCTCCACCGGGGAGCTGCAGCAGTTCGCGCCGCCCGAAGAGTTATACGACCGTCCGGCCAACACGTTCGTGGCCGGCTTCGTCGGCCATCCACCAATGAATCTTCTACAAGGCACATTTGCCGATGGCCAGTTCACGGTTGGCAATGTCCACGTCCCGGTCTCCGTCACCGGTCCGGCCGGGCCCGGATATCTTGGCATCCGCCCCGAGGATGCGAACTTGCGAGGTACGGTGCCCGCGAAAGTCGTCCTCGTTGAGTCACTCGGTCGCGAGCAACTCGTGACACTGGATCTCGGCGGGCCATCAGTGAAAGTTCTCGTGGAGGGAGGGACGAAGCCGTCCGCGGGGGCACAGGTCGGATTCGGCTACACACCTCCGAGCCTCCACCGGTTCGACTCCGCCGGAACGCGGATCGGTTCGTGACCTCGTCACCACTTGGCCGCGGCGTGTCGATACAACTCCCCCCGAGCACCTCTTACAAGGGCCGCAGGATCCTGTTCAAGTACCATCGCCTTCTCTCCGGCCGCGGGCGCCATCCACCCAATAGCCTCTCTGCACTGCAGGAAGTCATCGCGGAGGGGGTGGAGGCGATCGAGTTCGACATCCACGCCCTCAACGGCGGCGACTATCTGTTTGTGCACGATGAGACTCTGGATCGCGAGACCACTGGCGCGGGATCCGTCGCCGCCTGCACGGCGCGCGACGCAAAATTGCTGCGCCTGCGCGGCTCGAGCGAGTCGCCCGCGCTCCTGTCCGAAGCTGTCCTCCTGTTACGCGATGTGGCGCGATCGATGAAGGTACAGGTCGACCTGAAGGATCAGTACCCACTGAGCGATGAGCAGGCACGCAGCGTGTTGCGCGCACTCGAGCCACTGCGCGCCAATCCAAGATTGCGCGTCGTCGTTGGCTGCCTGGCCGACTGGAACCTGAGGATACTCCGTCGACTCGATTCGACCCTATTGGTAGGATTAGACTTTGCCTTCTATCTCGACGCGGCGGTGGACGAATTTCCGCGCCTGCCCACGCGTGAGAACGTGCACGGGTACCTGGACGACCATCCGCTGGGGTTCCGGCGGGCGATGCCAGTGCGGGACTATCTCGAGGACAGGATTACTGCATTGTGCGGACTCGTCCGTGAACCCGCGGAGATCTACCTCCGCAAAGAACTCATTGCTCAGGCGATGACCGACGGCTGCCACCCGGTCCAAATCGTGCGGCGCGAGTTGGGCGACATCGTCGTCGACGGCTGGACGCTCAACGCCGGCGACCGCGACGCCGACATCCATCTGAAGACATTGCTGGAGGCCGGGGTCGATCAAATCACCACGGACACCGCGGTGCAGCTCGAGACAATGATCTCCGCGCACGCTCGGTAGTCATCAGGTGGCGCCCACCAACGTTCTTTTGCAGTCGTCGTCGGCGCTGTTGAGGAGGCCGAGCCTGAGGCGAGGCCGGTGGATTGTGCACGTTGATTTAGTCTGGAGCCGAGCGAGGTCGAGGCCGGGGGAATTCTGCTTGGTGCCGGGTTAAGTCAGTATTCTCATGCGGTGGACCTCTCAGTCGCGCTGCCTCGCTATCGCGCATCGGGGCTCCTCAGATGCTGCACCGGAGAACACGATGGCCGCGTTCCGCCTGGCGCTCGAGCAGGGCGCGGACGCCATCGAACTCGATGTGCACGCCACCGCCGACGGCCATCTCGTGGTGATGCACGATCCTGCTGTCGACCGCACGACGGACGGCACAGGTGAGCTCGGGAACCTGCGGCTCGCAGAGGTCCGCGCCCTGGATGCCGGACGCTGGTACGGATCGAAGTTCGTCGGTGAACGCGTGCCGCTCTTGGAAGAAGTGCTCGAATTTGCACACGGCAGACTCCTCGTGGACGTGGAGCTGAAAGTGCCGGGGATCGAGACCGAGGCGGTGATGCTCGTGCGCAAGACAGAGATGGCCGACGCGACGCTCTTCACATCATTTCTCCCTGCGCCGCTGGAGCGTTGCCGGTCGCTCGCCGTTGAAGTCCCAATTGGGTTTCTACATCAAGGCAATGCCGTTGATCGTGCTCGAGCGCTGGGAGCACAAATCTATTTGCCGGCGATCGATGCGTTGACGCCCGATATGGCCGATGCGTGCCGGCGGGCTGGGCTCCGAATCATTCCCTGGACGGTGCGCACCGCCGATCAGGCGCGGGTCGCGGTGCAGGCCGGTGTGCACGGTATCATCGCCAACGACCCGGTGCTCGTGCGCGAGGTGCTCGCGGAACCCCGGTCATGACCGAACGGTTTTCCCTCGATCCGGGACCTGTTTTCAGCGACCCTAGTCGCGAGTTTCACCGGGTGACACGCGTGCGGGACATGCGCCGGGTGGCAGGCGGAGTGGATGTTCAGGCTGCCACGGCTGGCGGCGACGACCTCACGATCCGCATCACCTTCTTCGCGCCACAGGTCATTCGTCTGCAGTTCCATGCCTCAGGGGGTCCTCTGGACCGGACATCTCCAATGCTGGTGGCGCGCGGCGGACGCGTGAAGGTCCGCGTGCAGGAAACAAAGGACACGATCCGGATGCGCGCGGGGGAACTGCAAGTGACCTGCAATCGCTCTCCGTTTGCGCTGCGCCTCCAAGACGGCGCTGGCCGCACCATCTTTGCGCAATTTGCCGACCGCAGCTTCGATCGTTTCGTCACCCACCGGATGGGTTACACCGAAGACCGCTCAAGCGGACGACGGCACGTGTATGAGTCTTTCCGGCTGTGGCACGGAGAGCATCTTTACGGCCTCGGGGAGCGGTACGGTCCAATAGACCGTCGCGGGTTGCGTACCGTGCTGTGGTGCGTCGACACGCACGGGACCAATTCGACCGATCTCGTGTACAAGCCGGTGCCGTTCTTCATGAGCACGGCCGGCTACGGCATGTTCGTGCACACACACACGCGTATGACCATTGATCTGGGCGCATACTCGGTGGCGTCTGGCTGGATCTACGTCGAAGAGCCGGTACTCGACTACTTTCTCATCTACGGTCCGACTTTGAGAGACATTCTGCGCCGTTATCTTGTGCTCACGGGCCAGGTTCCCGTGCCGCCGCGCTGGTCGTTTGGGATTTGGTTGTCGCGGTGCATGTACCGTGACCGCGCCGAAGTCGAGCACGTCGTCGCGGAGGGGCGGCGGCGGGAATTTCCGTTCGATGTGGTGCATCTCGATCCACTCTGGCTGAAAGGTCGCAAGACGCGAAATTACGACTGTAGCGATCTCGTCTGGGACGAGCAGGCTTTCGGTCGGCCGTGGGAATTTATCCGTACGCTGCGCAAAAGCCATGTGCGGCTCTCGCTGTGGGAGAATCCGTACTTTCCGATGCAGAGTAAGCGGTTTGCGGAGGCCGCCCGCGCGGGACATTTCCTTCGCGACGCCGGTGGTGAGATTGTTCGGTTTCGAGGGAAGAACGCGGCGATCGTGGATTTCACCAACTCGAGCACCGTTGAGTGGTTCAAGGGACTGCATCGGGACCTCCTCAGGATGGGCGTGGCGGCATTCAAGACCGATTACGGCGAGGAAGTTCCCGAGAGCGCCGTTGCGCGCAACGGGATGACCGGGCTCGAGCTCCACAACCTTTTTCCGCTTCTCTATAACCGTGCTGTGTTTGAGGAGGCGTCGAAGGTTCGCGGGCAGGCGGTTGTCTGGGCGCGCAGCGGCTGGGCGGGTTCGCAGCGCTATCCGGTGCACTGGAGCGGCGATGCGCCATCGCGGTGGGACACGTTGCCGTTGGTGCTTCAGAGCGGGCTGAGTCTGATGCTATCGGGATTTGCGTTTTGGAGCCACGATATCGGCGGATTTTATGGGCTGACTGATCATGAATTATTTATCCGCTGGGCTCAGCTGGGACTGCTCTCCACTCACGCAAGGTTTCACGGCAAAGAGCCGCGCGAACCATGGGCGTACCCTCAGGCATTTGAAGTCATCCGCCGCTACGCGCAGTTGCGGTACCGATTGCTGCCTTACCTGTACAGCGAAGCGATCGCGGCAACGAAGTCGGGCTTGCCTCTCATGCGACCGCTCGTCCTGGAGTTCCCGGACGATCCAAACACGGCCGCGATCGGCGACCAATATCTGCTGGGCGCCACGCTGATGATTGCGCCCGTGTTGACAAAGGATCCGGTGCGCCGCGTATACGTTCCACCAGGTCGGTGGTGGGACTTCTGGAGCGGCGTCCAGCATGATGGTCCTCGGTGGCTGACGTTTCGCGTACCTTTGGATACTGTGCCGATCTTCGTGCGTGACAACACGGTGTTGCCATTGGGCCCGCCGGTCACGCACGCCGATGCCCGTCCGGACCCGTTGACGCTTGAGATCAGAGCCGGCACCGCGGCGAAGTATATGCTCCAGGGATTGAACGAGCCGATCGACATACGCGCGCGCGTGCGTACAGCGGGCGCTCTTGTGGGCGTGCGCGGGGGCGCGGGGCGACACCACGTTCGCGTGCTTGGGATCGAATCATCCGGCCTTGAGGTCCGCGGCCGCGCCGAGCTGCGTGACACAGTATCAGGATCGTGGGGCACCGAGCTAACGGTCGATGCTCGCGGGACGTATGAAGTACGCCTCACCACTACTTAGTCTCCCTGGTCTGTTGGGTCTCCCTGGTCTCCTAGGTTTCGCGACCTGAGACTGTCTGGAAGCAGGTAGACTTAGTAGACCTAGAAGACTTGAAGACCTAGCAGACTTTTTCTTTTTGATTTGGAGGTGGCAGGGTGGCTCACGAGCGCATCGGGTTCATTGGACTTGGCATTATGGGCAAGCCGATGGCCCGGAATCTGATCAAGGCGGGATATTCGCTCACGGTGCACAATCGCAGCCGCGGGGCAGTGGACGAGTTGGTGCGCGACGGCGCCAAAGACGGGCGAACGCCCCGCGCCGTGGCGGAAGAGTCCGACATTATCATCACTATGCTTCCTGATTCGCCGGACGTGCAGCAGGTGGTGACGGGACCGGGTGGTGTTCTTGAGGGATTGCGCAAAGGTGCCGCCCTCGTCGATATGAGCACGATCTCGCCCATGGTCACGCAGGAGCTGGCCAAGGCGGTGCGTGCCAAGGGTGCGGAGATGCTCGATGCGCCCGTGAGCGGCGGCGAGAAAGGCGCGATTGACGCCACCCTGTCGATTATGGTGGGCGGTCCCGAAGAGACATTCGCGCGCGTGAAGCCGGTCTTCGAGGCAATGGGAAAGAACATCGTGTACATCGGCGCAAGCGGTGCCGGTCAGGTCACGAAGGCCTGCAACCAGATCGTCGTCGCGCTAACGATTCAAGCTGTGAGCGAAGCGCTCACTCTCGCGGCGAAAGCAGGCGTCGACACCGGGAAGGTCCGTCAGGCGCTACTTGGGGGATTTGCTCAAAGTCGCATTCTGGACGTGCACGGCCAGCGGATGCTCGAACGGAACTTCAAGCCGGGATTTCGCGTCCGGCTGCACCAGAAAGACCTCAACATCGGATTGTCGACCGGGAAGAATCTGGGCGTGCCGCTGCCCGCGACCGCCATTGTGCAAGAAGCCTTCACAGCACTGCAGGGATTAGGACGAGGGGACCAGGATCACTCATCGCTTGTGACCCTTTTGGAAGACCTTGCGAAGACTCAGGTCGGGCGCTAAAGGAAATACGAGAGACGCTAGCTTTTTCCGGCTTCTTCACCGTCTTCAGCTGCCGCCGCCGGTTCCTACTGCCTGCTGGCTCCTCTCCGGGATTACTCCCGAAGTGAAGGACAGCCGGCTATCAGAGTCCACGCGCCACAGCGTTTGAGTCGGCTTCTTCGCCGTTAGGCCAGCGCCTCTCGTGTTGCAGATTATCACGGCCTGTATTGGTGGTCAATTGAGAACCTTCGTTCACCGGCTGTGGACAGTCTGAATAACGCGGACAACCCGTAGTGGACAGAGAAGACGTGGGCAGACAGGGTAGACTGGATAGACGCGGAATGCGAGTCGCAACTGCATCGCAAATCGCAGAAATAGACCGCCGCACCATTGAGGAATTCGGGATTCCGGCCTCGACGTTGATGGAGCGCGCGGGTCAGGCAATTGCCAACGCGGCGATGTCGATGCTGTCCGCACTCGATAGCCCGCGGGTGGTCGTCGTGTGCGGAAAGGGAAACAACGGTGGCGACGGACTTGTCGCCGCGCGCGACCTGCGTCTTAAGGGAGTTCATGTCGAGATAATTCTGGCCTCGGCGGAGTCAGAACTTTCCGGCGAAGCTCGCCGGGCCCTTGAGGCGGCGCGGCGGGACGACATCCCTACTCGCGCCATTCGTGATCCTGACGCCGATCGAATCCTGAGCGGCGCCGCGCTAATTATCGATGCGCTCTTTGGAACCGGATTTCGAGGTCAAGCCAGGGGCGAGGCGGCCGAATTGATCAACGCCATCAACCGCACCGGTACACCAGTGCTCGCCGTTGATATTCCATCGGGGGTATCCGCCGACACCGGAAGCGCGGACGGAGCAGCCATTCGCGCAGCCGCGACGATAACGATGGGGCTCCCAAAGGTCGGTTTGCTGGTTTTCCCGGGAGCCGATCTCGCGGGCTCAATTTTCGTCGCCGATATCGGGTATCCGGGAACGCTCTCAAGTGATTCATCCGTTATGACCCATCTCGTAACTTCCGAGATGGTCCGCGCCCTCTTGCCGGTGCGCAGGCCGGATTCGCACAAGGGGGACTATGGTCGAATTCTCATCGTTGCCGGGTCCGTTGGCTTCACCGGTGCGGCTGTCCTGGCGACGCAAGGCGCGCTGCGATCCGGGGCGGGGCTGGTGACGCTCGCCGTTCCAAAAAGCGTCTATCCGATCATTGCATCGCACGTAATTGAAGGGATGCCCACGCCGCTGCAAGATAGTCAGGGCGCACTGACTGCAGGCGCGTTGAAGCAACTTCAGACTCTTCTTAGGAGTAGTGATGTCGTTGCCGCGGGTCCCGGACTCTCTCAGGCCGCCGGCGTGCGGCACGTGATCCAGGGATTGCTCGGGAGCGGGAAGCCGATGGTGCTCGATGCCGATGGCCTCAACGTGACGGCGGGCCGGGCCAAGATGCTGTCGAAGGCTGCTGCGCCGCTGGTCATCACGCCGCATCCCGGAGAGCTTGGACGGCTATTAGACCTTCCTGCGACGAAGATCCAGGAAGATCGCCTGACGGCGGCACGTTCCGCGGCCAAACGCTTCAAGTGTACGGTGCTCTTGAAAGGCGCGAGGACCGTTGTCGCCACATCTGCCGGCGAAGCGTATATTGTCCCGACCGGAAATCCCGGATTGGCGACCGGAGGGATGGGCGATGTTCTGACGGGCGCCATTGCATCGCTGATCGGCCAGGGCCTTGACCCTATATCCGCAGCGTATTGCGGCGCTTACCTCCATGGACTCGCCGCCGATCTCATCGCTTCAGAGCGTGGGATGGCCGGCATGCTGGCATCAGAGGTTGCAGACCATCTCCCCGTGGCGATCGAGCGCATCCGCCGCGGCGAACACAAAGACCCCGTCACCGAGCTTCGCGCGTAAAGGATCCGACTCCAGCAACAGCAAGGCTAGCGTCCTGCCCCGGTGACTGTCACCGTGGGGTCGGTCCACACTCAATGTAGCGGTTTTCAAGGAAGAATCGATGACCCAAATGGGTCATACGACAGCGGGACCAGTTTGGCCGAATTTCGGTGGCTGGCACCAGTTTGGCTAGATTTTGAAGGTTTTGCCCCTAGCCCTTGAGCGTACCCGCCATCAACCCCGAGACGAAGTACCGGCCGAGGAAGACAAAGATCGCGAGCGGCGGCACCGATGTGAGGGTGGCACCGGCCATCTGAATGTGCCACAGCTGAGCATAGTTGCCTCTCAGGCCGGCAAGCACCGGGGTCGCCATCTGATTGAACGGGCCTTGCGTCATGGCCGTGGCGATGAGGAATTCGTTCCAGACAAGAGTGAAGATGAGGATGGCGGTAGAGATGATCCCCAGCTGCGCTACGGGGAGCAGGATCCGCCAATAGAAGGTCACCGGTCCGCATCCGTCCAACGCAGCAGCTTCCTGCACTTCAGCCGGTATCGTCTGAAAGAATGTGGCCGTGATGAGTGCCGCCATCGGGGTATTGAGAATCAGATAGGCGATAATGAGACCCGGTCGTGTGTTGACCAGTTTGAATGTCGCCAGGAACTGTGTGAGCGGGATCAGGACGATCTGGTAAGGGAGAAACGTCGCAATCGTCGCGATGAAGAAAATGCTCCTGGCGAAGCGCAACCTCATCCGCGCCAGGAAGAAGCCGGCCAATGAGCCCAGCAACACGGCTAGGATCGTCGCGGGCACCGAGACCAGCGCGCTGTTTACCAACCCGTGTCTGAGAACCTGGAACGCGACGAAGTAGTTCTGCAGCTCGAGACCGCGAGGCGGGAGGACATACTGGCTCTGGCTGATCTCACGCATCGTCTTCAGTGAGTTGCCCAGCATCGTGTAGAAGGGCAAGAGCCAGAGCAGAGCCAGAACGGTCAGGATCGCCAGCCAGGGAAGCCTGGAGGACGGTTTCATACCTGCAGCCGTCGCATGGACCACCACGAGTAGGGGACGACGACCGCCACAGCCATGATGAGGATGATCACGCTGATGGCGGCGCCAATCCCGACGAACTGTTGCCGAAAGGTGGCCACGAACATAAAGAACGGCAGTACCTCCGTGGAGATCCCCGGACCGCCGAACGTCATCACCCACACCAGGTCGAAGACCTTCAAGGTAATTAGGATGAGCAAGGCTGTGACGATCATGGTGGCGTGGCCGACGTTGGGGACGACGACGTAGCGAAAGACCTGCACGTCGGAGGCACCGTCTACCCGGGCCGCCTCCATGGTCTCGCGAGGGATATCACGGATCGCAGCCAGGTATAGTGTCATGGCAAATCCGGTGTACTGCCAAATGGCCGCGCCGATCAGGCACAATGTCGCGAGCCCAGGGTCTGCGATCCATGGTTGCGCCCACCGCCCCAACCCCACCATTCGCAGTCCGTTGTTGATCACGCCAGCCTCGGGGTCGTACATCCACGCCCAGACGGTGCCCGTGACCACAAACGATAAGGTCAGAGGATACAGAAAGAGCGGCCGGAAGAGCCGCTCCGCCTTCCCGGACAGGTCGAGTCCATAGGCAAGAAGCAGGCCGAGCGAGGCCGTGGGGACGATAAACACGACGAGCCAGATGACGTTGTTCCTCAGGTTGGTGAAGAAGCGCTCCTGCAACGCGCCAACCACCAGAGTGCGAAAATTCTGCAAGCCGTTGAACTTCCACACCGGGGCGAGGCCGACCCAGTCGCTCATCGAGATGGCCACGGTCCAGGCCATCATCCCGTACATCAGCAATACGATGAGAAGCAACGGCCCGAGGAACAGGAGGACGTGCGCGCGGGTGTAAGGCATGGACAGCGGGACGCCCCCGCCCGTGGAAAGGCGGGGGCGCCCAGGCGCGGTTACTTAGCCCAATACCACTGGCCGGACTCGGTCACCTTGTCCATTGTCATAGCATCGCTGATCTCAGACAGCGCCCGATTGACATCGGGGCTGTAGAGAAAGCGGGTCAAGATGTCCTGCCAGTCGCTGAGGAAGGCGGGTGGAGCCAGCACCCCGTGGATCGAGCTCGGGACGATGCGTTTGCTCTTGAACGTCGCGGAGGCCTCGCGATGCAGCTTGTCCGGATAGGTGCTGTCCGGGACCGCCTTGTGGATGGCGATGGACCCTTTGATCACGTTGAACTCCGCTTGCACTTTGGGGTCGGTGAGGTTGGTGAGCCAGGCGGTTGTCGCCTGCGGGTTCTTAGCTGCCACAGGCCGGACAAAGGTGTCAACGATCATCAGGAAGACTTCCTGGGGCTTCTTCGGGAAGCCCACCGCATCCCATTCGGTGCCCTGCTTGAAACCAGCCTGGACCAGGAGACCGGCGGCAAAGTCGCCGATCACCATCATCCCCATCTTCGCCTCGGCCATCGGGGCGGCGATGTCGCTCCAGGTTTTGGCACCGTGAAACTCATATAGGTAGGGAACCAGTTCTCGGTATTTCTGCAGCGCGGTCCTGACCTCCGGCGAAGTCCTTGCATTCAGTTGGCCGGTGTAGAACTTCTCATACACGTCAGGCCCACCCGTGGAGAGCAGTACCACATCAAACAGGAACACCGCGGGCCACTTCTCGCGCGTCCCGATGGCGATGGGCGCCACTCCGGGCTTTCTGGACTTGATCTGCTTCGCCACCGCGATCATCTCGTCCACCGTGGTGGGTGGGGTCAACTTCAGTTCGTCGAAGATCTTCTTGCTGTAGAAGAGCCAGTTGGCGCGGTGAGCGTTCATCGGAATGCCATAGTGTTTTCCGTTGAACGTCGTCATCTTGTTGATCACGGCGGGGTAATTGGCGTTCAGGTTCTGGGCCGACCACACATCGTCCACGGGTGCGATGTAGTTCCCGTCGACGTACTGTTTCAACTCTGCCCCGCTCAATGACTGGAACGTGTCCGGTGGGATCTTTGCCGCAAGGAGTCCCAGAAGGACCGTCTTCAGGGTGATGCCGCCGCCGCCGGCCACCGGGTTGTTGACGATCTCGATGTTGGGGTTCTTCCTCTTGAACCATTCGAAGATCTTGTCCATCGCCTGCTTCTCGCCGCCGGCGGTCCACCAGTTGTAGACGACCAACTGCTGTTGCTCAGCGGCGTACGTTGCTGAGACTATCGATAGGGCGGCGACGAGCATCACGGCGAGCCATCGCAGCCTAACGCGTGTTGCCATATTCTTCCCTCCCTACAAGATGCTCTTGTGCCCCCGAGAAACAAACAGGCGCGTCAGTCCTCCGCGCCATCACCTCCTCTCTACATGGGGACAAGCCTTACCCATTTCGCTTCCTTTGAATGCGGGCACCAGGGGAATTTCGGCAGTAGACTTCAATGGCGCATCGCGAACTTCCTGGGCCAACCGGGTACCTGGTACCGATTTGGCCGAAAACAAGTACCTGGTACCAATTCGGCCGTAGATTGAAGGTTTTCTGGCGCGATGCGTTAGGTCAATTCGAGGATCTGGGCTCCCTCGGCGGCCTCGCTGACGAAGAAGGTCCCGTCCCTGCGCGTGCGTGTGGCATACTCAACCGCGACGCTTTGGAGAAACGCATCCTGAAAATTCCGCTCGACAAGAGCAACGACGGCGCCGCCGAAACCGGCGCCGGTCATTCGCGCCGCGACACAGCCCGGAGCGGCCAGCGCGGCGTCAGTCATTGAGTCGAGGTCGGCGCTGCTCACCTCATAATCGTCGCGCAGGCTGTGGTGAGAAGCGAGAAACAGCTCGCGCAACTTTTCGACTTCACCCGACTCGAGCGCTTGCGCCGCTTGAACGACACGGTGGGTCTCGGTGATTACGTGGCGCGCGCGCCGGCGCAGTGAGTCAGGCAACTCCTCGATCAGTGCGAGGTCGTCGATAGGCACATCCCTTAACGATTGAATCGAAGGCTTTCGCTCTCGCAGGAGACGCACAGCATCAACACACTCCTGGCGACGCTGTGCGTACGACGAGTTTGAAACCGTTCGCCGCACGCCCGTGTCGCACACGGCGATGACGAGGTCGGCCGGCAGGGGAATATGGTGGGTTTCTTGCGAGCGGCAGTCGATGAAAAGGGCGTGGCCTTTCCGGCTCAGTGCTGAGGCGAATTGATCCATGATCCCGCACGGTACACCGACGAAGTCTACTTCTGCGGTGTGGCACAGCAGCGCCCGCTCACGGGTGGCGACCGCTTGGCCTGCGGCGTGTTCGAAAGCAAGGGACGCGGCCACTTCGAGTGCGGCGGAGGAACTCAACCCGGATCCGATGGGAAGATCCGCGGCGATCGCGCCCTCAAGGCCGCGGAGCCGGAAACGCCGGGCCAGTTCGACGGCAACTCCCTGAGGGTATCTCGCCCATCGAGGGCGATCTGCATTAGCTGGGCTGTCTCCCGGTATTTCAATAGTCTCTCCGAAAGCGGCCGCATGAAGCCGGATCATGCCGGCGCGCATTGGCCGCCCGGCGATGACTACGTGACGTTCGATTGCTGCCGGCAGGACCAGCCCGTCGTTGTAGTCCGTGTGCTCGCCGATCAGGTTGACGCGACCAGGTGCTTGGGCCAGGAAGAGCGGCTGGCCGCCGAAGACCGTTCCGAAAATCTTGATCGCCCGCTCGATGGCGTCGGAACCCATCGTCCGACTGTTCGGTGGAGCCAGGCGCCATCCCCGCGAACAGAAATCATCGGCCATCCTTCGACTCGGTAAGCAGGAGGGGACAGACCCCTCCTGCAGGAAGGGTCTGTCCCCTCCTCTAGCCCATTTGGGTCAATTTGAGGGATCGGGCCCACCATAATCGCGGGAGGTGCGCCGGTGAAACGGATATTTAGCTTCGGCTTATGGACCGTAATGCATCGAGGAGGCGATCCATTCGGTCAACCCACTCGCGCCCCACTCGATCCGCTTCAAGCCATGAGCGGTCTCGCGGCTCACGGCGCGCAGGCGTTTGAGCTCCATGCCGAGGATCTTATCCCGTCGGGCAGCCCGGACGCAGAACGGGACCGCCTGATCCGCAAGGCCAGAGGGCTCATGGAGGATGTCGGCATCATCTGCGTCGCGTGTGGCTCAGACGTCTTCTCAGATCCCGTCTTCAGAGATGGCGGTCTGACATCGAATGAGGCGCGAGTGCGCCGGCAGGCCATCGCGCGCTACAAAGCGGCCATCGACGTTGGGCATCTGCTCGATGCTCCGCTGTTCAACATCTGGGGCGGCCGGGATGGCGCCGAGGTCGATGCGAGCCGGTCACCGCTAGATGCGCTGAAGCGACTGCGGGACGGCTTCAACGAACTTGCCGACTACATCGCCCGCCAGGGCTACAACATGCGTCTTTCGATCGAGCCCAAGCCCAACGAACCGCGAGGCGATCTGTACCTGTCAACGGTTGGCCATACTCTGGGGCTCATCGCCACGCTGGAGCAGCCCGATCGTGTGGGAGTGGTGCTGGAACTGGCGCATGCCGCGATGGCCGGGCTCAATCCTGCCTACGAGGTCGCGCACGCACTCCACGCCGGCAAGCTCTTCGGCATCCACCTCAACGGTCAGCGACCCCTGCGCTTTGATCAGGATCTCAGGTTTGGCGGGGCCAACCTCAAGGACGGTTTCTTCGTGGTGAAGCTGTTGGAGGAGGAAGTGTGGCCTGGGCCGCGTTCATTTGATGCCCGCCCGTATCGCACCACCGATGGGCAAGGCGTGTGGCAGTTCGTCGAAGGATGCATCCGTGCCTATCAAATTCTGGCGGAGAAAGTCCAGCAGTATCACGATGATCCTGAGGTACAACACCTGCTGGCAGAGATCGCGTCCTGGGACACCGAGGAGCCAGACGACGCCGGTGGAGCGAGCGCACCGCGTGTCTTTGCGTATGAGCGGCTGGACCACCTGGTGTTCGAGATCTTGATGGGGACGCGGTGACCGGCGTGCTTAGCCCTTCAGCGATCCCGCCAGCAGGCCTCGCATGAAATAACGCCCCAGGAGGATGTACACCAGCATAGTCGGCAGCGCAGCAAGGAGCGCGCCGGCCATTTGCACATTCCATTCCACAATGTAGCTGCCGGCCAGGTTGTTGAGCGCCACCGTAATCGGCTGCACTGCAGGTCGCGGAGTAATGATGACGCCGAACAGAAAGTCGTTCCAGATGGAGGTGAATTGCCAAATCATCACAACGGCAAAGGCGGGCATGGAGACGGGCAACATGACAGACTTATAGATGCCGAAGATGCCGGCCCCGTCGATCTTGGCCGCTTCCACGAGTTCGCCTGGCACGGTGGCATAGTAGTTGCGGAAAATCAATGTGGTGATGGGAATGCCATACACGACGTGGGCGAAGATCAACCCTGCGATGGAACCGTACAACCCGATACTGCGCAGCGCTTGCACAAGCGGAATCAGAATACTCTGGTAGGGAATGAACATCCCGAACAGCAGCAGCATGAAGAGGCCATCGGCTCCGCGGAATTTCCACTTGGAGAGGACGTACCCGTTGATCGATCCCAGCAGCGCTGACAGGAGGGTGGCGGGGACGGTCAGCCGGACGCTGTTCCAGAAGTTATTGCTCAAACCCCGAAAGCCTTGGCTCTCGCTTCCCAGCCAGGCCCTGGCGAACGTCTCCAGCGAGAAGGCGGCCGGCAGGTCCCACATGCGATAGAGATTGACCTCTTCGAAGCTCTTCAGGCCGGTGATGATCAGGACGTAGATCGGCAGCAGGTAGATCGCTGCCAGTACCGTCAGGGCCGTGTAAGTCGCAACGCGAGGCACGGAGGTCGGCCACCGGGTTGTGGAGGAAACGGCACGAATCGCTATGGTTGTGCCTCCGCACGCAAACTGTACAGCAGGTACGGCACAATCAGCACAGCGACCATGATTAGGATGATCACGGCGATGCCGGCTCCCTGCGAAAAGTTGTCTCCGCGAAATGTCGTATCGAACATGAAGAAGGCAGGGACATCCGACGAGAAGCCGGGACCGGGCCCCGTCATGGCCACGACCAGATCAAAAATCTTCAGGGAGATGTGCCCCAGGATGATGATCGCCCCTAATGTGATCGGGTGCAGCAGGGGCAGGATGACGTGGCGATACACCTGGAACCCAGTGGCTCCATCGACGATCGCGGCTTCGCGCAGTTCCTCCGGAATCCCCCGCAGGCCGGCCAAGTACATCGCCATCACATAGCCGGACATCTGCCAGGTGGCTGCGATCACCACGGCTTTGATCCCGATCCTTGGATCGGTGTACCAGCCGGTCTTCAGGAAGCCAAGCCCCAGGAGATCAAACAGCAGGTTGATCCCGGTGCTGCCGAGCTGCACGCTTCCGGGATTGAGCAGCCAGCGCCACACGACGCCTGTGACGATGAACGACAAGGCGAGGGGAAACAAGAAGATGCTGCGGAAGACCCCCTCTCCTCGGATCCCTCGATCCAGCATCAGAGCCAGGCTGAGCCCAATGGAGAGGCAGCACACCAAGAACAGCACGGTGAAGGTCACCGTGTTGCGGAGGTCGATCTGGAACCGCGTCGTGCTGAAGAGCACGACGTAGTTGTGCATGCCAACGAAGGAAAAATCGGGCACCAGGCTATCCCATCTCGTCAGCGACGCAAACCCCGTGAAGCCGATGAAGCCGTAGACGAACACGGCGATTGCCACCACAGACGGCGCGAGCAACAGCAGAGAGATCAGGCGATCGCCGGTCGGCATCTTCCATCGACCGTTCCGCGCGAGACGGGTGATTTGAACAGTTCTTACCTGGGTGGGGACGGTGTCGTGCACGAGTTACTGCTCCGGGGAACTGTGCAACGAGGCAGCCGGAAGTCGGCTGCCTCGCTGCCGGTGAGGATAGCGCACGTGCTACATGCAGACCTTCGCGTCCTTACACGCCGCCTGCAGAGCGGTTTGTGTCCTTGCGACGTCACCACTGGTCACGAACAAGGCGATAATGTCCTTGTATTTCGTGGCCCAGCTTTCGATCGTGGCCGCGCCGTGCATCACGCTCGGCACAAGCGCATCCTTCTGCCAATCCTTCGCCGCGGACTGCAGGTACGCGTTGAAGAGTGACTGATTGCAGTCGGTGCGCGCGCAAATCGACCCCTTTTTCGGGTTGAAGGCTTCCTGCCCCGCCTTCGAACCGGCTATCTTCAGCCAGTTGAGCGCGTTCTCGCGGTTCTTCGCGCGCCTGGGCAATGCAAAGCTGTCCGACAGCGCGTCAAAGATGCCCGTCGTGCCTGGCGGGGGTGCCCAGCCATAGTCCGCGAACTTCTTCGACTGGAACCAACCGTCTTGCCAATCGCCCATGATCTGCATCGCGCCCTTGCCGTCGATGAGATATTGCCCGGCGCCATCCCAAGTGAGCGCGGCATGATCGGTGTTCGTGTAGGTGAGCATACGTTTGAAGGTGTTGAGCGCCTCGGTGACCCGAGGGCTGGTCCACGCGGTCTTGCCGGTCCATAGACCGCGATACCCATCGGCACCCAGCACACCGATCAGCACCACCTCAAAGACGTGGCCGGCCTCCCATCCTTCTTTGTCCCCCATGACAAATGGCGCAATGCCCTTGGCTTTGAGGGTCTCCGCGACCTGGAAGAACTCAGCAAAGGTCTTGGGCGGCTGCAGGTTGTTGTCCGCAAAGACCTTCTTGCTGTACCAGAGGACATTGGCGCGATGGATATTGACAGGCACGGAATAGTAGTGGCCCTTGAACTGCAGCAAGGTCAGCACGCCTCTGGGCAGAGCTCGTTCCCATCCCTCAGATCGGTAGAGACTATCGATCGACTCGAGAAACCGATCGGGGGCGTACTTTTCGATTTCGAGCCCGGCATGAACCTGGAACGAATCCGGAGGATCGCCACCGGTCAGACGCGTGGCCAGCACGGCCTTTGCGTTCGTACCGGCACCCCCCGCGACTGTCGCGTTGACGATCTCGACGTTGGGGTACTGCCTCTTATAGGCGCTAAATAAGCCGGACAGCCCTTCGGCCTCGCCGCCGGCAGTCCACCAGCTAAAGATTTCCAGTTTGTTGGTCCTGGCCACTCCAGCCCACCCAACTTGCATGATGGCGCCGATAAGGAGCAGGCTCAGGACTGTCAGCACACGAATGCGTCGAAACATCTTCCCCCTCCTTGAAGTGATCTTATCTACCTCCGACAGATCACACCCCCTTGCCACCCCAACAGTTCGCTGCCGTGAAATTCCCGAGGACCAGCCCTTCACTCGGCAGCTTGGCGAACCACGGCAATTGCTTTGGTTACTGAAGGCGACGAGACGATATTCTACTGCCGGGCTTTCGAACCTGCCGCCCCGAAACACCGTCTGGAGAGTCTTCTCGTCTTCTTGTCTTCAGACCAAGAGACGGGGGGACAAGGAGACTAGCAGTTGGAGTGGGGCAAGACCAGAAGACCTGCAGACCAGCAGACTTTCCAGACGGCTCTACTGCAGGGCGCGCACGTGCACACGCGGGACCAATTGCTTTACCAGCGCAGGATCCACGGTGCCTGGCAGCAGCGTGGTAACGTCAGCGGCCGCCGCGGCAATACCCAATCGCGCGGCATCGACGAGCGGGAGTCCCTGGAGCACTCCTGTGGCCAGGCCTGCGGTGAGGCTATCCCCGCCTCCGATCGTGTTGACCCGCTCGACTTCGGGAGGGACAAGGTGCCAAATCCCGTCGGCGGTGACCATGAGCGCGCCTTGGCTCCCTAGCGTGATCAACACGGCGCCGCGGGCGGTGCGCCGCACCTCGTCCGCGGCGTTCATGACGGAATCCAGATTGTCTAACGGCCGGCCCACGGCCTCCTGCAATTCCTGCTGGTTCACCTTTACCAGGTAGGGTCTGGCGTCCATCCCAAGGCGCAGCGCTTCGCCCGCGGCGTCAAGGATGGTCGGAATCGGCCTTGATTGGCGGATCGCATCTGCATAGAACGTTGGCGGCACACCCGGCGGGAGACTTCCAGCCAAGACGACCGCTTGGGCGCGCTTCAGCGCGTGACGCATGCGAACCAGCAGCTTTCGTCCCGCATCGGCATCGACCTCGGGACCGGACTCATTGATCACTGTTTCCTCTTGTCCAGGGTCGACGACGAGGGTGCATATGCGCAGCGGTCCAGGCACCCGCACTGCGCTGACGGCGACACCGTGGTCTCGTGCATCTTGCACGAAAGCGCGCGATGCGGATCCGCCACCAAGAACGCCCACCACGAGAACATCAACCCCGAGGAGGCGGGCGGTCCGAGCCACGTTGAGACCTTTTCCACTGGCCAGTTCTGCGACCGACTCTGCCCGATGCACGCGGCCCGTGGTGAAACCGCGGACCACAATGATCCGATCGAGGCAGAGGTTGGGTGACACGATCACAAGCATGGTCTGGAGAGTCTCCTGGTCTATGAGTCTATTGGTCTAGCCCTCTTTTCTTGGTCTCTTTGTCTTTTCGTCTCTTGGTCTTCTAGTCTTAGACCAGTAGACTCGAAGACGAAAAGACCAAAAGACAAAGTATTGTGAGGGTGCAAGACCAATAGACCAAAAATCCAGAAGACTTTCTAGACGCATTTTCAGGCCTTCTGTGCTGGGGCGGGCGGAAAAAGTTTGAAAACCTCCAGTGGCCCTCCCTCAGCCTCATATCTATGCAACCGTGTGGCGACTTCGGCAGTCACCACCACTTCCGTGCCGGGTGTGAGGCGTTGACTCTTGAGACGTCCACGACCCCGCCACACAAGAACGACGTAGGGACCTGATTCCTGGGTCTCATAGCGGGTATGCACGATTAGCCGCTTACCCGAGAATTTCCGTAACCGTGGCGGAAAGATCCAGGCTTCTTGCCCCCCTCGCGTCTTGGTTCCAGTAATCGGTTCTGGAATAAGCCGGTTGCGCTCGAGCAGGCCGGGCGTGCCGGATCTTTCGTAGTCGATCAGCGTGAGGGCGTCCTCCAAGGATGCGAACCCCGGATGCATCTGTGTCGCGGACAACCGGCGGGTCCCCCACCGGTGTTCAAGTAGTGTGAACACGTCGGAGGGCTGTTGAATCTCCAGCGTCAGCGCCGTTCCTGGACGGTGAGGGATCCCGGCGGGCACATAGAAGCCTTCGCCGGCGCGCTGAGAAAACACCGGCGAGAGATCTAATGCTGTTCCCTGGTCGATGGCCTCCGTCAGTACCCGCTGTGTGACACCCGGATACAACCCCACATGGGTGTAGGGGACTGCGCCCCTGGGAGCAGGGAGGAAATAATACGCCTCGTCCTTGCCGGAGCGCTGGCCTGGGAACGATTCTGGATGCCGTTTCACATCAGCGTCGGTGGCGTGGAAATGGAAGACGATCGGCTCACCGGGATCCAGAATCTTGATCAGGACCGGAAAGATGGGGCCATATGCTGCGATGTACTCGCGCCCCATGATGCGCTCGCCGCGCCGCTCAAGGGCTTGGCGGAAGGTGAGTCGGGAGCGCGCCATCCGGCTCTGCCCCTCGTCCTTCACCGGCAGCGGATGGCTACTGGACACGGTCGATGCAATCCAACGTTCTGGGCGCCAGAGCCCGAGGCGCGGTGAGAACGTGCCGCCTGGCTTCCGTACCAGACCCAGCCGTCCTCCATCCATGTAGAGGCGCCGCACATAGGTCGGCTCTAAAGGCAAAAAACCCTCGTCCAGCATGCGGTCCAGCAGATCCTCTTCCTGTTTGTTCATGCGCGCGGGTGTGAATTACTCACGTTGCGGGGTGATGTCCGCAAACCGCAGCGTTTCGGCCATGCTGCGAATTCCCGTGGCGCCTCCGATGGCGCTGACGCACATCGCGCCGACGGCGTTGGCAAATCGGGTGGTGCGCTCTATATCCCAGCCGGCCACGTAGCCGGCGAGGAATCCCCCGCAGAACGCATCACCAGCACCGGTCGTATCGACGACGCCCACCGAGAACGCCGGGACGCGTCCGCGCCAGCGGCCATCATCGACGTAGGCACCATCCTCTCCCAGCTTCACCGCCACGATGCCAACGCCTAGATCACGCAGCCTCCCGGCCATGCGAGCAGGGTCATCCATGTCGGTGACGCGGCCGAGTTCATCGCGGTTTCCGAAGAGCAGGTCAAGATGAGGAAGGCATGGCGCCAGCGTGGTCATCCACCGTCCGTGCACGTCCCATGCCGTGTCCAGGCTGGTCCGGCATCCTGCTGCGTGAGCCTGCTGCAGCAGTACTGAGGCAGGGTCCCCGTCCATCGCTGGAAGAAGGAAGTATCCTCCCAGATGCATGACCCGACTGCGGGATAGGAGACCATGGGGAACGTCCCCAGGCGTCAGGCTGGCATTGGCGCCCGGGAGATGTACGAATGATCGCTCGCCGCTGCTGGTGACCATCACAACCGTTGTTGACGTACTTGCGTGGTTCGTGCGCCGGATGTGAGTTTCGATCTGATGTTCGCGGAGGATGTCAATCAGGAAAGTGCCGAACAGATCTGAGCCGACACACCCGACCACGGCCGTCGGGACTCCCAGCTTCGCCAGCGTCACTCCAGTGGTATGGGCCAGGCCCCCTGAGTGGAGTTCAATGCTATCGGCGAGTGTGAGGCGGCCGCGTTCAGGCCACCGATCAACTGGACGAACGAGGATGTCGGCAACAAGGAGGCCCACACTGATGACGTCAGGCATGAGGCGAGGCGGTGGTTCAGCAGCCACGTCATCGTTTCCTCTCGAACGCGAGGCGCCTCCGCAGTGGCGTCCTCCACCCGACGCATTTCTGGGCGTGTACTATATCGAGACCTCGAATGAGCTCCCCAGGATCGCCGAATTCATCGCGCTTGAGGAGAGCGCGGGATCGTGGTCGGGCGAAGGATCCCCGACAGAACTGTATGCCCGCTCGGTGGCCGTTGTGCACGATGTGCACATCATGGCTCCAGGGAAGGGCTATGCCGCGATTGCTTTTCCGACGGCCAACTTGCCTGGCAAAGGTTCGCTCTTCCCGGCCCTCTGGCTGTACCTCACGGCCGGCCCGCTCTTCGAACGTCCCTTCGCGGATATCGTCCGCCTCGCGGACGTTGTGCTGCCCGATGAAGTCCTGGCCGAATTCCGCGGTCCAAGGTTTGGGATCGAGGGCACACGTCGTACGCTGAGAAAAAATGCTGACTCGCTGCTGTTGGGGACGATCGTTAAACCCGGTGCAGGACTCACCCCACCCGAGGTCGCGAATCGATGCGACGCGACCGGCCGCGGAGGGATCGACCTGATCAAAGATGATGAAAAGATGAACAATCCCTCGTACTGTCCTCTGCACGATCGGGTGGACGCCGTCGTATCCATGCTGCGTCGCGTGGAAGATGAAACCGGTCACCGCGTCATCTACTGTCCCCATGTCACCGGACGGCCGGACGAAATGCTCCCCGCCGCCAGGCAGGCCGTGCGGGCGGGAGCGAATGGGTTGATGATCAACGTCTTTGCTACCGGCCTGGCAGCGCTGCAGGTGTTGAGCGAGGATGAGGACACGGCGGTGCCGATCTACGTGCACTCCGGAGGACGTTCGGCGTTGACGCGTGGACCCGGGAGTGGCATCGACTTCACGGTCTTCGCCAAGTTCGTGCGTCTCTTGGGCGGCGACTACCTGGATATCTACGCCCAGGGCGGGTATCTGTTCAGCGGATCTCTCGTTGAAGCACGACGCCACGCGGCCGTGCTCCGCGATCCGTGGGGATCCATCGCGGCGGTCCTCCCCGCCTGCTCCGGCGGACTGAATGTCCTCAATATTGGCGCCAACTACGACGCATTCGGGCACGACATTCTGCCGATGGCCGGCTCTGCGATTCTCGGGCATCCGCTCGGTGCGGCCGCAGGCGTCATGGCCCTCCGGCAGGCCAGCGAATGCCACTTTCGCGGGATCCCTCTTGAGGATTGCAGCCGGCAATATCCAGAGCTTGCCGCCGCACTGAAAGAGTCTACCGAGTCTACTAGGTCTACCGGGTCTTCCGAGTCTGCACCCAAGCCTACATGAGTCTAATAAGTCTAACGGGTCTACCGAGTCTGATGCTCTGATGAGGGTAGACTCGTCAGACCCATAAGACTCACCGACTCGGTAGACTCGTGTCGAGTGGATGAAGACTCGGTAGACTCATAAGACTCGGTAGACTCGGTAGACTTTTATCGGAGGCCGTGATGGCACTGGTGTCTAGCGGAAAGCTGGTGAATTTGCTGCGACTGGCCGACGCCGCCGGACGATTTAAGATGTTGGCCGTTGACCAGCGGGCATCATTGCAAGCGGCGCTTGCGAAGGTCACTGGACGCGAGCCCGAGGACGTCACACATGAGGAGATGGCGAAGACAAAACAGCTCATCATTGAGGTCCTCGCGGCTCCCTCTACGGCAACGCTCATCGATCCTGTGTACGCGTTGCCGCGAGCCGTCAAGATTATCCCTCACCGTGTCGGCATTCTCGTGGCATCCGAGGAGTCAGGGTATGATCCGGCGGGCCCTGGGGGGAGGGAGCGCAAGGGCCGACTGATCGATGGATGGTCGGTGGCCAAGACCAAGCGTGCTGGTGCCAACGCTGTGAAGTTGCTCATCCACTACACTCCTGAGGCCTCCAGCGAGGTACGAGGCCACCAGCAGCGTTTGGTGCGGACCGTGGCCGATGAGTGCGTCCGCGAGGACATCCCGTTCCTTCTCGAAGTCGTCACGTATTCGGTTGATCAGGCAACGACTGACACGCCAGAATTTGCGAGGAAGCGGCCGCACCACGTGATCGAGGCCGCGCGCGAATTTTCCAGTGGAGCCTACGAGGTTGACGTGATGAAGCTTGAGTTTCCTTGCGACCTGAAATACACTCAGGAATTTCGTCACGGGACATTCGATAAGAAAGAACGGCCCGCGGTGTATGATCTCGGTGAGGTCCGTGCATTCTGCCGCGAACTTGATGCCGCGGCCGGGAGGCCATGGGTGATTCTCAGCGGCGGCGTCGACATCCAGGAATTTATCGCAAGCCTGGAGCTGGCTGTGGAGGCAGGAGCCAGCGGGTTTCTGTGCGGTCGGGCGATCTGGCAAGGAGTGGTCTCCACGTATCCTCATGAAAAGCGCATGCGCGACCTCCTCACGTCAGAGGGCCTCGCCAATTTCGAACGGGCCAATGCCGTTGCCGATCGTGCGCGGCCCTGGTTTACACACAAGAGCATTGGCGGCTGGGATCAGGTTCAGGTGCAAAACGGCCACGAGTGGTATCGGCGCTATCCAGGATGAGTCCTGGTCAGCGGGGTGCCTGGGCAGAAATCGATCGGTCTGCCGTTCAGCACAATCTTCGAGAAATCCGTAAGCATCTGCAGCCGTCCTGCCGAGTCATGGCAGTGGTGAAAGCCGACGGCTACGGGCACGGGGCGGTCGACGTGGCGAAGGCCGCGGTCCGGGCCGGCGCGACGTGGCTCGGGGTAGCGACGCTCGAGGAGGGGTCGGCGCTCCGCCAGGCGGGAATCAAGGTGCACATTCTCGTCCTTGGGCCAGTGGGAGCAAGTGAACTTTCCGCCGCGGCAAAGCACAAGATCAGCATCACGATCGGTTCCCCCGAATTCCTCGAAGCTTTGTTGCGGCTCCGCCGCTTTCCGCGCGCGCCTATTCACCTCAAGATCGATACCGGCATGACCCGTCTTGGCATCATGGCCCGCGATGCCGACCAGGCAATTTCCAGACTGAAAGAGGCCGGCATCCCTCTCCAAGGCTGCTACACACATCTCTCCAGCCCTGATGAGCCCGACCGGCACTATACGGAGGAACAGCTGGCACGATTCGCTCCGGCCGTTGTCACGGCGCGCCGCGCATTTCCGAAGATCCTGATTCACGCAGCCAGCAGTGCGGCCGCGATCGCATATCCTGCGGCCCACTATGATCTGGTCCGCATCGGGATCGCGATGTATGGAATCTCTCCAGCCCAGCATCTTCAACATAAGGTTGGCCTTCGTCCCGTCATGAGACTAAAGAGCTGCGTGGTCCGGGTCACACACGTGTCCGCGGGTACGGCAGTGGGATATGGCGCCACCTTTCGCCCACGAACGCAAACGACCATCGCGACGGTCGCGTGCGGCTACGCGGATGGCTACCCTCGGCTGGCGGGCGCGAAAGGCGAAGTGATCATCCGGGATCGACGGCACCCCATCGTTGGGCGCGTGAGCATGGATTACCTGACCGTCGACGTGGCGAACGCCGACGTTTCCGTGGACGACGAAGTCGAGCTCTTCGGAGAGAGAATCAGCGTGGACGAGGTCGCCTCGAAGGCTCAGACGATCTCGTATGAGGTTTTGACCGGCATTGGTCCCCGGGTAGCGCGCATCTACCGCTAGCCATGCGTGTCGCTTTTCAAGGAGAACGCGGAGCGTACAGTGAGGAAGCCGCGGCGGCGCTCTACGGCGAGGTCGAGGTCATCCCATGCTCAACGTTGCGCGATGTCTTTGAGACGGTTTCCGCAGCCCGGGCCGACGGCGGTGTGGTGCCAGTGGAAAACTCGCAGGCCGGTTCGATCAACGAAACGTATGATCTGCTCCTTGCGTACGCGCTGTTCATCGTCGGCGAGATCGACCTGCGGATCCGCCACCATTTGCTCGCGCTGTCGGGCCAGACGCTTGGATCCATCAGACAGGTATACTCGCATCCGCAGGCGCTGGCGCAGTGCGAAGAGTTCTTGCGAAGCCATGACCTCGAACCGGTTGCCGCGAATGATACGGCTGGCAGCGCAAGGATCGTCGCCGCGCAGCGCCTGAAGGGCGTAGGGGCGATTGCAGGCCGGCGTGCCGCGGAAATCTATCACCTCTCGACGCTCGCCGAGGGGATCGAGACGAACCCGTTCAATTACACCAAGTTCCTAGGCCTCAGCAGGACCGCTGCCCCCTATAGTTCTGATTGCAAGACCTCAGTTGTCTTCACGACGAAGAATGTCCCCGGCGCACTACACCGCGCGATGGGGGCATTCGCGACTCGATCGATCAACCTGACCAAACTGGAATCACGTCCCCGACGTGAAGTCCCCTGGGAGTACGTCTTCTATGTTGATTTCGATGGCCACCAGGATGATGCGGAGGCTGCCGCCGCGCTTGCCGAGCTCACAGACGTCACCACGTTCCTCCGCGTGCTTGGTTCCTATCCAAAATCACCGACGCCCCTCGTATGAGGGAGCCTGTTGTAAGACCGTTCGGCGATCGCGCGATCCTCGTCGAGTTCGACGATGAGCTCTCTCCGCTGGCCAACGGGAGGGCTCGGGCGCTGGCGCGTGCGATGCATGATGTGCGCGGCGTCCAAGAGACGATACCCGCCTTGCGGTCGGTGCTCATCGTGATCGATCCATTGGACGGCAGCCGGGATGCCGTCGTTGCCGCCGCGGCCGATCTCGCGCCCAGGGTTGCCCCCGAAGCGCCACAGGCGGGTCGTGACCTGGAAGTCCCGGTTGTCTACGGCGGTGATGCTGGACCGGACTTCGACGAGGTGGCGGCGACGCGCGGTCTAAGCGCGCGAGAGTTGATCGCGGTTCATTCACGGGCGGCATACACGGTCTACATGCTGGGGTTTACGCCGGGATTTCCGTATCTCGGTTTGCTGCCTGAAGCGCTCCGTGTCTCCAGGCTGGCCACGCCCCGCACTCGCGTGCCGGTGGGGTCTGTGGCGATCGCGGACGCTCTGAGCGGCATCTATCCATTGCAGACTCCGGGTGGGTGGAGGCTGATCGGCCGCACACCGATGCCCATCTATGATCCTTCCCAGACAGATCCGATCCTGTTCCGCCCCGGCGATCGTGTCCGTTTTGTTGCCGTCAAGCACGCAGAGTTTCTGGCCGAGGACGCCGTTCCGCTTCTCCGTGCGCCGGTTCACCCTGCCGTCGAGGTGCTCGAACCTGGGCTCTTCACGACCGTGCAGGATCTCGGCCGCCCAGGGTATCGCCATCTCGGGATGCCTGGTTCCGGCGCAATCGACCGGGACGCGTTCCGAGTTGCCAATATCTTGGTTGGGAATGACCCCGGCGCCCCGGCGATCGAATGCACAGCGCCCGGCCCTGTCATCAGGATGCATGATGAGCATTGGGTGGCGGTGGCGGGTGCAGACCTCACCGCTACGCTGGACGGAGCAGAGATTGAACTGTGGCAGCCAGTACGAGTGAGTTCGGGACAAGAGATCCGGTTCGGTGCACCGCGAAAGGGGACGTGGGCGTACCTCGCGCTCGCTGGTGGGATTGAAGCACGGACCGTTCTCGGAAGCGCGTCGGCGTTTGCTGCAGGGCGCGTCGGACGGCGACTCGTCAGGGGAGACATGCTCGGCGTGCGCCGCGTGCGCGGACGACCCATCAACACCAGGGTGCCGTCGGAGATCATGCGAGTCCCCTCTGACGAGATCGGCCTTCGTGTCATTCCCGGCCCACAGGAGAAGTGGTTCGTCGATGGAGCCGACGGATTCTACAACTCTACCTTCCGCGTCACGGTGCAGAGTGACCGCGCCGGGATTCGTCTGGATGGCCCTGCGATCGCGCGCGTTGAGAGGGAGATGCTTTCTGACGCGATGCTTCCCGGCGCGATACAAGTTCCCCAGGATGGCAAACCCATCGTGATCTCCGCCGACGGACCGACCACGGGCGGGTATCCAAAGATCGGGGTCGTGGCCACGGTCGATCTTCCGCTGGTAGGTCAGGCGCGACCGGGAACCCTTGTGCGCTTCGAACGAACAACAGTGGAAGCAGCAATAAGCGCGCTTCGAGCGCGAGAAGCGCTCTTTACGGAACTGCGGGATAAAGGGAGAAAGGGATAAAGGGATAAGGTTAATGCGCAATTTATCCCCTTATCCCTTTATCCCCTTATCCCGTATTTGAGGGTTGAGCGTGCAGCTCGGCGATTTGCCCCGGGTCAACTTGGCGCACCTCCCCACGCCACTGGAGTTCGCGCCGCGGCTGACTGAATATCTCCGCGGACCGAAAATCTGGATCAAGCGCGATGATCTCACCGGGCTTGCCATCGGCGGAAACAAGGCACGCAAACTTGAGTTCTTGCTGGGACAGGCGCAGAGTCAGGGTTGTGACGTCGTCATTACGGTGGGTGCAGTTCAGTCCAATCACGCCCGCATGACGGCGGCCGCGGCGCGCAAGCTTGGGCTCGAGGCAATCGTGGTACTCAATGGCGACGTGCCTGGGGAGCGGCAGGGCAACCTATTGTTGGACCACATCTTCGGCGCTGAGGTCCGCGTGATCCAGACTGATGAAGAGTACGTGCTGATGGGCGTCGTTGAGGACATGGCGCGGCAGCTCCGTCGGGACGGCCGGAAGCCCTACGTCATTCCTCGTGGCGGGAGCAATGCATTCGGTGCGGCGGCCTACATGGAAGCCGCGCTCGAACTCCTGGGTCAGGCCAACGCCTTGAGTCTGCGAATTGACGCCATCGTGCACACGAGCACGTCGGGCGGCACGCAGTCTGGACTGTATGCCGGCACAAAGCTCACCCAGAGCGGCGTGCAGGTCGTCGGGATCAGCGCGGGACCGCCCCGAGAGACCGTTGTGAAGCGCGTGGTCGGAATCGTCACCGAGCTAGTCGAGATGTTGAGGCTCGAGTGGCGGCCGCATCCCGACGACGTGATCGTCTACGACGACTATATCGGAGAGCGGTATGGTATTCCAACGAAGGAGTGCCTCGATGCGATCCGGGTCGCCGCCCGCACCGAGGGAATCCTGCTCGATCCTGTCTACACCGGAAAAGGGATGGCAGGACTGATGGGATTGATTGCGCAGGAGCGGTTTCGCTCTGACCAGAACGTGGTGTTCTGGCACACAGGAGGACAGCCGGCGCTGTTTGCGCACGCAGCGGTCCTTCAAGAAGGATAGCAAGAGAAGAGCACGCCGGAGAGTGCGAGGATGCGGTGGGCAAGTGTGATCGCAATAAGTGTGGTGGTGGCGGCGATGGCCGCGCCTGCCGCCGGTCAGCCTGAAGCCGACCTGCAGAAGCTGTTTGCGGGATTCCTCCAGACGAATGACATCAGGATTGACGCCGTACCCGACCTCTATCCCGGCGGCTTCGCGCGGATCAGCGTCTATGCGAAGAAGGCCAACCTCGGCGGAATGCAGGTTGACGAGGTGTGGTTCCGTGTCGTCGGCGCATCGCTGAATGTCGGCGCGATGCAGCGCGGAGAGCTGCGCGTCGATGAGTGGCGAGAGTCCGCGATCCACGCGCGGTTCACCCTGAAGAGCCTGCAGGAATATTTCATCTCCGGAAATGCCTTTAAAGACATCCGCCTCTGGTCGGACGGACAGTTTCTCTTCGGGGAAGGGACCGTTCCCCTCAACAACCTTCCGGTGCGGGTGTGGCTGAAGGGGTGGTTTGCGCTGGGCGGGACCAAAGATCTCTACTTCTATATAGACAACATGCGTGTTAACGGGGTTCCTTTGCTCGACCCCATCATCCGAGCCCTCGAGGCCAAGTACAACCCGGTCTTGACGCAATCGACCTGGCCCATCACATTTGCGATTCGGTCACTCAAGGTCACGACAGAGGTCGTCGTGGTGTCCTCGCAGACTGATGCGAACTCGCCATGCGCGTTCTGCACCGGCGGCGACGCACCGTTCGTGTCGCCGTGAACCCTGGCGCGCCCCGTATCGGAATCACGGCGATTGATCCCAGCACCCAGTCCGCGCGGGGCTACGCGACGGCCGTAGAAGCCGCCGGCGGGGCTGTGCACTGGATCACCCCGGCGGATCTTCGCGCGGCCGGGGAACGCGCTGCATTGCGGGGAATCGATGCGCTCCTATTGAGCGGCGGCCGGGATATCGACCCGCGTATGTATTCAGAGAGCATCACCCCCGGGCTCGAGGTGGACGTTGATACGAACCGGTATGAGGTGGAGATCCCATTGGGACGCGCCGTGCTCGAAGAGCGGATGCCCGTACTGGGCATCTGCGGAGGGATGCAGGTCCTGAATGTTGCTTCGGGTGGAAGTCTCTACCAGGATGTCTCCCTCCTCGGGATCGATCCAGCCGCTCACAGGGTCGAGGGGAAGGACGTCTTTCATGACATCCGCATCGTCCCCGGCAGCCGCCTGGCGGAGATCGTTGGACGGAGAGAACTCAGGGTGAACAGCGCCCACCATCAGGCTGTCAAACAGCCGGGGAGGGGCGCCGTCATCACGGCGGCCGCCCCAGACGGAGTGATTGAAGCGATTGAATTTCCTAGCGCCTCGTTTGCGATCGGCGTGGAGTGGCATCCCGAACGCATGCCTGACGATGAATCTCAACGCCAGCTGTTCCGCTCGCTTGTTTCCTCCGCGCGAACCCCGCAACCGCGCTCGGGCGCATGAAGTCGTTCGCAAGACTCGTCCTCGCAACAACCGTCGCCACATACTTCCTGATCGTCCTTGGTGGTGTGGTCCGAGCAACCGGATCGGGCCTCGCGTGCCCTGACTGGCCCCTGTGTGATGGACGGTGGATCCCGCAGCTTGCCGGACCAGTGCTGATCGAGTATAGTCACCGGCTCGTGGCGTCGGTGGTTGGATTCTTGACCCTTGCCGTTGCAGTGCAAACGTGGCGCCTCGGGGAGGCGCGTGCCCTGCGAGGTCTCTCGACCCTGGCGCTGCTCCTGGTCGGTGTACAGATTATCCTCGGCGGATTGACGGTACAGTCAGAACTGAGCCAGTGGGTGGTCGTCGCGCACCTCGGTACGGCCATGGCGTTCTTCGCGACACTGATGGTTCTCGCGACGCTGGCCGTCGTGGGCGCCAAGAGTGTGCCGGGCAGAGACGTTCGCTTCCGGCGGCTTGCAGTCTTCACTGCGATCGCCACTTACATGCTTGTTCTGCTGGGCGGATATGTCAGTGCAAGCGGGGCCGGCCTGGCCTGCCCGGATTGGCCGCTGTGCACCGGTGAACTGCTTCCTCCCCTGAGAGGCGCGGTGGGCGTCCATGTCGTGCACCGTTTCGCCGCCGCGCTCGTCAGCGTATTGATCATCGCCACCACGTTCGCGGCGTACAGGCTTTGGAGGCGGCCGCTGCTTCAGGCCACGTCCGCGATCGCCGTAAGCCTGTTGATCCTGCAGGTCTTCATCGGCGCGCTCAACATCGAGTACCGTCTCGCGCCCGGCGTAACGACAGCTCATCTAGCGAACGCAGCGGCACTGTTCGCCACGCTGATCGTGCTTGCGGTTCTGGCCAGCCGGATGCCCGACGCGCTTGCCCCTCTCCCCAAACCCCTCTCCCCAGAGGGGAGAGGAGTGGCCCGAATCCTCGACTACGTCAGTCTCACCAAGCCGCGGATCGTTGTGCTGCTCCTTGTCACGACTGGAGCTGCGATGCTTGTCGCGGCGCCTGGCGTCGTCTCCCCGTGGGTCATGCTGAGCACACTCGTCGGGGGGGCACTCGCCTCGGGATCGGCGGGCGCGATCAACCAGATACTCGAACGAGACATCGATGCCCTGATGGCGCGCACCCGGCGGCGACCCATTGCGGCGGGCAGGATCGATCCGCCGTTTGCGTTTGCCTTTGCGGTGGTCCTCGGAGCGCTCGCCTTTGCGATCCTCGCGTCATTGGTGAATCTTTTGAGTGCGGTGCTGGCAATGCTCGGTTTACTGTTCTATGTCTTCATCTATACGGTGTGGTTGAAGCGGGCGACGCCTCAGAACATTGTGATTGGTGGAGCCGCCGGAGCAGTCCCACCTCTGGTGGGGTGGGCGGCGGCGACAGGTCGGGTAGAATTTCCCGCGGTGCTGCTCTTTCTGATCGTCTTCCTCTGGACACCGCCCCATTTCTGGGCGCTGTCGCTATACCGCCTCGAAGACTACACGCGCGCCCACGTACCGATGTTGCCGGTGGTGGCGGGAGAACACGAGACTCGGCGGCAGATCGTGATCTATTCCGTGCTGTTGGTCTCGACGACGATGCTGCTGTATCCGATCGGTTCGATGGGCTGGATGTATGTATCTGCCGCGGCAGCGCTCGGCAGCGTGTTCCTCTGGCGGGCCATTCACTTGCGACGGGCGCAGACACCGCAGTCTGCGAGGGGGCTGTTCAGTTACTCTATCGTGTACCTCGCCCTGCTATTCGCCGCCATGGTCATGGACAGGATGCTGCTCACGTAACGTCTGGTGCGGCATTCCACCCCGGTCGCGCAGGAGCAGCAAAGCGATCACGATCACCGGCAGGACCACTGCGAACGCCCAAATCAGGCCGAAGGCGGCTAACGCCGGCCCCAGCAGCCGTTCCGCCGAGATGCGATCGACCAATCGACGGAGCAGGTCCTGCCCGAGGATGAAGGATACAGCGCCGCCTGTGAAGATGAGACCAATCTGTGCCGCCGAGAGTCCGCGCGATGCCGCGTGCAGGGGCAAGAACGTGGTGTAGACGCCAAATATCGTGACGTTGCACAACGTGAGCGCCCACACGCGAGGGATCGCCGGCGACATGCGCAGCAGGGTTCGGTAGGTGGCCAGCGGATTGCCGGTGCTGGGATCCCGGAACGGCCGCACCGCGACGACCGGCGCCAGCGTCAGCATCGAGATGACCGCTGCGACAAAGAACGGCGCCATGAGCGAAAAGCGGTCACCCAGCACGCCACCGATTGCCGGTCCCACGAGCGTGCCCAGTCCGAAATACATCCAGAAGATCGCAAACGATACCTCACGGCGTTCGGGTGAGGCGTGCTCTGTGACTTCGGCGAACACGACCGGCCACAGCAGCCCGCGCAGGCCGCCGAAGATCAGCCGGTTGAGATAGAAGCCGCTGAGGGAGCGGACCTGAGGGAAGACCGCGAGCATAATAGCGCTGCCGGCAAGCGCGATCGCGACCGTGGCTCGCCGTCCCAGGCGGGACGACGCAGCCGGCGCCACCAGAACCTCTGCGAACACGATTGCAAGCGACATGGCGCCGATGACCGCTCCGACATGCGCGGGTGGCAACCCCCGTTCACTCAAGTAGAGTGACAGGACAGGGATTGTCATCATGATCGACGTAATGGAGCCGAACGCCATCAATCCAAGCGCATGAATGCGCATGCGCCCTACTCTAGCACCCGCCTTTTACCATTGACAGGGTCTCAGCCCTTGATAAAATGATGTGTTGCTCGCAAGACTGGCCTTAACCCCCACCGAGGTGACGAAGTGATCAAGCCTCCACTCGAGGCGCTGCTCGACCGGGTAGAGAACAAGTACGCACTCGTCATCGTCGCCGCCAAACGGGCACGGCAATTGAAAGAAGGCGCTCTGCCCATGGTTGATATCGACAGTGCTAACCCTGTGACGATTGCGCTCGAGGAGATCGCCGCGGGGAAGATCCGATTTGAGTTGCCCAAACTCGGCCTCAAATAAAGGTTGGCAGAACTTGCAGGCCCCCTGGATACGTATTTAGACCAGAGTGTTCTACAACGGGGTGGTCACCGTGCAGGGAATGCTAATTGGACTCGTGCTAGTGGTGCTGGTCGCCGCCGCGCCCGGAACGTCGTTGATGGTCGAGCGCGCTGAAGGCGGTTTGCGGCACGAGGCGTCAATCACAAAGCGGGTCTTTGACGCGGGCGAGTCCGTCGAAGTCACCATTACGATCCGCAATGCAGGCGCTAATCCGGTGACGCTGACGTTTTTCAGCGGACAGCGGTTCGATCTGCTGGTCCGGCGTCCCCGTGGCGACGAGATCTGGCGGTGGTCGCACGACAAAGCTTTCATCCAGGTTGTTCAGTCTATCCCCATCCGGTCAAACGAGCCCATGACGCTCAAGGCATCCTGGGATCAGCGCGACTACCAGGGCCGCCGGGCCGATCTGGGCGCCTATGAAATCATCGCGTTCGTGACCGGGCGGACCGAAGGGTCCGAGCGAGCCTCGATTCAACTTCCAGCGCTGCAATTCACGATACGTTAGAACATCGTGACTTGTGACTAGTGACTCGTAAGGCCAAATCCTGCAGTTGCGAGTCACGAATCACGAGTCACGAATCACGAGTCCCCT
>Ga0209899_1000010_pt1 | contig 46427 bp, 47 predicted proteins | sample GWRWS1_0_10_FD_187228 | JGI IMG/M metagenome (GOLD analysis project Ga0209899, IMG submission 187228) | Riverbed sediment microbial communities from areas with vegetation nearby in Columbia River, Washington, USA - GW-RW S1_0_10 (SPAdes)... | ecosystem: Environmental > Aquatic > Freshwater >...
TCACACCTCTTCTACTCTACGTTCTTCTTAGCGTAAAAGGTCCCGCAGCTGCCCTTGTTGCAGCTGGCTTTGGCGTTCCAATCGGATTTGCGGTTTCGATCGGCTGGCAGCCATGGAGAATGGTTTTCAACGGGGCTCAGATCGGAATTAGCGTGTGTCTGGCAGGCTCCATCTTCAGAATGCTCGGGGGTTCACCACTTTCTCCCGGCATCCTTTCATATCTTGTCCCCCTCATTTTCGCCGCTATGGCACATCAGTTGAGCAATACCATTCTCGTGGCCTTCGGTCTGAGCCGGCTCAGAAAACTGCCATTTCTACCTGTTTGGATTTCAGGCGTAAGGGAATTCCTTTGGCCAAACTTGCTGAACATATCTACTGCTGCACTTTTGGCTTGGTCATACGTAGCTTTCAGTCCCTTCGCGATACTACTCTATTTGCCCTTACTCTACTTCCAGCGAAGCGGAACTCTTTCGTATCTCCAACAGAGGCGAATCCATGGCCAAGCTATCGAGGCTTTAGTCCTGGCAATAGATGCTGACTTTCCTGAAGGAAGAGGGCATTCTCGTCGGGTGGCAGACATGGCTGTCGCCATTGCGAGGAGGATGAATCTATCGGAACCTGCAGTGGAGGGGATTGAACTCGGTGCCCTGTTGCACGACATTGGCATGATCGGCCTAGGTGGAGATGTGACGGAGGGGGACCAGGGTAAGAGATTGCGCGATCATGTATCCATTGGTGCAAGTGTTGTACTACAGCTTCCGCGCAGAGATGTGGCAGACATAGTTCTCCATCATCATGATAATTTCGATGGAACGGGGACCGGCCTCAGAGCGTTTAAGATTCCTCTTGGTGCAAGGGTAGTCGCGGTTGCCGAAGCCTTTGACACCATGCTAGTGGGCGGTCCACCATATGAGCGCAAACACTCTGTTGATGAAGCGATTGAATCTCTAAAAAGAGACGCTGGCAAAGCCTTTGACCCGCAGGTTGTCAGTATCTTTCTTGAAGTTGTCCGGTCGGAGTCGATGGAAGGCTCCGAAGCGCAACCAAGACTTCCGGCAGAGCAACCAAACACCGGTGGCTAGTTGACGACTCCCGAAAGAGTCTACTCCACGGCAATTGCTGCGATCGGACTCGGACTGACTGGAATTGCCATAGTTTCGTTTGACGTAAGTGAGCTAGGAATGCTCGGTTTGCTTCTCTTCTTGGCCTTACTGACCTCTTGGCTGAGGATAAAGCTCGAGCCGTTCGGGCGAATAACACTAGCCCCTCTACTAGTGTTCCTTGCACTTCAACTTGCGAGTCCCTCAACCGCGCTCTTATTGGCTACGTGTTCCGCAATCGTGGGATCGCGCTTTGTAGCGAGGAATCCCTGGATGAGGACTCTGGTGGAAGTAGGCGAGGAGGCCATCTGTACACTGGCTGCGACCCTCGTCCTCTGGTCACAACGTTCTCTAGAGTTGGGATTGCAAAATCCTATCCTATTATTCTCTCTAGCTGTCTTTGTATACGCAGGTATGAGGACACTAGTTACCATGGTTGCAGCCCACGCACGGGAGGGAATCCCAGCAAGAAACTTCCTGCCAGGTGCGGGAGGGCCCATGTTCGTACACCAGATTTTCCTGGGAGCAATCGCACTTGGGCTGGCGTTCTTGGATCGGCAATTTGGCTTTCTGGCTATCCCACTTGCGACAGTTGCTCTGGCCGATTCCTACTATCCCGCCAAATTAGTGAGCGATCAACGTGGCATCCTCTACTCAAGTCTGACTATGATCGCTCACGCGGTCGACCTAAAAGACGTTTACACTGGAAGGCACGCGCGTGAAGTTGCTGATATCGCAGTTCGAATAGCTCGAGCAATACGGCTTCCCGAGAAGGAGGTGAGTACCATTCGAATTGCGAGCCTTCTCCATGACGTAGGTAAAGTCGGCATAAGCGGTCGTATTATTCGAAAGCCCGGCAAGCTTACGATTGATGAGGAGTCCGCTATGAAGCAACACCCCGTGATCGGAGCAGAGATTATGGAACCTGTGAAGCTGCTAGCGGATGCAGCAAATCTCGTTCGCCACCATCATGAACACTACGATGGTAGTGGATACCCAGATGGTCTGAAAAGTGAGGAAATTCCGTTCGGGTCTAGGATTGTTCTCGTTGCAGACGCTTACAACGCGATGACCACTGATCGTCCATATCGGCGCGCGCGCTCGAAGCAAGAGGCGATCCGGATCCTAAAGGAACATGCAGGCAGTCAGTTTGACCCCCTTGTTGTTGAAGCCCTCGAATCAATTATTGAGCTTAGTTGATTCCCTCTTGCTGGGCTAACTTCCGCCACTTCTGCGAGTATCATACGGTTGATTCTGAGATTTGAAAGAAAGCGATGTCGGTTCCTCCCCTTCAGAGATCCTGCCTGTGCTAGAATCGCATCGTAAGCTTTGTTTAGTGCGCGGCGTGCTTCTGCAAGTCTCCCAGCTGCAAGGAAAGCTCGATATTGACTCCAAAGGATGAGTTGAACCTGCTCAATTCCGTCCACTTCACGCATCATTCTTGAGATTTGATTTGCATATGTGGCCGCCAGCTTCACCTCTCTCTTTTCGATTAGCGCCATGATTAGGGAGGCTGTGGCGAGCAGCTGGTCGGAAGAACTACCGTTAGTACGGAAGATTCTGATTGCCTCCTGTAAGCAGAGGATTGCTTGTTTGCTTTCCTTTCTAGCGAGATAGATCGTCCCTAGGTGATGGTATACATCGCCCTTCACGAATTCAGATCTACGGCGGGAGCAGAGGGCTTTTGCTTGCAAAACCACGTGCAGAGCGGGTTCGAGATCTCCCTGTTCAAGCATGACAGTTGCGAGGGTGTCCATATACATTGCTGGGTTCTCATTGGGATTCATGCTTTCTGCAAGTCGGACAGCTTTAATTGCTGCGGCCTTGGCATTTCTAAGCGCACCCGAGAGTCGATACGCGCAATAAGCAATATTGTTCAGTCCAGTAAGGAGGGTTCGATTATCATTAGTTTGACGGGCGAGGCGGAGACTGTGGCGCGCTTCCCTGATTGCTTCTGCGTGCCTGCCTAAGACTGAGAGGGTGACGGCCAGTTGAACGAGTGCCCGTGCTTCCAATATTCGGTCTCCGACCCGGCGGGCAAGACTAAGTCCGGCTCGAAGTGAGCTGTCTGACTTCCGCCCCTGCCCGATAAGACGGTAACAGACCCCCCTTTGAAATAGCAACTTTGCGCGAATCTGGTATTCCTCTGAATCGCTCAGTAATGCTTCCGCTTTCTTGAGCGAAATCAGCGCCCCTCGAAGGTTATCCCAAAGGAGAACCATAGAACGAGTCACGAGGGCGCGGGCTTCACCAATCCGGTCGCCAGCTTCGCGAAAGAGATGAATGGCTCGATCCAGTCTCCCTTTCGCGCGATCATGGTTGCGCTGATAGAGGTAGATCTCACCGAGGATCTCTGTTGCTGTGGCTTCACCCCGGAGATCTGAGATTTCATGGTATAGCTTGCAAGCAGTTTCTGCCGGAACTATTGCTTTCCCAGGACTTCTCGATCGTGAAACGGTTCTTGCTCGTAGATATTCAACTCGGGCAAGTAGGCGTTTGTCCGCCAATTCTGACGCAAGGTCTTGAGCATAGTCGACGTGGCCCAATCGATTTGGGTCGCCGAGGACTTCTAAAATCTCATGGCGCTTGATGAGTAGTTGGACCTTCTTCCGAAGCCTATCCTTTGGCAGTGTGTCGACATTCCCCAAAAGCTCTATTGCCTTCGTGTACCACGCCACTGCATTCATGTTTGCATGGACACCTCGCGCCTTGTCACCGGACGCTTCGGCGAATACAAGAGCCTTATCGCGTCTATCCGCCTCCAGGAAGTGGATGTAAAGGTCTTCAGGTTGGGATGTCCCGGTCTTCTCTAGGATTGCTCCAGCACGCAGATTGAGTAGACGCCGTTTTTCTGCGGTTAGCATTTCCAGGGCTACCCCCCTGATAGTTTCATGACGGAATCGAAAGCGCTCCTCAAATTCAACAACCAGTCGATGATCGGTAAGTTTGCCTAGATTCTCAGCGAGTGTGTCTTCTGAAAGTTCTGTGAGAGCCGACAGTTGGTTGAGATTGAATTCGATGCCGAGGATAGCGGCGGTGACCAGAGTCTTCTTTGTTTGTCGATCGAGTAAGTCAATTCGCCTGCGTATGACTTCATTCACTCGGGATGGGAACTTGTCGGGGATCGCGGACGTCCGATCACGTAGTTCCCAGATACCGGAGCTCGCCTTATGAATGTGACTCCCAGCTATCATGAAATCGACCAACTCTAACGCAAAGAGCGGAACGCCGTCGGTGCGGTCCCACACAAGGCTGAGAAGCTCCTGTGAGACGGATTTATCGCGGAGGATTGCTCGCACCAAACGCTGCAGTTCGGACTCATCTAGGGGCGGGAGTGATATATGCAATGCTCCATTGGCGGTAAGTGCCGGTATGATTTCGTCTGCCTTTTTCTCGTCGGGACGGATCGTGGCGAGCACGACTAATGGCATGGAAGGCAGTCGATCCAGTAAGGTGGCAAGCAGTGTTAGTGACGCCTGATCAATGCGGTGGATGTCTTCTAGGATCAATAGCGTCGGTTTTCTCGCTGAGTCGGTCCTAAAGAGTTCGAGGATTGCCTCCATTACGATTGTTGTGTTGAGCGTGGGTTCAAGTTTGCGAACCGTTCGCTTTGGCGGACTGCTTCCAGATGAAAGCACTTTAACAATCGTGCCAAGAAGTGATCCGGAGTCCTCGGTACGGACTGCTTCCGTTACCCGAGGCCATAGAGCCTGGAATATCACCTGGTAGGGGGGCGGGTTCTGCAGTTCGGGGCATCTCCCCTGAAGAATTTGCAAATCTCTCAGACGTGCCTCAGTCGCCAGTGTTTCGACCAGTTTCGTTTTTCCAATACCTGCTTCCCCAGAGACCAACACCGCTGACCCTCGGCCCTCAACAGAGTTCTGTATCCGCTCAAGGATTGTGCTGACATTCTGTTGCCTTCCAATCAATGGGATCCGTGGGTCCGTTGAAATCGCATTTCCTCGCTGTGTGGGCCGAGTAATCACAGCGGTGTCTGGCGCTGAAGTGCGGATGTATTCCCAGAGCTGGGCAGTCGATTCGTTCGGCTCTATGCCAAGTTCATCTTGCAGATTCTTCCGAAGGGTCTCGTATTGATCCAAGGCAGCATGTCTGTCACCAGACAGGTGGTACAGAAGCATCAGTTCCTTGTGGCTTTCCTCGTCAAGTGGCTCTATTGTCACTAGCTTGCGGGTGAATAGCGCAGCACGCCCGTACTCAGCTTGATTCTTGTGTATCGCTGAAAGCCTCCTGAGTACGTTGACATACTGCGCGCGCAGGTGCCGTCTGGCTTCCTCGCACCACTCGTCTTCGTATTCATCCAGAAGGTCCCCCGAATATAGCGATTCAGCTTCCTGCAGCATTTGGATTTTGTCGACCTCATCGCGGCGTTCTGAATCCTCGAGAAGCCCCTGAAACTTTAAGACGTCAACCGCATTTGGGTCCAGTTTGATGCCGACCGCTTCTCCGGAAGTGTGAGGGGATAAGGAGCTGGCCTCATTCTTGTCGAGCGCTACCTTGATACGCCAGAGAGCCGTGCTTAGATTCCTCCTGGCCCTCTGTTCATCAACATCGGGCCAGAGCAGGCCAGCAAGACGCTCGCGCCTGATCGCACCTCTTTCTTGATGCAGGGTGAGATATGCATATAGTGATGATTCCTTGCGGGTGGCGAACTTCAGGCGCTTCCCATCAACTGCCAATCCGAAGCCACCGAGCAGCGAAAGCCGAAAGTCCACTATCTTCTCCTACATCTAGAAGGCGCCAGTTGGGTTCAGCAAGAGTTCATCCCAGGATGGGGTGGTTTCGTGCAGGGACGAAGATGATGGAGGTTAGGAGCGAGTGATGTTCGTTGAAGTTGGCTAATGAGTATCACAGAGCATAGTCACTGTCAATTCGAACTGGTATGCGTCACTCGTCTTGTGACACCCTTGAGACTGTTGAACGGTATCTTTGGTGATGCACCGGATCCCTCGGGCTCCTCGCTGGTCGGTCCGGGGGCTCTTAGGACAATGCCCTCCTGTCCAAGGGCCAAGCCTCGGGGGATCCGGTCTTGTAGCCTTGCTCCAATTCAGGTTTGCCATGTCACGCGTCCGAGAGGAGCGGGCCTTTTGGGCCCACCAGCTGCACGCCAAAGTCCTGAACTCGCTTGGGGCAGTGATCCTGCAATCGCACGTGTGCGAACGAGCTGTACGCGATGGGCTCGCCAGTTCGGCTGACGAAGTGACTCGATTGAAAGAAATGCTCGTAGACCTCGAGGAAACTACTCGGTCCCTGCTAACGGCACCCCTCGGTTCCCCTACTTCGCGGCTCGGCGACGAGATTCAGAGATGGGTCGACCGACTGAGGCTACGGCACCCGGGTATCTCTATAATCTGCAACATCAGAGGATCTGAACCCAAGGTCCCGGCTCGAGTCTCGCTTGGGGTGACAGGTATCCTCGTAGAGGCAATCTCCAATTCCTTCCGCCATGGGCAAGCGACGTCGATTGAGGTAGATCTCTCTTTTCTGGGGGCAGCGTTGCTGCTTCGTATCAGGGACGACGGTCAGGGTTTCGATGTAACGAGCGTCCTTGAAACTGATAATGTGTCCCGGCATGCCCAACATTTCGGCGTTGCGAATATGCGCCAGCTAGCCGAGATGATAGGCGCGAACTTTGCGATCAGCTCGGCCCCTGGCCGCGGCACCCAGATCAGCGTCTATGCGTCCTGGACGAAGAAGCCGAGAACTGCCGCCTCAACAGGATAGTCTGCATAGGTTACGTAGGGATTTGTGCTAGACTTCTGGATAGGGCCGTCACCCGATTCGGGGATGGACCGCGGTACAGAGCCCGCCCATTAGATAGGGCTCCGTCCGGTACTCGTTGAGACTGGAACGGAGGGATTGAGATGAGGATTTCCCCGCTTCATATTGCCGTCGCAGGAATCTGCGGCGGACTCGCACTCGCTCTTTCCTTCACTCCGCTAGGCTATGTGAGTGTTCCAAACATCTCCGGCGCCGCCACCACTCTGCATATTCCGGCCATAGTGGCCGGCGTGGTCACGGGCCCTCTGGCCGGCGCTCTGGTCGGTCTGGTGTTGGCTGGAACCTCATGGTTTCAGTTCGGTGGAGTGTTCATGCAGTTCGCGGGTGGCAACTACCCGGTTGCTCTCGCCGCGGCGTTTCTTCCACGGCTGTTAATTGGAGTAGTCGCGTACTATGCATATCGCTCGACGAGGAACACGACGGCGGCAATATTAGCTGCAATCCTTGGAACGACGACGAACACGGCGGGCGTGCTGGGAATCCTGTGGTTCTTTGGCACCCCAGAGTTTCGCACAGCCGTTGTTCCCGTGATTCTGACCAACTATCCCTTTGAAATGCTTTTCGCGGCAGTTATCGTAACTCCAGTGTTTGCTGTCTTGAGCAAGAATCGCAGATTAGCTGCGGCTCAGTGACCTCGATGCTGCTCGCGATCAACATCAACAACACTCAGATCAAGATCGGCGGTTACCGCGGCAAGGAACTCGTTTTCCACTGGCGCGTCGCCACGAATCGGGATAAAACCGACGACGAGTACGCGATGAACCTCCGGAACCTGTTCCAGTACGCCGGTTTGGAGTTCAAGCAGGTAGAGTCAGTTGCCATCTCGTGCGTCGTCCCTAAGCTTACCGACGTGTTTGAGAGACTCTCGAAGCGCTACTTCGGAGTTTCTCCGTTGATGGTCGGGCCGGGCGTACGGACCGGTATCAAGATCCTCTACGAGAATCCGAAGGAAGTCGGTGCGGACCGTATCTGCAACGCCATCGCTGTGTTCGAGAAGTACGGTGGCCCCTCCATTGTCGTCGACTTCGGTACAGCCACGACCTTCACGGCCGTTTCTTCAACAGGCGACTTTCTCGGCGGCGCGATCGCACCGGGAGTCGGAATCTCTGTTGACGCTCTGGCCGAGCACGCTGCGCAATTGCCTCATGTCGAGCTCGCGAAGCCAAAGAGCGTTATCGCGCGCTCGACGGTGACCGCGATGCAGTCCGGGATTATCTACGGGTTTGTCGGTCAGGTCGAGGAAATCGTCAGGCGAATGCGCGCCGAGCTCGGAGGCCAGGCCGCCGTCGTAGCTACCGGCGGATGGGCGGACCTCATCATGGGTGAGTGCCGCTGCCTGGATCACCACGATCCGCTACTCACCCTGGAAGGCTTGCGAATCATTCATGAACGCAATCGGCAACCTGTAGATGCCCCCGTTACTCACTTAGGGCAGGAGTCCAACTGATGCCCGCGTAGTGGTCATACGTCCATGAAGCGGGTCGTTTCTGTAAGCCTCGGTTCAAGTACGCGCGATCACCGGTTCGAAACCCAGATTCTCGGCCAACCCATTGTCATCGAGCGCATCGGGACTGACGGGGACGTCCGCCGTGCGGAAGAACTGATGCGTGAACTCGACGGCAAGGTGGACGCGCTGGGGATCGGCGGGACCGATCTTTACCTGCGTGCCGGCAATCGGCGCTACCTGGTTCGTGAGACCGCCAAGATTATTGAAGGCGTCAAGCGCACCCCTTTCGTGGATGGGGGCGGGCTTAAGGCCACGTGGGAACGGTGGCTCATTACCGATTACCTGCCCAACCGCAAAGGCATCTCATTCCGCGGGAGAAAGGTGCTGCTGGTTTCTTCGGTAGATCGGTACGGGATGGCCGAGGCGTTTACTCAGGCCGGGGCAGATGTGACCTTCGGTGATTTCATCTTCGCGCTCGGACTTCCGATCCCGATCAAGAGACTGACCACCGTGAAGGTTCTCGCTGCGCTGCTCTTACCCGTACTGACGAAACTTCCCATTAGGTTTCTGTACCCCACCGGGAAAAAGCAGGAGGAAGTCACGCCGAAGTATGGCGCCTACTATGAGTGGGCAGATGTTCTAGCGGGCGACTTTCACCTGATCAGGCGGTTCATGCCGGATCAGCTTCGCGGAAAACTCGTACTCACTCAGACGATTACGTCTCGAGACGTTGAGGAGCTTCGAGGACGCGGTGTGTGGATACTGATCACAGATGGACCAGATATGGGCGGGCGTTCCTTTGCGACCAACGTCTTGCAGGGAGTCATTGTCGCAGTAACGGGGAAGCGCCCCGAGGAAATTTCTGCTGACGAATACCTGCAGACCGCGCTTCGTGCTGGATTCGAACCTCGGATAGAGGAGCTGAATCCTAATACGCGGCCGGATTGGGCTGCAAGGATGGAACTAGCGACTGCTCAAAGATGACAGGAAGTGACGTCGGCAAGTTCGCGTTCCTCGTTCACCCATTGCGAATTGACGACTTTGCGCGTAAGTACGCCTTCACCCGCCGGCTTCCGTCCTCGTTGGTAGAACAGGTTTTCAAATGGATTCCGCCCCGGCTGGTTTCACATATAACCGGAATCCGTTCGGCTACTGGTGCGCGGGCGGAGGGGTGGTTCATTGGGTTGCCGCTGACTCCCAGGACGCTGATGGAATCGCCGCTGCCGTTTGTCTACCGGCGGCTCATCCAGGCAGGGCGAGTTGCGGAAAAGCAGGGCGCCCGCATCTTCGGCTTAGGCGCGTTCACGAAGATTGTCGGCGACCGCGGGGTGACGCTGGCAAGAAATCTGAACATCGCCGTCACGACTGGGAACAGTTACACCGCAGCGACGGCGATCGAGGGAGCGCTTCTTGCCGCGGCCCGCATGGACATTGCACCGAAGAATGCCACTGCGGCGATCATCGGTGCTACGGGATCCATTGGAACGGTGTGCAGCGAGATACTCGCCAAGTCGGTAAGTCGTCTGATTCTTGTCGCCAGAACCCACGAGTCTCTCGAGTCGCTGGCCGGCCGGTTAAGAACGGGCAGTCGGGCGCACGTGGACACGGAGACTGAGGTGCGGCGAGCGGTCAGGCAGTCGGACATCGTCCTGACTGTTTCATCAGCGACGGACGTACTCATCGAGCCGGAGGACTTGCGCCCCGGCGCGGTCGTGTGCGACGTAGCGCGCCCCCGAAACGTCTCGCGGCGGGTGTATGAGCGCAGAAATGACGTCCTCGTGATGGACGGCGGAGTGATTGAGGTCCCGGGAGAGCCAGACTTTGGCTTGGACTTCGGCCTCCCACCGCGGATGGTCGAGGCATGCATGGCCGAAACGATCATTCTGGCGCTGGAAGGCCGCTACGAGAACTATACGCTGGGTAAAGACATCTCGCTGTCGAAGGTCGAGGAGATCTCCGCGCTCGCTCGCAAGCACGGATTCAGACTTTCCGGGTTCCGACGCTTTGAACGCGCCATCAGCGATGAAGAAGTCGAACGAATCAAGCATGCGGCGCGAACGAAGCCTCCGCTTGACGTGGCTGCTGAGAGTAGTCTATAGTGAGTCTCGCTGAGGGCACGAATTCCTCAGTTATTTCTTTTGATGTGAAGGTGACGGATGGCAGCGGAAGCTGAAAAAGAAACGATACTGACCCGCCAGGGGCTCAAAAAGCTCGAGGATGAGCTGGAGCACCTCAAGACGGTCAAGCGCAAGGAAGTTGCGGCGCGGATCAAGCTCTCCAAAGAGTTCGGGGATCTCTCCGAGAACGCCGAATATGAGGATGCAAAGAACGAGCAGGCGTTCGTAGAGGGGCGGATCCTCCAACTGGAACTGATGCTCCGCAATGCTCGAGTGATCGACAATCATGACGCGCCCGCCGATCGGGTCATCGTCGGCTCAAAGGTCAAGCTCAAGGACCTCGCCTCCGGCGAAGAAATCGCGTACATGATTGTCGGCTCGGCCGAAGCCGATCCCGATCACGACAAGATCAGTAACGAATCGCCTGTCGGCAAGGCGCTTCTGGGGAAACGCAAGGGCGAAACGTTTGAAGTGACTGTCCCCGTCGGCAAACTTCGTTACTCAGTGTTGCAGATAAACCAATAAATCGTTACATAGCGTCGTAAGACCGGATAGGATCTTCGTCCTGTCCGGTCTTCTTTTCTCTCGCGGTGGGAACATCGATGATACAGGGGCACGGCGGGGAATTTGACCGAAGCGAACAACGTACGATACAATTGAAGAAGAATCTCTCCGCACGCCGCCTCCTGCATCCAGTGTTCAGGCGAGGTGACGCAGTAGAGCAGGAGGGAACTCCGCCGAGGAAGAATTCGTAGGCGAACGTAGCTTCTTATTCACACCTTTCGTCGTGGCGGAGAAGGGGAAGCGATGTTTGAGCGGTTTACAGAGAGAGCCCGACGCGTCATCATCCTTGCGCAAGAAGAAGCAAAGCGCCTTAACCACAGCGCCGTCGGGACAGAGCACATCCTTCTGGGAATCATCCGCGAAGGCGAAGGAGTCGCGAGCAAAGTCCTCGAGAGTTTGAATATTTCCCCCGACCGTGTACGCGCCGAGATCGAGAGCGCGATCGGCCGTGGGGAGCGCACTCCCTACGAAGAAGTCGCGTTCACACCCCGCGCCAAGAAGGTGCTCGAGCTTGCGCTCGATGAAGCCCGCCGGCTCGGACACAACTATATCGGCACCGAGCATCTCCTCCTCGGCCTGATCCGGGAAGGGGAGGGTGTCGCTGCGCGCGTGCTGGAAGCGATGGGCGCCGACCTCGAGCGCGTACGCGCGCAGGTCGTCTATTTGTTAGGAGAAGAAGGCACGACCTCGTACACCAAGCAAACCAGCAAAACTCCCACGCTCGACGAATTTGGCCGCGATCTCACCAAACTCGCCCGCGAGAGCAAGCTCGATCCGGTGATCGGCCGCGAGCGTGAGATTGAGCGCGTCATTCAGGTCCTCAGCCGCCGCACGAAGAACAACCCGGCCCTCATCGGCGAGCCGGGAGTCGGCAAAACGGCGATCACCGAAGGCCTGGCGCAGCGCATCGTGCGCGGCGACGTTCCGGAGGTCCTCCGCAACAAGCGCGTGGTGCAGTTGGATCTGGCCGCGCTGGTCGCGGGGACGAAATACCGCGGTGAGTTTGAAGAGCGCATGAAGAAGGTGATGGATGAGATTCGCAAGGCCCAGGGTGAGGTCGTTCTCTTCGTCGACGAGCTGCACACCCTGGTCGGCGCCGGCGCCGCGGAGGGCGCGATCGACGCCAGTAACATCCTCAAACCCGCCCTCGCGCGCGGCGAGCTGCAGTGCATCGGTGCCACGACGCTGGACGAATATCGAAAGTACGTGGAGCGCGACGCCGCACTCGAACGCCGCTTCCAACCGATCCTCGTCAGCGAGCCGTCCGTCGAACAGACGATCGAGATTTTGAAGGGGCTGCGACCGCGTTACGAAGCGCACCATGGCGTCAGTATCAGTGACGAGGCGTTGATCGCCGCTGCGACGCTCGCGGAGAAGTACATCTCCGACCGCTTCCTTCCAGACAAGGCCATCGATCTGATGGACGAAGCGTCCAGCAAGATCCGCCTGCAAGCATCGTTCCTGCCTCAAGAAGTACGCCAGGCGGTTGAGAAAGTGGAGCGCGTCCGCCGCGAGAAGGATGATGCGATCAAGGCTCAGGACTTCGAGAAGGCCGCGCCGCTGCGTGATAAAGAGCGCGTGCTCCGTCAGAAACTCGAGGAGCTGGAGTCATCCTGGAAGAAAGAAAAAGGCCGGGACGTCAGCACGGTGTCTGATGAAGACATCGCGGACATCGTCTCGATGTGGACCGGCATTCCCGTCACGCGCCTCGTGGAGGAAGAGACGCAGCGCCTGCTGCACATGGAAGATTCCATCCACGAGCGGATCATCGGCCAGGAAGAGGCGGTGCGCGCGGTGGCGAAGGCCGTTCGGCGCGCACGCACGGGCCTCAAGGATCCGCGCCGGCCAATTGGTTCCTTCATTTTTCTCGGGCCGACCGGCGTCGGTAAGACCGAGCTGGCACGGGCGCTCGCGGAGTTTCTCTTCGGCGACGAAACCGCCCTCATTCGCATCGATATGTCCGAGTACAGCGAGCGCCACACGATCAGCCGCCTGGTCGGTTCTCCGCCCGGCTACGTAGGTTACGAGGAAGGTGGACAGTTGACCGAGCAGGTGCGGCGCCGGCCTTTCTCGGTCGTGCTCTTCGATGAAATAGAGAAAGCGCATCCCGAGATCTTCAACGTGCTGCTGCAGATTCTCGATGACGGCCGCCTCACGGATGCCCAGGGTCGCACGGTAGACTTCAAAAACGCGGTGCTGATCATGACGAGCAACGTCGGCGCCCCGATCCTGGAGAAGGAAGTGGCCATCGGCTTCCGCCCGGTGAAAGGCCAGGATGCAGTGTTGGATTCAGCCTACGAGCGGATGAAGGAGCGGATCACCGAAGAGCTGCGGCGCACGTTCCGGCCGGAGTTTCTCAACCGCATTGACGAGATCATCATCTTCCGGCCGCTCACGAGCGAGCAGATCAAGTCGATCGTGGACATCCTGATCTCCCGCGTGCGGCGCGAGCTGCGCGGACAAAACATGGACCTCGAGCTGAGCGAAGCGGCGAAGGACGTATTGGCGAAGGAAGGGTTCGACCCAACCTTCGGCGCCCGTCCGCTGCGGCGTGCCATCCAGCGCCTCGTGGAAGACCAGCTATCAGACGAGCTCTTGCGCGGGAACTTCAGTTCCGGTGATACCGTGCTCGTGGACGCCAGCGACGGGAAGTTCGTATTCACGAAGAAACGCGCGCCAGAACCAGCCCTAAAAGGAGATTAAGAGCGGGATAAAGGGATAAGGGGATAAAGGGATAAACGCGATGCTTGGAGGGCCCGGAGCAATTCCGGGCCTTCGTTCGTCACCTTATCCCCTTATCCCACTATCCCCTTATCCCGTAGTCGGAGTTCGTATGACCAAAACCAAACTCCAATACGTGTGCCAATCTTGCGGCCACACTTCCGCCAAGTGGTTAGGACGCTGTCCATCCTGCGGCGAGTGGAACACGTTTGTGGAGGAGTTCCAGGGGAATGAGCGTGGGGTGCAGCCTGCAACCAGCGCGGCAGAGCCGGTGCCGATCACCGAGGTTCAGATGGGGGCCGAACCTCGCGTGGCGACGGGGATCGGCGAATTCGACCGCGTCCTCGGCGGCGGGCTGGTCCAAGGTTCGCTGGTTCTGATCGGTGGTGAACCGGGCTCGGGCAAGTCGACCCTGATGCTTCAAACGTGCCAGCGCCTGGCCACCTCGCGCCGCAGCGTGCTGTACGTGACCGGTGAGGAGTCCGAGGCCCAGGTGAAGATGCGCGCGGACCGGCTTGGGGCCAGCGCTGCGGACCTGCTCCTGCTGGCCGAGAACGACCTGGGCTCCATTCTGGGGGCCATTGAGAAGAGTTCCCCTTCGGTCGTGGTTGTCGATTCCATTCAGACTGTCTACCGGTCCGACATTCCCAGCGCGCCGGGGAGCGTCGCGCAGGTCAGGGAATGCACCGGCGATCTGCTGCGCCTCGCCAAGGGGAAGAACGTCACCGTATTGCTCGTGGGCCACGTCACGAAAGAGGGACAACTTGCGGGTCCGCGCGTCATGGAGCACATCGTCGACACGGTCCTGTACTTCGAGGGCGACCGCCACCACGCGTACCGAATTCTGCGGGCTACGAAGAACCGTTTCGGGTCCACGAATGAGATCGGCGTCTTTGAGATGCGCGGAGATGGGCTTCGTGAAATCTCGAATCCGTCCGCCGCATTCCTCTCCGAGCGGGCGGCCGATGCGCCCGGCTCAGCCGTCGTGTGCGCGATGGAGGGCACGCGGCCGGTCCTCATCGAGGTGCAGGCGCTCGTCACCCCCACGGTCTTCGGTATGCCGAGGCGCACCGCCGCGGGCGTCGACTACAACCGGCTGATCGTTCTTCTTGCGGTGCTGGAGAAGCGTGCCGGCCTGCATCTGGCGAGCCAGGACGTCTACACCAGTATTGCGGGCGGAGTGTCGCTGGATGAGCCCGCCATCGATCTGGGCATCGCCACCGCGGTTGCGAGCAGTCTCCGTGACCGGCCGGTCGACGGAACTGCTGTGGCCATCGGAGAAGTGGGGCTGGCCGGCGAGATCCGAGCCGTACCGCAGATCAGCAGACGGACTATGGAGGCCGCGCGCCTAGGTTTTCGTCGCTGCATTGTCCCGCGAAGCAGCGCCGAGGAAGTGACCGGATCAGGACTGGAAGTCGTGGCGGTCGAGCAGCTGGCCGAAGCACTGGCCCGCCTGATACCCTAAACTACGGGAACATGGGGAACACAGGGAACATGGCGAACAAGGCCGCAAATGAAAGGGAACCCGCGTTCGCGAGTCCTCACTTAGCTTGCCGCGTTCCCTGCGTTCCCCTTGTTCCCTGTGTTCCCGTCGTTACGTTAGATTGAATACGCCGAGGGCGTTGACGCGGTCGTATTCTTTCTCGAGAACATCCCTGAGGTTGAGGTTCAAGAGGCTGCACATCGCGGCCAGATAGAAGAGCGTTGCGCCGATTTCAGTCTCCACGACCTCACGGCACTTCTCGCACATGTTCCCATTCAGGTGGGTTGCGAGGAGCTCACGGACTTCGCGCAGGCTGACGTCGGCCGGGAAACGCTGGCGGTCGGCGCTGATGCTGATGCATCCACAGGTCGTGACGGACTTCGCGACCGCCCGGTTCACGTGGGCCGCGGCTTCGGTGAGCTTGCTTTGAACATCGAGGATACTGCGATGACGAATGAGGAACTGTGACACGGTTTCCTGGAAATGCACCTCGTCAGCGTTGTTCATCAGTTCCTCCCTCGGATACGAGACCAATTATGATTCGCGCGAAAAATGCTGTCAAGAAAATCATGACCGTCTATGCGGTATATTAAGAATAGAGACGTGATGGATTCATGACTCGACTCATCAGGATTGCCGGCGCCGTGCTCGGCGCCGTGGTGGGAATACAACTCGTCGACGAAATCGTCCAGCTCTGGACTGGGCTGCGGCCGTTTCGTGTGCCGCTGCTCGTCAGCGGGTTCCTGCTCGGCGCGATGCTCGCGTCGTTGCTTGCGGTGTGGTTCTGGACATGGTTTGAGCGGGTCATGGGCTGGGTGTTGGGACGGTTGTCGCACTTCTCCCTGCGCGACGTCGTTCTCGGAGCGGCCGGACTAGCCATCGGGCTCGTGCTCGCCTTCCTCATCGGATTCCCACTTTCGCGTATACCCGGAATTGGCACATATCTGGCCCTTGCGGCCGCGCTCTGTTTCGGTTATCTCGGCTTCCATGTCGCCATGCAACGGCGTGAAGAAGTCTCGGGCAGCCTGCCCAGACTGGATCGGTCGGGACGCGGCGCGCCTGGGAAGGGGCGCAGCATCCCCAAAGTCCTCGACACCAGTGTCATCATTGACGGCCGCGTCGCAGACGTTGTGAAGTCGGGCTTTCTGGAGGGCCCGCTCGTCTTGCCGCGGTCGGTGTTGGGGGAACTTCAGCGCATTGCCGACTCATCCGACACGCTGCGACGGAACCGAGGCCGCCGGGGTCTCGATATTCTTCAGCGGCTGCAAAAAGAGCTCCAGGCCGTCCAGATCATGGACGATCAGGAGGCGACCGGCGCGGACGTCGACGGAGGCCTGGTAGCGCTGGCGCGCGATCTTCATGGATGGATCGTGACGAACGACTTCAACCTGAACAAGGTGGCTGAGCTTCAGGGCATCCGCGTGCTCAACATCAATGAACTTTCGCAATCACTGCGGCCCGTCGTGCTGCCCGGCGAGGAACTCTCGGTCCACCTGGTCAAAGACGGGAAAGAGGCGGGGCAGGGCATCGGGTACCTCGAGGACGGGACGATGGTCGTCGTCGAGGGAGGCAAGAAGTTCATTGGCGAAACCCTGGACGTCGTCGTGACCAGCGTCCTGCAGACGGTCGCCGGACGGATGATCTTCGGCAAACCTAAGGATTCTCAGCAGACGGCCACTGAACGCGGCGCTTCCGAGCGCCGATGACCCCTGAACCACGCGCTCCGCTTGAGGTGACGGCGTGCGCTATTGTCGTTGCCGCCGGCAGCGGCACACGAATGGGCACCTCCGCCCGCAAGGCCTTCATTCCTCTGGCGGGAGTGCCGATGGTCCTCCATACCGTGCGTGCGGTGAGCCGTGCAGACACCATTGCCGGTATCGTTGTCGTGGTGGGTGAAGCGGACGTCGGAGCAGCCCGGTCGCTGCTTCCCCGCAACAAATTTCCCAAGGTCTCCGCAGTGGTCGCCGGCGGCGTGGAGCGGCAGGATTCCGTCTATGCCGGTCTGCGGCACTCCGAGGACGTAGACCTCGTTGTCATTCACGATGGGGCGCGCCCACTGGTGTCTCCTTCGATCCTTGATGCCGTCGTCCGAGCCGCGTCAAAGTCAGGAGCGGCATCCGCCGGCGTCCCTGTGCGCGAGACCGTCAAAGAGGTAAAAGGGGATTTTGCCCGGGGAACGGTGGACAGAGATCGCCTGTGGGTTGCGCACACGCCGCAGGCATTCCGTTCAAAGCTGCTGCGTGACGCGCACGAGCAGGCGCGGGCCACAGGCTTCCGCGCTTCTGATGACGCAGCGCTGGTAGAGCGCCAGGGTCATGCAGTCCAAATGGTCGAGGACAGCCCGGCGAACTTCAAAATCACTGTGCCTGACGACCTTGCGCTTGCCGAGGCGCTGGTGCAAGGACGTGATGCGCCGCGGATTCGTCACGGGATCGGGATCGATGCCCACCGCCTGGTGATGGGACGTCCTCTGATCCTCGGTGGCGTGCACCTGCCCTTTCAACTGGGGCTCCAGGGGCATTCGGACGCCGACGTCCTCACCCACGCCGTCATGGATGCCCTCCTGGGTGCTGCGGGCCTGGGAGACATCGGCCAGCACTTTCCGGAAGACCCGAAGTACAAAGATGCGGATAGCGTCGGTCTCCTGCGGGTGGTGGTCGGAAAGGTGAGGGGCGCGGGGTGGCGAGTGGTCAACGTTGACGCGGTGGTGCTGGCCGACGCGCCCAGGCTGGCACCGTACGTTGAAGCGATGCGAGGGCGGCTGGCCGAAGCGCTGGAACTTGATCCTTCTTGGGTCAATGTGAAAGCCTCGACCATGGAAGGCATGGGCGCAGTCGGACGAGGAGAGGGCATCGTCGTGCATGCGGTCGCCACACTACAGAAAACGTGAATGGTGAATGGTGAATGGTGAATGAAAGACGGAGCGACCTGCCGCATTTGCTCTTCGTTGAAAGAACGGCGCTTGCCGAGCCGATCACGGTTGAAATGGACCGGCCCATGGCGCTCCATCCGAAAGTCGCAGGCTTCTGGAGGAACGGAGAGTTCGCACGCGTGCTGAAGATCGTCGACACGCGGTACGAGCACGGGGAGATTCACCTCCGGGTTGTGACGGATCGCGGTTGCTACGACCTGAGGCGATTCCGGCGGCCCAAATCCCAGACGCTGAGAATGGATTCCACCTGGGAACTGTGCGCAGAACTCGATACCGTCGAGCTCTCCTATCGGGGATAGCCAATGGCGCTCCGTCTGCATAATACCCTGACCAAGAAGGTCGAGGAATTCGTCTCCCGCGATGCCGGGAAGGCCGCGCTGTATGTTTGCGGCCTCACGGTGTACGACCATGCACACCTCGGGCACATGCGAGCGGCGATCGTTTTCGACGTGCTGCGGCGGTACCTGGAATGGAAAGGCCTACAGGTGACTCACGTTCAGAACTTCACGGACGTGGACGACCGCATTATCCAGCGGGCGCAGAACGAGGGAGTGCCGTTTGACGAGGTAACAGAGAAGTACATCACCGAGTACCGTCAGGCCCTTGAGGCCTTGAACGTCCTGCCGCCGCATGTCGAGCCGCGGGCCAGCCGTCATATCCCTGACATGATCGAGATGATCGCGCGGCTGGTGGAGCAAGGGTATGCCTACTACGCCGAAGGCGACGTGTACTTCGACGTCACCAAACGGCCTGGGTACGGCAAACTGTCCGGGCGCGTGCTGGAGGATCTCAGAGCCGGCGCCAGGGTCGAGCCGGGCGAGTTCAAGCGCCATCCCGCCGACTTCGCGCTGTGGAAGCGGGCCAAGCCGGGCGAACCCAACTGGGAGAGCCCCTGGGGGCGCGGGCGGCCGGGCTGGCATATCGAGTGCTCGGCGATGTCGCTGAAGTACCTCGGCATGGGATTCGACATCCACGGCGGAGGCGACGATCTCATCTTTCCGCACCACGAAAACGAGATCGCTCAGTCGGAGAGCTATACCGGCAAGGAACCGTTCGCGCGTTACTGGATCCACAATGCGATGGTCATGGTGCGCGGCGAGAAAATGTCCAAGTCGTTGCACAATTACTTTGCCGTGATGGATGCCCTCCGCGTCTATCCGGCCGACGTCATCCGCTATGCGCTGGTGTCGGTGCACTACCGCAAGCCGATCGAGGTCGACGAAGAGCGCTTCGCAGATGCCGCGCGGGCGGTGGAGCGGCTCAGGGTGGCGCTGACCGCTGTCGATGCCGTCATGGCGAGCGTCAAGGTTCGCGACGGGAGCGGGCAGCCCTCGGGAAAACTTGTGGGCGCTGTGCAGCGCGCACGCAGCGCATTTGAATCCACGATGGATGACGATCTCAATACGGCCGGCGCGCTCGCCGCGATCTTTGAGCTGGTCGCGGAAATGAACCGTGCCGCTGACGAAGTACAGAAGGGACAGATTCCAGCGGCCCTGGCCCAAATCGGACTGTCCATGGCGAGGGCAATGTTCCTGGAACTCACGGGCCTGCTCGGACTCGCGTTCAAGTCTGCCCCGATCGATCACGAAGTGCAGCAGAAAGTGCTGAGGATTGCACAAGCGTTTCGGAGTACTGCGGTGCATTCAAATACTGAAACACTGATCTCCAACCTTCTGGACGTACGCGAGCGAGCACGGGCAAGCAAAGATTTCTCCACCGCAGACCAAATCCGCAAGTTGTTGGCCGAGGCCGGCATCATTGTTGAAGATTTGCCAACCGGCCCCCGCTGGCGCGTGGTCTCCGCCGCCGGATCTCGTGCACCTTCCGGCGGGGGCGATGGATAAGTCCCCCGACGAGCTAATCTACGGCCGACAGCCAGTCCTCGAAGCGCTCCGCGCCTCTCGACCGCTGCGTAAGATCCTTGTCAGTCGCAGTTCCCGACCGTCCGGCGCCGTTCGAGCTATCCTCGATCACGCACGGCAGCAAGATATCGCCGTCCAGTTCGTGGATCAGCGCCGCCTTGATGAGCTGGTCTCTGGAAACCATCAAGGCGTGGTCGCGATGGCCTCTGCCAAACCACTAGGGTCGATCGAGCAGATCCTCAACGCTGCGCGCACATCTGGCAAACCCCCGCTGGTGCTTGTTCTCGACGGCGTCGAAGATCCAGCCAATCTGGGAGCGATCCTGCGCACCGCCGATGGGGCAGGGGTTCACGGCGTGATCATTCCCAAGCACCGCGCCGTGGGGCTGACGGGCGTGGTGGCGCGCACCTCAGCGGGGGCGATCGAACACGTCCCCGTCGCCCAGGTCACGAACCTCGTCAGTGCGCTGGAAGAGTTAAAGGCAGCTGGTTTATGGGTCGTCGGCGCTGATCCAAAAGCTCCGCAAAACCTCTACGAAATTGACCTCACCCCCCCACTCGTTTTGGTCATCGGAGGCGAAGGAAAAGGACTCCGACGCTTGGTTCGGGAACACTGTGATCTCCTGATACGTCTACCCATGCACGGGAGTATGTCCAGTCTCAACGTCGCCGTGGCAGCAGGCGTCCTGTTGTTCGAGATAGTGCGGCAACGTGAGGCTCGCTCCTAATCTGGGTAATAAGAACACACAGCGGCAGCGCGGAAGCGCGGCGATTCGTACACGCGATCAGGGGGTACCGCGCCGCCGCCCGAGGAAATGCAGGACTCGGCGGGTTATTCAAGCGTCATTTTGCAGGACCGGCCTGCCTTATCTGGCCGCGGCGGCCGGCGTCTGTATTTCACCCTCAGCCGGTATTCACTCGTCGCGATGGTCAGCCTGCTCGCCGGCATCGTCGGCATCGTCGCCGGCGTGCTTCATGATACCCAGGCCTATTCAGGCCGTGTTCTCCCCGGCATCACGATCGCAGGCGCGAAGGTCGGCGGGTTAACTCCCGATCAGGCGCAAGATGTCGCCGAAGCGGCGGCTGCGACCCAACTCGCGCGGACAGTCACCATCAGAATTCACGATGATCGCTTCACCCTGACGTACGGAGAACTGGGATTGATCTCCCACGTGAGCGAGGCGGTCCGCGACGCCTACGACATCGGGCGAGGGGAACCCTGGCAGCAACTGGTGTTTACCAGGATGCAGCTCGCACGGCGTCCGATGAACATCCCGATTCGCTACGGCTGGAACGTCGGCGCAGTAAACAACTTCCTGACCCCGCTCGCCGCGGAAATCAACACCGAACCCCAAAACGCCGCAGTGACTGTGCAAGACGGCACAGTCGTCATTACGCAGGAGAGCCGGAGCGGCCGTATGCTGGACCTCGCGGCGACCGCAGCGCGAGTTCGCAGCGCGCTGGGGACCGGAAAGGATGAAGTGGCGGCGGTGATGCGGGTGCGAGAGCCCGAGTTCACGAGCGAGCACGCGCGCGCACTCGTGTCACAGCTTGGGCGATTCACGACGAGAGTGCCGGGCACCGCGAACCGCGTGCACAACGTGGCACTTGCCGCGAGCTATGTCAGCGGAACCATCCTGGTGCCAGGCGAGGTGTTCTCCTACAACAAGGTCGTCGGCCCCAGGACCGAGGCGCGCGGTTTCAGGGAAGCGCCGGTGCTGATCGACAATGAGCTCGTGCTGGGCGACGGTGGCGGCGTGTGCCAGGTGTCATCGACGCTCTTTAACGTCGCGCTACTGGCCGACTTCCAGATCCTCGCGCGCTCGAACCACAGCCGCCCGGTGGCCTATCTTCCCCTGGGGCGGGATGCGACCGTGAGTTACGGTTCACACGATCTGCAGTTCAAGAACACAACGGGGCATCACGTGCTCCTTTGGGCATGGGTCACCAATCGCTACCTCACCGTAATGGCATTCGGCACACCCGAGCCCGGAAAAGACGTGGCCATCGAGGTCGAGCGGTCGGGTGTCATCGCGCCGCCCGCGGGCACGCGGACCAAGCCTGATCCCGATCTCGCAGAGGGCAAGATCGTGGAGCGTGAGCCGTTGCCCGGCTACCGCGCGCAGACGTACCGCGTCGTCACGGTGAACGGGGAAATTGTCCGGCGCGAACTTATCGGCAGCAGTATCTACAATGCGGTCGCGCGAACGATCAAGATCGGAACCAAGAAGGCCAAGCTACCCTCGGACGATCACTCGTAAATCCCACCGCAGTCTCGTACATTTGTGTTGACGCTTCCATAGGCCGTTCGTATAATTAACGTCGAATCGTGGCTCTGAACCACTCGCTTCGCTTCGGGTTCAGAGTAGGCTCCTGGAGGTTGCAGAGTGGCACTTGCTCGTCGCGATGCCCCGTCCTACCAGGATATGCTCGATGAAGACCTCGTTGCCTCTGCTAAATCTGGTGACGATTACGCAAGCGAATACATAATCAATAAGTACCGCAACTTCGTCCGCGTGAAGGCGAAGGCGTACTTCCTGATCGGAGCCGATCGCGAAGACATCATCCAGGAAGGAATGATCGGCCTCTACAAAGCGATCCGCGACTTCCGCGCAGACAAGCTCTCCTCGTTCCGGGCGTTCGCGGAACTGTGCATCACCCGCCAGATCATCACGGCGATCAAGACCGCAACCAGACAGAAACACATCCCACTCAACTCATACATCTCGCTGAACAAGCCGATTTACGATGAAGATTCGGACCGCACGCTGCTGGACGTGATCAGCAGCATCAAAGTGTCGGACCCTGAGGAACTGGTCATCAATCAGGAAGCCTCCGCCACGATGCGGGAGCGCATCCGTAAGAACCTCAGCGAGCTCGAGTGCAAAGTGCTGACCGCGTACCTCGAAGGCAAGTCCTATCAGGAAATGGCGAACGAATTGAACCGACACGTGAAGTCGATCGACAATGCTCTGCAACGGGTGAAGCGAAAGCTGGAGAGAAATTTGGAGGGCGAAGAAGACTAGGCGAGCCGCGGGCCGCATGTACAGGGGGATGAGGATTGAACCTCATCCCCTTTTTACTTGAGTGTAGGCTGCTTTCGGGTAGGGCGGAGCCTCTCCCCGACTGAAACTGATACGGGGACCCCTCAGGCTCCGCCCTCCCCGGCGCAGCCCCGGAGGTGAGTTGTGCTACGTATCCTGTGTCCATCGTGCAAGTTCGTGTTCATGCGGTTGACGCCCGCGGATGAAGAGGAACGGGTGATTTGTCCGCGCTGCGGCACGCGGTTCGAGCCAGACGAGGAGGAAATTGTTGATCCGGAAGACGACTGAGGCCGTTCCGTCTGGTCGCGAGGTAATCCAGCGGGTGACCACTTCAAGCGGCGAGTGGCAGCTGCAGCGCCGCGACGGTCACTACGAGATCATCTGTAACGGCGTCTTCCTGATGGCCAGCTACAATGGGGAGTCCGATCGGCAACTCGCCCATCTGGCACTAGAACGGGTCACCGGAAGTGAACTGCGGGTCCTGGTGGGTGGGCTCGGGATCGGATTTACGGCTCAGGCCGCGCTCGAGGATCGCCGAGTTGCGAGATTGGATATCGTGGAACTCGAGCCGCTGGTCGTCGGCTGGCACCGGACTTACTTCGCGGACCTGTGCCGCCAGCCCCTCGACGACCCGCGCGTGAGGTTGATTCAGGAGGATCTCTTCAATGTCCGGCTTGAGCCGGGTACCTACGACGCGCTGCTCCTCGATACCGACAACGGACCCGAGTGGTTGGCACGTGAGGTAAATCATCGGATCTACGAACCGTCGATGGTGCAACGACTCTTCGAGGCCCTGAGACCGGGCGGAATAGTGGCCTTTTGGTCGGCCAATCCTGCGCCGGAGTTCTCGGAATTGCTTGCCTCCGAGGCTGGATTGGTGGAAGCGATTGAGTGTACGGACGAGATGGCGCCGGGACGAGCGACGACGGCGTGGGTGTATCTCAGCCGCCGATCTGGATCATGACTCTGGCTTGCGGGAACATTTTCTCCGCAAGCGCGTGTCCAAACGGACGGCGGTAGGCGGCGGCGCGGAAGATCTCTTTCATCTCGGCGTAGGTGGCGCCCGCCCGAAGGGGCGTCAGCAGGTCTGCCTCGTCATCACGCAAGAGGCACAACCGGAGCCGCCCGTCGGCGGTGAGCCGCAAGCGGCCGCACTTCGCGCAGAACGGCTGGCTGATCGGACTGATGAATCCGAGCACGCCCGCCGCTCCCATCAGCCGGTAGGTTCGCGCCGGATCCTCGCCGGAGAGATCGAGCGGGGTCAACGGCCCCAGCGCTGCTTCGATCTTCTCCATCGTCTCCTCGGACTTCACCACGCCGGCCTCGGCAAAATCGCCAACGCTGCCGAACGGCATCATCTCGATGTAGCGTACTTCCCATGGGTATTCGACCGTCAGGGCGGCCAACGAAACAACGTCGTCCTCGTTGAACCCGCGCACGACGACTGAGTTGAGCTTGATCGGGAGCAGGCCGGCCGCTTCCGCGGCGGCGATCCCTGAGAGGACCTTCTCGACCTTCCCCCCGCGCGTGATCCGGTGGAACTTGTCCGGATCCGTTGTATCGAGGCTAACGTTGATCCGGTTCAAACCGGCATCCGCGAGGGGTCGTGCCAGGTATTCCAGGAGCAGGCCGTTCGTGGTCATGGCGATCTCATCAATGCCGGAGGTCGCATGAATTTCTCGGACCAGCTCGACAATGCCCGGACGCACCGTCGGTTCGCCACCCGTCAGGCGCACCTTCCGCACGCCCAGCTCCGCAGCGACGCGGACCAATAGCAGTAATTCATCGTCCGTCAGGAGCTCGTCCTGAGGACGGAAGTCGATCCCCTCAGCCGGCATGCAATACACGCAGCGGAGATTGCAGCGGTCGGTCAGGGAAATGCGCAGATCGGTAAGTTCCCGCCCGTACTGATCCTTCATCCGTTCCTCCGGGATAACGAAGACGATTATAGCAGGGGAGGGGAGGAGTCGGGCGGGAAGAGACGAAACCCACAAATACCCAGAAGTTGAAAGGTGAATCACCTGTCAGTTTCCCGTACCGTCAGCCGCCCCAAGCGTGAGCGTGGGCAGCGCACACGGCAGCGTCTTCTCGATGCCGCGGAGGCGGCCTTTGGCCGCCACGGCTACTTCGATACCTCAATCTCGGATATCACGCGCGAAGCCCGCGTCGCCCAAGGCACGTTCTACGTGTACTTCCCCAGCAAGAAGGCGATCTTCTCCGAACTCGTCCGCGAACGGAGCCACGACCTGAGGCGGACGATCCAAGAGGCGGTTGCGGGGTTCTCCGACCGGCGCGACGTTGAGCGTGCCGGATTCACGTCGTTTTTTGACTTCATCCGGGGCCATCCCGCCATGTACCGGATCGTCCGGCAGGCGGAGTTTGTCGACCCGAATCTCTTTCGCTGGTACTACCGCCGGTTTGCCGACGGCTACGTGCATGGCTTGCGTGAAGCGATCGAAGCGGGGCAGATTCGCAATCTCGACCCTGAGGTGCTGGCATTCTGCCTGATGGGCATTGCCGACTTCCTCGGGATGCGCTACGTGCTGTGGGAGAAGCAGGTGCCGAAACCGGCCGTCATTGACGCCGTGATGGAATTCATGATGAGCGGGCTCGACGGCGCAGGGCGGACGAAGTAGTGGCGGGTATCGCTGCGCTCAGCACCTACTTTCCCTCGGAGTATCAGACGTCCCGGGAGATCGCCGAGGCCACCGGCATTCCGGTGGAGGTCATCGAGCAGAAGTTCGGGTTGCGCGGAAAGCATCGAGCCGCCTCTGACGAGCACGTGTCAGCGATGGGGACTCAGGCCGCGCGTCCGCTCCTGGAGTCGGTCCGCCCGGACGAGATCGGGGCGTTGATCTATTTTGGGAGCGCGCACAAAGATTACTATCTTTGGTCCGTGGCGCCGAAAATCGCGCACGCCCTGGGTCTAGATAACGCCTTCTCGTTTGAGTTGATGAATACCAGCGCATGCGGTCCGATCGCGTTGAAGGTGGCGCGGGACATGCTCACGGCGGATCCTGGTCTGAAATCGATTGTGCTGGTAGGGGCATCGCGAGAGTCGCGGGTCATCAACTATCGCAATCACCGGGCGCGCTTCGCGTTCAACTTCGCCGACGGTGCCGCGGCAGCGCTCGTCCGGCCGAGCGGCGGCCACGAGATCCTCGCCACAGCAGCGGTGACCGACGGATCGTTTGCCGACGACGTGATGATTCCAGCCGGCGGGTCTGTGCATCCGCCGTCCCCGGAGACCTTGGAACGGGACATGCACCGGGTGGACGTGCCTGACGTCGACCGTATGAGGGCGCGACTCGACCCAGTCTCCTTACAGCGCTTCGTGACCGTGACCCGTAAGGCCGTACAGGACAGTGGGTCATCCGTCGATGACATCGACTTTCTCGCGATGCTGCACACCAAACGCTCACTCCACGAGGAGTTGCTCCGGACGCTCGGACTGGAGCCGCATCAATCGCTCTACCTCGAGGAGTTCGGACACATGTCATCCATCGATCCGTTTGTCGTGCTGTCCGAAGCCGAAAGACGCGGGCTGCTGAACCGTGGTGACCTGGTTGTGGCTCTGTCGGCGGGAACCGGGTACACGTGGGCTGCGACGGCGATCAGATGGTGATGTGGGGCATCTGGCACTGGTTGGAACGGCGGGCGGATATCAACCCGACGAAACCGGCGTTGATCGACGGAGACCACGCACTCACCTATCGGGATCTCCGCGACCGAGTGGCTGCTCTCGCCGGCGGGCTGCAGGCCTTCGGCGTGCGCCGCGGGGACCGGGTGGCGGTGCTGTCCATCAACCGCGCCGAGTACATCGAGGTGATCTTCGCGGCTGCGAGGATCGGCGCGATCGTGGCACCGTTGAACTGGCGTCTCACCGCTGCAGAGCTCGCCTTCCAAGTGGGCGATAGTGAGCCCGCGATTCTCTTCGTGGATCCCGAGTTGGGGCCGCTGGCGGAAGCGCTGCGCAAACAGCCCGAGGCCCGAACGCTGGAGACCTTTGTCGCGTTCTCCGATCCCGCAGGACCGCTCCCGTGGGCCCGCCCGTATGCGGAATTGTCCGAACAGAAGGCAGCCATGCCTAGCGGGCGATTCGACGATCCGCTGCTGATCCTGTACACCTCGGGAACGACGGGTCGGCCGAAGGGCGCCGTCCTCACGCAGGCCGCGCAGTTCTGGAACAGCATCAACATCAGCACCGCGGTGAGTCTTACCGCGGCGGACGTGACACTGAACCTGCTGCCGATGTTTCACTCCGGAGGCGTCGGGCTGATCGTCCTGCCGAGTTTGCACCTGGGCGCCACGGCCGTGCTGCAGCGGAAGTTTGATCCAGAGGAGACGGTGCAGTTGATCAGCGCGCACGACGTCACCGCAATGTTCGGGGTACCGTCGATCTACCGGATGCTGCTCCAGACCGACGCGTTCCAGAAGGCCGACCTGCGCCGGGTTCGGTTCAGCTGCGGCGGGGCGCCCTGTCCGCTCACAATCATCGAGGCCTTTCGTGACCGGGGACTGCTCTTCCAGCAGGGCTACGGCCTTACCGAGACGGCGCCGACGTGCACTCTCATTCCTGCTGCGGACGCCTTTCGGAAGGCGGGCTCGGCCGGGAAGGCGGCGCTGCATGTGGAGGTTCGTGTGGTCGATGAGGACGGGCGCGACGTCCGGCCCGGCGAGATCGGCGAGGTATGGACCCGCGGCCCCAACCTCTTCTCGGGATACTGGAAGCGGCCCGAGGCGACGGCCGAGGTCTTCGCGCCGCCCGCCGAAGGTCCTCGAGACGCATCGGGATACGCGGGGTGGTGGTTCCGAACCGGTGACCTGGCCAGTATTGACGATGAAGGGTTCATCTACATCGTCGATCGCAAGAAAGACATGATCATCTCCGGCGGTGAGAACATTTATCCGGCTGAGGTGGAGGATGTACTGTACCGCCACCCCGCGATCGCTGATGTCGCGGTGATTGGTGTCGCAGACGACCGATGGGGTGAGGTGCCCAAAGCGGTCGTGGTGCTCGCGCCGGGGCTGACCCTTACGTATGAAGATCTCAAAGCGTTTTGTGAGGGCAGGCTTGCCCGCTATAAAGTTCCCAAATCGATGGCGGTCACCGACATCCTCCCCCGAAACGCCGCAGGGAAAGTGCTCAAGCGTGTGCTGCGCGACCAGTTCTCGCCGGCGGAACGGCCGAAGGTTTAGCCGATGCCCCACGCGCGCGCAAACGGCATCAACCTCTACTACGAGATGACGGGATCCGGTCCGGCAATTGTGCTGCTGTCGGGCCTGGGCGCAGACGGGCATTTTTGGTACCAACAGGTTCCCGCGCTCGCTGCGCGCTTTTCGGTGATTGCCGTAGACAATCGTGATGCCGGCCGGTCCGACAAGCCCGAGGTGGCGTATACGCTTCGAACGATGGCCGACGATGTCGCGGGCTTGCTCGACGCGCTGGAAATTCCATCGGCTCATCTCGTCGCCGCTTCGATGGGCGGGTTTATTGCACAGGAGTTTGCGCTCGCGTATCCGCAGCGGCTGCGCCGGCTGGTGTTGTGCTGTACCTCATTCGGGGGCCTGAACAGCGAGCCGATCCCGCCGCAAACGACGCAGGTGTTGCTCTCGCGCACCGGCGATCCCGAGCGCGACCTGAGGGCTTTTCTCGCATTACAGTTCGGAACTGACTATCCGCGCCAGCATGCCCGCGACATCGACACGTACGTGAAGTGGCGCGTGAACCATCCGCAGCCGCTGCCGTCGTATCACCGTCAACAGGCGGCATCGATGCAGCACAACACGGAAGACCGGCTGGGTGCACTCCAGCATCCGGTGCTCGTTTTGCACGGCGGGAGAGACCAGGTGGTGCCGGTCCGCAACGCGGAGTTGCTGGCGGCGAAGTTGCCAAATGCCAGACTACGCATTTTTGAAGACGCCGGTCACCTCGTGCTGTGGGAGTATGCGGAGCAGGCGAACCAGATGATCATCGAGTTCCTTCAGGCAAATTAGCGGAAGCAACCTAGTGGTCGGGGAGGTGGGACGGCTGTGGCAGAGGCTGCACGATCATATCGAGACAGAGGAGGACAAACGATGAAGTTGTTACGAGCTATAACGGTCCTGCTGGCGCTGGTGGCATTGGTCATGGCTACCGGATACCAGCCGGTATTCGGCCAGGCGGCGACGATCAAGGTCGGCGTGATCATTCCGCTCACCGGACCGGTCGGCGTCAGTGGTCAGGCCATGCAGAAGGGCTACACGCTCGCGCTGGACGAGATCAACCAGAATCCACCGCTCGGCCGAAAGGTCGAGTTGATCGTCGAGGACGACCGCGGTGATCCGCCGACGGCGGCAGCGGCATTCCTGAAGTTGGTGAACCGTGACCGGATTGATATCCTGGTCGGCGGGCTCCAGTCCGCCACCTCGATCGCGGTCGGTGCTCAGGTTCTGCAGCGACCCATCCTAATGGCCTGGACCGGCGCGGCGTTCCCGGGCTTTGAGACGATGCTCAAGGACGCCGACTGGTTCTTCCACTATCACCCCTGGCAGTACAACAACGCCGACTCGACCTGGCGCTTCATCCGCAGTACAGGAGCGAAGACCGCGACGCTCGCGGTTGAGGATGGTCCTTTCGGCTCCAGCGCCATTGTCGAATCAGGAGCCTTCGCCCGGAACCATGGCATCACCATCACGTCGACCGAGACCTTTAAGACCGGCTCGCCGGACCTGACGCCTTTGCTGACAAAGGCCAAGGGAGCCAATGCCGACGTCTTCGTACTGGTGGGCTTCGATCAGGACGTGGTGCCGGTGGCCACCCAGGCACGGCAGGTCGGGTTTTCCCCGAAACTGATCCTGGCCGCTCCACCATCCTGGCCGGTCGGGTTCGAGAAGCTGGCCGCCGGAAACAACATGGCCGGGATGGCGCTGTGGACCGCCGAAAACGGCCACCCTGCTTCGCGCACCTTTGTGAGGCGGTATCGGGAGCGATTCAACGAGGAGCCCACGTCGTATTGGGCGCCGCTGGCCTATACCAATCTCATCACGGTCGCTGATGCTATCCGCCGCGCGGGCAGCCTGGATCTCGCTGCGCTGACTCGGGCAATGAAAGCGACGGATTATGAAGGGCCGATCGGAATGCGGCTCACGTTCAAGCGATCCATCCAGGGCCAGAACCAGGGCTTCACCAGGCTGATTGCGTTCCAGTGGCAGAATGGCAAGCAGGTCGTGGTGTGGCCGCAGGAGGTTGCAGGAGGCAGACTCGTCTACCCGGCGTTGTACAGGTAAAGAAAGGCTTAGGGCTTGGGGCTGAGGGCTTGGAACCTGGGCCCCAGGCCCTCTAAGTCTCGCGGGAGCCGTATCCATCGAGACCTTCATCCAAATGCTCATCTTCGGTGTGCTCCGATCGGGGCTCTATTCGCTCGCCTCGGTGGGGCTGGCACTGTCGGTGGGGGTCATCGGCATCGTGAACTTCGCGCACGGCGAGTTCCTCATGCTGGGCGCCTACATGGGCTATTGGCTATTCGCTTCTTACGGGGTGGATCCACTGGCGGCGATCCCTCTCGGGGCGGCCGGCATCTTCCTCATCGGGAGCCTCACATACCGGTCGGCGATCCAACGCGTGCTCAGAGCGCCGGAGCTGAACCAGATGCTGCTCACCTTCGGCATCTCGATCTTCTTGCAGAACTTGGCCATCATTTTGTGGACGGGAGATCCACGCGTGGCGACGGTATCTTACAAAGCCACGGCGGTTTCGCTCGGGCCGTTCACCGTGGGCCTGCCTCAGCTCCTCGTCTTCGCGGTGGCGATGACGTTGACGCTGAGCCTTTACGCGGTGCTCGGCAGGACTCGGATCGGCAAAGCGATGCGTGCCGTCGCGCAGAACAGGCTGGGCGCCAGCCTCCTCGGGATCGAGGTGGATCGGGTGTATCTGCTCGCGTTCGGCCTATCGACAGCGCTCGCCGGCACCGCCGGACTCATGATCACACTGCAACTCTCCGTCTCGCCGTTCATCGGCCTCCTGTACACGCTGAAAGCGTTTGCCATCATCGTCATCGCGGGGTTGGGCAATATCAACGGCGTGATTTACGCAAGCCTCGTCCTGGGACTCTCGGAGGCCTTCGTCGAGTTTTACGTGCCACAGGGCGGAGGATGGGCGGAAGGGGTCTTCTTCCTGCTGATCTTGCTTGTGCTGCTGGTCCGGCCACAGGGGCTCTTCAAATGAGCGGGCGGCAGGCCGTCCAGGTCCTTGCGCTCGCCGTCGTCCTCGTCGCCGCTGTCGCGTTCCCATTCTGGGCGAACCGCACCCAGCCGTACTATCTGCAGATCGCTATCAACATCATCAGCTTTGCCATCCTGGCTCTCTCGTGGGACATGCTGGCCCGCACCGGCCAGCTGTCCCTTGCCCATGCGGCATTCTATGGCCTGGGCGCCTACACGTCGGCACTCGTCACGACGCGGATGGGTCTTCCAATTTTCCTCGGCATGCTGCTGGGAAGCCTTGTTGCGGTGGTCGTTGCGGCAGGTCTGGGGATGCTGACGCTGCGGCTGCGGGGGATTTACTTTGCGATCGGCACGCTGGCCTTCAGCGAGACCCTCCGCGTGGTCACGAACCAGTTGCGGTTTACCGGGGGCGCTACAGGACTCGTGGTGCCCCCGCTGCTGGGCGGCCAGCGGGTGCCTCAGTATCTGCTCATCCTTGCGGTCCTGCTGCTCGCCGTCGTCGTGTCATGGATGGTGAACCGATCCCGGTGGCACTTCGCATTTACGGCGATCCGCACCAACGAAGCGGTGGCCGGCGCCATGGGCGTGGACGTCGTGCGTTTTAAGGTCCTGGCCTTCATGATCAGCGCCTTCTTCGCCGGTATCACCGGCGCCTATTACGCACACGTGTTCTTGTTCATCAGCCCCATCGAGGTCTACAGCCTGGCCGTGTCTGTGGGCGCGCTCGTGGCACCAATTTTCGGCGGCCTGTACACGACCGCCGGCCCGATATTGGGAGCGGTGGTATTGCGAGTCGGCGAAGAGATCTTGCGGTCCACGGTCCAGCGCGGGTATCCCATCATCTACGGCCTCATCCTTGCCCTCGTCATCCTGTACATGCCGCGCGGACTCATCGGGGTCTGGGCCTCGGTGAAATCCGGCCTGGCAACGGGTCGGAAGGAGACACGTGAGCCTGCTGGTCCTTGACGGGGTGACCAAGGCCTTCGGCGGTCTCGTGGCCGTGGACGGCCTCTCGCTCGATGTGCGTCCGGGCGAGATCTTCGCGCTGATCGGGCCGAACGGGGCCGGAAAGTCGACCACGTTCAATCTCATCTCCGGATTGCTGGGTCCGGATCGGGGCCGCATCGTTCTTGACGGCGCTGACATTACTGAGATCACGCCTGCGTCCCGCGCACACCTGGGAATCGGCCGGACCTTTCAGCTGATGCAGCCGTTCCACGACATGACCGTCGTAGAGAATGTCATGACGGGTGAATTGTTCGGTCACACTGTCCCCAAGTCGCTGGCCGAAGCGCGGCGCGATGCGGAGGCCATCTGCCACATGGTCGGCCTCGACCAACTCGTGAATCGGGACGTCACCGGCCTGGGCGTCGCGAACCTGAAGCGGCTGGAAATTGCCCGGGCCCTGGCCACGCACCCGAGGCTGCTGCTGCTGGACGAAGTGATGGCCGGGCTGACGCCGACCGAAGCCCGCCAGGCGGTGGCCGTGATCCGGCAGGTCAGAGAGACCGAGGTCACTGTGCTGCTGATTGACCACGTGATGAGCAGCGTGCGGGACCTCGCCGACCGTGTCGCCGTGTTGAACTTCGGCAAGAAGATCGCTGAAGGTAGTTTCCAGACTGTCGCGGCGGATCCAGATGTGATCGAGGCGTATCTCGGAACGGAAGAAGGGGACACCCATCAGCACTGACGGTGCACTGCTGCATCTCGGTGGGATCCACGCCGGATACGGCCGCATCCAGGTATTGTGGGATGTCCGTCTGCGCGTGAATCCTGGCGAGATCGTCTGCTTGGTCGGTGCGAACGGTGCCGGAAAGACGACGCTGCTGCGGGCGATTACCGGTGTGCTGCCGCCGCGGGGAGAGGTTGCGTTTGAAGGCCGGTTGATCACAGGACGCCCCACCGCGGCGATCGCGCGCATGGGCATTGCGCATGTGCCGGAGGGGCGCCAGCTGTTTCCCGCGATGTCGGTGCGCGACCACCTCGAGCTGGGCGCGGCCTTTGTGCCTGGTGCCTGGGAACGCCGCGAGAAGACGACGGAGGAGATCTTCACGCTCTTCCCTAGGTTGCATGAGCGGCAGCACCAGCTCGCTGGCACGATGAGCGGTGGTGAGCAGCAGATGCTGGCGGTGGCCAGAGCGTTGATGGCGCGGCCGAAGCTGCTGCTGGTGGATGAGCCATCTCTTGGGCTGGCCCCGGTGCTGGTACAGACGCTGTTTCGCACGCTGCAGGAGATCAACCGGCACGGTCTGACGGTACTTCTCGTCGAGCAGAACGTCCGGCAAACTCTGCAGATGGCTCATCGCGGCTACGTCATCGAAAACGGGCGCATTGTGCTGGAGGGCACCGGCTCAGAGCTGCTCGCAAACGAGCATGTGAAGGTCGCGTACCTGGGACTATGAATCCCCCTACACTCGAAGGAAAAGTGTCGATCGTGACGGGCGCGGGCTCCGGGATCGGGCGGGCCATTGCCCTGGCGCTGGCCGAAGCGGGCGCGGCAGTCGACGTGGCCGATCTCGATGAGAAACGCGCAGAGCACGTCGTGCGCGAGATTGAGGGTGGGGGCGGACGTGCCGCAGCCACGTCGGTCGACGTCTCCGATTCGACGTCTGTGCGCGCGATGGTCGACGTTGTGGCGCAAACATTCGGTCCCGCCGATATCCTCGTCAACAACGCCGGGCTACAGTACGTGGCGCCGATCACCGAGTATCCCGAGGAGAAGTGGCATCGTCTGGTCGGGGTCATGTTGACCGGTACATTCCTGTGCACCAAGTACGTGCTGCCGGCCATGATCAACCGGCGGTGGGGGAGGATCATCAACATCGCATCGGCCCACGGGCTCGTGGCGTCGCCGTTCAAATCTGCCTATGTCTCATCGAAACATGGCATCGTCGGTTTTACGAAGGTCGCGGCGTGGGAGGTTGCGGAATCCGGCGTCACCGTCAACGCGGTGTGCCCCGGGTACGTCCGCACCCCACTTGTGGAGAGCCAAATCGCCGACCAGGCGCGGGTGCATAGGATTCCTGAAACAGAGGTGGTCGAAAAGATCATGCTCCAGCCCGCGGCAATCAAGCAGTTGATCGAACCGGAGGAAGTCGCGGCGCTGGTCAGATACCTGTGCACCGATGAAGCCCGGATGATTACCGGTGCTGCGTTGAGCATCGACGCCGGATGGACTGCCCGATAACTCCAACGGAGGTACGGTGAATGCCCGAACGCCTTGCTGATGACACGGCCCGATGGCAAGAGGAGATGCAGCGCAATGCGCAGCGCATGACCAACTTTGCCACCCTGATGCTGAATCCGGCACCGGCAGTTGTCGGCGCAACTCCCCGCGAGGAGATCTACCGGAAAGGCAAAGCGCGACTCTATCGTTATGTATCCTCCAAGTCGCGGCACGTACCGCTGTTATTCGTTCCCAACCTCGGGCTGAGCCGGCCATACGTCTTCGATCTGACTCCGGGAGGGAGTTTCATCGAATATATGACCGGCCACGGATTCGATTTCTATCTGCTGGACTGGGGGCAGTTCGGCCCGGAGGATCGCGATCTGACGATGGGCGAGTGCATTACCCGGGTCCTGCCCCGGATGGTCCGGAAGGTGCTGGACACCTCAGGTGCTGAGCAGCTCTCGATGCTGGGATACTGCATGGGCGCCACGCTCACCGCATCGTATCTCGGCCTGGAGCCCGAGGCCCCCGTAGTCTCGTTCATCAACATGGCGGGGCCGATCGATTTCGCGAAATCGGGTCTCTTCGGCGTGTGGCTCGACAAGCGGTATTTCGATGCGGACAAAGTCGTGGATGCATTCGGACAGCTCCCGGTCGAGATGGTTATGGCGGGGATGAAGCTCCTCAAGCCGACCATGGAATTCACCTCGCGTCTCAACCTGTGGTGGAACCTCTGGAATAAGGATTACATTGACGGCTTCAAAGCCCTCAATCAGTGGGCCAACGATTACGAGCCCATGCCCGGCGAGTTTTTCCGGGAGTGGATCAAGTCGTTCTACCAGGACAATCGGCTGATTCGAGGTGAGTTGCGCTACGCCGGTCGGCCGGTCCGCCTGCAATCTGTTCGGTGCCCCGTGCTGGCCGTTGGAGCAAAGGAGGACCACATTGTGTCGGCGGAAAGCGTGAGGGCGCTGCTTGAGGTCGTGGGAAGCAAGGACAAAGAGTACCTCGAGCTCCCAGGCGGACATATCTCGCTCATCGCCGGGCGCAGCGCCCCGGTTCACTGCTGGCCTAAGATACACAGCTGGCTGGTTGAGCACGATACAGCGGGGTGAGAGTATGGCCACAAAGACCGGGCCGGAAGCACTACTAGAATTTTGGAAGCAACAAATGGGAGAAGGGAATATCTGGCGCCCGTTCATGGACCAGGGGATTGCCGCCTGGGCGGCGCTCATGGCTCGAGGACCGGTCAGCCCTGACCTCATGGCGCAGTGGAAGCAGTTCCTGGACGAGTGGATTGCGGCGTGGGGGAAAGCCCTCGAGCAAGCCATGGGAACCGAAGCCTTCGCGCAGGCGCTTGGGAGATACCTCGAGCAGTGGACCGCCGTACAGGCGACAGCGCAGAAAGCCTCGGCCGACATGGCGCAGGCGCTTGGAATGCCATCCCGCGCTCAGCTGTCGAATGTCGTACGTCAAGTCACGGATATGGAGGAGCGGATCGAAGTGCTTACGGATCAGGTCGGCGCGCTCGCGTCGCGGATCGAATCACTCATCCATGGCAGCACCCCAACCCGCACACAGTCCAGGGCGACACGCCGCCGTGGGCAGCGACGCGCCGCCCACGGGGGGAAGAAGCGACGATGAAGCGCGTTCTCAAACGATACTCAAACCGAAAACTCTACGACATCCAGGAGAGTCGGTACGTGACGCTGGAGGACGTGGCAGAGATGATCCGGAACGGCATGGACGTGTCCGTGGTCGACGCCGACACGGGTGAGGATCTCACTGCGATGATCCTCACAGAAATCCTAGTTGAGGCTGCGCGGAGTCGGCGCGCGAGCCTGCCCGCCGCGTTCTTGTCGCAGCTCATCAGATACGGAGATGCCTGGGACGAGTTTGCGCAAAAAAGCCTGCGCGCCAGTATGGGAGCAGTCGCGACGAGTCAGCGGGAGTTCGAGCGAATCTTCCAAGAGTGGGCGACCCACACGGGGCTGTCCGTGTCCGACGAACGGCAGGCGCGGAAGGCGAGAAAGCAAAAAACGAGAGGCAGGTCGACTGCCTCTCGTCCTCGCGCGCGTCGTTAGCCCTGAGCCGGGGTGTAGAAGCGAAGCCAGTAATCTCGTGCTTCCGTTACGGCGTCTGCCGCCGCCAGCTGGAGCTCCGAGTACAGCCGGATCCCTTCTTTGGCTGTGGCCGCAGAGACCACCGCAAGCTGGTCGAAGATGTTCTGGCCGGCCTGCGCCCACAGGTTGATGAGGTCGCGGTTCTTAGCGCTGGATTCGACGAACACTTCCTGCGTCTTTCGAGCTGTTTTCATGGATCGGCCTCCTTTGAGGCAATTGACGTGTAAGAGAAATATAACGCACCGCGTCATAACTGTCAAGAAAACTTTACGCGATGCGTCAAATTGGGAGGTCGGCACATGAGGGAGTTCCGCCCGGGACAACGAGCTTCGGTCACCAAAACGATTTCTGAAGCCGACGTCTACGCATTCGCGGGGATTACTGGTGATTTCAACCCACTGCACGTCGACGCGGAATTTGGCCGGCGCAGCCGGTTTGGGGAGCGGATCGCGCATGGGATGCTCACGGCCGGGTTGATCTCCGCCGTGCTCGGGATGAAACTCCCCGGGCCCGGAGGCATTTTCCTCGGGCAGACCTTGCAGTTTCTGAAGCCTGTCAAATTCGGAGACACGATTACGGCTGAGGTCGAGGTCATCTCTTACCGGAGTGAAAAGCGAATCCTCACCCTAAGGACGTCCTGCACGAACCAGCGGGGCGAACAGGTGATCGGGGGGGAGTCGGTGTTGATGGTGGACCCGGATGAGAATTAGTCAAGGCTTGCTAAATATCAGTTAAATGTTGCGCCGTTGCTGCGGATGGGTACAATAGACAGGACGCGGGAACAAACAGAACAAGAAATCCGTCTTATCGGACGGAACTACCACGAGGCGGTGAACGGATTGGCGAGAGCGGCTACACGAACGGCAACCCGGACCCCAGCTCGGGCCAGGCCAAAGGCATCGGCCCGGAAGGCCCGCAAATGGCTCCTCGAGCGTTGTCCGCACGGGCTTATGAGGGGTACCTGTGCGATCTGCCTCCAGATCGAGGATGAAACCATCGATCTGCAGACCGGCAAACTAGCGCCAGAAGAGCGCGTGGGCAAGCGGGCGGTAGAGGAAGAAGAGGAAGAAGAGGAAGATTAAGTCGGCCGAGGGATACTGTTGCGGCGATTGTGGCAGAGGTTGCGGGGAGCGGTGAAGTGGGTGCTCGACAGGCCGATCGGTATCGAGCGCAAAGCGAACCCGCTCGACATGCTCTACCACCGCCAGATGCCCCCGCGGCTCGGGTTCAACTGGCTTGCGCTGGTCCTCGGACCCTTTTGGTATTTCTTCGTTGGGATGTGGGTGCTCGGAGCCATCTTGCTGAGCATCGCGTTTCTCAGCGGTGGACTCCTTGCGCCGTTTGTTTGGATCTATGCCGGACTGAAAGCGAATGAGGACCTGCTAGATTACCGGATAATGCAGAGAAGCTTCTACTAGACTACGGGATAAAGGGATAAGGGGATAAAGGGATTAGGTGAAAGCCTAGTCCTTTTTGCTTTACTTATCCCCTTATCCCTCTCTCCCATTATCCCGTAGTATACTTTTCGCGTGCCGCTGTAGCTCAGTGGTAGAGCGCCTCACTTGTAATGAGGGGGTCATCGGTTCGAATCCGATCAGCGGCTCCACTTTTTGACGACCGCGCGAGCTGGCAGAGGTCCCTCGGCTCGCTTCGCTCGCTCGGGACACTCGACTCGTCTTGGAAGGGAAGGGGCCGAAGGCCACGAGCGAGTCCGCTGAAGGCGGACGAGTCGAGTGGGTTCGACTCCCACCGGCGGCTCCAAAACCTCGCATAAACCTACACTTTCGCGACATCGGCCTGCGCCCCAGCGGAAACTGTAAGCCTGGTGTAAGCCAGGCCCTCATGACGGCGGGTAGTCCTCACACCGCGTCCACTTCAACTTGGCTGAGCGTCACAGGCGTTTGTACTCGCAATGTGTTCTGAATCTCAGCCACCTTGTCCGTCTGCCACATCAGTTCGCGGATTTGCTCTTCGCTAGCATGCGCCGTAACTTTAGCCCGATAGGCAACGTTCTTCGCCGGTTCTCCCTCAGCTCCGAAGTCGCCGTCGACATCAACTGCCACGCGCTCGATCTTGACGCCCTTTTTCGTTGCTTCCCGATAGATGTCATTACAGTAGCAAGTGGCTAGGGCCAAGAACAAGAGCTCTCCGCCACTCGCTTTCGAGCCGAACCCTGTAGGTTTGGGTGGAATCGTGATGGAATGAGCATTGTCACCTGTTTTCAGAGTGAGCCTATGCTGGCCTTCGCTATTCTCGATATGGGCGCTAATTTTCATAAGGCACCTCCTCGTGGTCGTCTATGCGACTCTCGTGGTATCCCCCTGCGAAACTTGTCAAGCATTTTGCTGGGCCACCTCTAACGCAGATAGGTCAACTTGAAATAGCCTGGTTGGATGCTGCCGAACTCGGTCCGGACCGAGTTGTGGTGGGTACAAATTCCCTCGGCGGCTCCACACGAACCTTCCTACACTGCCTTTACGCCCACCTCAGATAGGAAATTCTTGACCCGAGGCAAGACCAAATCGCTCCGCACAAATGCCTGAATGTGACCGAGCCCGGCTAGAGAAAAGAACCTCCCTCGGGGCAACCGTTCCGCATACCCTTTGGCCTGTGGGAATGTTTCATCAGCTTCACCGGCATAGACCAAGCAGGGCATGGCCGGCAGCAGCGCGGGTGTTAATTCAATCGGTCGTGCCATGCATGCGAGCAGCGCCTCTCGATCGTTGGCCATGAAGATCGCTCTGCCCTCTGGCCTCAAACCACCCATGCGTTGGTCCAAAAACTCGACGAAGGCATCGAGCCCTTTTTGCAAAGCCTCTTTCATTGGCTCAGGCGCCGGACCAAAGCCTCCCAGGATGAGCGAGGAGACGCGCTCTGGAGTCGTGTTCGCAACGTCCCTCACGATCCGCGCGCCCATGGAGTATCCCCAGAGGTGGACCTTGGGCACATCCAGTGCGTCGAGCACGGCCAGAATGTCACCCACCATGAACTCCGGAGAGTAGGCTGTGGGGTCATGTGGCTTCTCGCTTGCGCCATGCCCTCGGGCGTCGAGAAGGATGACCTGATAATCGTCCTTCAATTGCTCGACGTAGTTTGAAAGACGCCATCCCGTGAGGCTTACGGCAAAGCCGTGGTGGAGGAGCAGGGGGACGCCCTCGCCGTCGACTTCGTAGTGGATGCGGACCCCATGGCTGTAGATATCCGCCATACGCGTCACTCCATGCCGCGGTCGATCAGACTTTCGAGATAGCTCTTTCGTTCCAGCGAGCCTTCCAACTTCCTCCGACTGAAATGGCCGAACACTCTTGGCTTAAAAGCTTCATCGGGACTGGGAGATCGTCTTCGCGGGCAATGCCGTAATGACATGCGGGAGTCGTGGCTGGGTCTCTGATGCGCTCGCTCCGCGCAAAGATAGCGCTCGTGCTCCTGGCATCCGTCTTCGTCACCTTCTCAATCCTCACATTCATTCAGGCCATCCGGGATCAGCGTCAGCATCTAGCCGCCCAACGCGATGTGAATGTTGCGGTTACCGGTAGCCTGGCTGAGTCTCTTGGTCGCGAAGGACTTGCTCGCGCTGATCAGCTACGCCTGCTTATCAAGGGCTACGTACGATCGAAGAGCATTCGACACATCCGCGTCCTGAATCGTGACTATCGGGTCATTGCAGCTTCCAATCCACGAAACGCCGGGAGACTCTACCGAACTCCCGATGTGCAGGAACCTGTCGAGCACGGCATCACTGCGGTAACAATTTCTCGAGCGATATGGACTCCAGTTTTGCGCGTGACCGCACCGGTCCGGCAGGGCAGCCGGTTGATCGGAGCCCTCGAGGTTGAGTTTACGTTACCTCCCGCTCAGGCTGGGTTGTGGCCTTTCGTCCGTCAGGCGGCACCCGTCTCATTGGTGATGACCGGCGTGCTCACACTGGCGTTGATGTGGCCGCTGACGTTGATTGTGGTGAGGCCGATCACCAGGTTCGCGCAGCTGTCACATGATCTGGAACGAGGGAACCTGCTCATTGAGATCCCGAATCAGGGCGCCGATGAGCTTGGCCAGCTGGGCCGGACGCTGGCCAAGACCCGTGATTCCCTCCGAGAGCTCAATAAGCTGCAGAATCAAGCGCTGCGCAAAACGTGGAAGGACGAAAATCACTTATCAGGTCTGCCGGGAAATCAGGCGGTGCAGCGGGAGCTGCGGAGGCGACTAGACAGTGGAGAGGGGTTCGTCGCGCTGTATGCTGACCTGGACTCTCTCACGGCGTTCAACGGACGGTACGGACTTGAGCGCGGCGATCAGGTCATCCGGTTCACTGCACGCACGCTCCAGGAGACGCTGCGGACTTATGGGGGGCTCGGGGATTTTGTTGGACATGTGGGCGGCGGCGACTTTGTTCTGATCGTGAACCCCCGCCGGGCCAATACGGTGGCCCAGACGGCCGTCCATGCGTTCGAGGCTGGTGTCCTGGATTTCTATGATGGAGAGGATCTCGAGCGTGGATACATTATGGCCAAGGACAACGAGGGCGGTCTCGGCCAGCTGCCCTTGGCCGGTCTGACCATCGTGGGGGTCCCCGTTGCCGCGCGCCATGCGAGCATCTTCAAGATCGATGAAGCCGCGGCCGAGCTCAAAGCCACTGCGAAGCGGCAACCCGGGAGCAAGTTCGTCATCGAACAGAACGAGGCCGTCAGAACCACTCACCCCATCCCGCATAGCGGATCAGAAAGTGTAGAAACATCCAGCCCAGAAACGGCATTGTGATCCACCACGGTACTTCGCGGACAATGACCTGTGTCAGGGTAGGAGTCATTGACCGCCGATCGATGATCGTATAGAGATCGATGATGACGACGAGTGCAATGACGGCGTACCACACCGTCACGTAAACCCGGTCCCAATCCATCGTGTTCCCTCCCAGCATCCGTGCCAGGTGCCGTTCCGTCGAACCTACTGTGGGGTTATTTTAAGGTCTGCGTTTGATCTGGTTGGATGAGGATACTTTCCCGGATCGTCAGCCAATCGGTGCGCACCTTCTCCCACTCTTGAATAAGAAAGCCGTGCTCTTCAAAAAGTGCACGGATGTGGGTCGCGTCGAGTCCGACGATGTCCTCGAGGATCGGGACCAGCACGCTGAGCGCATCGTCGCTCAAGATGGTGCGTTTTGCGATCTGAGTGATGTATTTGGACTCCGAAACAGCGATGGTAAACCCGTCCTGACGTCCCACGTGGAGCATCACGTGCACATCCGAGCTTCCGTCGCCGACATACACGACACGATCGCGGGGCACTCCCAATCTCACCTGCAGCTCATCCACTACGACCACCTTTCCGTAGCCCGCCGGGACGCGGATGATTGACTCGATCTCGCCGGTCTGCGGGTGGTAGGAGAACCGGGTGCCGATGACGTGGGCCGGCGGCAGGATTCCGTCGAGGGCGGCCTGGATTACCTCTTCGGGGGCAGCCGACACCACGTAGAAATCGAAGTGGTAGCCGGCAATCCCATGTTCGAGAAACTGGGTCAGTAGTCCGATGTTCCGCTTCAGGCGCACCCGCCGGCCGACCTCGATCAGGTGGTCCTTCCTGACACGACGAAACTCGGGATCGTGCCGCAACAGATAGGCGAGTTCCCCTCCCTGTTGCACCAGGTTGAGTCGAGCCAGGCCCGCAGCCTTCTCCTGATATCCGGAGATGCCGACGAGTTCACTTAATACGATGCCGGAATCGTTGAAGCTCAGCGTCTGATCGAAATCACTCGCCAGCAGATATTGCTTGACCATGAGATCTGACCTCCGAGACTCATTAAAACACAAAGGCCTGACTGGGACACCCTTTCCCAGGGGCATGTCGGTAGAGAAATGGAAGAATCTTTCCTTACCCGAGTCATTCTATCCATGCGCACCCTGCGCGCCAAAGTCGCGGTCGTGGTTCTGGGAACGGTGTTCGGCCTGCTCGCGGTCGTTACCCTGATTCAGGCCTTCCAGCAACAGCGCGTCCAGCTGACCGAGCAGCGCGAAGCCAGCATCGCGGGCGCAAGGGCGTTGGCGCAATCGATCGGGATTGAGCGGTTTGTCCGAACTGAGGCGGTCAGTGCACTCATCAAGCAATACGCACGGACGCCCGGTGTCCAGAACGTTCGCCTCATGAACCGCGAGTATCGTGTGATTGCGGCGTCGAGTACACAGAACATCGGACGTGTGTACCGAAGCCCAGACGTGCAGGAGGCCGTTGAGCACGGCGTCTCCGCGGCCACGGTGAGGCGTACCGTTTGGACTCCTGAGTTACGAGTCGTCGTCCCAATTCGCGATGGTGCCGAGCTGGCTGGGGCGCTAGAGATCGAGTTCACGTTGACCGCCGCGCAGGCAGGCCTGTGGACGTTCGTCCGTCGGGCGGCACTCGTCGCGCTGCTCGCGACCGGCGTGCTCACGCTCGTGCTGCTCTGGTCACTCACGCTCGTGGTCGTACGACCGATCACTCGCTACGCGCGTGTATCGCAGGATCTAGCGCGGGGCGATTTCTCTGTTGAGATCCCTGAGCAGGGTCCCGATGAGATCGGCCAGCTGGGCCGCGCGCTCGCCAAGACCCGTGACTCCATGCGCGAGCTCAGCAGATTGTGGAAGGATCAGGACCCGCTGACGGGACTTCCCGGAACTCAGGCGATTCAGCGGGAGCTCCGGCGGCGCATGGAGAGCGGCGAAGGGTTCGTGACGCTCTACGTGGACCTGGACGGCTTCAAGGCATTCAACGATCGCTACGGCTTTGAGCGCGGGGACGAGTTGATCCTCTTCACCGGGCGCCTACTCGCCGAAGCACTGGGGACATACGGCGGGCCCCAGGATTTTCTAGGCCACGCGAGCGGCGACGACTTCGTGCTGATCTTGGACCGCAAAGCGGAGCTCGTGGCCAGGGCGGCCATTCAGCGCTTTGAGGCCGGAGTACTTGATTTCATCGATGAGGAAGACCGCGAGCGGGGACTCATCAGCGGGAAGGACGGCCAGGGGAGGCAGGGGCAGCTGCCGCTGGCAAGCCTCACGATCGTCGGGGTTCCGGTCGCGGCGCGCCACGCGAATATCCTGAAGATCGGCGAGGCGGCGTCAGAATTGAGGACCCAGGCCAAGCGCCAGCCAGGCAGCAAGTTTGTCATGGAACCCGGCAGTAAAGCAGGAGCCGAGCAGGCGTCTTAACCGAGGTCTTCTGTGACCCGGTCATGGGTAAGAGTGGGGGGCAGGTGTACCGACCGGCCAACCCGGTCGAGTCTCGAAAAGGACGGGGTGTCCAACCCTATGCGAATTATTCTCGCGGTAGTTCTCTTTGCATTGGCCGCGACCACTGCGCTTGGTGCCGGGGCAATTACGCCCCAAACCAACGCAACAGTCAAGTCGCTGAATGGCCTCAGCGGCTCGGCGTTTGACGCGGCATTCTTCAAGGCACTTATCCCCGTGCACGAAGAGGCGGTGGAGATCGCGATGGCGGCCACGCTCAACGCCGATCATAAGGACTTGCTGAAGTGGAACCAGCGCATCGTTGAGCGCAAGAACGCGCAGGTCCGACAGATGGTGAACTGGCTGCATAAGATGGGCTCGCGCCCTGGCAAGAGGGTTGTCGGCGTCCAGACGGCGTCGGTGAAGAAGATCCGCACCTTAAAGAGTACTGGGCTGGAGAAGGTCTACATCCCGATGATGGCCTCGCATCTGGACCAGAGCGCCGCGATCGCCGCGGTCGCCTCGAAGAAGGCGAGCAAGCCTGAGTATCGGGCTTTCGCAGCGGGGATCGTGAAGGTTGAGAAGCAGGAATCGAATATGCTTCGAGGCTGGCTCAGAAAGTGGTACGGATTCTAGGCCGAGTTTCCTAGAGCGAAAAGAAGAGGCCGGGCGTGAACAACGCCCGGCCTTCTGATTTCCTCAACGATTTCCAGGCCTGCTTTCGGGGAGGCCAGAGCCTCTCCCCGAACTACGACTACCACGGGGACCCCTCTGGCTCTGGCCTCCCCGGCGCAGGCCCGACATCGCGCGGGGACCTTTTTGGTCCCGCCTCCCTCAGCGGCAGCCTAGAAATAGATGGAGCCCCTCAGGCTAAGACCACCCCGGCGCGGGCCTCAGAGTATTAGCGGGAACGGAAGACGTGGAGCGCGTCGGGGCCGAGCATTGAAAAGAGGACGATGGCGAGGAAGAACATTGGCGTGACCACGGCATAGATCAGGTTCAGCCGCTCGTATCGCAGGTGCATGAAGTACGCCATGATGAGGGCGGCTTTCATCAGGGCCAGGATGATCAGAGAGATGACCAGGAGCGTCTTGGGCACGCGGACCAGGACGATCCCGATCTCCAGCATCGTGATGACCAGCAGCCAGATCCAGGTAGTCAGATAAACCTTGTAACCGCCCGCGTGCGTTTCAGCCAATTGATGTCTCCATCGCCGCGCTTCCGCGCTTCCGTACTGCCGTCAGTTAGATTAGGTAGAGCAGCGTAAAGATAAACACCCACACCAGATCGACGAAGTGCCAGTACAACCCCGCGATCTCAATGCTTTCCGGCTGGATGCGGCCGCGGGCCCAGCGCAGCGCTGTGATTAAGAGGTAGATCACCCCGCCGGTGACGTGGGCGCCGTGGAAACCCGTGGTGATGAAGAACGTGGCGCTGAACTGGGGGACACCCCACGGGTTGCTGAAGAGGCGCGCGCCCTCGTGGATGAAGTGCGACCACTCGTAGTACTGACCGGCGAGGAACAGCAGGCCGCCAAAGACCGTCGCGAGCAAGAATGGGGTGACGCGTTTCCGATCGCCGCTCTTGGCGGCGGCGACCGCGACGGCCATCGTGGCGCTGCTGCAGATAAGGATGAACGTCATCCCACCCACAAGCCAGATGTTGAAGATCCCCGACTGAACCGGCCATCGCCCCAATGAGATCCGCATCACCCCGTACCCCGCCAGCAGCCCCGCGAACGTCAGCGTGTCCGAGACGAGGAACAGCCACATCATCAGTTTTGGCCAGCCAACCGCAAACGGGGACTGCCCGCCGCCCCACGGCGAGGCGAGGATACGTTCCTGATCTGCGACTTCGTGAGCCATCGTCTAGATCCAGAAGAGAAGCACGAGGAGATACAGCCAGAGCACGCCCAAGAAGTGCCAGAACGTGGCGGCCGGTTCGAAGACCGCCTCGACCGAGCCGGTAGTCCGCGTCTTTCCGACCGCGTAAAACAGGGCTATGAGCCCGCCCAGGATGTGCACCCCGTGCGCGCCGGTGAGCAAGTAGAAGAACGAACTGTGCGGACTGCTGGCGAGAAAGATCCCGGTCGCCGCGAGCTGCCGCCACGCGAGGATCTGTCCTGCCAGGAAGACGACTCCCAGAACAGTGGCTATTATCAATCCCGCGCGCAGCCGCGGCAGTTGCTGCTTCAGTCCCTCACGGCGCGACCACTCCAGCAAGAAGCTGCTTACGGCCAGCACAGCAGTGTTGAGCCACAGGATGCCCGGCATCTGCAGCGTCTGCCAGTCGGGTTCCATGCGGCGCGCGAGATATGTACTCGTAAACGCAGCAAACAAGAGCGTCACCGTCGCCACTACGAGCCACACGGCGATCCGCGCCAGGGGCACACGATGCGCATCTCCGTCTCGATCACGGTCCGGTTGACCAAATCCGCGGTCCCATCCGGGACCGGCGGGCCCGCCGGGGGGTCCTGGGCGTTTTCTTTCAAGCGTGGGTGCGGTGGTCGGGGTCATGTCGGCTTGCCGTCTGACTCATCGACCGCTGCGCCCGAGACTGCGGGCACGGCCGGTACGGTCTGGGGGATGAAATCGTCCGTGGCGCCGGGGACGCTGTAATCGTATGGCCACCGATGCACGGTCGGTTCGTGCGCCCCCCAGTTGCCG
>Ga0209899_1000011_pt1 | contig 45475 bp, 43 predicted proteins | sample GWRWS1_0_10_FD_187228 | JGI IMG/M metagenome (GOLD analysis project Ga0209899, IMG submission 187228) | Riverbed sediment microbial communities from areas with vegetation nearby in Columbia River, Washington, USA - GW-RW S1_0_10 (SPAdes)... | ecosystem: Environmental > Aquatic > Freshwater >...
AACCCGCAGATGTGCTGAAGCTGCGCGTCGGCAAGGTGGCGGCCTCGCCTTGGGTGGGGAAGGCGCTGGTGGGACTGGTCACCTTTCTAGCCCTGACCCTGTTGACGTCGCTTCCATATCTCACGCCGCGCCTGGGACTGCGCGAGGGGCAGGTGAGCCCTCGGGACATCGAGGCTCCCCGAAGCGTGGACTTCGTCGATCTCGGGCGAACGGAGGCCCTCCGACGGGCCGCGCGCGAGAGCATCGAGCCTATCTATAGACTCCAAACGGACGTCATGGAGCAGTCCCTCGATCTCGTTGAGCGCACGGTCGGCGCGGTTGCTCGGACGCGGGCAGCAACCGGCCTGACGCCGCGACAGCGGGCCGACATGATACGGCGCGAGTCGCCAATCAGGCTGAGCGATCCGGCAATCTCTGCCGCGCTGACGCTCGACCGGGCCGGCATCGAGGCCGCTTGGAAAGCGGCGTTCGGCACGGTGCGAAAAGTCATGGGCGCGGGGATACGTCCCAGCGACCTGGCAGGGGCTCAGGCCGAAGCGCGGGTGCAGCTGCGGTCCGCAGCCGGTGGACGGACGCTCACGCTTGCGTCCGCTGTCGTTGCAGGCGCGCTCCGTGCTAACCGCCTCATCGACGAGGACGCCACCGAAACTTTGCGCCGTCAGGCGATGGCCACGGTGGAACCGGTCATGACGAGTGTCCTCCGCGGCGAGATGATCGTGCGCCGGGGCGACGTGGTTAGAAGCGGTCACATCCGGAAACTGGCGGCCCTCGGCCTTGTACAGGCGCCGCTGTCGTGGAGCCGTATTGCCGGTATGGGCTTGATCTCCCTCCTGCTGCTCCTCGTGACCGCCGCGTACCTCCGTCAATATCAACCGGATATCTGGGCGCAGGACAGGCTCCTCAGGGTATGGGCGTTGGGCGTCATCCTCACCATCGCGCTGGCGCGAATCCTGTTCACCAGGTTCAACCCGTATCTGATACCGACGGCGGCGGGCACCATGCTGATCGCCGTGCTGCTGCGGCCGAGGCTGGCGCTCTACACGGCCGCGGTCTTGAGCCTGCTCGTAGGGTTTGTATCCGGAGGAGATCTGCGGCTGGCGCTCGTGACGTTCGTCGGGTCAACCGTCTGCGTGTATGCGATCAAAAGGATCGACCACCGCACGGATTTGATCGTCGCCGGGCTGCAGGTCGGCGCGGCCAACGTGCTCGCCGTGCTCGCGATCGGGCTTGTGGATCAACTCCAGTGGCAAGACGTTCTGCGCGACATTGGCAATGCGCTCGGCAACGGGCTCCTCGTTGGCATTATCGCCATCGGCACCCTGCCGTACCTCGAGCACCTGTTTGGACTGGTCACGCCGATCAAACTACTCGAGCTGAGTAACCCAAGCCACCCACTCCTGCGCCGGCTGCAGATCGAGGCGCCGGGCACGTACCATCACAGCATCATGGTGGCGAATCTTGCCGAAGCGGCGGCAGAGGCGATCGGCGCCGACAGCCTGCTCGTGCGCGTCGGAGCCTACTACCATGACGTGGGGAAGATCAGGCGTCCGGTCTTCTTTATCGAGAATCAAATCGGTGTCGACAACCCGCACGACAAGATGTCACCCAGCCTCTCCGCGTTGACCGTGCAGTCACACGTCCGCGATGGTTTGGACTACGCGAAGGAGCATGGGCTGCCCGAGTCCGTGTCCGCGTTCATCCCGCAGCACCATGGGACGAGCCTCATTACCTACTTCTATCATCAGGCCAAGGAGCGCGGCGAAAACGTCGACGAGGGATCGTTCCGCTACGAGGGCCCGAAGCCGCAAAGCCGGGAGGCGGCGATCCTCATGCTGGCCGACGCCGCCGAGGGCGCCGTGCGGTCGATGGGCCGGCCGACGCCCGACCGCATCGAGCAGACGGTTCGTCGCATCATTCGCGACCGGCTCGCGGACGGTCAGCTCGATGAGTGCGATCTCACGTTCCGGGAACTCGACATCATTGCCTCAACATTCGTGCGTCTGCTGGCCAGCATGTTTCATCCCCGCGTCGAGTATCCTGATCTGGAGCGCGACCTCGGTGGCCGGCGGCGGGAACCCGCGGCTCGGGCCACTTAAGTACGGTAGCAAGGTAGCAGTAACAGGGTACAGGGGTGTCATGTGAAAGTCGGAGTGAGCGTTCAAGTGCCACGTCCGGGGATCAGCGCGTCCCATCTGCGCAGAATCGTCCGGCACGTGATGAGGCGCGAGGGCGCGCCCAAGAGATCTGAGATCAGTGTCGCGCTGGTGAATGACGCGGCCGTACGCTGGTTAAACCGCCGTCACCTAGGCAAGGATCGCGCGACCGATGTACTCGCCTTTCCGCTGCACGAGACGGCGAAGGCCGGGCGCCGGATACCCAAGGTCGGGCGTCGTGCGCAGCTCGGCGAAGTCGTCGTGTCCGTCGATCGCGCCCGAATCCAGGCAGGCGATGCCGGCCACCGGGTACGAACGGAAGTGGCATTGCTGGCCACGCACGGCGTGCTGCACCTGCTTGGGTACGATGACCGCAGCCGGCGTGGCACGGAGCGGATGATGCGACGGGCCCGGACGCTTCTCGCCGAGGCCGGCGAAAAGGTAAAAGGATAGGACGAGTGGGTCAGGGAGCGTGGGCCAACCTCCAGCGGGCGTTTACCTTCGCGTTTGATGGCCTCCGGCATGCGCTCCGCACCCAGCGGACGTTTCGCCTCCACCTTGCCATCGCAGCCATCATCACGACGCTCGTCGTCTGGTTACCGCTCTCTTCCGTGGAAGCGGCCATCGTCGTCAGCGCGATGGCCGCCGTGCTTGTCGCAGAGCTCTTCAATACCGCGGTCGAGGCGGTCGTCGACCTGCTCGTCGAGCGCAACCACAATCAGATCGCTCGGGTGGCGAAGGATGTCGCGGCCGCCGGCGTGCTCATCACGGCTGTTGCTGCGGCCGTGGCGGGAACCCTGATCCTCGGCGCGCCACTCGCTGTAGCCGTGGGCGTTTCCGCCCCGACCGCCGCGACGCTTGCCCGCGTCACCGCGCTGGCCTTGATCCTCCTCGGCGCCGGCGGTCTAGTGCGCCTGGCCCGTCAGCACCGCAGCAGCCAGGTGTTTCATTAGCAAGTTCCGGAGGAGGCCGGAGCGTTGCGTCGTACACAATCTGTACATCGTCCCAAAGCGTTCATCTTAAATAATGAAACTCTCTGAGGAGGTGGGCATCTTGCGGAAAACCCTTGCCTATGTCCTGGCGATCGCGCTGACTGTGGCGACTGTGTCGTACACCGTCGTGGCGCAGCAGCGCAGCCGGGTCGATACGGTCAGAGCGCGCGGCAAGCTCATCTGTGGAATCTCGGGAGCCACCCCAGGGTTCAGCTTCCCGGATCCAACATCCGGCCGTATCATCGGTTTTGATGCGGACTTCTGTAATGCCGTCGCGGCATTCCTGGATGTGCCGGAGGTGGAGTTCGTCAACCTCACCTCGGCGAGCCGGATCCCGGCTGTCATCGCCGGCTCCGTTGACGTCGTATTCAGAACGACGACGCAGACGATCTCTCGGGATGATCAGATCGACTTCGGTCCTGTGACGTTCTACGACGGCCAGCGGCTGCTCGTGCGCGTCGGGTCCCGCATCCGTGGGCTCGATGACCTGAGAGGCGCACGGATCTGCGTGCACGCAGGGACGACGAGCGAACGCAACGTCAGCGACCAGCTGCGCGCGCGCGGCATTCAGCCTAACGTGATTGCGTTCCAGGAGGCCGCCCAGGCGTTCAATGGTCTCGCCGCGGGACGTTGCGACGTGATGACCACCGACGCCAGCCAGCTCACGGCGTTCCGGGCCACAGCGCCTAACCCGGGAGAGTTTCTAGTCGTCGGCCGGGAATTCAGCGATGAGCCGTTGACGCCGATCTACCAGGAAAACGACTCCAAGTGGGCCGACGTCGTGAACTACACGGTCTGGGGAATGATCCTGGCCGAAGAGCTCGGCATCACGCAGAACGTGGCCCGCAACCAGGGCCGGATCACTGAACTGACGGGGCGGGACCCCGTCGTGAAGGGCTTCCTGGAGATGAAGGGCGGCGCGATGCTGCGCGTGCTCCGTCTCGTGGGAAACTACGGCGAGGTGTACGACCGCTACTTCGGTCCGCGGCAACGCACCGCGATCACCCGCGATGGCACGCGCAACGAAACATCCAAGGGCGGCGGCGCGATGACGTCGCGACCTTTTCGCTAGGCGCTGGACTGATTGAGCATGTAAGCCGGGCGTGCGTGATCCCACGCACGCCCGGTCCGTATTCCGGGCGGAGGTCGGCCGTGAGCGTACGATACGAAACGCGGGTGCCGTTCTGGCGGGATGCCCGCAAGCTCGCCATCCTGACGCAGGTCATATTCCTCGTCGTAGTCGTCCTGGCATTCTGGTGGGCCGCGCGCGCATTGCAGCAAAGTTTCATCAGACAGAACATCCACCTGGACTGGAGCTTTTGGCGTCAGACAGCTGGGTTTCAACTCAGCGCCCTCACGCTGACCGTCGACCTCGAGTCGCTGAGTTTCAAGTCTTTCGACCCTGGGGACTCCGCCGGGGAGGCGATGATCGCCGGGCTCATCAACACGATCAAGGTCGCCGCGCTGGGGATTGTCTTCGCGACGATGCTCGGGATGATCGTTGGCGTTGCGCGCCTCTCCAGGAACTGGCTGGTGAATCGCCTTGCGCTGACCTACGTGGAGTTGTTCCGAAACACGCCACTCCTCGTGCAGTTGTTCTTCTGGTATTTTGCCGTCCTGCTCCAATTGCCCAACGGGTCGCCGACGCAGCCCCCGCTGAGATGGTTCGGCGATGCGGTCGTGCTGACAAACTCAGGGCTAGCGTTCGGCGGTACCGTCGTCGATCGCTTCGGGCGGCTCGTGGTCGACGGTGGGTTTCAGCTGACCCCAGAGTTCGCGGGGCTCCTGATCGGGCTCTCAGCCTATACCTCGTCGTTCATCGCCGAGATCATCCGTGGCGGCATTCTCGCGGTGTCCCGCGGACAACTGGAAGCCGCTCGCAGCGTCGGGCTCACCTACCGCCAGGGGTTGCAGCTCATCGTGCTCCCGCAGGCGCTGCGCATCGTGATTCCGCCGCTCGGGAACCAGTTCCTGAACCTGATGAAGAACAGCAGCCTCGCGATCGGTATCGGCTATGCGGAGTTTCTGACGGCGGCCAACACGGTGAGCAGCCAGTCGTTCAGATCCCTTGAGGCGTTCACTTTCGTCACGCTGGGATACCTCATGCTCTCGTTGACGATCTCCGCATTCCTGAACCTGATCCGGGCCCGGCTGCGGCTGCCGGGAACCATCGGTTAACCATGGCGACACGCGTCGAGATCCTGAGGCCTCCAGACGAGCGGCTCACGCTGGTGCAGTGGGCGCACCGCAACCTGTTCGACGGAGCATGGAATACGATCTTGACGTTGATCACCGCCGTCGTGCTGTCCACCGCCTTCATCCGCGCCGCCGGTTGGATCGCGACAGCTCAGTGGGCCGTGGTGACCGACAACTTGCGGTTCTGGCTCGTAGGGCTCATGCCCGTGGAATATGTCAGGCGCGCGCTCTGGGCGGGCGGTCTTATTGTCATCATGGCGATCCTCACCTACACAGCGGTGCGGGCCAGAGTGAGGATCCCTACGCTGGCCGCTGCCTGGGGCGGGATCATCGTGGCGGTCCTATGGCTAATGTCCCCCATCCGGCTCGACCAGATCGGCGGACTGTACCTCACGCTGCTCCTGGCCGTCGTCGGCATCTCCTTTTCGTTTCCCATCGGACTCGTCGTGGGAGTCGGCCGGGTCAGCGCCCTCCCGGTGATCCGCATGTTGTCGACTGTATATATCGAGGTCATCCGCGGCATCCCATTCATCACCGTGCTGTTGTGGTTTTCGGTGTTCGTCAGCCTGGTCTCCGGCGATGCGCTCACCAGGGTCCAGCGAGCGATGATTGCCATGACGATCTTCACGTCGGCGTACGTGGGAGAGATCGTGCGCGCCGGCATCCAATCTGTGCCTCGAGGGCAGGTTGAAGCCGCACGCGCTGTCGGCCTTTCGCCCGCGCAAACGATGCGATTTGTCGTCCTGCCGCAGGCGGTCAAGAACATGATCCCCGCGCTGGTAGGGCAGTTCATCAGTCTATTTAAAGATACGTCGCTGGCAGTCATCATCGGGTTGAGCGAGCTCGTCGGCACCGGCCGCGCGCTGCTGTCCATCACCCGCTACCTGCACAACTCGCGTGAAGTGTACGTGTTCCTGCTCGTTGTCTACTTCATGTTCTCGTATGCGATGTCGTACGGAAGCCGCAAACTGGAGAGGAAACTTGGGCTTGGAGAACGTTAGTATGCAGGGCTTAGGGCGTAGGCCCCTAAGCCCTGGCAGGAGAGTCGAATGGCCGACAAAGACAGTCAACCGATTATTCTGCTTGACGACGTACACAAATGGTTCGGCCGGCTGCACGTCCTACGGGGGATCAGCCTCCAGGTAATGCCGGGCGAGGTGGTCGTCGTCGCAGGGCCGTCGGGATCGGGGAAGTCGACGATGATCCGCTGCATCAACCGTCTGGAAAGTCACCAGCGCGGCAAGATTGTGGTCGATGGTATCGAGCTGACCGATGACGTGCGTAACATCGACGCCGTGCGCAGTGAAGTGGGCATGGTGTTCCAATCCTTTAACCTTTTCCCGCACCTCACCGCCCTGCAGAACATCGCGCTGGCCCCGCTAAAAGTACGGAAGTGGCCGAGGCCCAAAGCTGAACGGATCGCCATGGAGATCCTCGAACGGGTGGGCATTCCTGAAAAAGCGCACAGTTACCCGGCCCAGCTCTCCGGCGGGCAGCAGCAGCGCGTCGCAATCGCGCGGGCGCTGGCGATGCAGCCGAAGGTCATGCTGTTCGATGAGCCGACGTCAGCGCTCGACCCGGAGATGATTCAGGAAGTGCTCGACGTGATGAAGGGTCTGGCGAAGGACACCGGCATGACGATGATTGTCGTCTCCCACGAAATGGGATTTGCCCGCGAGGTCGCCGACCGGATGGTGTTCATGGACGAGGGAGTGGTCATCGAGGAGGGCGAGCCGGAACACTTCTTCACCAATCCCACCCATCCACGGACAAAACTCTTTCTATCGAAGATCCTGCATTAAGAGAAGGCGGGATATCCCCTTATCCCCTTATCCCTCTATCCCGCAGTGCCCGTGTTATAATAGGGCTCGTCATTTTCCGCCGAGTCCTCTCGTCAGACATCCCGGAGACACAAACCATATTGTTGATTTGACAGGGGCCGGCTGGGTCGCGCGAAGGGTGGGAGAAGACCTCGTTGGATGCTGCAGGTAGTCCGCTAGGCTATGTCGTCCTGGCGGTACTGCTGTTGCTCTCCGCGTTCTTTTCGAGTGCAGAGACTGCGCTGTTCGCCGTGAACCGGTTGCGGATGCGCCGGATGGCCGAAGAGGGCCGCCGGCGGCCAGGGCTCGTTCTTCGTTTGCTCGAGCAGCCCGGCCGGGTGCTCACCGCTCTGCTCGTCGGCAATAACATCGTCAACGTCACGGTCTCCGTCCTGGCGACGGCCATGCTCGTTGCTGTCCTAGGTCCGCAGAGGGGTCCCATCTATGCCATCATCATCATTTCCCTCGTGATCCTGATCATCGGTGAGATCACGCCCAAAACATTTGCCGCGAAATACGCCGACCGTCTGGCGATCCTCGTGTCGCGACCGGTCCATTACTTCACGATCGCATTGACTCCCGTGATCTGGCTGCTGTCCCGCCTGAGCGACCTCCTCGTGCGTCCACTCGGCGGGCGCGTCAACCCCACATCGCCGCTGGTCACAGAAGAGGAGATCCGGCTGCTGGTACAGATGGGCCAGGAAGTGGGCGCCATTCAGGAAGACGAGCGCGCGATGATCCACTCCATCTTCGAGTTCGGGGATACGGTGGCGCGCGAGGTCATGGTTCCGCGGATCGACATGGTCAGCGTCCCGGACACCGCCACGCTGGATGAGATCCTCAGGGTGATCCTCGAGGAAGGCCATTCTCGCCTCCCTGTCTATCACGAGAGCATCGACCGAATCGTCGGCGTGATCTACGTCAAGGATCTACTCAGCCACCTGAAGGACGGCCACAATACAATTCGGGCCCGGGAACTCATGCGACCGGCCTACTTCATTCCGGAAACCAAACGCCTGGACGATCTGTTTCGGGAGATGCGGCGCAAGAAGACCCCGATGGCGATTGTCGTCGACGAGTACGGCGGCACCGCTGGGCTCGTGACCATCGAAGACCTGCTCGAAGAGATCGTGGGCCCGATCCTCGATGAGTACGACGTCGAGGAGAAGCTCGTTGAGGTCGTTAACGATCAGGTCGCCGTGGTCGATGGACGGCTGAGCGTCGAGGAGGTCAACGAGCTGCTTCACCTCGAGCTACCCGTCGGTGAAGTCGATACCATCGGTGGATTTGTGTATTCGCTGCTGGGCCGAGCGCCGACGCAGGGTGAGTCGGTCAGCACCGACGGCGTTGATATGCAGGTCGAACGGCTCGATGGTCAGCGGATCGCCCGCGTGAAAATCACGAAGCGCGTCCCATCACAATCAGTTCGGCAGTGACCACGCCGAAGCGCGACACCGCGTCAAATGACAGTCTCATTGCTGCGGCACGCCGGGCCAGACTCAACGCCTACGCTCCATATTCAAAGTTTCGTGTGGGCGCGGCGGTGCTATCTGCTGACGGGCAGGTTTTCACCGGCGCCAATGTCGAGAATGCATCATACGGGTTGTCACACTGCGCCGAGCGTGTCGCGATTCACCAGGCCGTCGCCGCAGGCCACCGCAACCTGCGGACCGTGGCCGTGGTCGCGGATGGGGAGGAGGCCACGATGCCCTGCGGCGCATGCCGCCAGGTAATGGCCGAGTTCGGCATCCGAAAGGTCATTGTGGCAACCCCGAAGGGCCGGACACGGACCCGCACGCTCAAGCAGCTACTCGCAGAACCATTTCTTCCCGAGCGGCTGCTCGGGTTCCCCAAAGGCGGTCGTCGGTCGTAGGTCGTCGGTCGTGGTAGTTCAGTTTCCTCTACGACCTACGACCCACGACCCATGACCGCAGTTAGGGGTTTTCGTTCGGGTTTCGTCGTTCTAGCGGGCCGCCCGAATGTCGGGAAATCTACACTCCTCAACCGTCTGGTCGGCCAGAAGGTCGCCATCACCGCTTCCGTACCTCAGACGACCCGCACAAGGCTGCAAGGCATTATCACGCGTCCCAACGTGCAGATCGTCTTGGTGGATACCCCCGGCGTCCATCATCCCCGTCACCGCCTCGGAGAAAAAATGGTGAGCGACACCAGGCACGCGCTCGCCGATGCCGATGTGGTTCTGTTCATAATGGATGCGTCCGCGGGGGTGACGCGAGAAGATCAGGCCGTGGCTGCTGTTCTGAAGGCTGTCACCAAACCCATCATCGTCGCCATGAACAAAGTGGATCGTCTTGACTCGGCCGCACTCGAAGCAGTAGAAGCGAGTGTCAGGAAAGTCGGGATGTTCGAGAGTGTCATTCCTATCTCGGCGTCTGTCGGCACCAACGTCGACCGGCTCGTCGAGGCGCTGGTGGCACTGCTGCCCGAGGGACCCCAATACTTTCCACCGGAGATGTACACGGATCAGCCCGAGCAGTTTTTGGTGAGAGAGCTCATCCGGGAACAGGCGATTCAGCTCACGCGCGAAGAGCTCCCTCACAGCGTCGCGGTTGACATCGAGGAGTTTGCACCCCGGCCGGGCACAGACTTGACATACATCCGCGCCACAGTTTACGTCGAGCGCGAGTCTCACAAGAAAATGCTGATCGGTCGTGACGGGCGTCTGCTGAAAGAGATCGGGCAGCGCGCGCGCCGGGAGATTGAAGCGCTCCTGGGCCGCCGCGTCTTCCTCGATCTGTGGGTGAAGACATCGAAGGGCTGGCGCGACAAGGACGAACTCATCAAGTCGTTGTATCCCGAATAGGGATGACGACAGCGCAGCCGGCCACCACTCCCAAGGTCTTCTTCTTGAGCCAAATGATCGGCGCGGACATCGTCGATGCCGACGGTCACCGGTTGGGTGTGCTCGGAGATGTGGCAGTCGACCTGCGAGAGACGTTGCCCCGCGTCACGGGCATCTGGATACGGGGAGACCGCAGCCGCATCGCGCTGATTCCACGGGACGCGGTTGCCGAGTTTCACCTGAACGCGGTCTGGCTGAATGTTGCCAGACGATTCCTTAAGCCCCGACCACTGCAGCCCGACGAGATGCTGCTGGGTGAAGTGATGGACAGTCAGGTCGTGGACACCGATGGTCTGAAGGTGGTACGGGTCAATGATCTCCAGCTGATGCGGACAGATGGTGATCTCAGGTTGCTTGCCGCCGATGTCGGCACGACGGGTTTGCTGCGGCGCCTGAGCCTTGAATCACCGGTGCAGCGTCTGGTCGGTGTCTTCGGCCGCCGGCTTCCGGACCGGGTTATCCCGTGGCGGGTGGTCGCGGCTTTCGGTGGCCAGATGACTCCCGTGAAGCTATCGATCTCCCGCGAGCGCCTCCGCGAGATTCACCCCGCCGACCTAGGGCAGTTGATGGAAGACCTCGACCGCGACGAGCGCGTGGAAGTGATGACCGCTCTCGAGCACGAGGCTGCTGCGGACGCGCTGGCCGAGGCAGAACCCGAGGTCCAGTCGGACGTGGTCAAGAGTCTGCCGAGCGAACTGGCGGCAGACATCCTCGAGGAAATGTCGCCTGACGACGCCACGGACGTACTCACCGATCTTTCGGACGAGAAAGCGCAGGAACTGATCGGGCTGATGGAGGCGGAGGAAGCGAAGGACGTCCGCGAGCTCCTGAAATATCCTGAGGGCACCGCGGGCAGCGTGATGACCACGGAGTTCATCGCGTTTCCCGAGACGCTCACGGTCGACGAGACGATCCAGCGTCTTCGCAGCACGGCGCCTGAGGCAGAGCAGATCTACTATCTCTATGTCGTCGATGCACAGCAGCGCCTGGTCGGAGTCCTGTCACTGCGTGCGCTCATTACGTCACCGCCAACACAGCGCATTGGTGATGTCATGGCCTCCGGCGTTGTGTATCTGTCCGTGACGGAGGCAGTCGAGACGGTGGCAAGCGCTCTCACGAAGTACGATCTCCTGGCGATGCCGGTCCTCGACGAATCCCTGCGTCTGGCCGGCGTCGTCACCGTCGATGACGTGATGGACGTCGTCCTCCAGAAAGGACGGCGCCGAGTTCCCCCTCGTTTCCGGCGACGGGCCAAGCCCCGCGCCGCCCAATCCAGGGGCGAGGTCTAGGGATCGCTCCGACATGTGGGTAAGGGAGCGCTGGCGACGGCTCTTGTTGTTCCTCGCCGTAATGGGCCCCGGCGTCATCACCGGAAACGTCGATAACGACGCCAACGGGATCGCGACCTACTCAGTTGCCGGCGCAGAGTACGGCTACGGTCTCCTCTGGACGCTGTTCTTCTCAACGGTCACCCTGGCGCTCGTTCAGGAGATGGTGGCCCGAATGGGAGCCGTGACCGGAAAAGGCCTGGCCGATCTGATTCGGGAGCGATTTCGGGTCCGGCTGACGGTCCTGATCATGAGCATTCTCGTGCTTGCGAACTGGGCCAACACGGTGGGCGATTTTGCGGGCGTCGCAGGATCGATGGAAATCTTCGGCGTCAGCCGCTATCTCACCGTGCCGCTGGCGGCATTGCTGGTTGGAGTGCTGGTTGTGCGAGGAAGCTACCGGCTTGTAGAGCGGGTCTTTCTCGGCGCGACCGTGATCTACGTGACGTATATCCTTTCAGCCGTGCTCGCAGATCCGCCGTGGGGCCAGGTGCTACGCGCCACGGTCACGCCGACGTTCAAATTCGAGGCGCCGTATCTGGCGCTAGTGGTAGGGTTGGTCGGCACAACCGTTGCCCCATGGATGCAATTTTACCAGCAGGCTGCCGTCGTGGACAAAGGGATCGGCGAGAAGGACTACGCGTATGCCCGGCTCGACACGTATCTCGGGGTCATCTCCCTCAATGCGATCGCGTTCTTCATCGTGGTCGCGTGTGGGGCGACGCTGTTCATTCACGGGGTCCGCATCACCGACGCCAAAGACGCGGCGCTCGCACTGGTACCGCTCGCAGGACGGTACGCGGCGACGCTGTTCGCCATCGGGCTGCTCAATGCGGCGGTGTTCTCCGTGGCTATCATTCCGCTGTCGACGGCCTACACCGTGTGCGAAGCCTTCGGTTGGGAGGCGGGGCTCGACCGCACCGTCCGCGAAGCGCCGATCTTCGTCGGCCTCTACATGGGGATGATCGCGCTGTCGGCGCTGGTCATTCTTGTGCCCGGCGTTCCGTTGATCCCCGTGATGCTGCTCTCGCAAGTGCTCAACGGGATGTTGCTCCCATTCGTGTTGATCTTCATCATCGTATTGATCAACGACAGGCAAATTATGGGTGAGTACCGCAACTCCAGGTTCATCAATATCGCCAGCGCCATCACCATCCTTGTGATCATCCTCCTGGCCGTGCTGCTCCTCGGGACGTCTGTCCGCGCGCTCTTGGGTTCATAATGTCGCAACAAGCAAGATTCCCCCGGCCTCGCTGCAGCTCGGCCTCTGTGCGCCGCCGGCCGGCTTCGCCGGCAGCATCCGGAGGCGCCACCTGACTATGCCGGTCTACAAGGCCGAAGCCATTGTGATCCGGAGAGTGAGCCTCGGCGAGGCCGACCGCCTCGTCACACTGTATACGCGCGACCGGGGAAAAATCGCCACCGTTGCCAAAGGCGCCCGAAAGCCGAGGAGTCGCTTTGCCGGCCGGCTGGAACTGTTCACGCACTTGCGCGCGCTGCTGGCCATAGGGAGGACGCTCGACGTGGTCTCGCAGATCGAGGTCGTTGAGCCGCATGCGGGTATCCGCGCGGACCTCCAGCGCATGGGACACGCCGCGTTCATCGCCGAGATTACGGATCGGGCCACCGCGGACCGCGAAGCCGCTCCGGAACTGTTTGCCGCGCTGCGGAGCGCGCTGCGGATGGCTTCAGTCGGTGACGCCGAGCTTGCGGCCATGTGGTACGCTGCGCAGGTCCTTGTGCTGACCGGTCATGGTCCGATCGTGGATCGCTGCGTCATCTGCGGGCGGGGAGTTTCCCGGGGCGCTGTCTTCAGCCTTGCGCTGGGGGGCGCACTCTGCCAGGCGGATCGCGGCCGCGATGCGCAGGCCAGCCCCGCATCGGCAGTGGCTCTGGCGGCGATGGGTTTCCTCCGTGAAACGCAGGCAGCGGCACTCTCGAAGCTTGCGCTCGAGCGCCGCCACAGGGATGAGGTTGCAGGCCTGCTGCAGCGCTACCTGGAGTACCGGCTGGAAACGAGGCTGAAGAGTCCGTCAATCATACAGAAAATGGTATAGTGTGTGCGGAGGTGATCGGAATTGGAGATCGACCTGGAGCGAGCCCGCCGCGCGCTGCTGCAGATCGGTTCGGCGCTTGAAGAGGCCCGACGCGTGATTACGCCGGGTCCTGAGGGCTCCGTACGTGTGAAGACCGATGACAAGATTGTCGAGTTGCCCATCTCCTGGGCAGTTGCGGGGGCTGTGGCGTTTGCTGTCGCCGCGCTGCTGTCCTCGATGCCGATGCCGTCTGTACGTCGCAGACGGGATAGAGAAGAGGAGCCGCTCGGAATCGGATAACAACGCGTTGAAGGTTGAATGTTGAAAGTTGAAGGTGCGGACACTGAGTCGCCTTCAACCTCCAGCCTTCAACTTTCAACGCTCTTTTGTTTGAGCCCATGACATTTCAGGACGTCATCCTCACCCTCGAGCGCTTCTGGTCGAAGGAAGGCTGCGTAATCGAGCAGCCATACGACCTCGAGGTCGGAGCCGGCACGATGCATCCGGCCACGTACTTACGCGCGCTCGGTCCGGAGCCGTGGCGAGTCGCGTTCGTCCAACCGTCACGCCGCCCCGTGGACGGCCGATACGGAGAGAACCCCAACCGTCTGTTCAAACACTATCAATACCAGGTCGTGCTCAAGCCCTCGCCCGACAACGTGCAAGATTTGTACCTCACGAGTCTCAAGAAGCTTGGGATCGACGCACGCGAGCATGACATCAGGTTCCTCGAAGACAACTGGGAATCACCTACGCTGGGCGCCTGGGGCCTCGGGTGGCAGGTGTTTCTCGATGGGAACGAGATCACGCAGTTTACCTACTTCCAGCAGGTCGGCGGTTTCGACGTCAAGCCGGTCTCTGCCGAGATCACGTACGGCCTCGAGCGCATCTCAATGTACCTGCAGCGCAAGGCAAACGTCTTCGAGATCGAATGGGCTCCTGGCGTTACGTACGGGGAGATCCGGCATCAAGACGAAGCCGAACAGTCGACGTACGGCTTCGAGGCTGCGGACGTGCCCACGCTGCGGGCACTCTTCGACGCGTGCGAGGCTGAGGCCAAACGGTTGCTGGCGCTCGACCTCGTTCTGCCGGCGTACGACTACGTCCTTAAATGCTCGCACGTGTTCAACCTGATGGATGCCCGAGGCGCAGTCGGAGTCGCAGAGCGGACCGCACTGATGGGCCGGTGTCGGGCGCTCGCGCGGTCCTGCGCTGAGCGCTACCTGGCTCGGCGAGAAGCCCTGGGGCATCCCCTCGTGAAAACACACTAGGGTGCCGGATCTTCTCCTTGAAGTCGGCACTGAAGAACTTCCGCCGGGGGAGATCGCGCCCGCGCTTACCCAGCTGGCCGACGGGACCAGGAAACTGATTGAGAATTTGCGTCTCGACTCCGGCGACGTGGACGTGTATGGGACGCCCAGGCGTCTGGTCCTCCATGTCGTGAAGGTAGCAGCGCGGCAGCGTCCGGCCGTCCGTGAAGTCCGCGGACCCGCGGCGCAGGCCGCGTACGACGCGCACGGAAAGCCGACGCAGGCCGCGGCCGGATTCGCGCGCAGTCAAGGCGTTTCCGTTGACCGGCTCAAGGTAGTCGAAACCGCCGGACGTCGCTATGTCGCCGCAGTCGTCGAGGAGACTGGACGTCCGGCGACCGCCGTTTTGCCGGATGCGCTCGCCGCTCTTGTTCAGGGACTGACGTTTACAAAGACGATGCGCTGGGGCGAAAGCGACGCACGGTTCGTCCGTCCCGTGCGCTGGGTGCTCGCACTGCTCGGAACACAGGTATTGCCGGTTACGATCGCCGGTGTCCGCGCCGGGCGTCGAACGTTCGGTCATCGGTTTCTCAGCCCTGCCGCTCGATCTATTAGAGACGCACGCACGTATTTCGGTGTGTTGAAGCGGAGCAGTGTCCTCGTCGACCCTACAGAACGACGGAATCGAATCGTCTCTCAGGCGCGCGCGCTTGGGACGAAGGCAAACGGGCGGCCGGTCCTCGACACGGCATTACTCGACGAGCTCGTAATGAGCGTCGAGCTGCCCCAGGCGCTCCTCGGGTCATTCGACCGCGAGTTCCTCTCTCTGCCTCGTCCAGTGCTGGCCACGGTCATGGAGCATCACCAGAAATACTTCCCCGTGGAAGACCGCGGCGCGCCGCGCGCTGCGCGCAGCGCGAATACGGCGTTACTGCCATATTTTGTTGCCGTGCGCGACGGGGGCACGCGGCATCTCGCCGTGGTGCGCGAGGGGCACGAGTGGGTGTTGCGCGCGAGACTTGCCGACGCGCGCTTCTTCTTTGCACATGACCGCCGCCAAGCGCTGGAAGCGTACGCGGCAAAACTCAGCAGCCTATCCTTTCATGCGCAACTGGGCACCATGGCCGACAAGACCAGACGGCTGGTCTCGCTTGCCGACTACCTCGCCGTGGTGCTCGTTCTGGACGGTCGGACCAGCGAATACCTGCGTCGCGCTGCGGCCTTGTGCAAAGCCGACCTCGTGACGCGGATGGTCGGTGAGTTCCCCGAGTTGCAGGGCGTGATCGGAGGAATCTATGCGGAGATGGACGGCGAGCCGGTCGAGGTGGCCCGCGCCATTGCCGAGCACTACCGTCCCGTTCATGCCGGCGATGACCCTCCTTCGACGCAGGTCGGAGCACTGCTCGCTCTGGCCGATAAGTGTGACACGATCATCGGTGGCATCGGCGCTGGAATGATGCCGACAGGATCTCAAGATCCCTATGGGCTACGGCGCGCCGCACAGGGTATCGTGGACATCATCCTTAATCATCGGTTGAAGATCTCACTGAGGCCGCTGCTTGCCAGGGTGGCTGAAGGGTACGCGCGGGAATTGGATCGGTCAGTGGAGGAGACCGTGGAGTTTCTGAGGCAGCGGCTTCGCGCATCGCTGATCGAACGCGGCGTACGCTACGACCTGGTCGATGCCGCCCTCGCCGTGAGCGGCGATGACCTGCTGGCTGCGGCCTCGCGCGCGGAATCTCTCGAAGCGTGGGCGGCGAGGCGTGAGTTTGCCCGGCTCTACGTGGCGTACGACCGCGCGTCGCGCATTCTCACCGGCGGAGTGAACGGTCGTGTGGACCCGCACCGGTTCGAGGACGAAAGCGAGCGCGCGCTGCATGACACGGTCCGGAAGGTCGGACCTCCGGTCCAAGGCGCGGCCTCGGAGGGGAACTTCACGAAGGCGCTGGACGACCTACTGCCCCTGACGGGTCCGGTGGACCGCCTCTTTGATGCCGTGCTCATCATGGCGCCCGACAAAGCGGTCAGAGCGAATCGCATGGCGCTATTGAAAGAAGTCGTCGATATCTTTCGAAATGTAGCGGACTTTTCAAAAGTGGTCATGAGTGACAAAGAGAAAACTGGGACCAGATGAGGTGTCTTGATGGCCAGAGTTCATAATCGCAAGGCGCGACAGACGGTCAAAGCCCCACGGCCTGCAGCGCGGAGCACGAGAAAATCCACCCGACACAAGCGCTCGGGCCGCTGGACGATGCTCTTTGAAGAGGGGAATGCCCAGATGCGGGACCTGCTCGGCGGGAAGGGTGCTGGGCTCGCCGAGATGAGCCGGATCGGGCTGCCGGTGCCTCCCGGATTTACGATCACGACCGAAGCCTGTCTCGAGTATTACCGGCGTGGCCGCCAGTATCCGGCCGGTCTTCTGGAAGAAGTCCGCGAGAAGATCAAGATCATCGAGCAGCGAACCGGCAAGGGCTTCGGTGACCCAAAGAACCCGCTGCTGCTTTCGGTCCGCTCCGGCGCAAAGTTCAGCATGCCCGGGATGATGGACACGGTGCTGAACCTCGGTCTCAACCCCGCCACGTGCGAAGGCCTCGTGCGGTCGACCGGCGACGCTCGGTTCGCCTACGACTCGTACCGGCGGTTCATCCAGATGTTCGGCAACGTCGTCCTGGGCATGAAGCACGAGCACTTCGAGGATGCGCTCGCGGCGATGAAGCACCGTCGCGGTGTGACCCAAGACACCGACCTTCGCGCCGAAGACCTGTGGCGGCTCATCGAGGAATATCACGCCATCGTCAAAGAACGCACCGGCGAGGACTTTCCGGACGAGCCCTGGCGGCAGCTGGAGATGGCGATCCGTGCCGTCTTTGAATCATGGAACAATCCCAGGGCGATCACCTATCGTAACTTCAATAAGATTCCTCACGATCTCGGCACAGCGGTGAACATCCAGACAATGGTATTCGGGAACATGGGCTCAACGTCAGGCACCGGCGTCGCGTTCACCCGAAACCCGGCAACGGGAGAGCAGAAAGTGTATGGCGAGTATCTCCTGAACGCGCAGGGTGAGGACGTGGTCGCCGGTATCCGCACACCCAAGCCGATCGAGCAACTGGCTTCCGAGCTCCCGCAGGCGTACCGGGAGTTCATGGAGATTTGTGCGCTGCTGGAACGGCACTATCGGGACGTCCAGGATGTGGAATTCACGATCGAAAACGGAACGCTCTACGTGCTGCAGACCCGGAGCGGCAAGCGCACGGCACAGGCTGCCGTGAAAATCGCCGTCGACATGGTGCACGAGAAACTCATCACGAAGGACGAGGCACTGCTGCGGGTTGATCCCGCATCTGTCGAGCAGCTGCTGCACCCTCGGATCGACCCAAACGCCAAGAAACATGTGATCGGCCGGGGTCTTGCCGCGAGTCCCGGGGCCGCGTCCGGCATCGTCGTCTTCGACCCCGAAGAGGCCGCGAAGGTGGGTCAAGATCGAAAGATCATCCTCGTCCGGCCTGAGACCAACCCCGATGATATCCACGGCCTGGTTGCTGCGCGCGGCGTGCTCACGAGCCGCGGCGGGATGACCAGCCATGCCGCCATCGTTGCGCGCGGCATGGGCAAGCCGGCCGTGGTCGGCGCTGAGATGATCCGCATCGACGAGGACGCGAAGCAGTTCGCATCCGACAGCGTCGTGGTCAAAGCGGGCGACGTGATCACGATCGATGGGAGCACGGGTGAGATCATCACGGGCGACGTGCCGGTGATCGAGCCCAAACTTACCGGCGAGATTCAGGAACTGCTCGCCTGGGCGGACGAAGTCCGCACGCTGGGAGTCCGTGCCAACGCCGACTATCCCCGTGACGCACGGAAGGCGCTCGACTTCGGCGCTGAAGGGATCGGGCTATGCCGTACCGAGCACATGTTTATGGAAGAAGAGCGGTTGCCGATCATGCAGCAGATGATCATGGCCTCGACCGAGCAGGAGCGGCGGAAGGCGCTGGACCGGCTGCTGCAGTTTCAGAAGGACGATTTCAAAGGTCTCTTTCGTGTGATGGGAAGCCTGCCCGTCATCATCCGGCTGCTGGATCCTCCGTTGCACGAGTTCCTCCCGAGTCTTGAAGAGCTGCTCGTCGAGGTCACCGAGCTGCGAATCCGCGGCGATGGCAATACCCTGGCGGAGAAGGAAGCCGTATTGCGCCGCGTGCAGGCGCTGAGAGAGTTCAACCCGATGCTCGGCCTGCGGGGATGTCGTCTCGGCATCCTGTACCCGGAGATCAACGAGATGCAGGTGCGGGCAATCCTCCTCGCGGCGGTCGAGCTCAAGAAGCAGGAAGGTATTGACGTCATCCCTGAGATCATGATCCCGCTGATCGGCCATCCCAATGAACTGAAGGTTGTGCATCAGCAGCTGGTGAGCGTGGCAAAAGAGGTCGTCACTGATTCGAGGGTGGCGGTGAAGTACATGTTCGGAACGATGATCGAGATACCACGCGCCTGCCTGGTGGCGGATCAGGTGGCGGAGCTGGCCGAGTTCTTCTCGTACGGGACCAACGATCTCACCCAGACAATCTTCGGTTTCAGCCGCGACGACGCCCAGGGAAAGTTCCTCCACGTCTATTTGCAGAAGGGCATTCTGAAGGACGATCCGTTCCAGGTTCTCGACCGCGACGGGGTGGGGGAGATGATGCGCATCGGGACCAAGCTTGGGAAGAAAACGCGCCCGGATCTCGAGGTCGGCATCTGCGGTGAGCACGGCGGGGAGCCCAGCTCGGTCGAATTTTGTCACGAGATCGGGCTCGACTACGTTTCATGTTCGCCCTTCCGCGTGCCCATCGCGCGTCTGGCCGCGGCGCAGGCCCGCCTTAAAGAGAAGACCGCTGTGACGAGGGATGTCTAAGTGAGTGCATGACGGCGGGATGAGGACCTTGGACCGGGGACCTGGCGATCGGCTATGGAGTGACCTGAGAAGCGAGACCGGGAGGCCTCGAACCGGGACCCGGAGATCGGCCGGTGAACAGCGGCGGGACGGGGACCTTGGACCGGGGACCCGGCAATCGGCTATGGAGTGACTTAGTTACGGGTCCCCTTTCTCCAAGGTCCCCATCCCGCCGCCAAGGCCTCCTCGGCGCAGGCGACGGCCATTGAGGCGTGTGTATCTAGTGTGATAAAATACGCAAGGTCATGAGCGCCGCGCGCGAGTTGCGCGGCGCGTGTGTCTGGAGGATGGGATGTACGCGGTCATTGAGACAGGCGGAAAACAGTACAAGGTTGAGAAGGGTGGCACGATTCAGGTCGAGCTGCTCGACGCGGAGCCAGGCAAGGATCTCACGCTCGACCGAGTCGTGCTGTTCGCGGACGGCAAGACGGTGAAGGTCGGCTCGCCCGTGGTCAAGGGTGCGAAAGTACAGGCGAAAGTTGTTGGCCACAGCCGGGGGAAGAAAGTGATCGTGATGAAGTACAGGGCGAAGTCGCGCTACCGTCGAAAGACCGGACACCGGCAGCACTATACGACCCTGAAGATTGAAGATATTCTGTTGGAGTAGAGTAAAGGGGTTATCGAGGTGGCTCACAAGAAGGGCATGGGCTCGTCCCGCAACGGGCGGGACAGCAAAAGCAAGCGGCTGGGTATCAAGCGCTTCGCCGGGCAGTTTGTCACTGCGGGAAGCGTGATTGTCCGCCAGCGCGGCACCAAGGTGCGGCCCGGAACGAATGTCGGTCTCGGTCGAGATTTCACACTGTTCGCACTCGTCGATGGTGTGGTGGCGTGGGAGCGGCGCGGTCGCGACAATCGCCAGGTGAGCGTGCATCCAGCGCAAGCATAGAGTTCGCAGACGGTTTCGGCAGGGGCTTGGTCGTCCGTGACCGGCCCCTGCTGCTTTCCATCGTATGTTCATCGATAGAGCGATCATCAACGTCAAAGCGGGTGACGGCGGGAATGGCTCTTTGAGTTTCCGCCGCGAGAAATTTGTGCCTAAAGGCGGCCCGGACGGTGGAGACGGCGGTCACGGCGGTGATGTCGTCCTCGTGGCAGACCAGAGCCTGTCGACGCTGCTGGATTTCCAGCACCGCCAGCATTTTCGCGCGCAGAGCGGAAGCCACGGAGAAGGCAGCAAGCGACATGGCAAGCGCGGAGGCACGCTCGTTGTTCCTGTTCCTGTGGGCACCGTTGTGAAGGATGCGACCACCGGCGAGGTCATGGCCGATCTCGCGCAGCACGGACAGAAGATCGTCATCGCCCGGGGTGGGAGAGGGGGCCGGGGGAACGCCAGGTTTGCGACACCGACCCGCCGAGCACCACGGATCGTGGAGCCCGGGGGCCCGGGTCAGGAACGCCGGCTGGAACTGGAACTCAAACTGATTGCCGATGTGGGCCTCGTTGGCTTTCCTAACGCAGGGAAGTCCACGCTCCTGAGTCGTGTGTCCGCAGCCCGCCCGAAGATTGCCGACTATCCGTTCACGACGACCGAACCACATCTTGGCGTCGTCGTACTTCCCGACGGGCGCAGTTTCGTTTTGGCCGACCTCCCCGGTCTCATCGAAGGAGCGCATCACGGCGCGGGCCTGGGTCACGCGTTCCTGCGTCACATATCGCGTACTAGAGTCCTGATCCACCTTGTGGATCTCTCGGTACCGGATCGCGATTCGCGCACAGACTTCGAGGCCGTCAATTCTGAGCTCTGGCAGTACGATCCCGCGCTCAAGGAACGTCCGATGCTCGTGGCGCTCAACAAGATCGACGTTCCAGAAGCGCGCGCAAAAGTTCAGGACCTCTCAGCGGCATTGGGGGCGCAGGGGTATCGCGTCTTCGCGATCTCTGGGGCAACGGGCGAGGGCGTGGACGCGCTCATGAAAGCCGCCGCACAGGTCCTCGATGAGACTCGCAGCCGGGAGCCAGTGTTGGCCGACCCCGGATCCCGGGCCCCGGACCCCGGGAGCTAGGTGACGCGCGTGGCACGAATCGGCATCATGGGCGGGACATTTGATCCCATCCACTACGGACACCTCGTGACTGCGGAAGAGGCGAGAGTCCAGTTTGAGCTCTCACAAGTCCTGTTCGTGCCCAACCACTATCCACCGCACAAAGATCTCAACGGCGTCACCGATCCCGAGCACCGCTACCGGATGACATTGCTGGCGACCATGACGAACGAGCACTTCGCCGTCTCTCGGATTGAGATCGACCGGCCCGGGCCATCGTTCACCATCGAGACGATCGAGATGCTCCGGAAGCCCTATGCAGCGTCGGATCTGTTTTACATCACAGGCGCGGATGCGATCTTGCAGATTGTGCGGGGAGAATGGGAACGTTCGGCGGAGCTGCTGGCGCTGTGCCAGTTCATCGCCGCGAGCCGTCCGGGATTCTCGCTGAACGCAGAGGACATGCGCCGCAGCAACGCGACGGGACGCCGGCTCGACAATGTCCATGTGATGGAGATCCCAGCGTTGGCGATCTCCTCGACCGATATCCGCCGGCGTGTCACGCAGAGCCGTCCGATTCGGTACCTCGTACCAGATCCGGTCGAGGCTTACGTCGTCAAACACCGGCTCTACCGATGACGTCATCACTGCGCTTGGCCCAGGTGGCCGCCGGGGCGATGGACGATCGGAAGGCCGAGGACGTGCTCGTGCTCGACATCAGCAAGCACACGCTGGTCGCCGACTATTTTGTGATCGGTTCCGCTGAGACAAACGTACAGATCAAGGCGATTACAGAGGGTGTGGAAGAGGCTGTGGAGGAGGCGGGCGGCAGGTTGCTGGCCCGCGAGGGCCATGAGCGGGCGCGATGGGTGTTGCTGGACTTCGGGTCAGTTGTGGTGCACGTGTTTGGGCCCGAGGCGAGAAATCTGTATCGGCTGGAGCGTCTCTGGGCCGACGCGCCCATCGTCGCGCGTTGAGGAGTGTGCCTTGACGTGTCTTATCAACGCTGCCTATAATGTTCAAAGTCTCATATAGCGATGATCGGAAGTAGTAGGCAGGTGATGGGCGGAGCGAGCCGGAGGAACGGGTGAGATGACCGGCGCCTGAGCCAGCCGAACTCGTCCGGGAGCAGCCTGCCCGAATAAGGCGGTCGTGGGTCGTAGGTCATAGGTCGTAGACAAGACAAAAGAGGCATTTGCCACGACCTACGACCGACGACCTATGACCGCAGTTACCAGGGGGGCCGGGGCTTCACTCACGATACGAGTGATGAGCGGATAGCGTAAGGGCCTGTAGCTCAGGGGGAGAGCGCCCGCTTGGCGTGCGGGAGGTCGCGGGTTCAATTCCCGCCAGGTCCACCATTCGACGGGCACGCTATCAAATTGGGTGGTACCGCGGAGACCCTCCGTCCCATTGACGAGAGGGCCTTCCTATTTCTTGACGTCATGCGTGGGGAGAAACAGAGATGACGATCGGAGCGCATGTCTGGATGAATGGACGGGTGGTCGCGGAAAGGGAGGCGACCGTGTCCGTGCGCGCGCACGCGCTGCACTACGGCAGCAGCGTGTTCGAGGGCATTCGAGCATATGCGACCCCGCGGGGGCCGGCCGCGTTCTGCCTCCAGCAGCACGTGGACCGGCTCTTCGACTCATGCCGGATCTTCAGGATGGCCCTGCCGTACGCGCCCGATGAGATCACGAAGGCGATCGTCGATCTCATCCGCCGCAACGGCCACAACAACTGCTACGTCCGGCCCATCGTCTACCGCGGAGCGGGCTCATTCAACCTGGACCACCGGAAGTCTCCGCTAGAAATGGCGATCATAACGCTGGAATGGGGTCGGTACCTGGGGGTCGAGGCAATTGAGCAAGGCGTTGATGTCATGGTCAGCTCCTGGCGACGAATGGCGCCGAATACGTTTGCTCCCATGGCGAAGATCGGCGGACAGTACGTGAATTCATCGTTTGTCGCCATGGAGGCCACAGACGGGGGATTTGTGGAAGGCATCGCGCTGGACGTCGAGGGTAACATCAGCGAAGGCAGTGGCGAGAACATCTTCCTCATTAAAGAAGGGGTCGTCTATACTCCCCCGCTCAGCAGCGCCATTTTGCCAGGTGTCACCCGCATGGCCGTCATGACGTTGTGCCGCGATCTCAAGTACCGTGTTGAGGAGCGGGCGCTGCCACGTGAGTTCCTGTACACGGCGGATGAAGTATTCTTTACGGGCACAGCCGCGGAGATCACACCCATCAAATCCGTGGATCGGGTACCCGTGGGGAAGGGAGGCAGAGGAGCCATCACGGCCCGCCTGCAGGGCGAGTTTTTTGGGATCACCGCCGGCAAGATCCCCGATCGCCACATCTGGCTTACGTATGTGCACGCAGGTAAGCAGACTGTGAAGACCGGGTAGACTGTGCAGACGTCATTCGAGGGAATTGGATCGTGACAGAACGCCATAATCCGACCGCAATCGAGAAAAAGTGGCAGGCTCGGTGGGAGCAAGACCGCCTGCATGAGGCTAAGGATTTCGATCCAAAGCCGAAGTGGTATTTCCTGACCATGTACCCGTATCCGTCCGGCGATCTGCACATCGGCCACTGGTACGCCATGGCGCCCTCCGACGCCGCAGCCAGATACAGGCGCATGCAAGGGTACAATGTTGTGTTCCCGATCGGATTTGATGCGTTCGGGCTGCCGGCGGAGAATGCGGCGATCCAGCACGGCATTCACCCCTACAAATGGACCACAGACAACATCAACCGCATGCGCACGCAACTGCGGTCGATGGGCGCGATGTGGGACTGGTCGCGGGAGATCGTCACCTGCGATCCTGAGTACTACCGGTGGAACCAGTGGTTCTTCTTGCGTATGTACGAGCGCGGACTGGCGTACCGGAAGCTAGCGCCGGTGGACTGGTGCCCGAAGGATAACACGACACTGGCACGCGAGCAGGTGGTGGGCGAGGAGCGCGTTTGCGAACGATGCGGTACCCCCGTGATCAAGAAGAACCTGGAACAGTGGTTCCTAAAAATCACCGCATACGCCGAGGAACTGCTGGACTTCTCTGGGATTGCGTGGCCGGACCGTGTGCGGGTCCTGCAGGAGAACTGGATCGGGAAGAGCGTCGGCGTGGAGTTCGCCATGGAGGTGAAAGACCACCCTGGCGTCTCGTTCCTGGTCTTCACGACCCGGCCCGACACCGTCTACGGAATGACATTCGCGGTGCTGGCGCCGGAGCATCCTCTGGTCGATCAATTGGTCACGCCGGACCGGCGCCGTGAGGTCGAGGCGTACAAGTTCAAAGCCGCCCGCGCATCGGATATCGAGCGGCTGTCCACTGAAAAGGACCGCGACGGTGTGTTTATCGGGGCCTTCGCCGTCAATCCGATGAGCGGCGAGCCGATGCCGATCTACATCGCCGATTACGTCCTGCTGACCTACGGCACCGGCGCCATCATGGGCGTGCCGGCGCACGACGCGCGCGATTTCGAGTTTGCAAAGAAATACCAGCTCCCGATCCCGGTAGTGATCGCCCCACCTGGATGGGACGGCACGCCGTTGCGCGAGGCCTATCTGGGAGAGGGTACGATGGTCAATTCAGGCGCCTTCAGCGGCCTGCCATCAGTAGAAGGCTGGGAACGGATCGCAGACGCGATGGCAGCGCGCGGCATCGGTGAGCGAAAGATCAATTACCGCCTGCATGACTGGCTGATCAGCCGTCAGCGGTACTGGGGCACGCCGATCCCGATTATCTACTGCACGCACTGCGGCACCGTGCCTGTGCGGGACAATGAACTGCCGGTGGTGTTGCCGCTCGATGCAGAGTTCCGCCCAACAGGCGAATCACCATTGAAATTTCACGAGGGTTTCCGCCGCACGACATGCCCGAATTGTGGGCGCGGGGCCGAGCGAGAGACGGACACGATGGACACATTCATCGACTCGTCCTGGTACCAATACCGCTACGTGAGTCCCCATGAGGAACGTCACCCGTTCGAGGCCAAGAGGGGAACGTACTGGCTGCCGGTTGACCAGTACACCGGAGGCGTCGAACACGCGGTCATGCACCTCCTGTACACGCGCTTTTGGACGAAGGTGATGCGCGACATGGGGATGGTGCCGTTCGGTGAGCCGATGCTCCGGCTGTTCAACCAGGGAGTCATCCTTGGTGAAGACGGCGAGAAGATGAGCAAGTCTCGCGGCAACGTCGTCAACCCCGACGATTATGTTCAGAACGCCGGCGCCGACACGGTCCGCGGCTATCTGATGTTCATCGGTCCCTGGGACGGTGGCGGACCGTGGAACAGCAGGGGGATCGAAGGCATCAGCCGCTTTCTCCAGAGAGTTTGGAACCTAGTCACCGAGACAACGGGAACACGGGAACACGGGAACACGGGAACACGGAAGGATCCCGCAGCGTCTGATACGCGTTCCCGCGTTCCCGCGATCCCTGGTTCCCGAGATTTGGAGCATTGGACTCACAAAACCATTAAGAAGGTCACCGAGGATCTGGAAGGGTTCCACTTCAATACCGCGATCTCGTCATTGATGGAATACGTCAATTTCCTCTACGGCATACGCGATGAGCAGGTTGGTTCGGCGCAATGGGGTGAGGCGATGCGGAGCCTGGTCCTGTTGCTGGCACCAATGATGCCGCACGTCGCGGAAGAACTGTGGGAGCAGATGGGTGAACCCTACAGCGTCCATCTTCAGCGCTGGCCGTCGTACACGGAAGGCTTGGCGAATGCCGAGGTGGTCACGCTGGTGCTGCAGGTTGATGGCAAGGTTCGGGACCGCGTCCAGGCAGCGGCGGGTCTGTCTGAGTCTGAAGCGAGGACGATTGCGCTCGCCAATGAAAGGGTGAAGAAGTTCATGGATGGCCGCCAGGTCGCGGACGTGATTGTTGTACCCGGAAGACTCGTGAACGTCGTCACAAAATAGCGGTCGTGGGTCATGGGTCGGAGGTCGTGGAGACTGCATACCTACGACCCACGACCAACGACCTACGACCGCAGTCGAGGGAGTTGATGCTGTTGGAACTCATGTCAGGAAGGTGAAGCAGAAGTTTGACGTTCGCGCCATCGAAGACCGGTGGCGCCGGGCCTGGGAAGAGCAGGGGATCTACCGCACGCCGGAGCCTTCCACCAGGCCGAAAATGTACGTCCTCGATTTCTTCCCTTATCCCTCCGGCGATGGGCTCTCTGTGGGCCATGCGAGGAATTACGTACCCACCGACGTTCTGGCCCGCTATTTCCGCATGCGCGGACATGCCGTGCTTCATCCGATGGGCTGGGATGCCTTTGGACTTCCCGCTGAGAACGAGGCTCTCCTAAAGCGCCGTCACCCGCGCGACACCACCAGAGATTACTCGGCGAACTATCGGAGGCAGCTGCGGTTGATCGGCTGCTCGTACGATTGGTCGCGAGAGATCAGTACAAGCGATCCCGAGTTCTACCGGTGGACACAGTGGGGATTCCTCCTGCTGCTGCGTCGTGGGCTGGCGTACCGAGCGATGGGCTGGCAATGGTGGTGCCCGAAGTGCCGCACGATCCTGGCGAATGAGCAGGTAGAGAACGGCCGTTGCTGGAGGCACACCGACACACCTGTCGAGAAGCGAGAGCTCGAGCAGTGGTACGTCCGCACGACCGCATACGCCGATCGACTTTTGCACGATCTCGAGCGCGTGGACTGGCCCGAGCACATCAAGACGATGCAACGGAACTGGATCGGTCGTTTCGAAGAGGGGGGAACAGTCCGCTACCATTTGCATGACTGGCTCGTCAGCCGCCAGCGATACTGGGGCGCTCCAATACCGGTTGTGTACTGCGATCAGTGCGGGATCATCCCGGTGCCGGAACACCAGCTTCCTGTACTCCTTCCTGAAGTGGAATCGTACGAACCTGCGGGGACGGGGCGGTCACCGCTCGATGCGATGCCGGAGTTCGTGCACACATCGTGCCCGCGCTGTACGGGTCCCGCCCGGCGCGAAACTGACACACTGGATGGGTTCGCGGACTCGAACTGGTACTTCTTGCGGTTCGCCGATCCTTCGTATCGAGCCGGTCCATGGAATCCCGAGGCGATCCGCTATTGGATGCCGGTGGATTGGTACGTCGGCGGCGCGGAACAGGCGATCATGCACCTCCTGTATGCTCGGTTCTTCACCAAAGTGTTATTTGACGAGGGCCTCATTGAGTTTGAAGAGCCGTTCACCCGGCTGCGGAGCCAGGGGAGCATGCTGTCGCCGGTTGACGGTCTGCGCATGAGCAAATCTCGGGGCAACGTCGTGACGCCTGATGAGGTCGTAGACATCTACGGTGCTGATGCGCTGCGGGTCGCCGTGATGTTCATTGGACCGTTCGAGCAGGATGTCGCTTGGAATCCGGCGGTCGCCGCGGGCGCTGCGCGATTTGTGAGGAGGCTGTACCGGCTGCTGACACAACCTTCCACACACGGAGTCGGAAGTCGGGCCTCGGGAGTCGCCGGACAGAGGCATGATGTCCGATTACGCGTACATCAACTGATCAAATCTGCCGGAGAGGCGATTGAAAAGTTTCGGTTCAACACGCTGATCTCGGAAGTGATGACGTTCCTCAACGACGTAGAGGCGTGGAAACCTCAGTTTACAGGCACCGCGCTGTGGGACGAAATGACGGACACCCTGGTCAGAATCTGCGCACCTGTCACCCCCTTCGTGGCCGAAGACGCCTGGCACACCATGGGTCGGGAGGGTAGTGTGCATCACGCTCAATGGCCGGAGTATGATGCGTCACTGGTCCAGGACGTGACGCAGACCGTCATCATCCAGATTGATGGGAGAGTGCGAGACCGGATCACGGTGCCGCCGGATGCCGATCGCGATACCCACGTGCAGCTGGCGTCCGCGCGGTCTCGGGTGCGGGATGCCATTGGAAAACGGACCGTGAAACAGGTGGTGGTTGTGCCGGGGAAGGTCATCAACTTCGTGACCATAGACGCCTGACGGGTCACAAGAAAAGAGAGCACGGGGATCTCGGAAAACGCAATCCCCGTGCTCCTGTCCTGCTTGCTTGCCCTGAACCAGTGTTACCTTACCGTGATCGTGAACGACCGCTGTTCCTGACCGAGGTCACTGTGCGTCGCCGTCACTGTGAGATTGTGGGGTGTATTGGGTGCGATCAACGTCACCGGCACCCGCATGGTGAACTGTCCCTCGCTATTAGCCGTCACGGTCTGACTTCCGACCGGGAAGCCCAGGAAGAATGTGACGGTGGCTACGACCTGCGAACGCGCGGCCGTACGGCCGCGCACGGTGAACGGATTGCCCACCGTGGCCCCCGGATCCGGCTCGCGAATGTTCAGGATCATCTGGCCGGACGGCGGCATTTGGGCGGCGCCGCTGACGATGTTGATCTCCCACGCCTCGCGTGAGGTCGGGTTCAGCCTGAGGGGATCCAGGACCTGACCCGCCTGCAGCGCATCGGCACCACCTTGGGCCGGCTGTCCGTTACGGGTGACTACGACGTTCGACACATATCTGATGGTGCGCCCATCGGTGAGAATAATCGTTCGTCCGGATTTGGCAATCTGATCAATCCGGCCGATGGTCTCCATGTAGGTCGCGCGGATGCGCGTGGCGACGTTGTTCGTAAAGGTCACCTCAGCATCATCACCACGCCGCAGCGCTGCGACGCCCACCGAGCCACCCACGTTGCTCGACACGTTCACTCGCGTGACAGCTGTATCGACATTGATGGTGATTGTGTAGGCGACATTACCAGACTCAATGACGATCCTGGACTGATCGCCGGCCTGCTGCGCCGGACGAATGTCAGTGACCACGCCCTTGATCGTCTGACCCGCCGTAGGTGGCGGTGGCGGTTGCCCAACAGGCGCGCCGGTGGTCGAGATCACGACCGTGCGGCTCTCCTCACGGTACTCGACGGACGCGCCGAGCGACTCGCTGATGAACCGGAGCGGTACAAGCGTCCGTCCCCGGAGGATCGTTGCCGGAACGTCCAGCGTCACCGGCCGATCGTTCACCCTGGCGATGCGGCTGCCAATCTTCAGTTCGACCAGGGTGTTTGTTCTCGCCGCCAGCACCGTTCTGGTCGACGGATGCCATTCCACCGTGGCGCCCATCTTCTCAAACACGCCACGTACGGGTACGAGCACCCGGCTGCCTTGAACGACAGGCGGCTGATCAAACAACACCTGCTCACCGTCGACGAATACCCGAACGGCTCCCTGACCCAACACCGGGACGGTCACGAGCGAAGCGCTCAGGAGGACGGTCAGCAGGAGTGCGAATAATCCACGAGCTTGCATCTGCATTCCTCCTCGTTATTCGATCTTGTGGAACTGCCTCGCCCGTACGTACGGCCCCGACTGTCTTACGTTCGGATCCCCGACACGGTTCCGAGGGTTGGTGAGTTTGCGTACAGACAGCCCGGCTCGGATGCACCGGGCTGTCTGTGAATGCTATTGCTTGCTAGAGAACAGACCTATCGGCCGGCCGCAATCTGCTGCTGCACGATCCGGGCCGCCTCTGCATATGTGATCCAGCTTCCAGTCTGCTGGAAGACCAGCCATCTGAGGTAGCCGGGCAGTGACATAAAGCCCGCTTCCGGTGCAAACGGCTTCAGGTTCGACACGTTCGGATACTGCTGCGCGAACGCAGGCGCGATCGCGGCGGCGAGGACCAGAACGGTGAGAACCATCACGAAGATGCCTCGAAGCGTCATGTTGTTCTCTCCCTTCCTTCAGGTATAGTGCGCCGAGACCATTGGTCTGCGCGCTGTTCCCTGCAGGTCGTGCAGGGCTTGGCGATTATTTCCCCCTCCGCACGCTTCTCAAACCTCAGAAAGGTCGGGGAACCACGATCGGAACGACGAAGTTTCTACACATATCATGACGCCCGAGATCACGACCCTGCTCCTCATTCTGGGTGGCGCACTTATTCTGTTTATCACCGATTGGGTGTCCGCGGACGTGGTCGGCCTCAGTGTGCTCGTGCTCCTAATCCTTACGAATCTGCTTCCTGCGAAGGACGCGTTTGCGGGCTTCGGCAGTGATACGGTTCTGATGATCCTCGGCCTGTTTATCCTCACCGCCGCTCTCCTCCGTACTGGGGTGGTCGACCTCGTCGGCCGCTTCATCGTGCGGCGCGCGGGGGACCGTCCCGAGCATGTGATTGCGCTCGTGATGCTTGGTGTTGCGGGATTGTCGGCATTCATCAGCAACACGGCGGCGACGGCGTTTTTCCTGCCAGTGGCGATTGGCGCGGCGCTGCGGACCAAGATCAGCCCTTCACAAATCCTGATGCCGCTGGCGTTTGCCTCGATTCTCACCAGCTCGGTCACACTTGTCAGTACGTCGACCAACATCGTTGTGAGCGGCGTGATCGCCAACTATCAGCTACCGCCGATTGGAATGTTTGAACTGGCGCCTGTGGGGATTCCGATTTCGATCATCGGCCTGGCATACATGTGGGTCTTTGGACGTCGCCTCATCCCGACCCGCGTCGCAGCATCCGACCTGGCTGAGGAGTTTGGACTCGGGTCGTACCTCAGCGAGGTCCTGATTCTGCCCAACTCTAAACTCGTCGGTAAGACACTTGCGGAGTCAGCGCTTGGGCGAGACCTTGATCTGACCGTGATGCAGATCGTCCGCGACAAGGCGCGCACCTTAACTCCCCGCGCCTCCACCAAGCTCGAGAGCGGCGACGTGCTGCTGGTTGAAGGACGCCGCGACGAGATCCTCAAGATCAAAGACATTGCTGGCATCGAGATCAAAGCTGATGTGACGCTTTCGTTTCCTGAACTGCAGTCCGAGGACACCCGGCTTGCCGAAGTCGTTCTGCTGCCGCGATCCCGGTTAATCGGTCGCACACTCAAGGGTGTGGGGTTTCGCGAACGGTACGGGCTGCAGGTTCTGGCGGTCAATCGTGCCGGTGCGTCCATCCGCACGAAAATCAGCGAGGTTCGGCTGCGGATGGGGGATGTGTTGCTGGTGCAAGGTCACCGAGAGAACCTGGCGGCCCTCGACAAGGATGGGACGTTCCGAGTGTTAGGAGCGCTGCAAAGTGAGCGTCCGAAGGTGCGTCGCGCGCCTGTGGCGATACTGATCTTCGTCGGCGCGCTTGGAGCAGCCACGGTGGGTGTGGTCTCTTTGCCCGTGGCCGTGCTGATCGGTGCAGTCCTCGTGTTCCTCACGCGCTGCCTTACGCCAGAAGAGGCTTACCGTGAGGTGGAATGGAAGGCACTCGTGCTTATCGGGAGCATGCTCGCGCTCGGCGTGGCCATGGAACGCACCGGCACGGCAAAGTTTCTGGCGGCGCGCATCGTCGACTTCGCGGGCGACGCCCGTCCCCTCTGGTTGCTGTCAGGCTTCTTCGGACTGACGGTCTTGCTCACCCAGCCCATGTCCAACCAGGCGGCTGCGGTCGTCGTCGTTCCGATCGCTGTTCAGATGGCCATGCAGTTGGAGTTGAATCCAAGAACGTTCGCCATGATGATTGCCATCGCGGCGAGCACGTCGTACCTGACCCCATTGGAGCCGTCTTGCTTGATGGTCTATGGACCAGGGCGATACCGGTTCATGGATTTCTTGAAAGTTGGGGCGTTGCTGACCGTCCTGATCTACGGTGTCTCGATACTCCTCGTGCCGAGAGTCTGGCCATTGTAAGGATCCTTTCCTCTTCCCTCTGCCGGAGGAAAAGCGGAGAAATCGGGCAAATGACGGTATGAGATCATCAAATCCAATTCGAGAAGGGTGATGCCTGTGGAGCAACAGTCCCAAGCGCCGGACGCCTCGTCCGTGGAGCGAATCGAGCTCACCGTTCCCGGCCGGCCGGAGTACGTCGTCGTCGTCAGGCTGGCTGCCGCGGCGGTCGCCGGTCGCATGCCCTTTTCTTTCGATGACATTGAAGATCTGAAAGTTGCCGTCGGCGAAGTGGCCACCGCCGCCATCCTCTCCGGCGCGCCGAAGATTTCCGTATGGTTCGACGTCGGCGCGCAGCGCCTGGAGATCCGGGTCGTACACCGTCCCACCCGCACGGATCGCCCCACACAGGAGCGCGAGCTCGACAAGCTCCTCGTTCAGGTGCTCATGGATGAGGTCCGCACCGACCAGGATGGGGCCGATCACGTCACCCACATGGTCAAAAACATCCCAGGGTAGGTTAGGTTACCTGTGCCGAGGCAGCAGCGTAAGCAGGCAGATCGAGAGGCGATCCGCGTCCTCTTCCAGGAGCACTGGAAGACGAAGGACCGCGCGATCCGCGAGCAGCTCGTGCTGGCCCACGGCAGCTTGGCGAGCTATCTCGCCCGGAAGTTCAGCAACCGTGGTGAACCGCTCGACGATCTCGGCCAGGTCGCCCAGATCGGATTGCTGAAGGCGATAGACCGCTTCGATCCGACTCGAGGCATTGCGTTTACGACGTACGCGACCGTGACGATTGTCGGCGAGATCAAACGGCACTTCCGTGACAAGTACTGGTCGGTCCGTGTCCCAAGGCGCCTCCGAGAGCTGAACAACGCTCTGATGAAGACGGTCGAAGTGATGGCCCAGCGTCTGGGACGTTCGCCTACACTCCCCGAGATCGCGGCAGAGACCGGGGTGCCGTTTGAAGAAGTTGTCGAGGCGTTCGAACTAGGGCGCGCGTATAACCCCGCGTCCCTGGACGCCGAGGTGGCGGAGGGCGATGATGAGCATCCGTCGTCGCTCATGGATTATCTGGGAGAAGTTGATCCCGCGCTCAGCCGGTTAGAAGATCGCCACACGGTGCAAGGCGCGCTGGCCTCGCTGCCCGACCGGCATCGTGAGGTCCTAAAGATGCGCTATTACGATGGACTTTCTCAGGCCGAGATCGCGCGGCGCCTGGGAATCTCGCAGATGCACGTCTCGCGCATACAGCGGGATGCTTTGAAGAAGTTGAGGGCGATGATCGAGGCTTAGCCTTACGGCTTACTGCCTAGTGCTTTCTGCCTTCGCCGTTTCTTTCTCAGTGAGTGTCCACCGCAATTCGACCTTCGTTCCCGCAGGTCCGGCCACGGTCTCCACGCTGTCCGCAAAGCCTTCCATAAGCCGGCGGCCTCGTCCGCGGCCACGCTCCTGCACGGGGCGCCATTCCCCGGTGTCACGTAAGGACACGGTAAGCGTGCTGTCGCGCACTCTCGCGTCTACTGCCACCTCGCCGGTCTCGCCCCGGTAGGCGTGCTCGACGATATTGAGCGCAGCCTCCCCGACGGCGGCGACGATCTCCTCGACTCGGCGGGGCGGAAATCCCACCCGTTCAGCGTAGATTCGCACCGCATGGCGGACGCGGCGTAAATTTTCTGGAGCGGCCCGGAGCGCAAAAGATAAGGGCGCGGAGGAGGGCAAGACGTCGAGCATCAGGAGGGCGATGTCGTCTTCTTGCCGGTCGCCTCGCAACACATCCGTGACTAACGTGCGTGCTGCACGGTCGCCAGGCTGCCCGAGCGTGGCGGCGATGGCGTCTCTCAGCCGCCGTTCACCTTCGATCGGGTCCCGGGTCACTTCAATGAGCCCATCTGTGTACGCGATGAGCCGCTCTCCGGAAGCGAGTTGCGCGCGGTCATCTTGATACGTAACGGAAGAAGAGAATCCGATCGGCGGCGATTGGCTGGTCAGTTCGCGAATGCCATCGGTTCCCTGCACGAGCACCGGTGGGTGTCCCGCCCCTCCATAGATCAGTTCGCCCGTGGTCGGGTCGAGCGTCGCGAGCCACATCGAGAGGTTCGTGGGTTCAGGCAGCTGCAGGAGGTAATGATTGACCGCCGCCATCACATCCGCAGGGCGGCGGCCCTCGATCGCCAGCGCCCGAACCAGATAGCGGACCTGAGCCATGGCCGCGGCTGCAGCGATCCCGTGTCCGGCCACGTCGCCTATGCTGATTAACAACCGATCGTCGGGCAACAGCAACGCGTCGTACCAATCACCTCCGACGCGGGCTTCCGGATCCGCTGCCTGGTAGAGCGCCGTGATTGCCACGAAGGGGACCCGGGGCAATTCCGCAGGAAGAAGCGCACGTTGCAGCGTGACGGACAATTCACGGGCTTTGCGCTTCGTCTGTTCGAACAACTCCAAGCGCGATACCGTCAGCCCGAGTTGGTCTGCGATCGGTTGTGAGAGCTGCGCGTGCTCGGCGGTGTAGAACCCCGGCACATCGTGCCCAAAGTTCAGCGTGCCGATGACGCGTCCACCCACGGTCATCGGCACCACGACGTAGGAGCGGATGCCCGCTTCCGCGAGCAGCGCATCCTCAGCAAACTGCTGGGACTGAACGGTGTCATCACGGATGAACGCCTGGCCGAGGTCGATGACCCACCCGCGGGCGGTGTCGGCTTTCGGCCCTTCTAATCGCTCCGGTGGGGCGGTGAGTCGCGGACCTTTGAAGTACGGCATCGTCAGAGTCTCGGACTCGGGATTGTAGAGGGAGACCGTGACGCGAACGAACGGCACGAGGGTGCGCAAGACCTCGCTAAATTCATCGAAGACATGGCTCAGGTCGAGCGCGCCAGCGGCCATGGCGATTAGCCGGTTCGTCGCGTTGACTCGGCGAAGTGCAGCCTCCGTCTCGTCCCGAGCCTGTCGCTCTGCTGCGAGCAAGTGCGCGTTGTCGATAGCGACAGCGGCACGGGCGGCAAGTTCTTCTGCTAATGCGAGGTCCGCGGCCGAGTATCGCCGGGACGGTCCGCCGATGAAGGAGATTGCCCCCAGGGTGCGGCCGCGCGCAATGAGGGGGACCACGATGTGTGAGTGGATTCCCAGGGATCGGAGAAGATTGAAGTGCACCTCATCCCGTGCCCGGTCGCGGAGGTCTGCTTCCGTGACTTCCGGAGTGAGTTCGGCCTGACCGCTGCGAAGCACGCGCAGGATCACGTGCTGGGGATTTGGAGTCGGCGGGTAGCGGAGGCGCAACTCGCGCACCAGGGATTCTTTGCTGGGATCGCTGTGCGCGATGCCGACCTGCCGGATTGCGCCCTGATCGTCGAGCAGGTCGACGATACACCAGTCGGCGATCGTCGGGACTGCTAGCCGCGCGATGCTCGCCAGCGTCGCCTCATACTCGAGCGATGCGGCGAGAATGCGGCTGGCTTCGGCCAACAGGGCCAATCGTCTGACGGCCTCTTCTTCCTTCGCTAACGCGCGGTCCAGCATTTCGGTCAGGGCGACCGCGCGACGATGCCCCGCTTCGGCTTTCCGCGCGCGCTCCGTCACCATGCGAAGCTTTCGCTCGGTCCGCGAAGCCGTCTTCGATGCGCGGCGCCGCGCCAGAGTGGTTCGACTGGGCACGTTTCGCTTGCGTTCAGTCATTGACGGAGTAGAGGGCGGGCCTAGATGAACAGAATCGGTCGCGGAGGTGTCAGGCTTTGGGCGAGCCTTTCGCCCAACTCCTGGCGGCATTCACCGCGTCGCCCTCGGCGTGGAACACGGGAAACACGTCGTGAAGGCCCGTAATGGAGAATATCTTCTCGATCTGAGGCTGATTGTAGACAACTGCAAGGTCGCCTCCGTTCTCGCGCGCCTGCTTGAGGGCTGCGGTGAGGACCGAGAGCGCCGTGCTGTCCAGATAGGTCGTTTTCAGGAGGTTCACGACAAGCCTGGCATGGCCTTCACTGATGAGATCCTGAATCGCAGTCTTGAGTTTCGGAGACGTGTAGATATCGAGCTCGCCCGCGACGTCGAGGACCGCCACACCGTTCACAATGCGCCGTTGCAGCTGGACTTCCACTCTGGCCTCCTCTAAAGAGGGCAATGACAATTCGTCCGACCGGCAAGTAACAGTGGTATTTACCACGGCGCTGCGGCGCTTCCTTCCCGTTTGCGCTGAACGGTTTGAGTCCGACCCCCGAGGGAAAATAGTGGCAAACAGTTAGGGAAGGAGGACTTTGGGATGAGAAAGCACGGCGCACAGATTATGCTGATCCTCTTACTGATGCTCGTCGGCGGGACAGGGCTGGCGTTTGCCCAGGAGCAGCCGCCGGCCGCTCCGGGCCCACCTGGACCGCCTGGACCTCCCGGGGCGCCCGGTGCACCTGGCATGCCTGGCCAGACCGCAACGGTCTTCGGTCTGGACCCCACAACGGCGATTATCATTGGTGTCGTTCTTGTACTGGTGGTGATCGTCGCGATCGTCGCGGTATCCCGCGGGGGCGGCAGCCAGACGCAGCGATCGACATAATTCGTGGCCGATAAGGCCAGCGCATCTTGCGAGTCGAACAAGGGAATAAAGGAACACACCAAGGTTCCTGCGTTCCCTTGTTCAATATGTAGGAATATAAGGGGGTGATCGAAGTGAGTTTCCTGGCCTGGATTGTAGTCGGACTTATCGCAGGCTGGCTTGCTAGAATGATATCTCCCGGGCCGGAGCGCGGGGGACTGCTGGCCACACTGCTGATCGGCGTCGTCGGGGCGATCGTCGGTGGATGGATTGCCGGTGCCCTGGGGTACGCAGGGGCCGGCGGCGTGAACTTATACTCAGTGCTCGTGGCCACGCTCGGCGCCGTCGTCTTCTTGTGGATTTGGAAGATGATGTCCCGGCGGACGGCATAGATCGACTTCAGCACATACGGCGGTGGCCCGCATGGGTCACCGCCGTATGACCAATGCGAACTATCCCGCGGCATCGCAGACCACACTGGGTCTGTGTTGTTATAGTGAGATGGAAGGCGGCGCCCACCAGTGTTGCGCAGCCGGCGGCGCACAGAGGCCGAGCTGCAGCAAGGCCGGGGGAATTTTGCTTGGTGCCGGGTTGAGGAAAGAGGCAGGCGTGGAAGCTCCGGCGAGGGCGGAGGCAATCCGTGCGGTGGACTCGCGCCGAGGAAGTTGCGGCGCTGCTTGTTTCGTGCGCGGCAATCCTAGGCAGCGTCGTGTTGTTGGCAGTGCGCCGTCCAGCGCCGCCCGTGGAGGTCATTGCCCAGGCGCTGGCCGCGACCGTTGTCGTGCAAGTAGACGGCGAGGTCCTCCGTCCTGGAATCTATCAACTACCCGCCGGCGCTCGAGCCGGCGATGCGATCCGTGCCGCGGGTGGGCCGTCCCCGCTCGCTGACGCTGCGGCGGTCAATCAGGCGCGGTTGCTCCGTGATGGCGACCGGCTCACACTGCCAGCGCGTTCGGCCTCCGCGGTCGTGGCTGAGGGATCGCGCGTTCTCCTCAACACAGCGGGCGAGGCAGAGCTCATATCGCTTCCCGGGATCGGTCCGGTGCTCGCCCGAAGGATCATTGCCCACAGGCAGCGGGACGGACCGTATCAGCGCCTGGAAGATCTCTTGCAGGTCGAAGGCATCGGCCCCAAGCTGCTGGAGCGGCTCAGGCCTCTCGTAACCGTGGAATAGGAACGGAACTATCAGCCTCGCCCGTCCCGTATGTAAGAGTGGCGGACGGGTTGACGTTGGAGAGAGACGTGGCTCGATCCGGCGCGACATCGTTCCCGAGCTACCGGCGTGAGGAACTCGAGGCGTTCGAGGTCCTCATCCAGCGGTACGGCCGGCGAATCTATAACATCGCATACCGGATGGCGGGAAACGATGCCGATGCGAAGGACCTCACCCAGGAGGCCTTCATCCGGATCTTCCGCGCGTTCCGGCGGATCAATCCTGACGCCAGTCTGGAAAGCTGGCTGTACCGGATCGTGTCCAACCTCTATATAGATATGCTGCGGCGGCGGCCGAAGGTGCGGATCGAGTCCCTCGACGCACCGGTGATGACGCCCAAAGGCGGAGAGATACAGCGCGAAGTTCCGGACGAGCGCGCAGATCCAGCGGTGGAGGTACTCAACACCCAACTGGACGCGGGTGTGCAGCGGGCGCTGCTTGCCCTCAGTCCTGACCTACGCGCCGTCGTGGTACTGAGCGACATCGAAGGCTACTCGTACGAAGAAATCGGGATGATTTTGCGCGTCCCGGTGGGAACCGTCAAGTCAAGATTGCACCGCGCACGACGAACGCTGCAAGATCGCTTGCAGCATCTCAGACCACAAGGGAGTGAAGGATAATGGGTCACGCGCGTCTGGAGCGGCAGCTCTCGGCGTACATCGACAATGAATTGACGGCAGATGACACGCAGCAGGTGCGCGCGCATCTGGAAACGTGCGTTGGGTGCCGTGAGGAACTTCAGCGCCTCGAGCACGTCAAACGGCTGCTCGGCTCGCTGCCCGAGCGCGCACCCGTTCCGCAGGTGTTTGAAGAATTGCGCCAGCAGATCATCTCGCAGGCACCGCGAGAATCGGGGAGTGTACTCGAAGCGATCAGCAACGCGTTTCGCCGGCCCGCCCTCGCGTTTGCGGCAGCCGCGATCGTCGTCCTGCTGATCGCGTTTCCGCTGGTCAAAGGCCGCATCGACCGGCTCCGAGCCGCGGAAGTGGGGCCAGACGTATTCGTGCGGGAGCACGCCCTCTCAGCCGTGGCCGATCCCTTTGCTGACCGCGCGTACGTCGGCCTGCTTGTCACCGATGCGAACCTCGCGCTCATTGGGGAGCCGCGATCTCGCGGCGGGAGTCTGCGGTGAGGGTGAGCTCCACCGCTCTGGCACTCGTCTGGTGTGCGGCCATCCTGGCCGCGGCCATGCCGGTGTGGGGACAGAGGACTTCGAAGCCGGGGCTGCTGGCGGGGGCAAACGCGGCATCGGTGATCCAGTCCGTTTTGAGTGCACCGACACTTGTCGATTACGAAGGGACCAAGATCGTCACGGCAGTCCGCGGGGAACAGGCGGAGACGGTTACCATCCTCGAGTCATACAAGCGGTTTGGCAAGCTGCGACTGGAGTTTCTTTCTCCGGAGTCGACCAGCGGCCGCCTCATCGTGGATGACGGCGCGAGCAGCTGGCACTATGAACCGTCGCTGCATGTGGTGATTCGCGGTCCCTCGTTCGTCACGACATCTACACGCACAGACGCCGAGGCAATTCTGAAACGCTATGATGCACGTGTCCTAGGCAGTGAGCAGGTCATCGGACGCCAGACCCTGGTGCTGGAGCTGCTACCCAAGACCAGGCGCCTGACGAGACGGCTGTGGGTCGATCAGGCGACCGGCGTCGTTCTGCGCACGGAAGAGCGGTCGCAAAGTGGCGAGCTGCTGTTCAGCAGTTTCTTCAGCCGCATCAGCTATAGCCTGAATCTTCCGTCGGCGCTCTTCCGGTTTCATCTCCCGGCCGGCGCCAAGATCTTTACCTTCTATCTCTCCGGCGATCCCATCCAGGATCTGCAGGAGCTCTCCAGGCAGGCGAAGTTCGCGGTGAGGGCGCCGGGCACACTCGGTGGTGTCTACACGTTCCAAAGTGGCACGATCGCGCGGCACGGGGCGCTCATGGCCGTCTCGCTGCTCTATAGCGACGGCGTCAACATCGTGTCACTCTACGAAACCCCATCGTCCAAAATGGCGTTTCCCGCATTGGGCACATCTCTGGTGATGCGCAGCGGCCGGGGACGTTGGCTCGATCTGGGCTATTTTCGCGTGGTCATATGGGAATCAGGGGGCATTTCCTTCGCGATCCTCGGTACGCTTCCCGCCGAGTCGCTCGTGGCCATGGCCGAAGAACTGAACGCCGTCAAACCCTAAACTGCGGTCGTGGGTCGTTGGTCGTAGGTCGTGGCGCAACCCCGCCGGCCTCGCAAGGAAATCGGCTGCCATTTCCGAAAGGATTCCTATTTTCAGGCGTGTTATCTACGAGCTACGACCCACGACCTACGACCGCTGTCCATGACTTTGCGTGAGTTCCAGCAGCGTATTGATGCCATCTACGGGGCCAGGGACCGGCGCCGCGGAATCGATGCGACATTCCGCTGGCTGGCCGAGGAAGTCGGCGAGCTGGCGCGCGCTCTTCGAAGACGCAACCCACAAGCTCTGGCAGAGGAAGTCTCAGACGTGCTGGCCTGGACTGTTAGTGTCGCGACGCTGGCCGGCGTGGATGTCGAAAAATCTGCCGCCCGTTACGCGTCCGGCTGCCCGAAATGCGGCGGGACACCATGCGAGTGTCCGGCCGATCTCCCCGCCTGATGCTTGGGGCGGCGACGTTCGCCCTCGTGGTGTCCACCATCTCACCGGCTGTGTCGAGTTTGCACCGTGAGGCCAAAGTTGTCGACCTTCACAGCGACACGCTGCTCGATGTCGCCTCAGGCAAACGCGACATTTCGCGCCGCGGGACGGCCGGGCACATTGATCTGCCCCGACTGCGCGAAGGCGGTGTGGACGTCCAAGTATTTGCCGCATTTATCCATCCGCGCGAGGCGGAGCGGGGGTTCGAGCGTGCCCTGGAGCTGCTCGATGCCTTCGACCGAATGGTGAGCTCACACGCCGACGTGCTCGGGCGGGCGCTTACGTTCGCAGACATCGAGCAGCTGGAGCGCAGCGGCAAGGTGGCTGCAGTGCTGTCGATCGAGAGTGGGGACGCCGTGCAGGGAAATCCGGCCAACGTCGATCGGCTGTACCGGCGCGGCGTGCGGATCATGAGTCTGACCTGGAACAATAGTACGGCCCTGGCTGATGGAGCGCTGGAACAACGGCACGGCGGGCTCACTCCTGTAGGCCGGAGAGTGCTCGCCAGGATGGCGGCGCTCGGGATTGTCGTCGACGTGTCACACTTGTCTGCAAAGAGCTTCTGGGACGTGCTCGAAGCCACGCGCGGTCCCGTGATGGCCACGCATTCCAATGCCGCCGGACTCACGCCCCACGTGCGAAACCTCACGGACGAACAGTTGCGGGCTCTGGCCCGGCGCGGTGGCCTCGTGGGTGTCAACTACTACCCGGCGTTTACAGGCGGACCGACGCTCACGCATGTGCTGGCGCACATTGACTATCTCGTGAAAGTCGTCGGCGCTGACCACGTCGCATTGGGGTCAGATTTCGACGGGTTCGCGCAGACCGTCGATGGACTCGAGGACGTCTCGCGCCTCCCCAACCTCACCGCTGGGCTCCTCGCACGGGGCTATTCCCGCGACGACATCAAGAAGATCTTAGGAGGGAATGCTCTCAGAGTGTTTAAAGCGGTCTGGCGGAAATGACGAGGATGGCTTCCCGCACAATGGTCGCCGCGAGTACCGCGGTTCGGCCTGATGGGTCATAGGGCGGAGAGACTTCCACGACATCAAATCCTACAATGCGGAGACCACCAAGCTTCCGGATGAACGAGAGAAGCTCACGCGCGGCGATTCCTTCAGGCTCGGGATTTCCCGTACCCGGCGCATCGGAAGGGTCGATGAGGTCGATGTCAAGCGTGACGTAAACTGGACGCTGCTCGAGCCACGACCATATCTCCGCCGGCATGTTCAGCGCAGAACTACTGAACCGCAGCGATCGCGCCGTTTCAAACTCGCCGGCGGTTCCGGCCCGCGTCCCGATCTGGACGACAGATTGGGAGCCGACTAAGTCGGCAACCCGCCGCATCACGGTGGCATGAGATACCGCTAACCCTTCGTACTCGTCCCGCAGGTCGGTGTGCGCATCGAGCTGGAGCACTGCGAGATCGCTGTACGATCGGTGGAGTCTTTCAACAATCGGAAAGGTCACGGTGTGCTCACCCCCGAGCACTGCCGGCACCGCATGGGAAGGTAGAGCCGCGAGGTGTGCGTCAGCCGCGGAGCGCATGCCGTCGACGCCGGCGCCGGCCACATCGACATCGCCAGCGTCAAACAACTCGACGTCTTCCAGTGCTCTCCGCAACACTGGGCTGTAGGTTTCGATGCTCTGGGAGGCCCACCGGATTGCCGCAGGCCCATGCCTGCTCCCGCGCCGGAAGGTCGAGGTACCATCGAACGGCACGCCGATGATGGCCATGGCCCCCTTGCCCTCACGCGGAACGGGGGCGGTTCTGGCAGCGAGAAAGGTCATCCGTCGATGAGGGGCGGAAGGGTGAACGCCATCGGGTGCATGTGCGGCTGGTAATAGCGCGTCGAGACCGATTTCAGCCGGCCGGCGATCTGCTCGGGGGGCAACGCGCGCGGATCATGGCGCTTGCTTCCGCATGTGAAACTCCAGAGCACGCCGGGGTACGCGGGGATCGCCGCCCAGTAGGTCATTGCCAATGGGAACAGAGAGCGCAGATGCTCCCGGACGAGCTTTGTGAGTCCACGTTGAAAAATGTACGAACCACTCTGAGCGACAACCATTCCCTCATCCGTCAGCACGCGGCCGCAGGCAGCATAGAATGCCTCCGAGAACAGCGCAACCCCAGGGCCTTTGGGATCGGTCGAGTCCACCAGGATGACGTCGAACTTCTCGTGCGTCCGCCGCACAAACGCGATGCCGTCGTCGATCAACAAGCGGACGCGGCCGTCGTCAAACGCCCGCCCGCAGATCGATGGCAGGAGCGCGCGGCTGACCTCGACCACGTCTCGATCGATCTCCACCAGCGTGACGTGCTCGACGGCATGTTTGAGCACTTCTTCCAGCGTGCCTCCGTCTCCACCACCGATGACCAACACGCGACGCGGGTGGGGATGACTGACCAGAGCCGGGTGGGCGAGCATCTCATGGTAGATGAATTCGTCCACCTCCGTCGTTTGCACCGCGTGATCCAGGATAAGCATGCGCCCGAACATCGGACTGATGGCGACCTGGATGTGCTGAAACGCCGACCGGCCCTCGTACAGAATGGATTCCACTTGAATCGATTGGGCATAGCCCGGTCCCACAACGTCAGAGATCCACTGCGTCATGGCCAAAACACCGCCGCTGCTACCGCACATCCAATCCGTTCCACGACGTGATCTTTTGCCGCCACGATGACATTGTCGATAGGAAGATCGCGCCCGGCCATGGCCTCCTCCACCATGCCGCGAACGATCGCCTCGGCGTTGTCAGCCGTGCCAGGGTGCTCGTATTCCATGATCACTCCATAACTATGTTTCGAAAGCCCGAGCCCGATTGCGGCCGCGATGCGCTCACCGGGCGTGTGACTCGCGATGCGCGCGTACACGACGGGCGTCAGCCCGCCGGGCGCAAACGAGGGAACGGGCACGATCCGGACCCCGGCAGGCAAGATGCTCGTGACGCGAATGAAGTTGAGGTTGGCGATTCCCGCATCCATGAGGGCGCGGTCGAAGGCCGTGAGCTCCGTGCGACCCTCCCCACTCCCGGCGACAACTGAAACTGATGAAGGTCGCTCCCACATGCGGAGGATATTCAATTGGAGAATGACTTGACCTTCGCGACTCGTACTTACCCATGCAGGGTAAATACTTGCCGGATCGCTACCAACCAACAGAGAAGGAGCCTTCTCATGCCGCATCGTTTCATCGCACTTGCCATTGTGCTCACGTTGCTGGTGGTGTCGCTTCCCTCAAGCGCCGCGGTTGCGCCAGAGCCGTCTTTGCCCGTGGGGTTCGTCACCGCCGGGCCCGCCGATTTTGCCGGAATGCGCGCCGCTGGGGCCACCGCGGTCAAGTTGATCGCCGACTGGTCAGCGATTGAGAGAGACAAAGGGAAGTTTGTCTGGGAAGTGCTCGACGAGTCGGTGACCGCCGCCCGGCGCGCGGGGCTGAACGTGGTGATGGTGCTGTCGTACACCCCCAAGTGGGCCTCGCTTGCGACGGGCGTCGAGTTGAATGATCCGATGATCTTCAGCCGCCAGCCTCCAAAGCGCATCGCTGATTGGGAAGCGTTCGTGACGGCCATTGTGACCAAATACCGCGCTCAGGTGAAGGACTGGCAGGTCTGGACGGCGCTGAGTCTCCCGCTCTATCGTGGCACCGATCGGGAATATCTCGCGCTGGTGCGGGCCGCGCGCGCGAAGGCCAGGGCGGTGGATTCATCGAGCCGCATTGTTCTGGCGACGCCCTTTGGTGTCGACCTCATTTCTATTCGCAAGGCGATGCTTGAGGCAGGCGACGCATTCGACATCATTTCCCTGTCCCCCCGCGCGCTTGCACCCGAATTGCTCATGCGCCCGCTGGGCGTGCTGACACAGCGTGTGCTGGGACGAACCGGGAAGCGAATCTGGATTGAATGGGATCCGCGTTCTGTGGGTGATCGTCAGACGTGGCCGGCACAGGCGATGAAATTAATGGCAATCGCCAAGGCCTTCGCCGTCGAGCACGTGTTCTGGGCTGCTGAGCCGGTACCCGGGATGACGGCCGCAGTCAGTGCATTCACCGCCGAGGTGGGCAGCCGTCCGTTCGCAGGCTTTGTGATGGCCGAGCGTGGCATTGCATTCCTTTTCGGGGATGCGGAGCCGGCCGCGGCCGTGGCATGGAGCATGACCGGCGAGGCATCGTTCAAATTTGATGGAAACCTCAAAGCGCTGTCACCAACTGGAGACGCCAAGGCTGTCGGGAGTGTCGGAACGGAGCCGGTCCTGTTTGCCGGGATCGGCCCCGCGTCGGTGGCCGAGGCGAAGAGCACACTGCAGTCGCGCGGACTTCCCGTGCCGCCTCCGCAAGAGGATTTCAGCCAGCAGACCGAGGTCTCGGCAAAACTCGGCCGCACGAACGTCGAGCGTGGCCTCTACAATGCGCCGTACCGCAGCCGCCGGAATGGTGCTGTCGAACCGGTCGAGGTCGGTGGCTCGGACGCAGTGCGCACGAGCAATGCGAAGGATATTGTGTTCATCTATTTTGATGTGGACGACAGCTTCCTATTCTATGTGGACGGCCGGTCAGTGGTCGAGATCAGCATTGAAGTGCACGGAGCGTCCGCGCCGGACCAGCTTGGGTTCAACGTCCTCTACGACTCAATGAGCGGATATCGTTTCACGAGCTGGCAGGTGGTGGAGGCCAAGGATGGATGGGTGACGCAGACCATCCGCCTCAATGACGCCGGCTTCTCGAACACCTGGGGTTGGGATTTCACCATCAACGCCGGCGGCAACCGCAAGGAAGACCTCACCGTCCGCAGCGTGACCGTCAAGAAAGTCCCTAGGCCGTAGGCCAGCTTTCGGGGGCTCCGAGGCCTCTCCCCGAAAAGAAACTACCACGGGGACCCCTCT
>Ga0209899_1000013_pt1 | contig 41070 bp, 38 predicted proteins | sample GWRWS1_0_10_FD_187228 | JGI IMG/M metagenome (GOLD analysis project Ga0209899, IMG submission 187228) | Riverbed sediment microbial communities from areas with vegetation nearby in Columbia River, Washington, USA - GW-RW S1_0_10 (SPAdes)... | ecosystem: Environmental > Aquatic > Freshwater >...
AGGTTCGGTTTCGCGTCTGCGGATGGCGGACAGATGCTGCTCCAGATACTCGAACAAGACCGCGTCTCCGATCACGGCGGTCTTGATGATTTCCGCCAGCCCGCTCCTGAGTTCGCGGTCCGGAAGCGTGGCGAGGAGACCGACATCGGCAACAACAGTGCGAGGTTGATAAAATGCCCCGACTAGATTCTTGACTCCGGCATGATTGACACCGGTCTTGCCCCCAATGCTGCTGTCCACCATGGCGAGCAACGTCGTGGGAGCTTGAACAAACCGTACGCCTCGCATGTATGTTGCCGCGACGAAGCCGGCAAGATCCCCCACCACCCCACCGCCGAGCGCCAAGACCGTGCTGTGCCGGTCGAACCGCTCTCGAGCCAGGCGCGTCAGAATGCGCGCGGCGACGGCCAGAATCTTGGACTCTTCGCCCGCCGGGACCTCAACCGTCGTGACATCGTAGTCCCAGCCTCGCAGGGCCGTCACGAGATGCTGACCGGCGCCTCGCAGGACGGCGCGGTGGGTTACGACCGCCACCTTCTTGCCGGCTCTGAGCGCGTCGAGATCAAGGGGAAGCAGCGGCAGGATCCCATCACCGACGTAGACGGGATAGGAGCGGCCCTCCAACCGGACCGCAACCACACGCCGCTCGCGCTTGCCCATGAATGAGACGATGGCCTCCACGATCTTGGCAGGGGATCCCTGGGATACGTCGATCAGGAGGTCGGCGTCGCGGTATAAAGGCCGGCGTTGATCCAGCAGCCTAGCGACGGCGTTACCCTGGACATGTCCACCCAGGAGCGGGCGGTTTTTCCCATTGTTCAACCGCTGTTGCAGCACGTCCGCAGTCGCTGTCAGCGAAACGACCCAGCCGTGGCGCCGGAGGTGCATCATGTTCTCGGGACGCAGGACAGCACCGCCGCCGGTCGCGACGACGGTATCCCGCCGCCCTGCCAGCTCGGCGATGACCCGCGCTTCGCTCTCGCGGAAATAGTGCTCGCCGCGGCGTGCAAAGATCTGCGCAATCGTCGCCCGCTCCCTTGCCTCCACCCGGCGGTCCGTATCGATGAACGTCCACCCCAAGCGTCGCGCAAGGAGCTTGCCGACCGCGCTCTTCCCCGTACCCATGAATCCAATGAGAACGATGTTGCGCATCCGGTTCACATTTCCGCGAGCCGCCGCTTGTACGCATCATACGCGACTCTCATATCAGACAACGCGTCGGCCCCGAACTTCTCCAGAAAAGCATCGGCAACAACATATGCGACCATTGCCTCACCAACGACGCCGGCCGCCGGGACCGCGCAAACGTCACTGCGCACCACGGCGCCCTTGATCGGCTCCTTGGTGGCGATGTCCACGGACTGGAGCGGTGCCATGAGGGTGGAAAGCGGTTTCATTGCGCCGCGGATGACCAGTGGGCCGCCGGTGGTCACGCCGCCTTCGGTCCCGCCAGCGCGATTCGTGTCGCGGTGGAACCCTTGACCTCGCTCGTACATGATCTCATCGTGCGCTTGCAGGCCGGACGAACGCGCTAGGTCAAACCCCGGCCCGATTTCCACACCCTTGATGGCAGGAATCGACATCACAGCCTGCGCGAGCCTGGCATCGAGCTTACGGTCCCAGTGCACGTAGCTCCCTAGGCCCGGCGGGACGCCGAGCGCGACCACCTCGAAGACGCCGCCCAGGGTGTCCCCGCGCTTCTTCGCGTCCTCGATGGCGGTCCGCATTTGCTCATCGGCTTCTGCGTCCACGCAGCGCAGCTCAGACGCCTCAGCGATGTCGGGGATCTCCTCCCACCGCTGCGGCCGGTTTCGCACGCCGATACCACCGATCTCGATGACGTGACTGAAGATCGTGACCCCGAACTCGCCGAGCAAACGCCGGCACACCGCGCCGACGGCAACCCGGGCGGCCGTCTCCCGGGCGCTCGCTCGCTCCAGTGCCCGGCGCACATCTGTCAAACCGTACTTCATCGCGCCGACGAGATCTGCGTGGCCCGGTCGAGGGCGGGTAAGCGGAGGCTCGTTCTCACGGACATCACGGTTCTCGATCCGCAGGGCCAGTGGGCCCCCGATCGTCTGGCCTCCCATGAGTCCGGACACAATTTCCACCCGGTCCGCTTCCAGCTTCATCCGGACGCTCCGGCCGTAACCTGCCTGGCGCCGCGCCATCTGCGGGTGGATGTCTTCCTCACTCAATGGCAGACCTGCGGGAAGTCCTTCGAGCACGGCGGTAAGGGCCTTGCCGTGCGACTCGCCCGCGGTCAGGAATCTCAATACCAGATTGATCCCTCCACTACTGCTGGAAAGCTGGAGAGCTGAAAAGCTGGAAAGCAACCCCAAATGTCTTTTCTTCTGCTTTTCAGCTCCTCAGCTTCCCAGCTTTTCAGCTCTGCCCCAGTGCCTGCCGCATGATCTCGATGGGAGCGGGCCGGCCGGTCCACAGTTCAAAGCTTTTTGCACCCTGGTAGAGCAACATCGACAGCCCACTCACGACTGTCGCACCGGCATCGCGTGCAGCGTTGAGCAGGTCAGTCCATCTCGGAGTGTACACCATATCATGCACGACCATGCTCGGACGCAAACAGCGCACGAGTGTCGCAAGCCATTCCTCGCGACCGCCGCTCCCGCCCATCGCGGCAGACATCGTGGCCGTCGTCGTGTGAATCACGACCTCCGCGCCCTCCATGCTTCTCTCGACGGTATCCGCAGCGAGATCACCCGCGTCAACCCGGCACTGCGGAAAGTCCCGCGACACCATTTCTGCCAAACCGCGGGCGCGGGAAACCGTGCGGTTGAGGACCATCAATTGCGAGGCCGCCGCTCCTGCCAGGGCAAACGCGGCAGCCCGCCCGCCGCCCCCCGTCCCTATCACCAGACAGCGCCTACCCTTGATCGCGGCGCCGCCGTCCTTGGTCAGAGCGTCAATAAGGCCCACCGCGTCGGTGTTGAATCCCTGCAGGCGCCCATCGGCCACGCGGATGGTGTTGATTGCGCCGATCCGCCGAGCAACGGGATCCAGTTCGTCGACAAAAGCGACGGTCGTCTCCTTGTGGGGGATGGTGACGTTTGCGCCGACCATCCCGAGCGCCGTTAGACCCCGCAACGCGTATGGAAGCGCGTCGGCGCGGACGCGAAATGCCATATAGCGCCAGTTGAGCCCGACGGCGTCAAACGCAGCATTGTGCATGCGGGGAGAAAGTGAATGGGCAACAGGATCTCCGAGGATGCCAACCACACGCGTCTGCGCGTTCGGCGTCAGCATTGAACGCAATTATACTTCGACTTAACCCGGCACCAAGCAAAATTCCCCCGGCCTCGACCTCGCTCGGCCTCTGTGCGCCGTTGGCCATCTCCGCTGGTGATACGGTGGACGCCACCTTACACTAAATAGGTCATGTCGGTTACGCGGCGGCGGTTGCTGTACGGCGTGGGGAGTTTCGGCAGCAGCCTTCTCCAGCAGACCGTGCTGCTCTGGATCTTCTTCTATTACGCACCGCCCGCCGGGCAGGGGCTGCCCACGCGTGTCCCGGCCTCATTGATGGGTCTGGCGATGGCGATCGGCCGGCTCGTCGATGCCATCGCAGATCCTCCGGTTGCGTATCTCAGCGACCGGCTCAGGTCTGTGAGAGGACGCCGGCGCCCGTTCATCATCGTCGGAGCGCCGCTGTTGGCACTGGCCTTCGCCCTGCTGTGGCGACCGCCGGACGCCGCTGCATCGACGGCAAACTTCATTTATGTGACCGCGGTGCTCGCGGCGTTTTTCTTTCTTTTCACGACCGTGCTGAACCCGTACATTGCGCTGCTGCCAGAAATCACGTCGCCCGGCGCGGCCAGAACGGCGACCGCCGCGTGGCAGGCATCGTTCAGCCTGGCCGGACTGGCTACGGCATACGTCACTTCGGGGATCCTTTCATCACGGTTCGGTTTCCCGGTCATGGGCCTGGTCCTCGCCATCCCAGGGCTGGCCGCGCTCTGGATCGCCGGGCTCAGTGTTCGCGAGCAAACTGTCTATGAAGACGCTGTGCCGTTCTGGCGGACACTGCGAGGTATTCTCGCGAACCGACGCTTCAGGGTCTTCGTCGTGGGGCTGACCCTCTTGTGGTTCGGTCTCAGCATGGTCAATCTGTCGCTGGCATTCGATGTCACCGTATTGATGGGGCTGCCGCGGTCTGCTGTCGGAATTCTGCTCGGCGCGGCGGTGAGTATCGCGCTTATTTCGTTCCCTGGTATTTACGCGTTGACGAGACGGAAGGGGAAGCGCGACACGTTGATGCTCGCCATGGGGACGGCCGCAGTGATCGTACCCTTCATCGGCGCGATCGGCCTGATCCCGGGACCGCTGTCACGCGCCACGCAGGGATATGTGCTGATCGCGCTTGCGGGTCCGCCACTGGCGGCACTGTTTGTCCTCCCGAACGCGATCCTGGCCGATATCGCTGAATCGCATGCGGCCACAACTGGGGAACGGAGCGAAGCGATGTTCTTTGCCTTCCAAGGGCTCGTGTTCAACGGGACGACCAGCCTGGCCGCGGCGGCCCTCGGTGGAATCCTACAGTGGCTCGGCTACTCGCCGGAGAATCCGCTCGGACTGCGGGTTGTGCCGGCGATCGCCGCGATCACCGTGGCAGCGGGGGCATTCGTGTTCAGCAAGTATCCGCGGGACTGAGGCGTCTTACCGAAGATGCGCGGTATCGTTCAGCACCATCAGCCAGGCGCGGTCTCCGTCCATTTCCACCAAACTGATCCCGGCGTTTGGAAGCCGGAACCGCCAGTAACTGGACAACGGAGCGTCGAGCACCGACAGCAGGATAGCGCGGTTCACACCGCCGTGCGCGATGATCGCCAGGATCTCATCGCTGTGTCTGCCCGCAATCTCCCGGAAGACCGGCACCACCCGCGCCCGCATCTCATCGATTGTCTCCCCTCCGGGAATCCGCGTCTCGTTGGGACGGTCGTACCATTGCTTCAACAGCTCGGGGTACCGCGTCTCGACGTCTGACAGGGTCAGCCCTTCCCAGTCGCCGAGTCCGTGCTCACGGAAATCAGGCACGAGTACGGGCTCAAGGCCGTGATCCGTGGCGATCGGCGACGCCGTCTCAACGGCGCGCCGGAGGGGACTGGTATAGACTGCGCGCAACGGCACTGCGTGCAGAGCCTCGGCGAGTTGTTCCGCCTGCCGGCGACCCCACTCGCTCAGCGGCGAATCTGAAGATCCGGCGTAGCGTCGCTCAGCGTTTGACGTCGATTCGGCGTGGCGGATGAGGTAGATCCGGGCTGGCACTAACCCCGCCTGCGCCGTTCGTGCATCGAGGCGAGGTACTGCCGGTAATACCGCTCGACCGTCCGGTTGTTGATGCTCAACGACGGCGACCGTTCGGGACGGATGCCGCCGCTGAACGTACGCGGGATGTGCAACAACTCGTGTATGATGACGCGATCCTGTTCTCGTCGCGACAGACGGTCGAACGCGGGCACCATGAACTCGATCACGTAGTGCGGGTGCAGCCGCAGCGCATCCTGGAAGATCGGTGGAAGACCCCAAATCCGTGCGAGTGCGTTGGCGCGAGAACCGGACACGCGCACGCACCGGATGCGCGTGGGTTTGATGTAGATAAGCCCCAACGCGCGCACGATGCGTCGCATCCGGGAGTGAATGTCTTGAGCAGAAAGCCACTGCATGGAGACCACCGCGATGTACCTATTGGGTTGGCTTATCGAAAGAACGAGTCCTGCTGACCGGTTTCCAACGCGAAGGGGATAGGGGACTGATGACTTCGTTATCCCATTATCCCCTTATCCCTTTATCCCACAGTCAATGCTATCTCGAGTCTACGGTTCGTTTTCCCTTTATTCTCCGTTTTCGTCACCGCGAGCCTGCCGATCTCGCTCGTGTTTGCCACGTGCGTGCCACCATCGGCCTGGGCATCGAAGCCCTCGATCTCGATGACGCGGACCTCGCGAATCTCTGGCGGCAGAAGGTTCCTTGCCAGCCGCGTGAGGTCCGACCGCTCGAATTCTTCGCGCGAGACAAACCGCACGAGAATGCGCCGGTGCTCTCCGATCACTCGATTTGCTTCGGCTTCGATCGCCGTCACACGACCCTTGTTGAGATCTTCGAGCGAGAAATCCATCCGCGCCCGCTCCGGGTAGATCGCTCCACCGGTCACGAGCGCGCCAAACAGATGGTACACGGCGCCGACGAGCACGTGCAGGGCGGAGTGGTGCCGCATGATCGCAAACCTGCGGTCCCAATCGAGGACACCGCGCACGATCTGGCCCTCCGATGGCACAGGTCCATCGAGATCGTGACGGGCCGAAGCGCCATCTTTTTTGATATCCAAGACGCGGGCTTCGCCGCCTGGCCATCTCAACAGCCCGGCGTCGGATGGCTGTCCGCCACCGCTTGGGAAGAAGGCTGTTTGGTCGAGCGTCACCGTCTGGCCATTCACGGACGTGACTGTCGCGTCAAACTCCCTCAAGTAACTGTCATGCAAATAGAGCAGCTCAGTCATGTGGGTTAACCTTTCAAGGCGCCTGCGAGGATCCCGCGGATGAAATACTTGCCGAGCAGCAGGAAGAACGTGAGCGGCACGAGCACCGTGATCAGCGCCGCGGCCATCTGTAGATTGTAGAGCGCGACGTAACTGCCTTTGATCTCTGTCAACTTCACTTGCACCGTCGTCGTGTACGGCGAGGACATCGTGAGGGCCAATAGGAATTCGTTCCATACCGAGATGAACACGAGGATCGCCGCCGACGCATAGCCCGGAAGCGCCACGACCGAGACGATACGGAAGAAGATCTGCAGCCGCGAGGCGCCATCGACCTCGGCCGATTCCTCAAGTTCCCGCGGCACCGAGAAGAAAAACGTCGCCATGAGAATTGATGCGAGCGGCACATTCAGGATCAGATAGCCTAGAATCAGCCCGGCGTGGGACAGAGCAAGGTGCAGTTTGTTCACGATCTGCACCAGCGGGATGAGGAGTGCCTGGTAGGGGAGGTACAGTGCGATCGCCAGCAGCACAAACAGCACTTTCGAGATTCGCCACCGGAAACGGCTGAGGAAGTAGCCGCCGAGCCCCCCAAGGAACACAGAAACCGCCGTCACCGTGACCGCGATGATCGACGAGTTCACCAATGACGGCCAGACCAGACGCAGTGCCGTGGTGTAGTTGCCGAACTGCAGGCTGCTGGTGGGGACCAGATACTGACGCTGTGTGATCTCGAGTGGCGTCTTCAGCGAGGTGAGGACCATCACATACATTGGGAGGATGTAGACGACGGAGACCACAACCACCGTCGCCAGCACAAGGATCCTGAGTGGAAGGTTTTTCCGCATTTAGTCGCACCGAGCAAAATTCATCGGCCTCACCCCTGGCTCGGCCTCGTGCGTCGCCGGCCCGCTCCGCGGGCAAGCTGAGTGGTCGTAACTAATCGAACCACCGCTGCAGCGCGTAGATCGTGTACGGGATGATGATGACAAACGCCAGCACGAAGATGACCATCGCGAGGCCGGCCCCGAGCGCGACCAGATGCTGCTGGAACGTCGCGATGAGCATGTGCAGCGCCAGCACGTCGGTGGCATAGCCAGGACCACCGAACGTGACCACGTAGACGATGTCGAACACTTTCAGCGCCGAGATGAGCAGAAGAGACACGACCACGAGCAGCCCGCCGCGGATGTTCGGCACGATGATATGAAGCAGCGTGCGTAATCTTGACGCGCCGTCCAGCGTCGCCGACTCTACCATCTCCTGAAGCTCGGCCGTCCGCAGCGACGCCTGTACGATCAACACCGACATCCCCAGGTACTGCCACACGAAAATCAGGATCAGCCAGTAGGTCGCGGAGTCAGGGTCGGTCGTGTAGCCACTGGCGATGGATCCGAGTCCCACCCCACGCAGGATCGTATTGAGCACGCCTCGGTCAGGTTGGTACATCCAGGACCAGATCGTGCCGGTGACAATGAACGACATCGCCGCCGGGTAGAGAATCAACGTTCGAAGATACGGCTCAACGCCTTTGATCGTGCCGATCTCAAGCAAGTACGCGAGGAGCACGGCGGCCACAACCGTGGGGACGACACCGATAGTGATCCAGCGGAGGTTGTTGCCAATGTCCACCCAGAACCGGTCGAGGCTGAACATCAGCCGGTACCATTTCAAACCGCCGAACGAATAGTTGGCGGCCGTTCCCTGCCAGTTGGATACCGAGGTGTAAAACGTCCACCCCAGCATCGCATAAAGGAGAAACAGGAAGATCACGAGAGGCAGGGCGAAGATTGCGGCCTCGCCGGCCCGAGCTCTGAGGAGGGAAGGGCGCGGCGGACGGTCAACCGCCCCTATCATTGAGTCCGTCCGCCGCTACGTGCCCCCGGCCAAACTACGGCCAGGTATACCAGGCTGCTTCTTCCTTCACCTTAAAGGTCGTGAACAACTCCGCGACCTTGTTGATCGTGCCCGCTACGTCGGGTTTCGCCGTGAACGCCGCAATTACGTCCCAGTAGGCCTGTGTGAAGCTGAAGGGTGCGATGCTGCCGTGTTGGTCGAGGATCAGCTTCCCCGGGTTGCTGCGCACGTAGTTTTGCAGTTCCTGGCGGATCGGATCCGGGAATTTCGCCGGATCGATGTCCAGACGCGCGAACAGACCGCCCTGCGTCACGTCGGTGGGCACCTGTAATTCTTGTGAGCCCACGACCCGCAACCAATCCATTGCGGTTCTCGCGTGTGGCGCGCCCTTAGCGATCCCGTAGGTGTCGGGATGAAAGAGCAGAATGCGATCCGGCTTCTGCGGGAAGGTGACTGCGCCGAAATCGGTCCCCGGGGTCCAGTTGCGACTCTTGAAGTACCCGATGGCCCACGTCCCCATGATGACCATCGCGGAATCACCCGACACTACCAGGCCGACCGATTCATCCCATGTGAGACCGGCATGGAACTGGTAGATGTACGGCGCCAGATCTCTGAGTTTCTCGAGCGCTGCTTTGTACGTCGCGTCGGTTTTGACGTCGACCTCGCCCTTGTAGAGACGCACGTAGTATTCTGGTCCACCGAGTTCGAGCAGGATGCTGTCGAGGACGAAGGCTGCTCCCCACTTCTCCTTGGACCCTAACCCGAGCGGCGACATATTTGGCTTGGCGGCCTTGATGGCTTTGGCAACCGTGATCAACTCGTCGACGGTCGTCGGCGGCTGCAGTTTTAGCTCAGCAAAGAGTTTCTGGTTATAGTAGAGGATGTTCTGAATGTGCATGTTGAGCGGGACGACGTATGGATGACCGTTGATCGTCACCGCGTTTGCCAGCGGCTTGGGGATGGCATCGGCGAGCTTCAGTTCGGTGAAGAGCTCGTCGAGCGGTACCAGGTTGCCGCCGTCGACGTACGATTTCAGCTCAGCGCCGCCGAGCGTCTGCCATGTATCTGGGGGAACGCCGGCCGACAGTCTGGCCTGGAGCACGACCCTGTGGCTCACACCGCCACCACCTGCCACCGGATTCTCCACGACCTCGACGTCGGGATACTTATCCTTGAACGCCTTGAGCATTGCGTCGGCTGCTTCCCTTTCGCCTCCCGCCGTCCACCAGTGAAAAATCTCAAGTCTCCTGGCCTCGGTAGGCTGCTGCGACGACATCCGCCTCGTGCCGGCCACGTATCCGAGTGCCGCCGCGACGATCACCGCGATGAGCACTAGCACCACCACGGAGGTCCTGGCTGCACCTCTCACAGTCGTTACACCTCCCCTTTCAATACAAATGATTATCTAGGGATCCACTGCGGGCGGTTTCACCCCCCGCGGTTCGGCGCCACGGGGATTGCCTCCTTCAAGAATCGTCAAGATGCGAGGCGCTTCTCTACGACGATGAGTCCTTCGGGACACCAGGGGTGCGGCGTCCACGACTTGATTTCCAGCGGGTCAAGGGCATGTAGGTCGGAGGCGAACATGGTGAGGCGCTCAGCCATGCCCTCACGGGCCGCTTCAACTGCCGAGGACAAGGACCCCTGCATACCTGATGGTGTTCCGTCGACCAGGGAGAAGATGGCCGCAGCTTCTTGCACATTGAACATCGCAATACCCTGGAGAACGGACTCTTCGGGGTTCTGTTGCATCGCGACGGCGATCCGGCGATCCTTGATCAGTCCCTTGACCACCTCGATCGTGATCCGGCGGAACCTCCAACCCAGCGGCATGAGACCTTCCCAGGCTGAGAGTGTCTGCGTGTGTTCGGCAAACCGCAGGACATCGGCGGCATCAGCACCCTGGGGGATGTGACTGGGAGCGTCGTAGGGGAGGTGCAGGGGACCGGGAGGAAGGTCGGCTTCGAGCACAACGCACTGCAGAAGACGCCGGAATCCCGCGCGCTCAGCGACGCCAAGCGCGGCGTACTCATGGGCGGGAACAGCCGTGCGCACCGTTCCCGCGCCGTACTTCCGCGCAACCTGCTCGCCCTCGCGCACTAGTTGCGCCGCAACGCCACGACCCCGGTATTCAGGAAGCACACGGAGCATCTCTAACCAGGCTTCGGACCGGCCGACGAGGCTGACGTGGAGACCGCCGATCGCGCGGGCACCGTCGAGGGCGATCAGGTCGTGCCCGGGCTCTTCCGCCCATGCGCCCCATTCAGACGGCGCGGCATCGCGCCCGCCGACGGTACGAGGAAGCTGTATGCTCTCAGGGTTTGCTTGACGGACTTCGAGGGGCATGTTTGCCCGATTGCGCGCGTTAGGTTCCTGCAAACGACAAGTCCTGGACCTCCACGAGCGGTGCTCCGATTCCCATCCCCATGAGGTGCCATTCGAGCGTCTCACCGACGGCCGTAATGTTCTTCAACAGCGTGAGGAAGTCACCGGCCACGGCGAAGTTCTCCACAGCGTACGCGACCTCGCCGTCCCTGACGTACAGACCAAACGCCTGCACCGAGAACTCTCCGCTGATGGGATTTGCTCCGGCGTGTACGCCCATGAGGTCGGCGACGATCACGCCATCTTTCATCGGGACGCCAGCGCCGGATTGCAGGTACAGGTTGCTCGGCAATACGTTCAATGTCGTGCTGTATCGGCGCGCAGCACTCCCCGTGGTTCTCATCCCGAGTTGCTGAGCCGTCTCAGAGTTCAGAAGATAGTTTCGAAGGACACCGCGCTCCACCAGCGCCAGGCGCTGCGTGCGCGTTCCTTCGACGTCGAAGGGGCGGCGGAGCAATCCTTCGGTCAGCATCGGGTCGTCGATGATCGTCACGAGCGGTGATGCCACCGGCTGATCCAGCCTGCCGCCGAGGCGGCTCTTGCCTTCCAACACCCAGCGGCCGTTCCAGAGCCACCAGTACGCGGCCAGCAGCTGTGCGAACGCCTTCGGCTCGAAGTACACGGTGTAGCGACCGGTCTGAAGGGGGCGCGCATTGAGCAAACGGCCGGTCCTTTCGACCAATTCGAGTGCGGTCCGGCCCGGGTCGAGGGCTCCGAACTGACGGCTCCAGTCCGAGTCCCATGCCTGCTTGCGGCTCTCGCCGTCAGCCATCACCATCGATCCCGTCACGCCGACGAGGCCGTGCCGGTATCCACCGTCAGCGCGCTGCGTCGAGCTGATCCGGACTTCGCGCTCTCGCTCCGTGTACGAGGCAATGAGGATGTTTTTCACACGCGGATCTTTTCGCAGGGAGGCTTCAAATCCGAGCGCAGTCTCCGCCTTCGCTTCCATCGGCGCATCAAAGACGCCCATCGCCAGATCCTGAAATCCGAGCGCGGCGCCGTCTGGAAGAAACCCTCGCGCTTCATGCTGCAGCGCCGCATTCTCGATGGCCTCATTGAGCATCCAATCGAGCGCCTCGGGGGTCAGCTGCTCGCTGAATGCGTATCCCACGCGCTCCTTGGCTACAACACGTACCCCGATTCCGCCCTGTGTCGCCTGCGTGATTTCCTCGAGACGACCATCGCGCGCCTTCAACGACAACTCGCGGTCCCGTTGGCCCAACACTTCCATGGCAACCTTGCGCTCTTTGGCTTTGTCGAGCAAGTAGCGCTTCGCTTCCTCGAGCGTCATCGCGCTTCTCCTCCGACCACGATCTCGGATACGAGCAGGTGAGGTTGTCCGACCTCCACCGGAATGGATCCAGAAAGGCTGCCGCACATGCCAGGGGATGTCTCGAGATCACCGGCAACGGCCACAACCTTCATGATCGTGTCGGGCCCCTTACCTACAAGCATGGCCCCACGAACCGGCTCCTCGAGCCGGCCGCGACGAATCACATACGCTTCCTTCACGCCGAAGTTGTACTCACCAGAACCTGGCCTCACCTGGCCGCCACCCATGTCCTTCGCATAGAGACCGAACTCGACGCCTTCGAAGAGTTTCTCGATCGATGAGTCGCCCGGCATGATGAACGTATTGCGCATGCGCGATGTCGGCGCGTACGTATAGTCTTCACGTCGGCCGGAACCCGTCGGACGGTAGCCGGTCATCAGCGCACCCCACCGGTCGACCATGTAGCTCTTCAGCTCGCCGCGCTCAATGAGCACCGTGCGCTCGGTCGCCGCGCCTTCATCATCAAACTCGCTGCTGCCCCAGGCATGAGGCGTGGTGCCATCATCCACGTACGTCACCACCCGGCTCGCGATCTGTTCGCCAATTTTGTCGGTCAGGACAGAGGCTTTCCGCGCGACCGACGTGGTCTCGAGCAAATGACCCAACGCCTCGTGGAAGATCACGCCCCCGAAAGCATTGCCGATCACGACCGGCATCGTCCCCGCTGGCGCCGGTTTGGCCCGAAGGTTGGCGAGCGCCTGCTCAGCAGAGCGCCGGCCGACATCACGAGGCGGATGGCGGTCGAAGAACTCCAGCCCCATGCTCAACCCCGGCGCATACGAGCCCGTTTGCAGATCCGCGCCGTCCTGCGCGACGACCACGACGCGCAGTCGTGTGCGGACGCGGCGGTCTTCGACCCAGACACCATCAGAGTTTGCCACCAGGACGTCCTGATCCAGCTCACTCAGAAGCGAGTCCACCTGCTGGATCTCCGGTGCGATCCGCGCACCGGCATCCGCGTCTTTCAGCAGGGTCAGACGGTACGACTTGGGCTGCGCATCGAAGAAGACCTGAGCCCCGTGGAGTCCGCGCGCGACGGCTCTGCGGAAGTCGAGACCTCCTCTGCCGCGCGCATCGACGCGACCGCTGCGTCCTTTCAGGCGCACCAGGTTTGTGGTGACGTCGCGCAGGCCGTCGCCGGTCAGATCGTTGGTATATGCGTAGACGATCTCCTCACCGAAAAACAGCCGGACCCCAGCGCCGTACGACAGGCCGCTATTGGCCTCTTTCGCCTCGTTGTTGAGCACACGGAGCGTCCGGGACTTCCATCGCTCCGCGTACACCTCGGCAAAGCTTGCCCCGCCGGCGCGCGCGAGGGATAACACGTCACTGACTATGGCTTCCGCCAGCACAGGACCACCTCGAAAGCACGAGCAGTCTACTGATCTTCCTGGTCTACTTGGTCTAACTACTCTCTTTGCTGAAAAAATCCCGTGAACTTGAGGGGGGAGACTTAGAAGACCAGCAGACCTAGAAGACTAAGGAGACCGCGCCTTGCGGAGGCGGCGGATGTCGGCGAGCAGGGCCGCTTGCACCAGCCAGAAGAAGATCGCCGCCGTCAGTCGCGCGAATGTCATTCGAGCGGGCTTGGGAACGCCGCGGCGTTCCATATATGCCATCGCCAGGTGCCCGCCGTCGAGGGGATAGATGGGCAGCAAATTCATGATGCCAAGCCCGACGTTAATCGCGCCGGCCAGCTGCAGCACAGCGGACGGGCCACGACTCGCGGCACGCAGGAGCGCACTCACCGTTCCTATCAACCCCGCCACACCGACGCGGCGGTCGCCGTCGACCGGGATCGGAGCCTCGTTGCGCAGCCCAAACATCAACGGCAGCCCAACTGCGATGTTGGCCAGCGGGCCGGCGAGCAACAGTGGAATGCGCCGATCCGGCGGGATCTCTTCAACATCGATGGCGGCGTAGCCACCTAACGGCAGCGCGCGCACGACGACGGGCACGTCACCGGCTTTCGTTCGGACGCTGGTCCGTACGATCTGCGGTCCGAACCCAATCCCGATCTCCTTGACCTTGCCGCCGGCGCGAACGGCCATCACAGCATGCGCCGCTTCATGCAGGGCAACCGTCGCCCCGATCACCCCACCGGCGGCCAGGATCCTATACCACATCATTTCACCTCGGTAACGACTCGAGATACGGCACTATCAGTTTCAGTCGGGGAGAGGCTTCGCCCCACCTGCCGTATCGCGGACAGTGTCATTCTTTGGTCTCAATTCGGGCCGTCGCCGCAATCTTATCATTCTCTTCGAGGCGTTGAATGCGCACACCCTGCGCCCCGCGGCCGTGGACTGAGATTTGCGCGACGGGAATACGGTTGAACACACCGCCTTCCGTGACGATGAGCAACTCATCGTCGTCTGCGACCGCGCGTACTCCGACGACCGGCCCCGTCTTCTTCGTCACCTTGAGATTGATCACGCCCATGCCCCCGCGTCCCTTCGTCGGGTACTGGCCCATCGGCGTACGCTTGCCAAACCCGAGCTCGGTGACGGAGAGCAGCGTGCCGCCTTCTGATACATCGGCCGCGCCGATGACTTCGTCATCCCCCCGCAGCCGGATGCCCGTGACTCCGCGCGCGGCGCGGCCCATCTCCCGGACCGCCGTGGCTTTGAAGCGCATCGCCTTTCCGGATCTCGTGGCGAGGATAATCTCAGTGTCCTTCTTGATCAATTTCGCGCCAACCAGGCGGTCATCGCGCTCGAGCGTGATCGCGAAGATACCGGCCCGTTTGGCATTGATGAATTCCATGAGTCCGGTTCGCTTCACAACGCCGCGTCGCGTGGCCAGCAGCACCGACCCTTCATCCTCAAACGATCGCAGCGGAATGATGGCGTTGACGCGCTCTCCCTGGGCCATCGCGAGCAGGTTCACCACGGCGCTCCCGCGGGCCGTGCGGCCGGCCTCGGGTACCTCATGCGCCTTCATCCGGTACACCTTGCCGCGATCGGTGAAGAACAGCAGGAAGGCGTGGTTGGTCGTCGTGAGGACTTGCTCGACGAGGTCCTCCTCCTTCGTGCCCATCCCGATTACGCCGCGCGTTCCGCGGCGCTGCAACCGGTAGGTCTCGAGCGGCTGGCGCTTTATGTAGTTGTTGCGGGTGAGACTGATGACGACGTCGGCGTCGGGAATGAGGTCCTCTGCCTCGAACTCCTCGACCTCTTTGCTCGTGATCTTAGTCCGGCGCGGATCGCCGTACTTCTCCTTCATCTCCAGCAACTCGTTTTTGATGGCCGCCATGATCAGTTTGGGACGAGGGGAAGTGGCATCGCCCAACATCTCTTTGTAGCGCGCGATGTCCTTGACTAGGACCTTGTACTCCTCGTCAATCTTCTCGCGTTCCAGTGCCGTCAGGCGCTGGAGGCGCATCTCCAGGATCGCATCAGCCTGCTTCTCGCTCATCTTGAAGCGCGTCATCAGCCCCTCTCGCGCCGCGGGCACGTCCTTGGACTTCCGGATCAGCGCGATGACGTCATCGATGTTCTTAAGAGCGACTTTCAGGCCTTCAAGGATGTGGGCCCGCTCCTCCGCACGCGCCAGCTCGAACTTCGTCCGCCGGATGACGACCGTCTGCCGGTGCTTGAGGTACTGTTCGAGCATGTCCCTGAGCTTGAGCGTCCTCGGAACGCCATTCACGAGCGCCAGCATGTTGGCGCCAAACGTGGCCTGCAACTGTGTGTGCTTGAACAACTGGTTGCGGACGATCTGCGGATTCGCGTCGCGCTTGAGCTCGATCACAACCCGCATGCCACGGCGGTCGGACTCGTCGCGCAGGTCGGAGATCCCATTGAGCTTCTTGTTGCGCACTAGGTCGGCGATGCGCTCGATCAACGCAGACTTATTCACCAGGAATGGGATCTCGGTCACGATGATGGCAACCCTGCCGCCACGCATCTCTTCGATCTCGGCCTTCGCCCGCACGATGATGCTCCCGCGGCCCGTTTCATACGCCGCCTTGATCCCATCGCGGCCCAGGATGAAACCGCCGGTCGGGAAATCCGGGCCTTTCACAATTTTCATGATGCCTTCATTGTCGAGATCGGGATCGGCGATCATCGCCATCAGCGCGTCCACCAGCTCTCCCAGATTGTGGGGTGGGATGTTGGACGCCATGCCCACTGCGATACCGGCCGCGCCGTTCATCAAGAGATGCGGCACTTTCGCGGGCAGCACCACCGGTTCTTCCTCGTACTGGTCGTAGTTGGGAACGAAGTCTACGGTGGCCTTGTCGATATCCGCGAGCAACTCCATCGCAATCGGCGTCAGCCGGCACTCCGTGTATCTCATTGCCCCCGCCGCGTCGCCATCGATACTGCCGAAGTTGCCCTGGCCATCAACAAGTGGATAGCGAAAAGCCCACGGCTGCGCCATGCGCACCAGGGCCTCATAGATCGGGACGTCACCGTGGGGGTGGAATTTCTTCATCACGTCGCCGACTACGGCGGCGGACTTTCGGTAAGGGCGATCGGGCCGCAGCCCGGCCTCCAGCATTCCGTACAAAATGCGGCGCTGTACCGGCTTCAGCCCATCTCGCACGTCAGGCAGCGCGCGGCTGACGATAACCGACATCGCGTAGTCGAGATAGGAGGTCTTCATCTCCTTCTCAATCGGCTGCGGGACGATGCGACCTTCGTCAGCAAGTGCCATGCGTCACCTCAAGAAGGGAACATGGGAACGCGGGAACTGGGGAGCGCGGCTAACCACAATATCGATGTCCTTGTTTCGCGTTCCCGTGTTCCCGCGATCCCCAGTTCCCGTCAGATGTCGAGGTTTCGAACCTCGCGCGCGTACTTCACGATGAAGTCCCGCCGCGGCTCCACTTCTTCACCCATCAGCGTCGTAAAAATCTCATCCGCGGCCTGGGCGTCCTCAATCTCGACCCGCAGCAGCGTCCGGGTCTCCGGGTTCATCGTCGTCTCCCACAGCTGCTCGGGGTTCATCTCCGCCAGGCCCTTGTAGCGCTGAACCTCCGGCTTGCCGCCCTTCGCCTCGAATTCCTTGGTTGCCACCTGGCGCGCTTCGTCGGAGTACGCATAGCGCCGGTCCTTGCCTGCCTTGACGAGATACAGGGGCGGCTGCGCAATGTACACCTTGCCGTGCTCTACCAGCGGCCGCATGTAGCGATAGAAGAACGTAAGCAGCAGCGTGCGGATGTGACTGCCGTCCACGTCCGCATCACACATAATGATGACGCGATCGTATCGGCGCTCATCGAAATTGAACTTTTCACCGAACCCGGTCCCGACCGCCGTGATGATCGCGCGGATCTCCTCATGGGCGACCATCTTGTCCTCGCGGGCCTTCTCGACGTTGAGGATCTTGCCCTGAATCGGCAAGATCGCCTGGAATTGCCGGTCGCGCCCCTGCTTAGCGGATCCGCCGGCGGACTCGCCTTCTACGATGAAGATCTCGGCGCGCTCCGGATCGGTTTCGACGCAGTCGGCGAGCTTGCCCGGCAATGGCGAGACTTCTAGCGCGGTCTTGCGCCGCACGAGATCGCGTGCCTGCTTGGCGGCCTCACGCGCCCGTGCCGCGGTCAGCGCCTTTGCCACGACGCGCTTGGCGTCACCGGGATGCGTTTCGAGCCACTCCTGCAACCAGTCGCCAACGACGGACTCGACGAGGCCCTTCACCTCGGTGTTCCCGAGCTTCGTCTTCGTCTGCCCCTCGAACTGTGGCTCGGGGAGTTTCAGTGACAGCACAGCGGTAAGCCCTTCACGCACGTCGTCACCCGCGAGCGTGAGGTCCCCATTCTTCAAGAGGCCGCTGCGGCGTGCATAGTCGTTGATCGCCCTGGTGAGCGCAGATCGGAACCCGGCCAGGTGAGTCCCGCCTTCTGTCGTCGGAATCGTGTTGACGTAGGTCAGGATATGCTCGAGGTAGCTCTCGTTGTACTGCAGCGCGACTTCGACCTCGACGCCGTCACGCTGTTTCGTGAGCTGCATGACGGCGGAGACCTTGGCCTTGGTGCGGTTGAGGGCCTGGACGAGCTCCGCAATACCGCCGGCATGCTTGAACACTTGCTCCTTATCGGTGCGCTCGTCGCGCAGGCGGATCGTCAGTCCCTTGTTCAGATACGCGATGTCCTCGAGGCGCCCGGCGATGACCTCGGCATCGAATTCCGTCGCGGTCATCACGTCGGGATCGGCTTTGAAGGTGATGCGTGTGCCTGTTTTGCGTGTGCTTCCCACCTGCTCGAGCGGTGAGGTCTTCTTGCCGCGGGCGAATCGTTGCTTGTACGTCTTGCCGTCGCGCCAGACTTCGACTTCCAGCCACTCGGACAGCGCGTTGACGACGGACACACCAACGCCGTGCAGACCGCCGGAGATCTTATAGCCACCGCCGCCGAACTTCCCGCCGGCGTGGAGGGTGCCGAGGACGACTTCAACCGCGGGTTTACCGATCTTAGGGACGGGATCGACCGGAATGCCGGCCCCGTTGTCGATGACGGACGCGCTGCTGTCCTTATGGAGGATGACGGCTATCTCGTCGCAGCGCCCGGCCAGTGCTTCGTCGACGGAGTTGTCAACAACCTCATAGAGGAGATGGTGCAGACCATCGGGCCCTGTGCTCCCAATGTACATCGCTGGGCGTTTGCGAACGCCCTCCAGCCCTTCGAGGACCTGGATCTGTTCTGCGGTGTAAGAGGTCGTCGTCTGGTTGGTCGCCATGTCCGTCTCCCGTTCCATTTAGTCGCACCGAGCAAGATCCATCGGCCTCGCCCCTGCTTCGGCCTCTTGCGCCGAAGGCCCGCTCCGCGGGCGACACAGTGGTCGCAGGGATGCTCAGCAGATGCTCAGCGAAAAGTCGATCCGTCCCCTCCTTGAATCAGAATGCTTGCAAGCCCCACCGGTCTCGCGAGGCTCGACCTCCTCAACATCTTAAGGGCTGTCTGTCAAGAAGTATGCCCGTCTGGACCTCTGAAAACGCGCTGGCGGGCGGGAAAACTGGCCTACACGCGCGTACAACAGTGCCAAAATGCAGCACAGTTCAGTATAGCACGGGGGAGAACAAGCGTCAACGCGCAAACCCCGCATCCAGACTAGCGTTTAGGCCTCCCAAGAAATCGCAGCCTGTCTGAAGTGCGTCATCCGGCGGGCGAGGGTGGGCGCGGAAATGCCTGACGTGTACACCCCGTCGACTGCTACGACCAGCGCTTTACACTCCGGGCCCACGCCGGGCCCGCCCACACCGGGGCCATGAAGTTTCCTTGCCTTAACGGCCCGCTCGACCAGCTCGCGGTTGACCTCAGACTGCTCGAGCAGGCGGGCGTCGAGAATGGCGACAACATCTTTGGCCGCGACCACCGTGTCTCCGCCCAGGTGAACGAACATACGCGGGTCTTAGGTCAGCGGACGCTGCCTGAAGCGGATCTCTTCCACAACATTCTCTCCCATGCGCCTGTTGAGTTCCTGGACGTACCGGGCGCGCTGCACCGTGAGATCTTGCGCCCAGGGTCCGGGCTCGGTGTCGATGAGCAACGTTCGGCCTCGCAGTCCCTGGACACGCGTGTGAGCAGCGACCTCCTTGCCTGCAACCTCAGGCCACAACTCTTCAACGAACGCGGCGTTCGCGGCCCGCTCCAGACCGAGCGACTTGGCCGCTGACTTCAGGATCGATCTAAGTGGCGTGAGCATGTTCAGGCTCGACGTGACCGCCTGCAACCTTGAAGACGGCCGTCTCTGTTGGTATCCGTCGCAGCGTCGCAGTCGTCGTCAACGTGAGTAGCGTCTGCGCTCGCTCCACGAGCTGCATCAACCGCATCTGCCGCTCCTCATCCAGCAACTGCGCGGCGTCATCGAGCAGCAGCACGGGCTCCTCGCCGCTCTCTTCCAGCAACACTTTTCGCTCGGCAAGCCGGAGCGCCAGCATTGCGGCCTGATGCTGTCCTCGCGACCCAAATGTGCGGAGGTCGTACCCGTCGATCTGCATGCGGAGATCATCGCGATGCGGACCGGTCAGCGTTGTCCCTCGTATGAGCTCGTCGCGACGCCGACGAGCGAATGCGTCTCGCGCCGCCACAATCATCGCCGTCTCATCACCTGGTGGCAGCGAAGGTGCGTACGCAATCGTCAACGCTTCCCGGTCGCTCGCCAGATAGGCATAGCCTTCCCGCGCGGCCTGTGAGAGCCGCCGCACCATTGCGACACGGCGGGCGGTGATCGCCGCTCCCATCGTACTGAGTTGTTCGTCCCAGGGTTCCAGCGCCGTCTCTCGCTCACGAATTGCGGCGCCGGCCAGATCGCGCAGCAACCGGTTTCGCTGCTCGACGGCGCGCGCATAGCGAAGCAGCAGAAAGAAATAGGCCGGGCTGATCTGGCTGAGCACCACGTCGAGCAGCCGCCGGCGGTGCGCCGGTGCGCCGGTGACCACGTCCTGGTCATGCGGTGTGGACGCAACGATCAGCACATGCCCAAATAGATCACCCCGACGAACGGGCACGCCGTTGACACGAATTTCTTTCGCTCTCGCAGCAGGCATCTCGGTACGCCACAGGATATCGACCTCGACGTCGCGGTCCTGCCGCCGCGCGGCCGCGTGCACACGTGCCCATGATTCCCCGAAGTGCAGCAGGTCCGTGTCGCGTGCGGCGCGATGCGAGCGGCCCGTGGCCGCAATCTCGACTGCTTCGAGGATCGACGACTTGCCCTGCGCATTCTGTCCCACGAAGCAGTTGAGATGCGGGCCAAGTTCAATCTCTGTGCGCACGTGATTGCGGAAGTTGACGAGACGGAGATGGGTGAGGTACATCAGGGCTCAGAGCGTTGGGCGTCGGCCTTAGTCACTATAACAATTACACCGTCGATTTCGACGTGGTCGCCGAGAACGACTTTTCGTCCCCGGCGACGTTCGACTTCACCATTGACCCGCACTCGGCCATCTTGTATCAACTGCTTGGCTTCCCCACCGCTGTGGACGACTTGCGCCCATTTGAGCAACGCCGCAAGCTCAATGGATTCGGTCCGGATCGCAACGTTTCGTTCGGTGGCCATGAACACAACAAGCGAACAGCGCCGTTTCCTGTTCGCTTGTTCGTCGCGTTCAGTCCTTCCTCGAGTCGCAACAAGCAAAATTCAACGGCCTCGCCCAAGCTCGGCCTCCTGCGCCGGCGGCCTACTCCGTGGGCAACATCAGTAGGCGCTTGTCCGCCTACGGCGGACTATCCGTATACGCGCACAGGAGCCAGGACGTACACGTAGTCGTCGTGCTGCGCGGGCCGGACCGCGCCTGGGCTGAGCGGTCCGGTGAGCTCGAAATAGAGGTCCGCGGCGTCAATGTTGTTCAGACAGTCGATGAGATAGCGCGCGTTGAACGCCGCCTCGACCGTCTCGCCCTCGGCCGAGACTTCAACATCTTCTCGGGCTTTCCCAACCTCCGGTGTATTCGAGGTGATCGTCAGCTTCTTGCCTTTCGCAGCCAGCCGGACGACGTTCGCCGAATCTCGTGCGGTGATGGACGCTCGGCGCACGGCACGCAGCAATCGGTCTGTATCGACGTGGATTCGCTGCTTGAACTCCTGTGGAATCACCTGCTGGTAATTCGGAAACTGACCGGTGATCAACCGTGAATACACTCGCAATCCTGGGACGGCAAACATCAGCTGGTTGTCCACCGCTGCCAGTTGGACATCTCCCTCCATCCCTCCCAGAGCGCGCGCCAGTTCTTGCATCGTCTTAGCGGGTACGATAACGCCGGTCTTTTGCTTCACGGGACCGGGAAGCGTCGTCTTGCGCAGGGCCAGCCGGCCTCCATCCGTCGCAACGAAACGCACGTCGGTCCCATCCATCACAACATAGACACCCGTGAGAAACGGCCTTGTTTCGTCCGCTGAGACCGCGAAGATCGTCTGCCGGATCATCGTTCGCATGGACTCGGCATCAATCGCGCCCAAGGCGTCCTCAGCAGGCTTGGGCATCGTAGGAAAATCACCGGCCGGAAGCCCCAGAATTTCAAAGTTGCTGTTCTCGCACGTTATCTGCGTCTGCGTGACACCTTCATCAGCTCTAATCTCAACCGTCGCCTCGGGTAGATTACCGACAATTTCTGTAAGAATCCGCGCGGGAAGCGTCAACTGTCCGCTCTGTTTGACTTCTCCCTCTATCTCAACCTGAATGGCCAACTCCAGATCCGTGGCCGTCAGCTTTAGTCCATCTTTTGTTGTCTCCAACAGCACATAACTCAGAATGGGCATCGTGGTGCGCGTCGAGATGGCACGGTTGACAAGATGTACGCCTTTAAGCAGTGCGGATTGTGAGCAGGTTACCCACATCGATCAACCTCCGGCGGCAGTAGTACTAATTGTTATTACCTAAACCCTAGTACTAGTAGTAGTACTGTGAACAATGTGGACGGATGCCCTTCGCGCCATTCATCATAACGGGAATCGGGTGTGTATAGGTATCTGGATAACTGCAGTAGATATCCACTACTCACCTGTCTTGAGGTTGTCGACGACACTCTTGAGCGCAGCGACAAGATGCGTATCTTGGTTGAGGGCCTCCTTGACCCTATCGCACGCATGCATGACCGTCGTATGGTCCCGCCCGCCGAACTCCTCACCAATTCTGGGGAGGGAGGAGTCCGTCAGCTCGCGCGCCATATACATCGCAACCTGGCGTGGAAATGCAACGCCCTTCGTCCGGCGCTTAGCGCGCATCTCCTCGACCCGGATCCCAAAGTGCGCCGCCACGGCCTTTTGAATGGCCGGGATGGTGATGGGGCGCGCTGGTGAAATGGGCAGCAGTTCCTTCAAGATCTCAGACGCCAGGTCGACGGTGATAGTCGAGCGGGTCAGGTTGGCGTAGGCGACCACACGTACCAGCGCTCCTTCGAGTTCGCGGATGTTAGATTGAATCCGCTGCGCGATAAACTCCGCCACTTCGTCCGGGACCTCGATGCCGTCAGTCTCAGCTTTCTTCCGAAGGATGGCGATGCGTGTCTCGACGTCCGGCGGCTGGATGTCGGCGATCAGTCCCCATTCGAAACGCGAGCGGAGACGATCCTCAAGGGTGGGAATCTCTTTCGGCGGCCGGTCGCTGCTGATGATGATCTGCCTGCTGGCCTCGTGAAGCGTGTTGAAGGTGTGGAAGAACTCCTCCTGTGTCCGCTCCTTCCCGGCGAGGAACTGAATGTCGTCGATCAGGAGCACGTCGACGTTTCTGTACTTGGTACGGAACTCCAACGTGCGGTCGTCGCGGATGGAGTTGATCAGTTCGTTCGTGAACTTCTCGCTGCTGATGTACGCGACCCGGTGCAGTTGTTTGCGATGGACCACGTAGTGGCCGATCGCCTGGAGGAGATGCGTTTTCCCCAGCCCCACGCCCCCGTAGATGAAGAGCGGGTTGTAGGCGCGCGCCGGGGCTTCCGCGACTGCCATTGCCGCGGCGTGCGCGAACCGGTTACCCGAGCCGATGACGAATGTGTCGAACGTGTATTTTGGACTGAGGTGTAACCCATCGGGGATCCGCTGGGGTGGTGGTGGCGGCGCCGGGGTGACATCTTCACCGATCACCAGCTGCACGCCGATGGGACGCGCCAGGACTTCCTGGAGGGCTGAACGGATCAGGCCCGCGTATCGTGTCTCGACCCATTCCTTTGCGAGCCGGCTCGGCACCGAAAACGTGACGACGTCGCCATCGAGTGACATCGGCGTCATCGCTTTCAGGAAAGACTCGTAGCTCGGTTTGCTCAACCGCCCCTCGATACGGCGGAGCGCAGCTTGCCATACTCCGGTCACCGATGTGGTGTCGACAACCATGCTGAACCTCCCGGATTTGAGTGCGGCTCCGGCCGAACGTGATTAACCTGGCGTCCACTCACGGCTGGAACACGTCGCCGAGCGCGGCCACGCCCTCCTCGGTGAGCGTGCGTTTCCCTTGGCGCTTGGTGCTCACGAGCCGAAGGTCGTCAAGCAGCTGCAGTTCTCGATAGGCTGTGCTCTGGCTGATGCCGAGCTCCTTGGCGATGGCCGACGGGCCGGCGGACCCCAACTCGGCGATGAGGAGCAGCACCTTCTTTTGTCGGGGAGACAGCGCCGGCGGTGGGGCCGGCGCACGTACTGCGGGCGCGCTGCGGGTCGGCGTCGCGCCGACCGGTGTCGCGCCGACAGACAGGGTGATGACTGTACCCCGCCCAAGGTTGTTATCGATGGCAATGGCCCCACCAAGGAACTCCAACTGTTCCTGCGCAACCGGTAAACCGCTGCCAACCCCCTTAATGAGTCGTCGCATTTCAGGGGTGGCCGTGGTGAAGCCGGGCAGCAACGCTTTCTCCCGCTCCGCGATCCCCGGGCCTTGATCGGTGATGCGGATCGTGTTGCCATCGCCGAGGATGCTGATCACCGCACCCTCGAAATAGGCGTGAATGAGGTTTTCGATCACTTCGCGGATCACGACGTACGGTATGCGGCCGCCCCGTTCGTGTGAGAAGTGATACGTCCGCGCCGCCAGCTCTCCGACGAACTCGTGAAACTCCTCTCCCCGGAGCGAGACAACCCTCGGCGCGGCCATCGGCGAGTCATAGATTGCCAGCCGAACTTCGGTTGACTCCTCCGTTTCGGCAGGGCCCGAGGCCACGGCCGGGGGCCAGTCCTTGCGGAGAAGACGCACGAAATCAGACATCACTGAACGCCTGAACTCAGTTCGCCCCGCTCGCGATGCTCGTGGAAGTTATGCGCTCCGGTGGGAACTCCTACCGGCAAACACGCGACAGAGTACATTTCACAACCACCCATGGACGGGCAGCAGGTGACCACGAATGTGGACAACTTGACGCCGGGAGTGGCGGGAAATTCGTTGGTGAGCGCGGCCGTTCCTGCCGAACGTGAGTGCGTTAGGGCCACCAGACTTGGCTATGCGAACTTATCCACACCTGTGAAAAACTCTGTGGATAACATGTGCCGCCCTCGAAGTGGTAGGGTGCTGTCCACAGGTCGTTGAGTTGCGAAGGGGAGTGACTGGAGCGCTCGTGACAGGATCCACGATCGAGAATCTGTGCACAACCCCCCATGTTATGCGCAGGATGTCCACAGAAGATGAAAGGCATAGACGTTCGGGATGGATCGCCGCGTGTGCTATAGTGGATTGCCGAGGGCCTGCAAGCGACCACAGATTTCGCCCACGGAGTGGGCCGCCGGCTGTTGAGGAGGTCGAGCGTAGCGAGACCGGTGGGGCTTGCCAGTATTGTGATTCGTGAGGGCCGAGCTGTGGCGAGGCCAATGAATCCTGCTTGTTGCGACTAAGATGAAGCGCACATACCAGCCGAAAGCACGCAAACGCCAGCGTTCTCACGGGTTTCGGAGCAGAATGCGAACGCCGGGAGGCCGCACTGTCCTGAAGCGGAGAAAGGCGAAGGGGCGCCACCGACTCACGGTTTGATTCACCTGGCCTCATCCGAGCAGTTTCGTCTCGCCTATCGCGAGGGGCGGCGCGCGTCAAACGGCTTCTTCACTGTGCACGCTCGTCGGAACGGGCTGTCGCAGTCGAGAGTCGGGATTGCAGTCCCCGGGCGCCTCGGCAAGGCCGTGGATCGGAATCGTATCCGGCGCAGGATCCGTGAAGTGTTCCGCTCGTTGCCTGACATTCCCGCCGGTGTCGATGTTGTCGTCGTCGCAAAGCGCGCGGCGAAAGACGCGCGATTTGCAGAGCTGATCGTGGCCGCCCAGGATTTGGTCCAGCGCACCGCGAGCGATCTCAACAGACAATAAGGGTGAGTCGCACGTGTTGACGAAGTTACTGCTCCTGATGGTTCGCGCGTATCAACGGTTCATCTCACCATTCACGCCGCCGACGTGCCGTTTCTTTCCCTCGTGCTCCGAGTACGCGCTGCAGGCGGTCAGCCGCCACGGCCCCTGGAAAGGAACGCGCCTCACAATCGGGCGGCTGTTGCGGTGTCACCCCCTCCACCCTGGCGGATATGACCCGGTTCCCTGAATGAGATGAAGCCGTGATGCGGTTCATTGATGTAATCGCCAACGTACTGGCAGATGTGCTGTCAAAGTTCACCGGCTGGACCGGTAGTGCCATTATTGCCATCGCACTCCTCACGCTGGGCGTAAAGCTCGTCCTCCATCCGCTCACCCGCAAGCAATTACGATCAATGAAAGCGATGCATGCGTTGACCCCGCACATCGCGGCGCTGCGGGAGAAGTATCGTGACAATCCGCAGCAGATGAACGCAGAGATGATGAACCTGTATCGGGCTCACAACGTGAACCCGTTCGGAGGGTGTCTCCCGCTGCTGCTCCAGATGCCGATCTTGTGGTCACTGTTCCGGGTGTTCTCGAGGCCCGGAGTATTTAGCGGGCAGACGTTCTTCGGGATCCCGCTGGACAAAGCTCCAGGTCCGGCGGGCAGCAGCTTCCTTTCTCCCGATCTCTGGATGGCCATCCTCCGGCAGCCGGTGGCTCTACTGCTCATTGTCCTCGTGGGGCTGACCACGTACCTGCAACAGCGGATGTCGGTCACGGATCCGCAGCAAGCCAAGTTGTTCGTGTTCATGCCCATCATGTTCGCAGTCTTTGCTGTCAATTTCCCTGTTGGCATGTCAATCTATTGGATCATCTATAGCATCCTGGGCACGCTGGAATACTTGCTCATCGCAGGACGCCCGTCCGCGCCCAGCGCAGTGCCGGCGCGCGCAGCCGAGAAGCCCGAGATCTTCTCGCAACGCCCCAGAAATACCAAGAAGAAATGAAGGCGGCGAGGCGGAGTCGCGAAGCCTTTCCCCGACTGCAACTAATACGGGGACCCCTTTGGCTTCGCAACACCACCTCGCCGCGGTGGACCGAGTAAAAGAGATGAAGGATCTGGAGACGAGCGGACGGACTGTTGACGAGGCCGTCGAGCGCGCGTTGGGGGAACTCGGCCTTACTCGGGAAGATGTCGACATCGAAGTCGTCGATCCCGGTGCGCGGGGGTTGCTTGGCCTGGGCGCACATGACGCGCGCGTTCGGGTACGCCCGCGCGTCATGCCGTCGATTGCCGCGCACCAGCTCGCCGAAGATCTCCTGGAGGCGATGGGATTTCGCGCCACGGTTCGTGTGCGCGAGCAGGAAGGTGCGGTGGGCGTCGAGGTTTCAGGCCAGAACCTTGCGGCGCTGATCGGCCGGCACGGAACCACGCTCGAGGCGATGGGCGTATTGTTGGAAGCAATGGTCGCTAAACGCACGGGGCATCGCCCGCGTATCGTGGTCGATGTGGCCGGGTATCGGGAACGACGCCGCACGGCGCTTGAAGGGATCGCAAAGCGCGCGGCCGACCGCGCCATCCGCGAAGGACGCGAGATCGCATTGGATCCAATGGCCTCATATGAGCGTCGCCTCATCCACACGCTGCTCGCCGAACATCCCCAGGTGGTCACGTTCAGTCGTGGAGAGGGCAGCGAGCGCCACATCGTGATCGCACCGAAAGATCAGGCGATCAATCAATCTGAATGAATCTGGACTGAAGAATCAGCTGCGTACTGGCGCCGCCGCGCTCGGGCTGGCGCTGATGGACGCGCAGCTTGACGCGTTCCTCCAATACCTCACGCTCCTGCAGCGATGGAACCGCCGCGCTCGCCTGACGGCGCTCACCAAAGCTGAGTCGGTGATCCAGCTGCACTTCCTCGACTCGCTGGCGATCCTTCGCGCCCCATTTCCGCAGCATGCGCGCGTTGTCGATGTCGGCAGCGGCGCGGGTTTCCCCGGCATTCCCCTCGCGATCGCGCGCACCGACTTGCGCATTTCGCTGCTCGAGCCGGCCGCAAGGAAAGCCGCGTTCCTGGAACACGCCGGCGTAGAATTGGGAATCCCGACTGTCGTGCGGCACTCTCGCGCAGAGGTGGCCGGTCACGACCCGAAGTGGCGGGAGCAGTTCGACGTCGCGACAGGGAGAGCAGTCGCAAAGTCTGCGCTTCTGGCCGAGCTCTTACTCCCGTTTGTCAGGGTCGGAGGCAACGCGATCTTGCTCAAAGGTCCGTCGGCCGAAGCAGATGTAAGAGAACTGCGTCAAACTGCACCCGTGCTTGGTGGGAAGCTGCTGGACCTTATTCGTGTCACGCTGCCCCGAGGAGAGCGAAGAATCCTCATTGTCATCTCGAAGATTGCGGCAACACCGGAGCGGTTCCCTCGTCAAACCGTCCTGCATACTCGCAGACCGTTGACTCCAAAGGAGACCCCTTCGTAGTACCGAATGACAGTTTGGGGGCGATGGGTCGCGTCATCGCGGTAGCGAATCAGAAGGGCGGCGTTGGGAAGACGACCACAGCGGTCAACCTCTCAGCGGCCCTGGCCCTGACCGGTCAGCGAATCCTGGTCGTGGACCTGGATCCACAGGGGCATGCCACGAGCGGAATGGGCGTTCCCCGGAACGACGCGGGTCCGTCGGTGTATGACGCACTCATTAACGATGCGCCCCTTCACTCGGTCGTAGTCCCAACGCAGATTTTGGGTCTTGATCTGGCACCCGGCAGCATCCACCTTGCTGGCGCGGAAGTCGAGCTCGTGGCGCTCCCTGCACGTGAAACCCGCCTACGGGAGACGCTCGGATCTGTACGAAACCGCTACGATGCCGTGCTCATCGACTGTCCACCTTCACTCGGTCTGCTCACACTGAATGCCATGGTTGCCGCAGATGAGGTCCTCATCCCCATTCAGTGTGAGTATTACGCGCTCGAGGGGCTCACGCGCCTGGTCGACACGGTGTCACTGATCCGCCGCGAGTTGAACCCGGCCCTCAGAATTGGTGGCGTGCTCCTGACCATGTATGATCCACGCACCAACCTTGCCGAGCAAGTCGCTGCGGAGATCAGGCGGCACTTTGCGGGCGAGGTGTTCGCCACCGCGATCCCCAGAAGTGTGAGACTTGCAGAAGCTCCGAGCTTTGGCCAGCCAGTCGTAACCTACGACCCCTCGTCGCGAGGGGCCGAGGCCTACCTGGCTCTTGCAAAGGAGGTGGCGGAGCGTGTCGGACAGACGGCTGCCGTCAGCTGACACCCAGAATCTGTCACCCCATCCGAGCCGGAGGCGGGCTCTTGGAAAGGGGCTTGGAGCGCTTATTCCAGGCGCCGGCGCCCTCGCCGGTCAGCCGCGAGCGGACATCCCCTTGACCAAACTTGTGACCAACCCCCTTCAGCCGAGGCAATCGATGGGCGAGGAGGAGTTACGGGACCTCGCGAGCTCAGTAAAACAGCACGGCGTGCTTCAGCCTATCGTCGTTCGACCCATTCGAGATCGGTTTGAGGTCGTGGCGGGAGAGCGTCGTTGGCGGGCGGCCGCCTCGGCCGGCCTCGAGACGATCCCTGCCGTGGTGATGTCGTTAACGGATCAGGAAGCATTGGAGCTAGCCCTGGTTGAGAACCTCCAGCGGGAGGACCTAAACTCGATGGAGCGAGCGCGGGCCTATCAGAGACTCAGCGGAGACTTCGGTCTGACACAGGAGCAAATCGCTGATCGAGTGGGGAAAAGTCAGCCCTCCGTCGCCAATGCCATTCGACTCTTGAACCTTCCTCCAGAGATCCAGGCCGCGCTGGAATCTGGGAGAATCACAGAAGGGCACGCGCGGGCCATTCTCTCCGTCCCCACAGACGCTGGGATGCTGCGGCTCTGGGAGCGAGTTGAGCGGCGCGGCCTCTCCGTCCGTGAAGCTGAACGACTGGCCAGAGGAAGTATTTCACGTGAAATACACCACCCGCGTCCTCAGGATCCCCAACTCAGAAGCATCGAGCAGGACCTCTCAAGGCGCTACGGGACCAAGGTTAGTATTCATGGGACTCGGAGCAGAGGCACCCTATTCTTTGAGTTCTATTCCGAAGAGGACCTGCAAAGGATCCTGGACCTGCTCCTCAAGTAGCACCAGCGCCTCCTTCGGACTCCTGCCGCTTCCGATGCCTTCTCGATTTAGCGGTGTTGCCGCAGGCCCGCATATCGCACCAGCGGCGCGAGAGGTTTTTTGAGCGATCCAGGAAGAGCCAACCGCATCCGTCAACAGAAGCGCATTGCTTCACTCGGGTTAGATCAAGGGACGTAAGAAGCTGGGCAGCGGCCCAGGCCACGGGCCAGAGTGGCCGCATCAAGACGTCATCATCAGCCCACTGAAGGCCGAAAGCTTCCTGCATGGCGGTGACCTTTAGCCTGAGGAACCCCTCACGAAGCACACGGTTCAGAGACTCAAGGTCTGTTGCCATTGGTGACCTCTTTGTTGTTGCGGCCAACACAAGCCGGTAGATTGCTTCCCGAAGCCCTCGGGCGGTCTCGAGCGCTGTCGCCGCTTCGTCCGGACGTACCTTCTGCGCGTCTATCAGGTATGTCGCCTGTTCTCGTGTCAGACTACCGGCCTGTAAAGCCCAACCTATGAGGTCTGAGTAAGATCCAATCCGGTCCTGCGGGCGATCTGAGGCGTGCCAGTCTACTGTGTTCGTGAAGTCCAGCGCTATGTTGTTGCCGATAGCAGGGTATCTTGGCCTAGTCTCTTCTGTAACCTTCATAACGTTATATAGAGGGTTGAAGAATAACTCTGTAACCCATCTAATCTGTTATACAGGTTATGTACGAACAGCGCATTTCCCTTCGAATTCCTAGGGGAGACCTTTCTGAAGGTGGTGAGGCGGATGGATCGGGATGTGGCTGTGAAGATGTGGGAAGACACATAGGTCAGATCTTGTATGTGCGGGCTTTGCAGGGGTTTCCGCCGATAGAGTAGGTGGCCCTAAATCGAATAAGGAATTGAGTCGGCGCACCGTCCGTTAGACGCATAGGCACCCACCGATGTCGCCGCGGAGCGGCCGGCGGCGCAGGAGGCCGAGCTGTGCGAGGCCGTTGAATTTTGCTCGTTGCGACTAAGAGAAGAGGTTCCGCGAGGAGGGAAGCGCCTGATCGCATTGGTAGGTGTCGTTCTTGTCCTGATCATTCTTTGGGATGCCTTTGAGACCGTCGTGTTGCCTCGGCGTGTCGCCAGGCGCCTCAGAATCACCGGCATTTACTATCGCGTGTTTGGAGAGCTCTGGTTCGCGATCGCCGAGCGGCTGCGCGATGCTCGACGGCGCGAGGCGTTTCTAAGCCTGTTTGGTCCCCTCTCGCTCATCTTGCTGCTCGCGACGTGGGCGGCCGGACTCGTCCTTGGCTTCGGGCTCATCCACTGGGAGGCGGGTGCGCGGGCCACGCCCGTCGAGGAGACCGCCAACTTCTGGACGGCGCTGTATTTCAGCGGGTCATCGTTCTTTACGCTCGGGCTTGGCGACGTCGCGCCGCGGACGGGCTTCGGGCGTACTGCCGCAGTGGTGGAGGCAGGTACAGGCTTCGTGCTGCTAGCCCTCGTGGTCGGCTATCTTCCAGTGTTGTATCAGGCTTTTTCGCGACGTGAGGTAGAGATTTCGATGCTCGATGAGTGGGCCGGCTCGCCTCCGTCTGCCGGGGAACTGCTTCGGCGATTGGGCAGATGGGGTGATGTCGGAGCAGTGAGCGTGTTCTTAAGCAGGTGGGAAGAATGGGCGGCGGACTTGCTGGAGAGTCACATCTCCTATCCGATCCTGGCGGGCTTCCGATCGCAGCACGGGAATCAGTCCTGGGTGGCCGGGCTCACGACCATCCTCGATGCCTGCGCTCTTGTGATCAGCAGCGTGGAGGGGGTCCCCCACCGATCAGCCCATCTCACGTTCGCGATGGCCCGGCACGTCGCTGTAGATCTGTGCCAGGTGCTCGGTACCCCGCCCCTGGCGCCGGAGAAGGATCGGTTGCCGCCTGCAGAACTCGCGCGTCTTCGTGTGACACTTCGCGAGGCCGGGGTCACGATCCGCGGGGATCAGACTTCAGCTGCGGCGCTTGGCGATCTGCGCGCGATGTACGAACCGTACGTCAACTCGCTTGCGGACTTTTTGTTGCTGCCTCTCCCGAACTGGCTGCCCGAGCCGGGGGTGCGCGACAATTGGCAGAAATCAAAATGGGTATGAACGTCGTCTTCATCAGCCTGGATGACCGGCGCGAAGACATTCAGCCCGCGGAGGATCTCACCGCGCGAGAACTTCAGGTGCTTCAACTTCTCGCCGAAGGACTGTCGAACAAAGCGATTGCTCAACGCCTCCAGATCAGCGAGCACACGGCGAAGTTCCACGTTGCCGCAATTCTTGGAAAACTTGAGGCACACACACGAACTGAGGCCGTGACCAGAGCCGTGCGTCAGGGTCTGATCATTCTGTAACCTCACCGTCCCTACCCGAATGGCGGATGCCCGTCGCTTGGGTCCGTGGCATTGTGGATCCGGAGGTGGTACAGGTGCAAAATCTAGCGGAACTTTCAGATGCGCTGGCAGAGATTGTTGAGAGGGCCGGTCAGGCCGTGGTGCGAGTGGAAGCCCGCCGCAGGTGGCCCTCGAGCGGGGTTGTGTGGGCCGATGGGTTGATCGTGACCGCGGCCCACGTTGTGGAACGGGACGATGAGATTCAGATCGGCATCGCAGGCGATCGAACCGCCGACGCCACTCTCGTCGGCCGCGATCCCTCGACTGATGTCGCCGTGCTGCGCAGCGATGCCGTGACCGGGGTGCAGCTCCCTCAGTGGGCCGATCCGGGCGCAGTCAAAGTCGGCCAGCTCGTGCTCGCGATCTCCAGACCCGGGCGGAGTGCACGGGCTTCACTGGGGATCATCAGTGCCGCGGGTGGGAACTGGCGAACACCGGCAGGCGGAGAGATTGAGCGCTATCTCCAGCCGGACGTGGAACGCTCGTTGGGATTCTCAGGTAGCTTGTTGGTTGACACATCTGGCAGAGCTCTCGGGGTAAACACTTCGAGGCTGATGCGTCGCACGCCGATGACCATTCCATCGCCCACGCTCCGCAGAGTCGTGGAAACGTTGGTCAAACACGGTCGGATCCGCCGAGGGTATCTTGGAATTGGTGGTCACCCGATTCGTCTTTCCGAAACGATCGGCCAGCAGGTTGGACAGCGCCGGGGTCTCATCATCATCTCGGTTGAGCCCGGAAGTCCGGCTGATCTCGGCGGTCTATTCGTCGGTGATATCATTGTCGCCATCGACCAGACGCCAATACGTCATCCCGGTGAGGTCTCCGCGCGCCTGGATGAGAAGTCGATTGGAAAGCCGCTGGTTCTCCGCGTTGTGCGGGCCGGGAAAATCGCCGAGGTGACCCTGACGGCGGGGGAACGTTAGACTCGGATCTCAGTCAGGCGGGTGGAGGTTCACGGTGAATACGACGGCGACCACAACGGCGATGCGAATCGACTACGCCTCCACCCTCTCCGGCCAGACGAAGACGTTCATTCTTGCGGGCGTATTACTGGGACTGTTTCTGGCAGCGCTCGATCAGACCATCGTCGCCACAGCGCTGCCGGCGATCATCGCCGACCTGCGCGGGATCGACCTGCTGGCGTGGGTGTCGACCGGGTATCTCCTCGCCAGCACCGCGATGGTTCCCATCTACGGGCGGCTCTCGGATTTCTACGGCCGGCGCGCCGTGCTGCTTTTTGGAATTGTCGTGTTCCTGGCCGGCTCGGCACTGTGCGGCGTGGCCGCGACCATGATGCAGCTGGTCGGCTTTCGCGTGTTACAAGGGATCGGCGCGGCGGCGCTCACCTCGACGGCGTTTGCCGTGCCTGCTGATCTGTACCCGCCGGCCGAGCGTGCCCGCTACCAGGGACTGTTTGGCGCGGTCTTCGCGCTGGCGAGCGTGATCGGCCCGTACGTGGGCGGACTGCTCACGGACCAAATTAGCTGGCGCTGGGTGTTTTACGTGAACGTGCCGTTGGGAGCGATCGCGGTGCTGTTCATTCTAGCGCGCATGCCAGCGCTGGCAAGCGGCCTACGAGCGGCGATCGACTGGACCGGGACGGCATTATTGATTCTCGCCGCCGTGCCCCTGCTGCTTGGACTCACGCTGGACAAATCGCTCTATCCATGGAGCTCGTCCTTGATCATCGGGTTATTCTTGCTGGCTGCGGTGTCAACGACCGGATTCATCCTCGTCGAGCGCCGGGCGCCGGCGCCGATCATCCCGCTCGACCTCTTTCGTAACCGAACCTTCACGGTGGTCGTGTTGGCCTCGCTGCTCACGGGCGCGGCGTTCTTCGGCGCCATAGTCTTCATATCGCTTTTCATGGTGAACGTCGTCGGCGTCTCGGCCACGGCCGCGGGCACGACGCTCATGCCGCTCACGATGGGTGTGGTGGCGGGCGCGTTCACCTCGTCGATGATCGTGCAGCGGCTGGGTCGCTACAAGGTGCCGATGCTTGTCGGCTACGTGATCTCCATCATCGGATTTCTGCTGCTTTCCGCGATGGATGCGTCGGTCACGCGCTCCGGCGTGACGTGGCGGATGATCGTGCTCGGCCTTGGCCTGGGGCCGACGATGCCGCTGCTAACGCTGGTTGTCCAGAACGCTGTGTCCTATGACAGAGTCGGCGCGGTCACGGCAGCTCGCCAGTTTTTCATGCAGATCGGATCCGCGGTCGGCATTGCTGTGTTCGGCGTGGTGCTGACCGGCGCCCTCACTTCCGAATTCCGCTCGCGCGTCGGCCCGCAATTGGCGCAGCTGCCGCCTGAGGTGCGGGCGCAACTCGACCTTGAACAGCTGCGCAGTGGCCAAGGCGGCCGCAGCGCCGGGCTGCTGGCACAAATGGATTTACAGTCGCCGCTGCGCCGCGCAACGCGCGAAGCGTTCGCGAAGAGCGTGACACGAGTGTATCGTTACGCCGTGTTTCTTGCCGCCGCTTCGCTGCTGGTGATCCTCGCCTTGCCGGAAGTCCCGCTTCGTACAACCAATCTCCCGCGGGCAGGACCGCCGGTCGCCGCCGAGTAACTCATGGCCACCTGGAAGGATGCGGCGACATGGTTCGACGATCCGTACGCTCCAGCCGGGAGGACTCGAGTGGCCAAACCGAAGAGCAAGCCGCGTGTCGCGAAGAAAGACGAAATTCTTGCCTGGATCATCCGCCGTTGCGATGAGACGTACCGGCGCGGCAATTGGTCTGGTCCCGGCGTAGGGAAAGCGCTCAAGGGCGTGACCCCTGAAGAGGCGCATTGGCAGCCGCAACAAGACCAGCACCACATCGCAGAGCTCGTGCTGCACATGGCCTACTGGAAGGATGCGGCCACCGCGATCTTGGCGGGACAGCCGTGGAAATATGACGATGCGCAGAACTGGCGTACCGTGCCCGACACTGCAGAGGGATGGGTTCAGGCGCGGGCCGAACTGGACCGCGCCCACGGCCGCTTGATGAGGACCCTGCGCGGACTGCCTCGCGCCCGTCTGATGAAGACGATTCATCGGTCCGTGCGTGGGATCGATTTTGCGGTGGACATTGCCACACACGATACGTATCACAGCGCGCAGATCTTCGTGCTGCGCCGGTTGTACAGTGGCCGAGCGCCCCGCACCCTTGGAGCTTGACTCTGGACATGACCCGCGACGACGCGTGGAGCTTAGTCTGCGAATGGATCACGAACCCGAATCTGCGCAAGCATCTGCTGGCAGCCGAGGCCGCGATGCGAGCCTACGCTCGAAAATTCGAGGAGGACGAGGAAGCGTGGGGGGCCGTCGGTCTCCTCCACGATCTCGATTATGAGCGGTGTCCTTCGCAGGACGCCGGCCATCCTTTTGTCGGTGTGGAGGAGTTGCGCAAACGGGGCGTCCCCGACGCGTGGCCGCGCGCGATTCTGTCTCATGCTGACTATTCCGACGTGCCGCGTCAATCGTTGATGGAAAAGACGCTTTACGCGGTCGATGAACTCGTCGGCTTCATCATTGCGGTCGCCAAGGTGAAACCGGGCAAGACGCTGGTTGAAGTGGATGTTCCATCGGTCCGGAAAAAGATGAAGGATAAGGCGTTCGCCCGAGGGGTCAAGCGCGAGGACGTGATCAAGGGCGCTGACGAACTCGGGATCCCGCTGGACGAGCACATCGAATTCGTGATCGGAGCCCTGCAAAAGTCTGCCTCTCAATTGGGGCTCTGATAGGAAAATTTTTGCGCGTCGTGGAAACTTTGACGCGCCGGAAGTTCAGAGACTGTCTCAAATTGGGGCTGCGCGGCGATGACCTTTCAGGATCGCCGGGAAGCCGGTCGGCAGTTGGCTGTCGCGCTCGCCGCGTACCGCGACCGGCGGCCGTTTGTATTGGCCATCCCGCGGGGCGGCGTCATCGTGGGTTACGAGGTGGCGAAAGCGCTCGGCGCTCCGCTGGACGTGGTCGTCCCGCGCAAGTTGCGTGCCCCGTTTAATCCGGAGCTCGCCGTCGGCGCGGTCGCGCATGACGGCAGCGTCTATCTCGACTCCCCATTGGTGAGCCATCTGGATGTCACTGAGGAGTACGTGCGCGAGGAGACCGCGCGCCAACTCGAGGAGATTCGCCGGCGCATGCAGATCTACCGCGGCGATCGCCCGCCTGCGGTGCTCGAGGGGACGACCTCGATCGTCGTCGACGACGGAATCGCGACAGGATCGACGATGATCGCGGCCCTGCGTGCGACGCGGGCGGCGCGTCCGGCGCACCTGGTCGCCGCGATCCCCGTGGCTCCTGCGGAAGGAGTGGCGATGCTGCGCCGCGAGGCTGACGACGTCGTCTGCCTGTACACGCCACCGATGTTCTACGCGGTCGGTCAGTTCTATGTCGATTTCGCGCAAACGGACGATGCGGAAGTCGTTGAGCTGCTTAGGCGCCGCGACGAGGAGCTGAAAGGCGACTAAGTAGTTCGAGATATGGCCATCAATCAACTCAAGCGCACAAGCCTCTACGACGTGCACGTTGCCGCCGGCGCGCGGATGGTCGAATTTGGCGGGTGGCATATGCCGGTGCAGTATTCTGGCATCGTCGACGAGCACCGCGCCGTGCGTTCCGCGGCGGGATTGTTCGACGTCTCCCACATGGGCGAGGTCGAGGTCGCGGGCCCGGGAGCACTGGAGTCCGTGCAACGCGTGGTAACAAACGACGCAGCGAAACTCTCCGTCGGGCAGGTCCTGTACTCTCCGATGTGCACCCCGTCGGGTGGCATTATCGACGACGTGACCGTCTTCAGGCTGGGCGAAGCGCGCTACCTCTTTATCGTCAATGCTTCTACCACGGCCAAGGATCTCGCCTGGATCGGAGAGCATACACGTGGGGCGCAGACCCTCGACCGATCCAGCGAGTTTGCGCTGCTGGCGCTGCAGGGACCGCAGGCGCAGCCGATCCTGCAGCGGCTGACGAGGACGGACCTGTCAGCGCTGAAATCTTTCCATATCGCGGCAGAGGTGAATGTTGCCGGCGTGCGGTGCCTGGTCTCCCGCACCGGGTACACCGGAGAGGATGGGTTTGAAATTGCTCCGCCGTGGGACGAGGCGCCGCAGGTCTGGGAGGGATTGATGGAGACCGGGCGGCGCGAAGGACTGATGCCGGTCGGTCTCGGCGCCCGCGATACCCTACGTCTCGAAGCGGGCTTCATGCTGTACGGCAACGACATCGATGAGACCACCAGCCCGCTCGAGGCGCCGCTCGGGTGGACGGTGAGATTCGACAAGGGCTCGTTCATCGGGCGTGAGATCTTACTGGCGCAGAAGGAACAAGGAGTCACCCGGAAACTTGCAGGGTTCGAAATGACCGAGCGCGCGATTCCCCGGCATGGATACCCGTTACGAGTAGGGGACGAAGAGATTGGACGCGTGACCAGCGGAACCTTTGGCCCCTGGGTGAACAAGAGCATAGGGATGGGCTACGTGCCCAAAGCGCTAACGAAGAGCGGAACACCGGTGGACGTGGACATCCGAGGCAAGGCAGCCCGCGCGACAATCGTGAAGCTTCCATTTTACAAGAGAACTGCGGGATAAAGGGATAGTGGGATAAGGGGATAAGGTAAGTGCCTGTGCATGCAGTACATCGTTTGCATTATCCCTTTATCCCCGTATCCCTTATCCTGTAGTTCCGCGAGGAGCGTGGTAATGTATCCCAAGGAACTCCGGTACTCGACGGAACACGAGTGGGCCAAGGTAGAGGGAAAACGAGTCCGGGTCGGGATCACGAAATTTGCCGCGGAGAAACTCACCGACGTTGTCTTCGTCGACCTTCCACAGAAAGGCGTGAAAGTCGGGTACATGCAGCCGTTTGGCGTCATCGAGTCTGTGAAAGCCGTCTCCGATCTCTACTCGCCGATCAGCGGCACCGTGGTCGACGTCAACACGAAGCTGGTCGATGCCCCGGAGGTCGTCAACACGGATCCCTACGGGGAGGGCTGGATGATTCTCGTACAGCCTGAAGATTCGAAAGAACTGGACAAGCTGATGACCGCCGATCAGTACGCCACGATGATCGGAGAATCCGGATCGTGACGGCCCGGCGCAAGGGTGTGGAAGTCGAACGCCGCGTTCAGCATAAGTACGTCCCAGCCACTGACGCCGAGCGGGAAGAGATGCTTCGGGCCATCGGCGTCGGCTCCGTTGAAGCATTGTTCGCGGACATCCCCGAGGCAGTGCGGCTCGATCGGCCGCTGGCCCTCCCCCCTGCCCTCAGCGACCCGGAGCTCATCGCGCAACTCCGCGCCCTCGCCCAGGTAAATCTGGATTGCGACCGCGCGACCTCCTTCCTGGGTGCCGGGGCGTACGACCACTACGTGCCGAGCGTCGTGTGGCACCTCGCGGGGCGCGGGGAATTCCTCACGGCCTACACGCCTTATCAGGCGGAGTTGATGCAGGGCGAGTTGCAGGCCTGCTACGAGTACCAGAGCATGCTGTGTGAGCTTACGGGGATGGACGTGGCCAACGCTTCTATGTACGACGGCGCGTCCGCGACCGCCGAGGCGGCCGTCATGGCAAAGGATCTCACGAAGCGTCCTGAAGTTCTGGTCAGCACCGCCGTCCACCCTGAATACCGCCAGGTCACCCGAACGTACGTGGCGCCGCTGGGGGTTCAGGTGACGGACGTTCCCTACCGCAACGGAGTTACCGATCTCAATGCTGTCGAAGCGGCCCTCTCGGAGCGCACTGCGGCCGTTATCATTCAGCACCCCAACTTTTTCGGCTCGTTGGAAGACGCACGAGCGCTCGCGGACCTCGCGCACCGCGCCGGCGCACTCCTGATTTGCGCGATCGCCGAACCGCTGTCTCTTGGCATCCTCAAGCCGCCGGGCGCATGGGGCGCCGACATCGTTGCCGGCGAAGGCCAACCGCTCGGCAACAACCTGAACTTCGGCGGACCATACCTGGGGATGCTCGCGACGCGGATGGAGTTTGTACGCCGTATCCCCGGCCGCCTCGTGGGAGCGACGGTAGACACCGAGGGGCGCCGCGGCTTCGTGCTCACCCTGCAGACACGTGAGCAGCACATCCGGCGTGAGAAGGCAAGCAGCAACATTTGTACCAACGAAGCTCTGCTCGCGCTGGCGGCGGCGATCTACATGGCCACGCTCGGGAAGCAGGGCCTGCAGCGGGTCGCCGAGCTGAATCTGCGCAAGGCGGCCTATGCCAAGGACGCCATCGGCAGTATCCGTGGGTTTGAGATCGCCTTTGACGCGCCCACGTTCCACGAGTTCGTGGTCCGTACGCCGCTGGAGCCTGACGAGCTGAATCGCAGGCTGCTTCAGCACAACATTCTCGGCGGCGCTTCGCTCGGCCGCTGGTATCCAGAACTGCGCGACGCGTGGCTGCTGTGCGTGACCGAGCAGCGCACGCGGGAAGAGATCGACCGGCTCGTCGAGGTCCTGGAGGGAATCCGGTGACCGTGCCCAGCCAGCGGGATTTCCCGGTGATTTTCGAGTTCAGCACCCCCGGCCGCGTAGGATCATCCTTCCCTGCCCCGGATGTGCCTGAGCTGGCATTGGATGCGTTGGTGCCCTCAGAGCACCTGCGCGAGGAACCGGCCGCGCTGCCTGAGGTCAGCGAGCTCGACGTCGTGCGCCACTACACCCGTCTCAGTCACCGGAACTTCAGCATCGACGAAGGATTCTACCCGCTTGGGTCGTGCACGATGAAATACAATCCGAAAATTCACGAGGACGTCGCGCGGTTGCCGGGTTTCAGCCGGCTGCATCCGTACACGCCGCCCGAGCAGGCGCAGGGCGCGCTGCAATTGTTGTGGGATCTCGAGCGCCTGCTGGCTGAGATCAGCGGGATGGATCGAGTCACATTTCAGCCAGCCGCCGGCGCGCACGGCGAGCTGACCGGCCTGCTGATGATCCGAGCATACTTTGAGTCGCGCGGCGAGCGGCAGCGCACGAAGGTAGTAGTTCCGGACTCGGCGCACGGCACCAACCCTGCTACCGCGGCAATGGCCGGTTACCAGGTCATCACGGTGAAGTCCGACGCGCGGGGCAACATGGATGTCGACGCGCTGCGCGCTGCCATGGACAATACGGTCGCCGCAATCATGCTCACCAATCCCAATACGTTGGGGCTCTTTGAGGAGCGAATCACCGAGGTCGAGGAGATCGTTCATGGAAGCGGCGCCCAGATGTACATGGACGGCGCCAACTTCAACGCGATCCTCGGCGTCACCAGGCCGGGCGATCAGGGCTTCGACGTTATGCACTTCAACCTGCACAAGACGTTCACGACACCGCATGGCGGCGGCGGTCCGGGCGCCGGGGCTGTGGGCGTGAAGTCGCATCTTGTGCCGTTTCTCCCCGTGCCGGTCGTGGAGCGCGACGGCGACCGGTTCCGGTTGGACACAAACCGGCCCAAATCGATCGGGAAGATCCGCGCGTTCTACGGGAATTTCGGGAACCTGGTGCGCGCCTACGCCTACCTGCGCTCGATGGGCAGCGAAGGCATGCGTCAGATCGCGGAGACCGCGGTGCTCAATGCGAATTACATGCTCGCGCGTTTGCGCTCAGCCTTTGATCGGCCATACGATCGCCTGTGCAAACACGAGTTTGTTCTTTCCGGTACGCGACAGAAGCGGCAGTACGGCGTGACGACGAAGGACATCGCGAAACGCATCCTGGATTACGGCTTTCATGCGCCCACGATCTACTTCCCGCTCATCGTCGACGAAGCCATCATGATCGAGCCGACGGAGACGGAGAGCAAACGTAC